>Ga0209430_1001240_pt1 | contig 19714 bp, 18 predicted proteins | sample BarGraIncub1133A_FD_184504 | JGI IMG/M metagenome (GOLD analysis project Ga0209430, IMG submission 184504) | Arctic peat soil microbial communities from Barrow, Alaska - Barrow Graham LP Incubations 11-33A (SPAdes) (version 2) | ecosystem: Environmental > Terrestrial > Soil > Wetlands > Peat... | reverse complement strand
CGACAGAACGCGTACATCGACACGCGTGGGGGTAGAATCTCCGAGACGGTGAAATTCCTTTTCCTGGAGAAAACGGAGCAGCGTTTTCTGAACATTCATCGGCAGGTTGCCCACTTCATCCAGGAAGAGGGTGCCGCCATTGGCCGCTTCCAAAAGACCGCAGCGACTCTCGGTCGCTCCGGTGAAGGCCCCCTTTTTGTAGCCGAACAGCTCACTTTCCAGCAGGTTTTCCGGTAACGCACCGCAATTGATGGCAACGAATTTTTTTTCGCGGCGTGGGGAGTTGTAATGGATTGCCTGAGCGATCAACTCTTTACCGGTACCGGATTCACCGGTAATAAGAATTGAGGTGTCCCGGACAGCAACTTTTCCAACCCGCTCCAAAACACTCTTCAGTCCGTCGCAGTTTCCTATTATGTTTTCAAAGCGGAACTTTTCTTCAAGCTCGGCGCGTAGTTCCCGGTTTTCTTCGAGCAACTGCCGTTGCTGCAGGGCATTTTTTACTCGATAGACAAGTTCGTCAGGCTCGAACGGCTTGGTCAGCATATCGTACGCACCTTTACGAAGCGCCTGGATCGACATATCAACGGTTGCGTATGCGGTAATCATGATGACCGGAATGTCATGTTGCTTGGCTTTGATCGCCTGCAATACCTCGAGTCCACTCATGCCGGGCATTTTAATATCACTGATGACCAGATCCCACGCGGAGGCCTTGAACTCTTCTACCGCTTGGTGGGGTGAAGTAAACGATCGTGCCAGATAGCCGTGGTCCAGCAGAATCTGCTCCATCATCCGGCAGAGGCCCGCCTCATTATCAATCAGTAATATGCGTTTTTTATCAGCCATTTACAATTCCTCTCGCTCTGTTGGCAGCGTGACGGTAACGCACGTTCCCCTGCCGACAGCGCTGTCAATATGGATCTCGCCATGGTGCTGCTCTATTATCTGACGGGTAATGGCCAGGCCGAGTCCGGTACCGCGAGCTTTGGTCGTGTAGAATGGCTCGAAAATCTTTTCCAGACTCTCAGCAGGAATTCCGCAACCACTGTCGGTAAATGTGATGCGCACATGTGTGCTATCGGCCGCTTCGCTACTGACGGTCAGGTTCCCGCCATCCGGCATGGCACCGCCTGCATTCAGAATCAGGTTTATAGCTACCTGACGCATCTGGTCTCCATCCAGTTCAACTAAGGGCAGGCTGCTAGCGAGTTTGGTGCTGATCTTGATGCCCCGCATGTCGGTATGATTGGCGGCAAAATCGACAATCTGCTGCAGTAGATCATTAATATCGGTCGGTTCGAGGGTCGGGCGCGGCGTACGTGCGTAGGAGAGCAGATCCTGAACTATTTTTTTACAGCGCTTGCTCTCGCGCTTGATCTCATGGATGTATTGATAGTTAGGGTCATCTTCACTCATCTTGCTTTCCAGATAGCCTGCATAGCCCAGAATAACCCCCAGCGGGTTATTTATTTCATGGGCAACACCCGATGACAGTACGCCAAGTGAGGCCATTTTACCTTGCTGGGCAAGGTTTGATTCCATAGCCTTGTTGCGCTGAATAATGTCGGTCATGCGATTGAAGGCACTCCCCATCTCAGCCAGTTCGTCCTCACCGCTGACGGTCATCCGTTCGTTCAGATTACCGCGTTTGACACGCTTGATGACAGACATCATGTGCGTGATCGGGCGGGTGATGATATCCGAAGCCCAAAAAACGAGGCATGTAGCTGCAGCGCCGACGATAAGCGTCAGAAGCGCCATGCTGAAAATAATATGTGACTTGATCTTGTTTGCTTCCTGATAAAATTCATCTTCATACGACCCGACTGCGACGATCCAATCCCACGGTTCAAAGTATTCATAGCGTACAATCTTCATCCTGGCCGCTGAATCGGTACTATTTTTCCAGGGATACCGAATCCAGCCGCTTTTCTTGCTGCACATCTCCTTAAAAAAACTGTTTCCATTCAGGTCCCGTGCGTTGATCATATTCTTGCCTTCGGAGTCGGGGTGGACCGTAAAGGTGCCTTTACTGTCCATGCAGAATATGTAGCCGGTCGCGCCGACCTTCTTGGCGCGTATACGCTCTTTTAGTTTTGCGAACGATTGGCGTTCAAAGGCGGCGTCACCGGTTGATTCATCCAGATAGCTACCGGAAGCGATTATCCAGTCCCATTCACGGAAATATCTGTAGGCAACAACTTTAGTACGGGGTTTTTTATCCCCCAGAATCGCATTTCGCCAGGGGTAGGTTATGAATAATGTCTCGCCAGGCTTGCTGGCGCGGGCCGCCGCACACATTTCACGGATAAAGTAGCGCCCATTTTCATCCCGCTCATTAAATACGTTTTCACCTTCCCGGGCAATATGGGCCTGAAGATCGCCTCGGCTGGTCATCGCATAGATATAGCCGGTTTCACCGACATTCGTTTTTTTTAATGCCTGCCGTGCTTCTCGTTTGGCTGTTTCCAGGTCGACTCTGCCCTGGGCATACTGATTTTGTTCAGTTGCGACAAGGTTGTATGAAAGTGCCGTCAACGTTGCCAATTCATTATTCAGATTTCGTGCTTTATCCTGCTTGTAGACCTGGAACTGCTGATAGTGAGAATTGAGCAGATCGATGCAGAATGAGGAAAGGTGTTGCAGATCGTCTTTGCTGGTATTGGTAATACCAAGGTAGGCCTGTTGGTTGGCAATAAAACCGATTACACCGGCCACAACGAAGATAGGAATTATTACGAGCGGCAAGACCAGCGCCAGCAGTTTTCCACGAAGTTTAAGTTTATTAACGAATGAATTCATTGAGCTCCGATGGTGGTGTACATTTTTCTGGAAGGTATTTAGCATGAATTCCAGATTGTTTTATTTGAAATTTGCCTCTCCTGTACGTTTCGGTTTATAAGGTAAGTTCGAACTAAATGCAACTGTGTCAGGTCGTGACGTTTTTTTGCTGCACTATAAATCTGCTGACAAGGGTGTCTGATATGTCCAAAAAGCGTGTTGTCATCGCAGGTATGGGGTTTGGCGGCTTACGGGCAGCGAAAGCTCTGGCTGGAAGCGAAGTAGAATTAATAATGGTTGATCGTAATAACTACCATCTATTCCAGCCGCTTCTCTATCAAGTAGCAACCGCCGGGCTCGAACAGGAAGCGATAGCCTATCCACTGCGCGGCTTGACCCGCCGCTGGCGTGGTGCTTCGCTTCTGGTCGCTGAAATCAGCGGCATCGACCTGGCCGGGAAGTGCGTCCTGACTGATGCGGGTACGGTTCCGTATGATTATCTGGTTGTTGCCGCGGGCAGTCGCACTAATTTCTTTGGTATGGAAAGCGTTGCAGCTCACGCCTTTGACCTTAAACGGCTTGATCAGGCTGAAGATTTGCGCAACCATATCCTGTTGTTGTTCGAACAGGCCTCTCGGGAGCCGGACCCACTGCGGAAGTCGGCTTTGCTGACGTTTGTAATAGTTGGTGGCGGGCCGACCGGAGTCGAGTTTGCCGGAGCACTGAGAGAGTTAATAGTATATGTGCTTTCACAGGATCATCCCGATATTTTTGCTGATGAGACCAGAATTGTTCTGGTTGAGGCCGCCGATTCGCTGCTGTCTGCGATGCCGGCTGATCTCCGACAGTATGCGTGTCAAAAACTGCGCACCATGGGAGTTGAAGTCCTGCTGGAGAACCGGGTTGTCGGGGCAACCGCTGAATCTGTTGAATTGCACGGTGGAACCGTCATCGCTTCCCATACCCTGTTCTGGTCGGCCGGGGTAGCTGCGGCAGATTTGGGTGGGTATCTGCAGGGAGTTGAACGTGGCGCTGCCGGGAGGATTGTGGTTCAGCCAGATCTCACTATCAAAGGGTATCCGGAGGTGTTTGTCATTGGCGACATGGCGTGCTTTCTTGAGGCAGCGGTGCCATTGCCGATGATGGCACCGGTAGCGAGCCAGCAGGGTGATTATGCCGCCAGGATGATTCTTGCGCGTGAACAGGGGAGGTCACTGCCCCCTTTCCATTATTTTGATAAGGGTTCAATGGCAACTATTGGCAGGAGTTCGGCCGTAGCTACTGCCGCAGGTTTCAAATTCCGCGGGTATCTCGCCTGGCTGGCCTGGTTGCTACTGCATCTCTACTATCTGATCGGATTTCGGAATCGATTGGTCGTTATGATGAACTGGACGTATGCATATTTGTTTCAGGAACGGCAGGTTCGGCTTATTACGGCAAAAAAACGCCGGGCGGTTCCATTGTAGCAAACCGGTCGGCCTTGTTTGTTTTTTTTCCCGTTGCTCTTGACTTTTATTGTTTTAATCTCGTATTGTTTCATGAAATTGTTTGTATATATGTGGAATAACCAGCCCTGAAGTCTTTGGCGTTCGAGGAACGCCACGTGGAGATAAATCATTTGAAGGCTTTTGTCGTCATACCAACCTATAATGAAAAGGATAATGTCAGCTCTTTGGCTAATGCTGTCCTTGAACAGCATGCTGATATCCAGATTCTTTTCGTCGATGATAATTCTCCTGACGGCACCGGTGCTATTATTGATGAACTGGTAGCTAAAAATGATCGCGTTCACGTACTGCATCGTTCAGGAAAACTTGGCCTGGGCTCTGCGTATCGCGAAGGGTTTAAGGCTGCGCTCGCCATGGGTGCAGACTATTTACTGGAAATGGACGCCGACTTTTCCCATGATCCGAGGACATTGCCTCTTTTTATGTCAGCGATCAAGGAGAGTGATCTGGTGATTGGTTCCCGCTATCTCCATGGAGTCAGTGTCGTCAACTGGCCGATCAGGCGTTTGATCTTAAGCTATTTCGCGAGTGTCTATACCCGGTGGGTGACCGGCTTGCAGCTGCGTGACTGCACAAGCGGATTTAAATGTTTCCGCCGCTCGACCATCGAAGCAATTGATCTGTCTCGCATTACATCGGATGGCTATTCATTCCAGATCGAGATGAATTACCGCTGCATGGAGAAAGGGTTTCGAATTACCGAAATACCGATTATCTTTATTGATCGCCATGCCGGCACTTCAAAAATGTCGGGTACAATCGTCCGGGAAGCGGTACTCATGGTCTGGAAGCTTCGCCTGCATACAATTCTGTTACGACTACTGGGGAAATAATAACATTATGCTGCGCGATATTTGGTCGGTCATTCTCATAACCGGGTTAATTGGATGGTTGTTTTCCAGCATCATGTTGATGTTAAGGGCATTTCCACAAAAGGATGTTTTTGTCGTGTCGACCGGAATCCGCTGGGGATTGGCTGCGGTAATTTCGTTATTCATATGGGTTGTTGGTATGCTGAATGCCTGATTTTTAACGTGCACTTAAACGTAGTGATCGAGACCACAGGCGCCCAGCCAGTGTTTTATCTTTTCTGATATTTTACATTTTTTTCATCTGTGGTATACATTTTCTATTATGGCCCTTTATTCCTGTAAACTTGGTGCATCAGACGGTAAAATTCTTATCAGAGATTATGAGGCTGCTGAGAGTGCTGTTTTGCGCAAAAACCTGGAGGATCAGGGCTTTTTTGTATTTGAAGTAAAAAAGAAACCGTTTCAGTTTCTGTTTGAAAAGGGTATCAAGCGCAAAAAGATTGATAACCGGGCTCTTCTGACGTTCAATCAGGAAATGCTCGTACTGATTAAGGCTGGTATGCCGATCATGCAGGTTCTTGATGCAATTTTGGAACGTCATGATTCCGGCGCGTTGTATGACGTCCTGATCCAGGTACGGGAAGATGTAAAGGCGGGTGCCGCATTGTCTATCGCGATGGAAAAACATGGCAGGGCTTTCCCCCATCTCTATGTTGCCTCTATTCGTGCAGGTGAGCGGACCGGCGATCTTCCGCAAACCATCAGGCGCTATATCGAATACTTGAAGAGAGTGGGTACGCTCCGGAAAAAAATAATAGCAGCCATATTTTACCCCGCCATTCTTGTTGTATTTGCTTTCCTTGCGATTACGCTTCTGCTGGTGTATGTCATTCCCACCTTTAGTCAGGTGTACTCAGATTCAGGGGCTCAGCTCCCCCTTCTGACCCAGTTGTTGATCAACTTTACGTCGTTACTCAGACGTTACTTCGTTTTTGGGATTATTATTGTCATCGGTTTGATTGCTGCATTCAGATCGTGGAAAAGCACTGAAGCGGGTCGATATGCGCTCGATCATTTCAAGTTGACCGTTCCGGTGGCTGGTGACGTCTTTACCAAGTACTCGGTAGCCGGTTTCACCCGTACCCTGGCTACGGTTATGGGCAGCGGTATTCCGATCATTGAATCACTGCGCATGTCAATCGGCACTTTGAATAACGTGTTTATGGAGAAACGCCTGTTCGAGGCGGTTCGTTTTATTGAAGAGGGTGGCCGGCTTTCGGTAGCGCTTGAACGTATTAATATCATGCCGCCGTTGGCACTGCGCATGCTGGGAGTGGGCGAAACCACCGGGTCACTCGAAGATATGCTGATTGATATTTCCAATTATCTGGAAGATGAACTTGAGGAACGCATGCATCTGCTGACGACCGCCATCGAACCGGCCATCATGCTGGTTATGGGCGTCGTCATTGGCGTAATCATTATTGCGATGTACCTTCCGATTTTTAAAATTGCCGGCACGGTAGGTTAGTAAGTTAGAAGTTTATTTTTTGCGCTTTTCAGGCAGAAAATAACTTCGTTAACGCACTTATCCTGTTTGTCAGGGCTAGGATGGCGATGCAACCCTTTAGAAGAAAAAATATCGGAGTAATTCTGATCGAACGGGGAAATCTGAATCCCGATCATCTGCCTGCTATTATCGAAATACAGGCGACAACCCGGCAGCGTTTTGGGGAAATTGCCATTCACGAAGGGTTTATTACAGAAGAAGCTCTGGCGCGGGCTTTGGCCGAACAGTTTAACCTTGAGTATATAGATCTGCGCACTTTCAAGATGGATTCCGAACTGCTCAATCAATTACCGCCGGATGCAATTTACCGCTTTCATTTTGTGCCGTTGGAGATGCAGCCGCATGTCATCGTTGTTGCAGTGGCTGATCCGACCGACGTTGTTAAGTTGGATGAGCTTGAGCTGATGCTTGACCGTCAGGTTCAGATCCGCATCGCCTCCGACTCAGCGATTGCTTTGGTAACCAAAGCCGGCGAGGGAACGCGCCGGGTTCTGCGCGAAGTGTCCGAAGACTTTATGCTTCAGCTGGTCAAGGAAACCGACCGGGGTGAAGAGGTGTTGTCGGTTGAAACCCTGTCCGATGATACCAGCCCGATAATCAAACTGATCAATACGACCATTCTGGACGCGTTGAGCCGCAGAGCGAGTGATATCCATATTGAAACCGGCCTTGACGGGGTCGATATCAAATATCGGATTGATGGTGTGCTGTATAAAGCGAACGATACAATCGATCAGCACTTTCAGGCCCCGATTATTTCACGGCTGAAAGTTATGAGTGAGCTGGATATTTCCGAACGACGCATTCCGCAGGATGGTCGCTTTAAGATCCGTTTTGGTGAAAAATCGATCGACTTCCGCGTTTCGATAATGCCGAGCTCCATGGGTGAGGATGCCGTTATCCGTATTCTCGACAAGGAGAGTATTGCCAGCGATATGAAGGGATTGACGCTCGAAAATCTTGGTATCAGCGAACGGGAGATCAAACGCCTGCGGAGAAAAATCCGTGAACCGTACGGCATGGTGCTGGTGACCGGTCCAACCGGTTCCGGTAAAACAACAACGCTCTACGCCGCTTTGACCGAGATTCATACCGGAGAGGATAAAATCATCACGATTGAAGATCCGGTTGAATACATGCTGCGCGGTGTGCTGCAGATTCCGGTTAATGAAAAAAAAGGACTGACCTTTGCCAAGGGGTTGCGTTCAATCCTGCGCCATGACCCGGACAAGATCATGGTCGGAGAAATACGGGATTCGGAGACCGCCCAGATTGCTGTCCAGTCGGCCCTGACCGGCCATCTGGTGTTCACCACGGTTCATGCCAACAACGTTTTTGACGTTATCGGACGTTTTATCCATATGGGTATTGACCCCTATAATTTTGTGTCGTGCCTTAACTGCGTCTTGGCGCAAAGGCTGGTAAGAAAGGTCTGTACCGCCTGTCGGCGCCCGGTACAGTACAGTGATGAGCAGTTGATCGACGGCGGTGTTGATCCGGAACGTTTTCGGGGGATGACGCTGTATGAGGCGCACGGATGCGATCTGTGTCACGGCACCGGTTATAAGGGTCGTGTTGCCATTGTCGAACTTCTGGAACTGAATGACCAGATTCGAGATCTCATTATTGCCAAGGTTCCCGCGACTCAACTGAAAAAAGCTGCCCGTGATGCCGGTGTCATGTTTTTGCGGGATTCGGCTGAAGAGAAGCTGGCGGCCGGTATAACGACAATCAAGGAGATAAACCGCGTCACGTTTGTAGAATGACCGGAACAGGATACGCTATGTTGTTTACCAGAAATCTAATCGGAGTTGAAATCAGCCAGCACGGGGTGACCTGCGCCTTGACGAGTGGCACGCTCGCCTCGCCTCGTGTCGAGCGTCTTTCCTATGCCCCGTTTCCTGGGCAGACTCTTCAGGTTTCACTCCGGGAGCAGAACGTCCTTGATCCCGACGCATTCGTTACCGGTCTGAAAACGGCCTATAATCAGCTGCTCAGCCCTTCGGACAGAGTTGCGGTGTCTCTGCCTGATGCGACCAGCAGAATACTGCTGCTCGATCTTGAAGGGCGTTTCAAAAGCCGCGCAGAAGCTCTGGATCTGATCCGCTGGAAACTGAAGAAAAGCATACCACTCGACAGTGCCGATACCCATCTTGATTATCAGCAGTTGTCGGTACGGGAGAATGGCGACTTGTCGCTTCTGGTGGCTATTGTATCGCGTGCGGTGGTCTCCCAGTATGAAGATCTGATTACGAAGGCGGGGCTTTCTCCCGCACGCATTGATTGCAATATATTCAATATCTGCCGGCTCTTTGATCGTCGCCTGTCGCTTCAGGATGATTGCATGCTGATATCCTTTTACGGCAGTACCTTGTCGATAGTGTTCTTTGCAGAGGGGATTCCGGAGTTTATCCGGGTCAAGGAACTTTCCGGTACGTTGGCGACTGACAGCCGGGTGTACATGGAAATAAACAGCTCTCTGCTGGTGTATAAGGAACGTTTTCCTGAGCGGCCGGTGCAGACAGTTTTCTGTATTGCAGCCCCTGATGTTGCTCAGAACTTTCAGGAAATGATTGCTGAAGCAACCGGATCAACGCCGACCCTGCTTCAGACTAAGGGTGCCGTAACTCCCGGTAATTCCGCACCAGGCGACGAGGTGCGGCTATTCCCCTGTACTGCTGCGATTGGTGCGGCTTTGAGGAACTTCTGATGCGTTTCACTATCAATATTGCGACACGTACCTATCTTGATCATCGCGTGCTCAACAGGCTTGCCTATTTCGCCATCGCGCTGCTTCTCGTCATAGTGGGGTGGAATGTTAGCCGGGTGTTGTCAAATATCGGCGAACAGAGCCGGCTGAATACAGAAATCAACAGTATTCAAGGCAGGCTCGGAGCAAAGCCAAATGGTATTTCCGAAGCTGAATTTAATCGTCAGAAGAGTCGTATTCGCTTCTATAATGAAATTATTGAGCGCAAGAGCATAAACTGGCTCAACATTCTTGAGTTGTTTGAGAATGCCACACCCGAGGGGATATCGCTGGCATCGCTCTCGCCAGGAAAGGATCGGGGCGAGTGGAAGCTGGAGGGGCGCGCCCGCACTTTTAAGGTTGTGCAGCAGTATCTTGAAAAAATGGAAGCATCTAAAAACTTTTCAAATATTCTGCTGCTGTCCCATCAAAACCTCATTCCTGGAGAAAATATGCGCGGTATACAATTTACGATCTCCTGCAAGGTAGTGAATTGATGAAACGTTATATTTTCGAGATACTCCGTCAGAAGTGGCGCCTCTTAAGTGTTATTCTGGCCCTGCTGCTGCTCAACGTGGGCCTCGGTGTCATGGTCTCTGCGTATCAGCTCCCTTTAGTGGCAGAGTTGCAGACAAAGTGGAGTATGCTGCGCAGTCAGGCTGGTCGTCCCGGACAGCTTGATGCTGCGGCTCTCCACCGACAGGGTGCCGCAGACCTCGAAAAACTGAAGACAAAGATACCTGAGAGACGGCAATTTGCCGGAGTATTGAGTGATTTGCTTGAAGCAGCCGCAAGCAGTGCTGTCGAGGTTGGCGCAATCAGCTATAAACCGGTGCAGATCAAGGAAGAAGCGCTGCTTTCCTATCAATTGACGCTTTCTGTTAAAGGGAGCTATGCCGCTGTGAAAAGCTACCTTACCGATCTTCAAAAATATCCGGGATTGCTGGTGGTCGACTCTGTTGCTTTTTCAAACAGTGACCTTTTTGTCGAGAACGTGGTCATGGATCTGCACATTACGGTCTATCTCCGGGAGGGTGCATGAATCGTAAACGTTTGATTCTGTTCGTCCTGGTGATACTGTTTGGTATAGCCGCATTCTGGAGCTACAGTGCGATACCTCGCCCCAAAAAGGTCAGTACATTAACCTTCAAACCAGGCCAGCAGGCAAAGGTGGTGGCTGCTGCTGCAACGAATAAACCTGCCAGTACCTCAGACGATGGCAGCAGGCTGAAAATCAGTCTGCTTGATACAGAGCCGGCCGCCTTTAAGGGGTATCGACGCAATATTTTTAAACCCATATATGCCGATCCGATGAAGGTACTAAAGCAACGAGCTGTCGTAATCAAGCAGCCTCCCAGAGCGCTGCCGCTTCCCGTTATGCCGGTGATAGCTCAACCTGTAGTCGCCCCGCTGGCACGTTTCACCTTTCTGGGCTTTTTAAAAAAGGGGTCTGTTAGAACCATTTTCTTAGCGAAGGATAATGCTATTCTGCTGGTAAAAAAAGGGGATATAGTCGCCGGCCGTTATGCAGCAACCGATATTTCAGACCAGGCGTTAACGCTGAAGACCACCGATACCGGCGCTGAAATTGTCATTCCTTTGATAGAAAACATGCCGCTTGCCACGGCGAGATAACTTTGTTTTGAGGAGATACACTTAAATGCGCTACCTGAACCAGACTTCACATATTGCGTTATTATTTGCTCTGGGACTTCTTTCTGCCTGCGCCTCCTCAGCTTCGCGCTCCTTCAGTATGGGAGAAAAACTGGAGGCGGAGGGAAAATATGAAGAGGCGATGTACAGTTATGCAGAGTCCTTTAAAAGCGATCCGACGGTTAATGAGCCCCGACTTCGATTCTTGACGACTCGCCAGAAAGCCGCCGATCAGCGTTTTAAACAGGGGATGGATTTTGCGGCTAAGGGAGATTATGCCGATGCGTTGCCGGAATTCCAGGCGGCACAGGGAATTGACCCTAGCCAGGATCGTTTCCGGCAACAGATCGAGATTTCGACCCGATACAAAGATGCCCAACTGGCGTTCCTGCAGGGGCAAGATTTTGAGAAGGGGAACAAGCTGAAGGACGCCCACCGTCAATACATAAAGGCTGCTGAGCTGTTTCCCAAAAACAGTGAATACCAAGCGGCCATTGATCGAATTATCCAACTGCGCAAGAGCAAGCTGGAAGGGTATGAACTGCGCCTGAAATCAGTCAAGCCGATCACCCTCAAATTTAAAGAAGCAAAGATAAAGGATGTGTTCACTATTCTGACCCAGCTTTCGGGGATAAATTTTATCTTCGATGACGGCATCAAGGACGTTCCGGTTTCTATATATCTTGAAAATGCATCGTTCCAGCAGGCACTTGATCTGCTGTGTAACATGAACAAACTCAGCACAAAGAATCTCAACGAATCAACCGTGCTGGTTTTTATGAACACGCCGGAGAAGAGCAAACAGTATGATGACATGGTGCTACGCACCTTTCATCTTAACTACATGGATGCAAAAAAAGCCATCAACCTGATCCGTACCATGGTTCAGGTACGTAAGGCGTATGTGAACGAAGAATCAAACTCGATTGTCGTGCGGGATACGGAAGATGTCGTTGCAGTCGTTGAAAAAATTCTTGATGCCAATGATATGCCTGAGGCAGAGGTTGTGCTTGATGTCGAGGTGATTGAGGTCAGTGATAAAAACGCTGAAAACATCGGGTTGCTGCTGAGTAATTACAGTGTCCAGTTAGGAGCATTCAATGGTGTTAACCCTTTATCAACAACATTGGCAGGGGCGACAGCAGATACTACCACTGGCACGAACACAACCACTAGCACTACCACGACCACTCCAAGTGGTAGTACAACTGTCACCACGACACCTACTCAGGTTGGCATTTCCAATCTTGTAAAAGCTTTCAGCATGCAGGGTTTTGGCGGTTACGTTACCGTGCCGAATGCGACCTACAATTTTGGGAAAACCCTTGCCAAGGGGGAAGTGCTTTCAAATCCAAAAATCCGGGTAAAAAACAAGGAAAAAGCCAAATTCAACGTTGGTACCAGGGTGCCGATCACAACGACAACCCTGAACGGCACCGTATCGCAGGTAAACGTCCAGTATGTCGACGTCGGGGTCAAGGTCAATGCTGAACCGACCATTCAACTTAATAATGAAATATCCATCAAACTCAGTCTTGAAGTCAGCTCGATTTTAACGAAAGAAAAAGTAGGTGCAGACGGCTTAACGACTGTCGTTACAATCGGCACCCGTAACGTGGAGACTGTGCTTAGTTTGAAAGATGGCGAGACCAGCATCATCGGCGGTCTTATACAAAGAACCGACAATAATGATAAAACCAAGATATATCTGCTGAGTGACATACCGTTGTTAGGGCCACTGTTCACCAACTCTAACTCATCTAAAGACAAGACCGAACTGATGCTGTCGATTACCCCCCGGCTTGTCCGTGGGGTTTCTGTCCCGCTTCCCGGTCTCGCTTCGTTTGATTCCGGTAAAGAGGATCATCCGTCGCTGATCAGGCAGATGTCATCATTTGATCTGGAGCCGGTCTTTGAGGGAGAAACTCTTCCGAAAGGCGTTGAAAATAAAAACGGCACACGCTTTGTTCCGGCAAAGATGCCCGCTCCGGCTCTCCCCGGCTCTGAAGCGCTTGCACCTCTGCCTCTACCTGTTCCAATAACGCCTGTACCCGTTGTCCCGATAACGCCCGTACCGCCTGTTCAGATAACGCCAGCACCAGCTGCTCTGATAACTCCTGCACCGCCTGTTCAGATAACGCCCGCACCGCCTGTTCAGATAACGCCTGCACCGCCTGTTCAGATAACGCCAACACCAGCTGCTATGATAACTCCTGCACCGCCTGTTTCGAAAACGACTGTACCAGCTGTGCCAATAATTCCTGCCCCCCAGGTCGCTCCAGAATCCTCCGCTGCTGTTATACCGGCAGCAACTCCGCTTCAGCGCACCCTTCTGCAGATTGCTGCACCTGCATCTGCTTCCGTTGGACAACAGTTCAGTCTGGATATAAAGATCAGTGACGTTAAGGATCTTGCCGCTGCACCATTCGTGCTCACATTTGATCCCCTTTTTGTCGATTTTGTGGCGATCAGTGAAGGCACGTTTATGAAAAGCGACGGCAAGCCGACCACTTTCGGCAGTATGTCCAATGCGGCCGCTGGTACGGTGACGGTCACGTTGGAGCGGAAAGCAGGAAACGGCGGCGTATCTGGTGCCGGCACGCTTGCAACAGCGCTATTCATGGCAAAAAAGCAGGGTTTGGCGAACTTTGCCTTCAAAAATACACCTTTTGGAACGGCGAACGGTTCTGCACCGAACATTGTTCCCTTCAGTACGGCGGTGAATATTCGCTGATGAAGGTCATCGCGAATCAAAATGGTTTCACCTACATCCTGGCTCTGACCGTTGTGATGATTATGGGGATCATGCTCGGCATGGTGGGGCAATCGTGGAAAATGGTTTCTCAGCGTGAGCGGGAGAAAGAGCTGATCTTTAGAGGGTGCCAGATTAAAGAGGCGATTGAACGATGGTATGCTCCCAGGCCGGATCAGCCTGTTCCAACACCGTTGTCTGATTTGAAGTTTCTGGTGGACGATCCGCGCCAGCAGCGTTCAGTGCACTGGCTGCGTCGTCTTTATGATGATCCCTTGACCGGCAAGGCGGACTGGCGCATCATAAAAGATCCCACTATCGGGATAATCGGAGTGGCTAGTACGAGCGATAAAACGCCAATCAAGGTTGATTTTTCCGATATTCCCTCGCTTACAAGTTTATCCGGCAAGAAGAAGTACAGTGAGTGGGAGTTTATACGTGATCTCCAAAACGATAATTCAAAGAGCTACAATACATATCATGAACGATGATAAGCGGCTGATTGTATGGTGAACATGCTAAAGAGCCGTTACGGACTCTCCCTTATTGAGTTAATAGTTACTATTACAATTTTATCGATTCTTGCGGCGGGTATTATACCGTTAACCCGAATGACCGCGCAGCGAACAAAAGAGGTTGAGCTCCGCAGAAATCTTCGTATTATTCGTATCGCTATTGATGATTACAAACGGAAATTTGACAAGATGCCGGAGGGACCACTCAGGACAGGGTTCGGCTACCCGAAGAATTTACAGGAGTTGCTGGACGGGCGTGATTTCGGCGACGCAAAAGCAGGAAAGAATAAATTTCTGCGTCGTAAAATTTACGATCCATTTCATCCGCCTGAAAATGACAGTGACGAGACGTGGGGCTGGAATTTGCGTTCATCTGTAGACAAGCCTGATTCAACCATCTGGGGTAAAGAGGATGTATTTGATGTTTACTCGATGAGTGAAGGGACCGCACTTGATGGTAAAACAAAATATAATGAGTGGTAATACTCCGGTCAAATCTGCCTTGGAACCCTTTTATTGGGCAAAGCAAAAATCAGACCGGCGTGGTTTTACCTTGATTGAACTGATGATTGTCGTTACGATCATCGGAATTCTGGCTGCCATCGCCGTTCCGAACTACCAATGGGGCGTCATAAAAGCGAGAGAAGCGGTGTTGCGTGAAGATCTGTATAATTTCAGGTCGGTCATCGATCAGTTTCACGCCGATCAGGGCAAATATCCGGATACGATTGCCGAGTTGAAGGAAAAAAAGTATATGCGGGACATTCCCAAGGATCCCTTTACCAAAACGTCTGATTCCTGGGTTGTTGTTGCGCCGCCTCCGGAAACTAGCCCCGTGTCGTCCGGGTCAGTTCCTGAAACCTCATCAGGAGGTGGCGGCGGCAGTGGCAGCACCTCTCCGGGAAACGTGTATGACGTCCATAGCGGTTCTGACCGGATTGGGTCTGATGGGACTCCCTATAATGAATGGTGATCTATGATTCAGCTGCATAACGTGTCACTTGCGTACCAACAGGATGCTTCGGCGCTCAACAATATCGATCTCAACATCGGAAAAGGGGAATTTGTCTTTTTGACCGGTCCATCAGGTGCGGGGAAAACATCTTTGTTGCGCCTGCTGTACGGTGCCCTTACTCCGAATCGTGGCCAGGTTCTTATTGACGGGCAGAATATAACCCGTATGTCTGCATCCCAGGTTCCGCTGCTGCGTCGCTCTATCGGAGTTGTCTTTCAGGATTTCAAGCTGCTGCAAAATCGCACCGTATTTGAAAATGTTGCCATAACATTGGAAGTGTTAGGGTGGGGCAGGGCAGACATCGGTAAAAAAACGATGCATATTCTTAAACAGATGGGGATTGAGTCCAAATATAATCTGGTAACCCAGCGCCTTTCGGGAGGCGAACAGCAGCGTGTTGCTCTGGCCCGGGCTCTGGTGAACGATCCGAAAATCCTGCTGGCGGATGAGCCGACCGGAAACCTTGATGATGCCAACAAAAACCAGATTCTCACCATATTTAAAGATGCAAATATTCGTGGCACAACGGTGGTCGTCGCTACTCATGACCGCCGTCTGATCGAGCAGAGTCATAAACGCCTCGTAACGTTAAACAAGGGGGAAATCGTTGAACAAATGGAAAAAGAAACAGCCGGCGACTATCAAGCCCTTTAAGCGTCCGACGCTTGCAGGTGATGGTTTTGGCGGTAGAGCCGGATTCTTCCTTTCGCGGGCCGTAACCAATATTCGTCAAAATATTTTTGTTAATGTCGTAACAATAGGGACGATTATGCTGGCGCTGCTGATCGTTTCCCTGTTTCTCCTTGTTTTTGTGAATCTTGAAAGTGCCGCCGAAAACTGGAGTGAACGGGTACAGGTTACCGTCTATTTTGATAAGGAACTGACAAACCCGGATCAGAGCGCGTTTCGTGATAAAATATCAAAGCTGCCAGGTGTATCCCGTGTCAGTTATGTCACGCGTGATGAGGCTCTGAAACGTTTTAAAAGCCGTTTAAAAGGTCAGGAAGCCATTCTTGAAGGGATACGCCCCGAGGTGCTCCCCACGTCATTTGAAATCGCTCTGAAGCGTTCCTATCGTGATACGACCTCTGTCGAGAATTTTGTCACTGCGTTAAAACGGATCCCAGGTATTACGGAAGTTCAATATGGTGAAGAATGGGTACGCCGATTTAACTCGTTCTTGAACTTTATGCGGCTGCTTGGCGCTCTGTTAGGCGGGTTCCTGGTGATTGCCGTGGTATTCATCGTTTCAAATACAATCAAGCTTACCATTTACTCCCGGCGGGACGAATTGGAGGTTATGGCTCTCGTTGGGGCAACACGTTTTTTTATCAAGGCCCCGTTTCTGCTGGAAGGGTTGATACAGGGGATGGTTGGTTCCGCTCTTTCCGTTGTCCTGCTGTTTGGTCTGTATGAAGGGTTTCTGCATAACGCAGGAAGTTTTCTTACCTTTAATCCCGCCACGTCCGGATTGAGTTTCCTCCCGCCCGAGTACATCGCGGGATTGCTGCTGGCCGGCGCTCTGCTTGGTTTCACCGGGAGTCTCACGTCGCTAAAGCGCTTTATCAATGTGTAACGGATGAAGAAAACTGTCGGTATAGTTGCTCTGTATATGGTTGTCGCTTCTTTCGCGTTGGCGGGAAACCCCAAAGATGAGTTAAGCGGTGTTAAGCGAGAGATCAAGGCTCAAAAACAGCTCATTACCAAGACACGCAAGGTCGAAGCGGTTGTCTCCACCGAGCTTCAGGAAATCCTGCGGAATCTTGTACAGAAAGAGTCTGACCTGGGTCAATTGGGTCATGACCTGCGTAGCGTTGAGTCGAACCTCGGTCGTACCGGACTTGAGATCCGAAAGGTGACTGAGGAAGCAAACCGTAAGAAGGTGGAAATCGAACGACGGCTGTCGTCATTATATAAAGCGGGAGAACTTGGCGCCGTACGGATGTTTTTTTCGGCCGAATCGTTTCCGCAACTTGCCGAAAATATCCGCTACATGAAATCAATTCTTGAAAATGACAAGCGGATTTTTACCGAATACAATCAAAAGATTGATCAACTCAAGAGCCTCAAGATGGATCTTGAGCGTGATGCGCTAAAAAAAGAGCACATCAAGACCGGTATCGAACAAAAAAAACGTGAGATCGAAGAAGAAAAAAGCAAGAAAGCTGCGTATCTTGGCAAGGTGCGTCAGGATCGCAAGAGTTATGAAACGTCGTTAAAGGAATTGCAGGCCAATGCCGGACGGCTCCAGACTATGATTACCCGGTTGGACGCTTTAAGTCGTCGTAAACTTTCCTCCCGTCACGAAAAGCCTGGAACCAAGCTGAAACCGCGAGCCGAATTGCCGCCGGTACCTGACCGCGGTTTTGGCTCGCAAAAAGGGCGTATGTCGCTCCCGGTTCGTGGCGAAATAATTGAGTCGTATGGTAAACATAAGCATCCGGAATTTGATTCATTTACCTTTAGCAAGGGTCTGTCAATCTCTGCTCCATCAGGGACTGATATCAAAGCGGTTTATGAAGGTACCGTTATTTTTGCTGATTATTTCAAAGGTTTTGGTAATATGATTATCGTTGATCATGGCGGCGGGTATTTTACCTTGTATGCCCACGCGTCGCGGCTGGCAAAAAAAGTCGGTGCCGAGGTGGCACGGCATGAAACAATTGGAGCGGTTGGTGATGTCGATTCAAGCAAGGGGAGTATGCTGTATTTTGAAATTCGGCATCAAGGCAAACCGGTTGACCCGGCCGGATGGGTTCGCTAATATAGTACGTGAAGTATATAAATTTCTGGGGGAAACAAATGAGTGCACCTGGCAGTAAAAAAACGAAAATGATTGTTGGCTTTGCAGTTATTGTGGCATTTTTATCTATCTTTATAATCAGTTCCCAGCGCCGCAGTTCGGCAGAAGGGAAGGGGAGCGATTACGAGTCGATAGAACTCTTCACGGACGTTATGGCGATTGTCAAGAAGAGCTACGTTGAAGAGGTTGATACCAAAAAACTGATCTACGGTGCCATCAATGGGATGCTAGCGTCGCTCGACCCGCACAGCTCATTTATGCCTCCCGATTCCTATAAAGAGATGAAAATTGATACTAAAGGAGCGTTTGGTGGGTTAGGGATTGAAATTTCCATTAAAGACGGAGTTCTGACCGTTATTTCACCAATAGAGGATACTCCTGCATTCAAGGCCGGGATCAAGTCAGGTGACATGATACTCAAGATAGATGATAAATTTACCAAGGATCTGAATATAAATGATGCCGTTAAGCGTATGCGGGGGCAAAAAGGGTCCAAGGTGATCCTGACCATTATGCGTGAGGGATTCGATAAGCCGAAGGATTTCCCGATGGTCCGTGACGTTATTCAGGTCAAGAGCGTCAGGTTCCACCTGATGGATGGCGGTTATGGCTATGTGCGCATTGCCCAGTTTCAGGAAAAAACTGATGATGACCTGTCGAAGGCGCTTAAGACGATGAAGGAAGAATACAAGGGTGAGCTTAAGGGCCTGGTGCTTGACATGCGTAACGATCCGGGCGGGTTGCTTGATCAGGCGGTCAGGGTTGCTGATCATTTTATTTCGGATGGGCAGATGATTGTCTATACCGAAGGGCGTGAAAAAGAGTCCAAAATGCAGTTTACCGCAAAAAAAGGTGCCAAAGAGCCCAATTATCCGATCGTGGTCGTCATTAACGGCGGCAGCGCCAGTGCGTCTGAGATTGTTGCTGGAGCCCTCCAGGATCATAAGCGGGCTCTTATTCTGGGAACCCAGAGTTTTGGCAAGGGATCGGTACAGACCATTATTCCGCTGTCGGATGACTCCGGGCTCCGCTTGACAACGGCCCGGTACTATACCCCCAAGGGGCGTTCAATCCAGGCTAAAGGTATAACACCTGATATTGTAGTCGAAGCGGTTGAACTTCCTAAAACTACCGGCAAAAAAGATTCCCTGCATCTGCGCGAAAAAGATCTTGAGAACCATTTTGAAAGTGAAGATAAAACAGGGGCTGCAGATGTGAAAAAAGAGGAGAAGAACACCGATAAAAAAGAAGATAAGATGGAAAAGAATCCGCAAAAAATGGAAGAAAATCTGAAAAACGATTATCAGGTGCTGCGGGCTCTTGACCTGCTTAAAGGGTGGGAACTTATTAAGTCAATGGGCAGTACAAAATAATGCATGTTAGTACGTTAGGTGACCTCGATACTGCTCATTTTTCGGCTCACAGAAGTAGGAATCACTCAGTACGGGTGGCTGGTAAATAATGGCCGCTCCAGCCAGAAATAAATCACGCAAACCGCCATCCGGATCCCGGGTGGCGGCTTTCGTGATCTTGGTTCTGATCGTGGGGGCGGT
>Ga0209430_1001239_pt1 | contig 19758 bp, 19 predicted proteins | sample BarGraIncub1133A_FD_184504 | JGI IMG/M metagenome (GOLD analysis project Ga0209430, IMG submission 184504) | Arctic peat soil microbial communities from Barrow, Alaska - Barrow Graham LP Incubations 11-33A (SPAdes) (version 2) | ecosystem: Environmental > Terrestrial > Soil > Wetlands > Peat... | reverse complement strand
CATCGCGCTGATGCTGCTGCTGTTCGCGCTGATCTTCCGCGCGGGTGCGCTGGAGTTCCGCCACAGCGATCCCGCCTGGGCGAAGTTCTGGGACGGGGCCTTCTTCGTGGGGAGCGCGGTGCCGGCACTGCTGTTCGGCGTGGCCGTCGGCAACATCATCCGCGGCCTTCCGCTGACCGCCTCCGGGGAGTTCATCACGGGCGGCGGCACGCCGATCTTCCTCGGCAACCTGCTGACCGCGCTCAACCCCTATGCGATCGTCGTGGGCCTGCTGAGTGTCGCCTGGATCGCCCTGCACGGATCGACGTGGCTCGCACTCAAGACCACGGGTGAACTGCGCGAACGGGCCGCGAGGACCCGCCGCGTCCTGCTGGTGGCGTTCGGGGTGCTCCTGGCGGTCGCGACGGCCGCCACCGCCCTCCTGGTCCCCGGCGCGTTCGCCAAGGCCGTGGGAAGCCCGTTCGGCTGGCTGTTCTGCGTGCTCGCCATCGCGGGTGCCGTGCTGGTCGCGGTCGGGGCTCAGCGCGGCGCGGACCGCATGAGTTGGTATGGCTCCGCACTGGCGGGCGCCTCGATGGTCGGGATATGGGCGGCGTCGATCTTCCCGGCGCTCGTACCCTCGCTAGGACCCGGGGCGGCGCTCACGATCGCCAACTCGCGGTCATCTCAGCTGACGCTCACGGTGATGCTCATCATCGCGGTCATTGGCGTGCCGCTCGTGCTCCTCTACTTCTTCCTGATCTACAAGACCTACGCCGGGCGGATGAGCGAGTCCGACGTCGAGCAGGGGCACTACTAGGAACCGCGTGCGGGCGCGCAAGGCCGCCGAGCACGTAGCGAGGGAGCGCCCGATGGCGCTCCCTCGCTACGACCAGGCAGACGCACCAAGGTCCTAGCGCACGCTGAACCCGGCGACGCCTTCGGGGGTCTCCGGGGTGACCTGCACGTCCGTCACCAGTGCGTGCTCGGGCCCGCTGGAGACGTAGGCGACCGCGAGGGCGACCGCTCCCGGTGTTCCTTCGAAGACCGCCTCGACGGCGCCATCCGGGAGGTTGCGGACCCAGCCGTCGACGCCGATGACGCGTGCCTCGTCCGCGGTCGAGCGGCGGAACCATACGCCCTGGACCCGCCCGCTCACCCGCACGCGCGTGCGCACCCGTTCTTCGTCCACGCGACACCTCCCGAGGGTAGAATCTGCCCACGAGCCACAACACGCAACCTACTGCGAAGGGACTACCCGTGACCGCACACCCGGCATTCGAGGCCGACCGCTGGTACGCAGCAATCCTGGAGCGCCGTTCTCGCCGTGCCTTCGATGGCGTCAGGCCGACCGAGGAGAAGCTGGACGCCATCGAGGCCGCCGCCGCCCGCTTCCGTCCGTTCGCCGATGCCCACGCGGTGCTGGTTCGCGACGTCCCCGACACCTTCTTCACGGGGCTGGTCGGCTCGTATGGCAAGGTCACCGGAGCGCGCTCCGCACTCGTGTTCGTCGCCGACGGTTCCTCGCCGACCGGTTCGGAGCACTGTGGTTACACGGGCGAGGGGCTCGTCCTCGAGACGCATGCTCTCGGTCTCACGACCTGCTGGATCGGGGGTTCGTTCTCGCGTTCCGCCGTGACCGGGACCATGGATCTGGGTCCGGACGAGGTCGTGCGCGCCATCTCACCGGTCGGCACTGCGCTCGAACGACCGTCCTCCACCGAGCGACTTCTGTTCGGGGCGGCAAGGCCGAAGCGACGGCGCCCCGCGGACGAGATCGCCCCGGGATGGGAGACCTGGCCGCGGTGGGCGGTGGCCGGGATCGATGCGGCGCGAATCGCTCCTTCTGCGATGAACCGGCAGCCGTGGAGGTTCCGCATGGAGGACGGCGCGGTGGTCATCGCGGCGGTGGCTCCTCCGACGCCGATGGGGTTCTCCCGGCTCGATTGCGGGATCGCGATGCTGCACTTCGAGCTGGGCGCCCGGGCGGAGGGCTGCGACGGTGTTTGGGAAGCGCTGGCCGGCCGTGACGTCGCTCGATGGGTCCCGATCACCTAGTCGGGTACGACCTCCGGCTCAGCGGTCGTGGGGTGTATTGTCCCTGCGGATGCGACCGGCGATGCTAGCATGAGAGCGTTCCTGCGGAACCCGCCCGCCTGATGTCGTCCGATGCAAGGGAAGAGGTCGGAGCGTGAGCGACGAGAACGTCCCGGATATCGAAGAACCGACGCCGACGAAGACGAAGGCCGCCGCGGGCATCGTAGGTTCGCTGCTGGTGCTGGCGGCGGGATACGGTCTGCTCCGAGTATCGAGTCCGGCGATACGGCCGGACCAGGCCTCGCCGGCCGGGCACTACAAGCTGAGCTGCGGGCTGTGTCATTCCCTGTCCGAGAGTGCGCAACCGATAGAGGTAGTGCGATGAGCGTCGACAGCGTGTCTTCCGAGGAACTCGCTTCAAGCGCCACCCAGGTCGCCCGCGGCGAAGTCAGGACCGGCGATTACACCAGAGGCGAGGAGATCGCGAACAGTGTCACGCACGGCGTGGGGGTGGCGTTCTCGCTGGTGGCTCTCACCCTGATGATCGGCGCAGCGGCGCTCTATGGTGACAGCTGGGCCATGGCGACCGGCATCGTGTTCGGCGTGTCGCTCACCCTGCTCTACGCGGGGTCGACGCTCTACCACGCGATCCCGTATCCTCGCGCGCGACACGTCTTCAAGATCTTCGACCACGCCGCGATCTACCTGCTTATCGCGGGCTCGTACACACCGTTCGCGCTCGTGACGATGCGTGCAGCAGGCGGCTGGTGGATGTTCGCCGTGGTATGGACGCTCGCGGCGATCGGCATCTCCACGGAGGCCTTCTGGACCTACCGTCCGCGCTGGCTGTCGGCCGTCGTCTACCTGTTCATGGGTTGGTTGGCCGTATTCATGATCGCCCCCATGCGGGCGTCGCTGGCGCCCAACGGCTTGTGGCTGCTCGTCGCCGGCGGCCTGTGCTACACCCTCGGCACGGTCTTCTACGTCTACAAGAAGGTCCCGTACTTCCACATGGTGTGGCACCTGTGGGTGCTCGCCGGCAGCGCGTGCCATTTCTTCGCCGTGCTGCTGTACGTGGTACCGGTCGCTGCTCGCCTGAAGTGACTCAGCCGCCGATCTCGATCTCGGCCGCGGGGTCGAACGGGTTGGTGCGCACTGCGAACGAGAACAGGTGAGGGTAGGACCCCTTGAGGTGGCGGACGTAGCCGAGCCACTCCCCGAGTAGGCTGCCGTATGCCCGCGAGATGTCGATCTCGATGTGCGCTCGGTCGCCGGCCGGGAGCGCGCTGAGGTCGCCGCGCGCCGCGAGCTCTTCGCCCAGGTGTGAGACAGCCCACAAGGCGTCGGTGAACGACGCGTGCTCCAGCAGGTTGCCGTTCTGTAGCAGGCCGAGGATGAAGGAGCGGTGGCGCTGGAGCGCGGCCTTGAGCCCCTCGATGTCGCCGCGGCCGAGGTCCATCTCGTGTCTGTCCCCGCAGACCGCTCTGCGGTGCTCCTCGAACTCGGCCGACGTCCAGTGCGCGTTGAACAGCATGTGCGGACGGTCCCGGTCGAGATCGCTGTCGAACACCGCGAGGCGTCCGATCATGTCGCTGCCGACCTCGGAGAAGAACGCGCCGATCACCATGTTCATCTTGTGGATGAGCTCGGCGCGTTCCCGCGAAGCGATCAGTCGGTTGATGAAGAGGCCCACTATGAGGACGTTGAGCGGGATGAACGCCAGATCGAGAAGGGTGTAGAAGCCGATCGTGTTGCGCAGGTCCGGGTAGGCCGTGAAGTCGATGAGGTAGAGGACTCCTGCGACGATGAGAAGCACCGCGATGACTCCCATGATCGGCATCGAGCGCTTCATCAGTGCCCCTCTCGTCGGATGACTCACTTCGCGTACTCGCTTTGCGAGCGCAGGCCGGTCTGGGAGTATCCGCGCTGCTCCCAGTATCCCAAGAACTTCGGGTCGTTCGACAACTCGATCGTCGTGACCCACTTGGCCCACTTGTAGCCCCATCGGTCCTGGGCGACGACCATGAACGGGTATCCGCGCTCTTCGGGGATCACGACCCCGTTCATCTTGTAGGCCAGCAGGATCCGCGAGGCGCGGATGTCCTTGAGCGGTAGCGACGTGGTGTAGCCGTCCGCCGCCTTGAACACGACGGTCACCGCGTCGGAGGCGGGAACGGAGCGGTCGATGAGGTCGGAGAGCAGCACGCCCTCCCACAGTATCTTGACGCTCCAGCCCTCCACGCAGTCGAGGCGGACGACCTTCGTGTACGTCGTCTCCTTCGAGACCACATCGTCGTAGGTATAGGTCGCCGGCTTCGCGACGAGGCCGGTCACATCCAACCGGTAGTTCGCGATGTCGACATGCTGGGGCCCGTTGATCGAGTTCTCGCGGAAATCGGAGATAGGATCCAGGCGCTGGCCCTTGTAGTCGAGGACCCCGACGCCGGGGAGGGCGCCTCCCGACGATCGCGGGGCTGCGGACGAGCAGCCCGCCAGCAGGAGAGTCACCGCCAGCAGTGCGGCCGGCAACCCGATAGGGTATCCAGCAAGGCGACGGGTTCTTGCGGTGCGACGGCCCATGAGTGCTCCTGCTATCGTCGACGGTGGAACGAGGGTGCCCCGTCTCCGCTCCAGTATGTCCCCGAAGAAGGGCTTGCGATGAGTGCGGTCGAGTACCACGTTGAATTCACCGGGTCGTCTGCCCACTGCACGTCGACCGGCTCCTTCTTCTTCTCTCGTCCGCCCGGGTACCGATTCGTGCCCGGTCAGTACCTGTCGCTCTCGCTGCAGACGCGCGACAGCGAGGTGACCAAGCAGTTCTCACACTGCGACGCGCCCGGCGACCCACAGGCCCAGGTCCTGACGCGGCTCACGGGGAGTGCCTTCAAGGATGCGCTCATGGCCTTGTCTCCCGGGGACGTCGTGACGATGCGCGGACCGTTCGGGCAGCTCGTGTTGCCGGAAGGTGCGACCAAGGCGGCGTTCCTGGTCGGAGGAGTCGGCATCACCCCGATGCACAGCATCGTGCGCGATTCGGTGCAGCGGTCCACGGGGCTGACGGCCCTTGTCTTCGATGCGAACCTCGACGAGACGTGCATCCCGTTGCGTGACGAGTACGAGGAATGGGAGCGTGAGCATCCGACGCTCCGGTTCGTGCACGTGCTCGAACAGCCGTCCGAGGGGTGGGAGGGCGAGCGCGGCTTCATCACCGCGGACGTCGTGCGTCGACACTGCGACCCGCTCGACGGGTGGCATTGGTTCGTCGCGGGGCCGCCGGCCATGGTCGAGGCGATGCGCGGTGTGCTGACGCAGCTCGGCGTCCCCGCGGAGAGCAGCTCTTTCGAATCGTTCGCCGGATATCGCTGAGGCGCGACTCACGCGGCGCACATTGCGGGTACATATCGGGTATCCGGGTGCGTCCTGGAATCGATTCCCGGCATGAGAAGGCGAGGACGACGGTGGAGATATTCGCGCGAACCTGCAACTACGACGTGATGGACAGCGAGCGCATCGCCGCGCGGCTGTTCGTAGGTCTCGGTGGCTTGGTGTGGGTCGTACTCGCGTGGGGATCCGCGATCGTCTATCCGACGACTAGTGCGCTCACCAACCTGGTCCCCGCGCTTCTCGTCCTGGTCCTCGCTGTCATCGCATTGGCCATCGGATGGTTCTTCGAGAACCTTGCGGGGGTCTTGTTGATCGCCGGAGCAGTCGCCACGGCGGTCTGGGGCGTCATGGCGGGATGGGAGCCGGGGGTATGGGGCCTGATGGCGATCGTGCTGATCGCCCCCGAGGTGATCGCCGGAGTGCTCTTCTTCTCTGCGGCGCGCATGCAGAAGGTCTGTGAGCTGGCGGGCTCGCGATAGGGCGACCCCAGCGGAACAAGGAAGAGGCCCCGGACGCAGGTCCGGGGCCTCCCTTTTCTTTCTTGCTGCGGGGGGCTACGGCTAGACCTCGCAGGCAGGATCCATCTCGACGAGCGTCACCTCGAACACCAGCGTCTCGCCCGCGAGCGGATGATTGAAGTCGAGCGTGACGTCGTCACCGTCGATCGCGACGATGCGCCCGGGCATCTCGCCGCCGTCCGGGGACACGAGGTTCACCTCGCCGCCGACGAACGGGTCGGATGCGAAATCGTCGACCTTGACGACGTGCGAGAGCTCATCGTGCCGAGGTCCGTAGCCGTCCTCGGGCTCGATGCTCACGGTGACGGTCTGTCCCACGTCGAGCCCGATGACGGCGCGCTCGAATCCCGGGATGACCTGGCTGAGGCCGACGGTGAAGGCCAGCGGATCGCGACCCTCGCTCTTGTCGAACGGCGTGCCGTCGGCGAGGGTGCCGCTGTAGTGCACCCGGACGGTGTCTCCGATCTTGACTGGCATTCGGGGGCCTGCCTTTCATGTTGTCGCAGTCGGTTTGCCGAGCCGACGATATACCATGTGCGGTCGCGGGCGACGCCGACCCGCGGAGGTCATGGAGTACACTCGAGTGTGAGAATCGCCTTATCTTGTGGAGCAGTGGCGCGGGGCGCCGGCGTCACCAGTGCAGTGGTTCATGGGAGTCGTGCGGAGCCGGTTGATCGGTCGCTATGTGAACGAGCTCGAGGATGTCTTGGGACTTCCCATAACGCGCTTCGTGGATCAGCACGTGAGGTCGTTGCTCACGTGGGACGTGCTCGTATTCTTCCACCGCACCCCGGATGCCGTCCTCGACGTCGAGGGCCTGGCTTCGCGTCTCGGGCGCCGGGTGGAGGAGCTGCAGCCGGAGGTCGAGGAGCTGTGTCGTGAGGGCATCCTGGAGTCTTCGGGGGGGCTGGTGCGCTACAGACCGGAACCGGAGTTGCACGCCACCATCGACGCGTTCGTCATGGCATGTCAGGAGCGGGGCCGACGCCTCGCCCTCATCGCACTGGTGCTGCACAAGATCAATCCTCACGACGAGTGACCTCGTTCGGAGCGTTCACTCGAAGGTGAGACGGAACACTTCGGAAGGTATCGGTCAGCTTGCGCCGTGGCGGTACACGGCGGGGCGTTCTCGATAGGGCAGGGTCGCATGGGAAGCTACGTCGGCGAGTCGATCACCATCGTGGTACTCATCGGGTTGAACGGGTACTTCGTGGCGGCCGAGATGTCGCTCATCGCTGCGCGGCGCACCGCCCTGCGCTCAGCCGCCGATCACGGATCATCGGGCGCCGCTGCTGCGCTCAGACTGCTCGACGATCCCAACAGGCTCCTCTCCACGATCTCCGCCGCGATCACGCTCGTTGGCTTCACTGCCGCATCCTTGGCGGCGGTGACGTTCGAGGAGCCGTTGGCCGACGCTCTGCGCGCTCTGGGACTGCGCTGGGTGACGCCGTTCGCATCCGGCCTCGCCGTCTTCGCGGTGACCGTGGCGGTCACCTATCTCATGCTGGTCTTCGGCGAACTTGCCCCCAAGCGCCTCGGGATGCAGCGCGCCGAGCGTGTCGCGCAGGCGGTCGCGATGCCGGTGACGTGGCTCTCGATCGCCGCCGCACCGCTCGTGTGGGTGCTCGGTCACTCGACGAACCTCGTAGCGCGGCTGCTCGGCATCAAGCCGGGAGACTCCTCGCGCGGCGTGAGCGAAGAGGAGATCAAGCTCCTGGTCCGTGAGCAAGGGACCCTCCTCGATGAAGAGAAGCGGATGATCCGCGAGGTGTTCGAACTCGGAGACACCGTCGCGCGCGAGATCATGGTCCCACGTGTGGACACGGAGATGCTCGAAGACACCCTGACGGTCGGTGAGGCGCTCAAGGCGTTCCGGCGCACGGGGTTCTCCCGGATGCCGGTCTTCCATGACGACCCCGACTCCGTGGTGGGCGTCGCGTTGCTGAAGGACATGCTCGGACCCATCGCCGCCGGGCGCCATGGTGACCCGATCGTACAAGGCATGCGGCAGCCGGCGTTCGTACCCGAGACCAAGCCGATCCTCGACCTGCTCCAGGAGATGCGTTCTTCGCACAACCACATGGTCGTGGTGATCGACGAACACGGCGGGACAGCAGGGTTGGTCACGATCGAGGACATCGTGGAAGAGGTCATCGGCGAGATCGCCGATGAGTTCGACCGCGACTATCGCTACATCAACCGGATCGGCGACGGCGTGTGGATGGTCGACGGTCGACTGCCGGTGGAGGATTCGATCGAGAAGCTCGGGCTCAGCATCCCGGAGTCGGAGGAGTACGACACCCTCGCAGGTTGGGTGCTGAGTGTGCTGGGGCACATTCCCGTCGTGGGGGAGCGGGTCTTCGCGGGGGAGGCGGAGTTGCGGGTCCAGGCGGTCCGGCAGCGCAGGATCGCGCGCTTGAGGGTCAGCGCCTCGGCCCCGTCTGATGAAGAGGGTCCCGACGGATCGGGACGCGCAGAGGAGGAGCGCACATGAGCGACAACGCAGGCCGGCGCCCCGAGGTGCCGACGTCCGAACAGATGGCGAGCGGGGCGCGACGCGGCGGAACGGCCGTGGGCATCGTGCTCGTCATCGTCGGCGCCATCATGCTCTTCGGCCGATACGTGGCATGGTTCGACCTGTTCCGGCTGTGGCCGCTGATCATCGTGATCGGTGGCATCGCCCAGGTCTTCCGGTCGCACGGCAATGAGCCGCCGATCAAGCGCGTCGCCGAGGGCGTCGGCTCGATCATGGTCGGGTTGGTGCTACTGGGCAACACGCTCGGCTACATCCCGTGGACGGTATGGATAACGATGCTGTCGCTGTGGCCGCTGCTTCTGGTGGCGCTCGGCATCGAACTGCTCGGCCGTGGACTCGGTCTTCCCTGGGTCCGGGCGCTCTCCAATGTGGCGCTGATCCTGGGGCTGTTCTACGGCGTCTTCGTGTTGCAGCCGGGCACCTGGGGGCCGGCTCTGACCGTTCCCGGCGTCAGTGCCTCGAACGTGCCGTATTCCGACTCGGCTCCGCATGACGCGAGCATCCGCGAGGGTACGCTGGCGATCAAGGCCGGCGCGGCGCGCCTCACCGTCGGGGCGGGGCCCGACCTTGCGCGCATCAGCGGCAGGGCTCCATCCGATGTCGCGCCCCGGCTGGAGAAGACCGTCACGTCGGGCGTTGCCGTGGTCTCGGTGGACGAGCCGTCCCGCCACACCTTCGTGTTCGGAGTCCAGGACCGGACCATGGACCTGATGCTCGACCGCGATGTTGTCTGGAAGCGGCTGGGCCTCGACATCGGGGCCGTCCAGGCCGATGCGGACCTGCGCGAACTGCAGGTACGGGACATCTCGGTCAACGTGGGGGCATCCGACCTGCGACTGACCGTGGGAAGCCGCACCGATACGGTCAATGTGGACATATCCGGGGGCGCCGCCAACATCACCCTCAGGGTCCCTGCGAACGCAGCTGTGACACTCGAGTCGAAGAGCGGTCTTTCCAGCGTCAACGTCCCGGCTGGTTTCCGCCGGGTCAGCGGCGTGCCGATCGTCGGAGAGAGCAGCTGGGTCTCGGAGGGTTCCGGAGGCCCGCGCATCTCCGTGAGCATGCAGTCAGGGGTCTCGAACCTCAACGTCGAAACGTACTAGGAGCGCAATCATGAGCATGCCGAAGGATCCTCGTTCGGGCGCAGCAGCCATCGGCGGCATCGCCCTCATCGTGTTCGGGTCGTTGTGGCTGGTGCAGGCGACAGGCCTCATCCCGGTCGCATTGCTCGAGACCCTCGGGCGCTCGGTAGGTGCGCTCGTGGTGATCGGGCTGGGAGTGACGGTGCTCGTCGCGAGTCGCCGCACCGCCTTCCGGATGCCGGCACCCGGCACCCGCCTCTACCGCTCCCGCAGTGACCGTTGGATCGCCGGCGTTCTTGGCGGGCTCGGGACGTACCTCGGTATCGATCCCGTGCTGCTGCGCATCGCGGTCGTCTTGCTGACCGTGATCGGCGCGGGGTCGTTCGTTGTCGCATACATCGTGATGTGGGTGCTCATCCCCGAGGAGCCGGTCACGGCAGCGGGCTCGGTGCCCGCAGCTCCTGTCGCTCCCGCCTCACCCATACCTCCGGCGCCCCCCGTCCCGTCCGCACCGACCAGCGAAGAGTCGTAGCGCATGGTCGACGAGAGTTCGCGCGCCGCGCTCCTCCTCCCCGCAGCACCGACCGTCCCGGGGGGCGTCGTCGATGCCCATACGCATCTCTTCACGGTCGGATTGTTGACCGAGATGATCGAGTCCATGCCGAATCCCCCGGAGCGCTTCCGTGAGGGGCTGCGCCGGCGGCAGTGGGGCAAGCGTGCCGATGTCCTCCCGGACCTGAGTCCGGTGGAGACCGCGCGGTGGTATGTCGAGCGACTGAATGCCGCAGGGGTCGCGCGCGCCGTGGTGATGTCGATCGCGCCCGACAATCAGTGGACGCGCGATTTCCTTGCCGCCGCCAACGGACACGTCCACGCGCTGTGTAACGTCGACCCGCGCGACCCGGGCGCCCCTGAGCTGCTCGAGCGCGAGATGGCTGCCGGGTTCAAGGGCGTGAAGCTGATGCCGGTGAACCGGGCCTTCCATCTGTCGGACCCCGCGTGCCGGCCCTTCTTCAAGAAGGCGGCCGAACTCGGCGCGCCGATCTGCATCCACTACGGCGTGACCGTCGACCCGACGGGCGATCTTCGCTGCGCGGACCCGATCGACCTCTCTCCGGTCGCACGCGACTTTCCCGAAGTGCCGTTTGTGATCGCACACTTCGGCGCCGGCTGGCTCGACAGCGTCCTGCGACTCGCCTACCAGTGCAAGAACGTCTGCGTGGACACCTCGGGGACGAACAACTGGATGGACTACCACGTTCCGAAGATGACGCTCGCGGACGTGTTCGAGCGGACGCTCACCGCGATCGGCCCCGAGCGCGTGCTGTTCGGCACGGACGCAGGCACGACCGCGCCGTACCGTACGTGGATCAAGTTCCAGCAGATGCGAACGATCGAGGAGATGGGCCTGTCGGACCGCGATCGCGACCTCATCCTCCGCGCGAACGCCGTGCGGCTCTATGGTCTCGAGACGGAAGGCACCTCGTGAGCGTCGACCGGCCACAGGCTCCCACGGCTGCGCGCGTAGCTCCCGCCTCCGATTACGACACCTTCGTGGATTGGGCGAAGCGGCTCGAACGCGAGGCCCCCTTCTTCCGCAGGGTGTTCGAGGAGCACGGTGCCCACCGCGTGCTCGACGTCGGCTGCGGGAGCGGCAAGCATGCTCTGATGTGGGCCGGATGGGGCCTCGATGTCGTCGGTGCCGACCCCGACGACTCGATGCTCGCGCAGGCAGAGGCCAATCGCCTGCAGGAGCTGGCATCGGTCGAGGCGGCCGGTGGCAGCATCACCCTCGCGAAGACGGGTTTCGGCGATCTCGCGTCATCGGGTCTCGGCTCGTTCGACGCACTCACCTGTACCGGTAATGCGCTCCCTCACGTGGCCGGTCACGCCGGACTGCGTGAGGCCCTCGACGACTTCGCGGCGGTACTGCGACCCGGCGGTGTGCTCGTCCTTCATCTCCTGAACCACGACCGTCTCCTTACGCAGCACGTTCGCGCGATCCCTCCGGTGGTGCGGGAGACGGAGGAGGGTACGCGGGTGTTCCTGCGTGTGATCGACTATGCGGACGACGCGATCCTCTTCGACTTCATCACGATGCAGCGTCCGGCCGACGCCTGGAGCACCGGAGCCGCCTGGGACGTCGCGTCCCGGCGCTCGCCACACACGGCGCTGCCCGGAGAGGTCTTGCTGCCGGCGCTCGAAGCCGCGGGGTTCGGGGACGTCGTGCGTTACGGCAACCATGCGGGGGCGCCGTTCGACGCCGCCAAGGATGAATCGGTGATAGTGGTCGCGGTCCGTCGCTAGCCTAGCGGCGGAGGATGCGGATCACATCCCCGGGGTGACGCACGCCCTCGGTCCGAGTGTGCAGGTGCGGCCGCACGCGGCATCGCACGCCTCGATCGGCTCACTCATTCCTTCGATGCCGCGGCGCGTGAGCCGCTGGTAGAGATGACACAGCGGCAGGCCCGCGACGTTCTGGTAGCACTGGTCGGTCCTGACCGTACCGAGATGGTGCTCGATGTTGTACGCGCCGGCGCACCCGAGCGCCTCTCCGCGGGCCAACCACGCGGCGATCATCTCGTCGTCGAGCGTGAGCATCGTCACCGTGGTGGTGACGGCGAAGGTGACGGGTTCATCGTCTCCGGGTGCCATCGTGGCGACCCCGGTGATCACTTCGTGATCGCGTCCCGACAGGGCTCGCAGCATGCGCGCTGCGTCCTCGTCGTCAGCGGGCTTCCCGAGCACCGCGCGGTCCAGGACGACGATGGTGTCGCACGCGACGATCATGCCGGGAGCGTCACCGGCCTCGGCTGCGGCGCGCGCCTTGTCGGCGGCGAGCGAGCGCGCCAGCACGGTGGGAACCGACCGGAGAGGCGAAGTGAGGTCCTCGGGGGTGTCCGTGGCCGTCGTCGTGTAGTCGACGCCGAGCCATGCGAGGAGCCGCCGTCTGCGCGGCGAAGCGGATGCGAGGGTGATGAGGGTCGTTTCCATGGGCGGATGATACCTCACGACCGCCGCTCCACGACCACAAACCCCCTGCCGTCGAGTGCTCGCCGTAGCGGGTGCGGCCGGCACAGTGCATAATCTTTTGGAACTGCCGGAGGCCGCACTCGCGGCACAGAGATCGCGGGGGGAGCCACGGGCATGGCAGGCGGTAAACCCACAGTCGTTCCGAGACGGATCCTGCTGTTCACCACCCGGTTGAGCACGACGATGAAGTCGTTGCGGATCTATCCGTCCGGCAGCGACATCCCCCGGCGCAACGCGCAGGAGGTCCTCGAGACTCTGAAGGAGTCTCTTGAGACCGCGGACTACCTCGAACTCGGCGTGACCCGTAACGGTCTCGTGTTCGAGGGTTCGACCGTCTTCCCGCGTTCCCAGGGCTTCCAGTCGTTCGCGCGCGACTTCTACAAGCGCAACCTCGCGGCCTTCCGCTTCCACAAGGGTGTCACCCCGGATGAGATCCTGAGGTTCCTCTCGCTCATCATCATGCCGCCGGAGGCGCTTGCGGCGCAGGGCGGCATGGAACCCTCGCTTTCCGAGTTGGGCGTCGTGAACATCTCGGTCACCGAGGCTGCGACCCGGATCGTCGAGACCGTCCTCCCCGGAGGGCTCGATGCCTTCTACGAGGTCGACCCCGAGATCCATCTCGAGATCCCCTCGGACAAGAGCGTGGAGGAGCTGCTCGAGGAGGGCGGCGCCGACCAGGGACGCGACAAGCGGGTGCTCATGCGCGTGCTGCGCGACCGCCGCGCCGTCGCCAAGTATCTCCAGGACGCGCGCGAGCGCGACCCCGAGGAGGGACTCGGCGAGCTTGCGAAGCGCATCTTGAAGCTCGCACGCAACACACGCGACGAGCTTCCGGCCGATCAGGCCGCCGCGATCGACGTCATCGCCGAGGCGATCATGGAGTTGCATCCCGACGAGCGTGGAGATCTGTACGAATCGCATCTGCTCGAGCAGGCGCGGCTCGACGAGACCATCGCTGCGATCATCGAGCGGCTCGGCGTCGAAGAGGTCGTGAACTGCATCCTCAACCAGATCAACGAAACCCCGGAGGCGCTCACGGGGCTGTCGCGTGCAGTTCGGAACCTGACGCTGATGAACGTGAGCGCGGACCAGGACACGGTCCTCGAGCTGGCTGTTGCCAAGCTGCAGGGCAAGGGGTTCAGCGAGGTCTTCATCGAGGACCTCGGCGAGCAGGTCGCCCCATCCAAGATCGCGGGCGCCGATCAGCGCAGCCGGCGGTCGGGTCCGATCGAGACCGTCCTGCGGCTCGTGGACATGGCCCCGGACTCCAGCGACGTGTTCGTCTACGACGATGCCGTCGAGCCGTTGCGGCTGGAGGCCGCGCGCGGGACGACCGACGGGGACGTCATCTCGGCGCTGGTGGCTGTCGCGACGCTCGAGGAACGCGACGCGGAGTTCTCAGCGATCATGTCGATGCTGGAAGACAGCGTCGGGGTGCTCGTCGATGCGCACGAAGCCGACGTGGCGGCGGACGTCGCCGAGGCGCTCTCCGCCGTTGCCGCCGGCCCGAACGTGAACGCTGATCATCGCGAGCGGATGTTGCGCGTGGTGCACTCGATCGCCAGCCCTGAGTCACTCGCTCGCGTGACGACCGCGCTGCGTCGCTACCGTTCGGATTCCGCCGAGTACCTCGCCTGCCGCAGACTGCTCAGTGTTCTCGGTGAGTCGATGATCGACCCGCTTCTGGAGGTGCTGGCCAGAGAGCAGGACATGTCAGCTCGCAAGGCCCTCATCGAGCTTATCTCGTCGAGTGCGCACGACTACATCCCGGAGTTGGGCGCTCGCATGAGCGACCCTCGCTGGTATCTCGTTCGCAACGTGGTGGCGATCCTGTCGTCGACTCACTCGACCGAGGCGCTCCCCTACCTTCAGCGGACCCTTCGGCATGCCGACGCCCGCGTGAGGCGCGAGACGATCCGCGGCCTCGCCGGTATCCGCGTACCCCTCGCGGACTCCATGGTCGCCGCGGGGCTCAACGACGTCGACGCGCAGAACGTGCAGTTCGCCGTGCGGCACCTCGGGCAGATCGGCGCCCAGAGCGCGGTGCCGGCGCTCGAACAGGTCGCGCTCGGTACGAGTCTCGGCAACCACGATGTCGCCGTGCGCGTGGAAGCCATCGGTGCGCTTGCGAAGATCGGCTCACCTTCGTCGGTGACCGTGATGCAGGAACTCGCCCGCAAGCAGGGTCTGTTCGGCGGAGGTCGCGACCGCGAGGTCCGCGCCGCTGCCACCGATGCCCTTCAGGCCCTCTCGTCGCTCGCGACGGGGATCGAGGTGAACTCATGACCGACGATCTGCTCGATCCCAAGTCCGCTGTCGCGGAATACGGGGCACAGGTCAAGCTCGAGCCCGCCGTTGCGGAGGAGACCTTGCCGACCGTGTTCTCGGCACGCCAGACCGCGCGCACGAGAGAGCTCCTGGCTCGTCTGGCGGGTGCTCGCCGCTCGGTGACGTTCTACCCGCGCGGGCATATGGTGGTGCGCGACAACATGACCGCCTTGATGGCGGCGATCGAGCAATATCACAACGATGGCGTGGACGTACCCCTCGTCTTCTTCGACAACGAAGTCCTCCTCGGCGAACAGCTGCTGGCCCAAGAGAGCGTGATCTTCGACCAGTTGATCCGCGACATGAGCGAGTCGGGCCAGACGAGCGTCACGTTCCTTCAGGGACTCGACCTCGATGAGCTCGAGCGTGCCTTGCAGGTCTTGTCCTGCGACAGCAACGCGATCGAACAGCGCGGTGGCCTCGAGGCTGCCGTCGCGGCCGTTTCAATCCCCCACGTTCAGATCGGCACGGTCGCCTTCGCGCGCGACGCGGGGGACTTCGCAGGTCCCGAAGAGGCGAACAACCGGCACGCCTACATGCATGCGATCGACGCCGTTCGCGAGTTCGGCGAGAAGGCCGCGTCGAACAAGCCCATCTCGGTCTATCACGTGCGCGACGCCGCCCGAAGCATCGTGGACAACGTGCTGGGCAACCGCAGCGCGATGCTCGAGCTCGGTGGCCTGAAGAGTCACGACGAGTACACGTTCTTCCACTCGGTCAACGTGACCATCCTGTCGGTGGCGCTCGGCTCGCTCATCTCCACGAACCGGCGCTTCCTCAACTCGCTCGGCGTGGGCGCGCTCATGCACGATCTGGGCAAGATGACCGTCGATCTCGATATCCTGAACAAGCGCGGACCGCTCACGGCCGACGAGTGGGAGACCATGCGGATGCACCCCGTGCACGGCGCGGAAGCGGCTGCAGCCATGCGTGGACTCGACCGGTCCTCGATCGTGGTCATCCTCGAGCATCACATGCGCTACGACCTCGATGGATATCCCGGACGCACCCCGAGGCGCCCGCAGCACCTGACGAGCCGCATCGTCGCGCTCACGGACGCCTACGACGCGATGACCTCGAAGCGCAGTTACGCTCCGGCCCGGCCGCAGGACGAGGCGATGGAGATCTTGGCCAAGAACGCGGGGACGGCTTTCGACCCGACGCTCGTCAGGATGTTCACGCAGATGATGGGTATCTACCCGCCGCGGTCAGTCGTCCGTCTGTCGAGTGGAGAGATCGCGATCGTGGTCAGCCCGAACAGCGACATCGTCATGCCATGCGTGCGTATCATCACCGCGTGTGATGGTTCCTTCGTGAGCCCCCACGACGTCGACCTGTCCCAGCCGGACAAGGCCGCCGGCCGGCGTATCGAGGCGTGCCTCGACGCCGCGCCTCTCAACATCGATATCGACGATTACCTGCTGCCCAGCTGAGGGCATCCGCGCGTCGACTGAGGAGTCCGTCACATGGCAAGAAGTACGGTTCCGGGTACGTCCGTGCCCCTGCGAACGCGCGTTATTGTCGCCGCCGTGGTGGTGGTCATGTTCCTGATCGCTACCGCCACAGCGACGGCCACCTTCTTCACCGACTATCTGTGGTTCGTCGATCTCGGTCAGAGGTCCGTCTTCCTGACGCGCCTGTGGAGTGAGTGGGGCGTGGGCGTGGCTTTCGGCGTGGCCACCTTTGCCATCCTGTACGCCAACCTCCTCGTAGCGCGGCGTCTCCGTCCGCTGGTGAGGCCTGCGGCTTGGCCGCAGGGAGTCGCCATGACGCAAGAGCAGCAGTTGCAGGAGGTCCTCTCGCGCGTTCGAGTCGCGCTGGAGCCCTTCGCCGGCTGGATCCTGCTGCTGGTCTCGGCGTTCGTCGCCTACGCCATCGGCTCGTCCATGGCCGGAGACTGGGAGACGTTCCGGCTCGCGCTCGCCGCAGTGCCGTTCGGGACTGCGGACGCCCACTTCGGGCTGGATGTCGGGTTCTTCGTCTTCACCCTGCCGGCGCTCCGCATCATCTGCGACTGGTTGTTCGGGATCCTGGTACTGACGCTCGCGATCACGTCGCTGGTCCATCTCTACGACGGCGGGATCCGGCCTGCCGAGCGGCTGCGTGGGTTCGACCCGCACGTCAAGGCGCACATCTCGGTGCTGCTGGGCCTGATAGTGGCGTCCAGGGCCTTCGATTACTGGCTCGCGATCTACGAGCTCGACTTCTCTCCCCGCGGGCAGGTGCTCGGAGCGTCGTACACCGATGTCCACGCGCAGCTGCCGGCCTACGTGATCCTGATCGGGATCGCGCTGGCGGTGGGTGTGCTCCTCATGCTCAATATCCGCTACAAGGGCTGGCGGCTGCCGCTGATCGGGCTCGGGATATGGATGGCGGCGAGCATCCTCGTGGGAGGCGTTTACCCGTCGCTCATCCAGCAGTTGCAGGTCGCTCCCAACGAGCTCGCGTTCGAGAAACCCTATCTGCAGCGCAACATCACCGCGACTCGCGAGGCGTTCGATCTCGAGTCCGTAATCGCCACAGGATTCCCGGCGGTCTCGGACCTGACCGCGGCGGACATCCTCGAGGCCACCTCGACGGTCAAGAACGTGCGGTTGTGGGACCCCAACGTGGTGATCAACACGTATAAGCAACTGCAGGAGCTCCGCTTCTACTATGACTTCAAGGACGTCGACATCGACCGCTATACGATCGACGGCGTTCGCCAGCAGGCGCTCGTTTCGGCGCGCGAGATGAACGTCACGCAGCTGTCCGAGCAGGCGAAGACGTGGATCAACCGCCACCTGATCTACACGCACGGCTACGGTGTCGTGGTCAGCCCCGTCAACAAGGTCGGCACCGACGGTCTGCCTGAACTGATCGTGAAGGACCTGCCGCCGAAGGGGACGACCGATCTCACGGTAACGGTGCCCGGTATCTACTTCGGCGAGGAGACGGTCGACTACGCGATCGTCGGCGGGACCCAGAAGGAGTTCGACTACCCGGTGGGCGGCGAGAACGCCACGACCACCTACTCCGGAAAGAACGGCATCCCGGTCGCGTCGCTGGTGGACCGGCTCGCCTTCGCGATCCGCACCGGTGACGTTGAGATCCTGTTCTCGAGTGCGATCAACGCCGATAGCCGCGTACTGCTTCGCCGTGTGATCACGGAGCGTGTCGCGGAGATCGCTCCGTGGCTGACGCTCGATGCAGACCCCTACCCGGTCATCACGAACGGACGGCTGGTCTGGATCCTTGACGGCTACACGACCTCGACGTTCTACCCGTACTCGGAACGCGCGGGGGGGCTCGACGTGAACTACATCCGCAACTCCGTGAAGGTCACCGTTGACGCCTACGACGGGACGACGACGTTCTACGCGTTCGACGAGAAGGACCCGGTGCTCAAGGCCTATCGCAAGCTCTTCCCCGGGCTCCTGACCGACGCCTCCAAGATGCCGGCCGACATCCGGGCCCACCTGCGGTATCCGGAGGACCTCTTCCGCCTGCAGGCCGAGGTCTACAAGACCTACCACATGCTCGATCCGGCCGTCTTCTACAACAAGGAGGACCAGTGGGCCCTCCCGGGCGAGAAGACCGACAAGCCCATGGACCCGTTCTACATCCTGATGCAGCTTCCCGGCGAGAAGACCGAGGAGTTCCTGCTCATGGAGCCGTTCACGCCGCGGAACAAGGACAACATGATCGGCTGGATGGCCGTGAAGTCCGATCCCGCGTCGTACGGGCAGCGGATCGTGTACAACTTCCCGAAGCAGCGGCTGGTGCTCGGGCCGCAGCAGATCCGCGCCCGCCTGAACCAGGAGCCCGACATCTCCAAGGAGCTCACCTTGCTCAACCAGCAGGGGAGTCAGGTCATCTTCGGGAACCTGCTCGTGATCCCGATCCGTGACTCGATCGTCTACATCGAGCCGCTCTACATCCAGGCGGCGCAGTCGCCGTTGCCGGAGCTGAAGCGGGTGATCGTCGCTTACGCGGATCGGATCGCCATGGACACGACCCTGGCGGGCGCGCTGACCAAGGTCTTCGGGGTGGCGCCTGCGGGCTCCGAGGTCCCGAGCGTGACCCCCGCCCCCGGTGGCGGGACCGGTTCCGGCACGGGGTCGACAACGGAGATCGCGTCGGTGCGCGCCCTGTACGAGAAGGCCATCGCGGCGCAGAAGGCGGGCGACTGGGCGGCCTACGGGGACTACCTCAAGCAGCTCGGTGCGGCGCTCGACAAGCTCGCAGCCCCGTCCAGCACGACCAGTTCCACCAAGTAGAGCAACCGTCTCGGGACCGTCCGTCAGGCCTCCCGGCTTGGCGGACGGTCCTCGTCTGTGGTAGGGTTCGTCCTCGTGTGGTCGATTTCGACCGCCTGAAGGGTGCTCCACAAGCGCGCGGCCGCCATCACGGTAGGTCGCAGGAACCGGCGCAGGAGCATGTCGCATCGGACAGGAGCGTCGCTCGACGGGTTTGCCAAGTACGGTCGAGCAGGGCGTCGTTCCAGGAGACGAGAGCATCGGTTCCAGCGTCAGACAGAAGCATACTCGTGCTTGTTCTTGGCACACGGCGGCGGCCCGATGACGGCCCGCTCGTGAGCCGAAGGTGCGAGGCAGCCGATACCTCTGGTTCCCTCCGCGTCACCTCTCGTGACGCATTCTCAAACCCTCAGCTGTCTTGACGCATGCCCATGCGTGACTCCCTCGCGCCCTTCGCGCCCGCCGCCAGTCCTGTTCCCGATATCGGGAGGTCTGTGTGAAGGTACCTAATCTGTTCGGTTCGAACCCGGTCGTACGCGGCCTTGTCGCAGTAGCGCTCGCATGCGCCTTCGTGGCCGGCGGCGCCGTACCGTTGACGGCGAGCGCCGAAGCGGCCCCGCCGG
>Ga0209430_1001238_pt1 | contig 19797 bp, 12 predicted proteins | sample BarGraIncub1133A_FD_184504 | JGI IMG/M metagenome (GOLD analysis project Ga0209430, IMG submission 184504) | Arctic peat soil microbial communities from Barrow, Alaska - Barrow Graham LP Incubations 11-33A (SPAdes) (version 2) | ecosystem: Environmental > Terrestrial > Soil > Wetlands > Peat... | reverse complement strand
CTTATAGGAATCGGTAACCAAACTGGTCCCTGGAGTCCATGTGTGAAAACGCAACTCTTTAAACTGTCCGCCATCCCACCAGTCACCACCTTTACGGGTTGGGGTGATTGCCATATCTGAGGAACATTCACTAAGTAAAAAATAATTAGCAGGAAAGACACCCTTTAAAGTTCTGTATATAGGTGCAATCAAGGAGTTGACCTCTTTTGTATTTTTACCAAATTGGTCAACCGGCAATTTATCAAAGACTTGCTCATCAAGATTAGTACATCCGGGGAAAGAGAAGGATGCCATCATGACAACTAAGAAGATATATATTTTTGTTTTTTTCATGGTTGTTGAAATTTTATAAATTAGAAACTAAGGTTAACGCCCAGAGAAAAAGTTCTGGATTTAGGATAGTATTCACGTCCTTCGACACCAGGGTTTAGTCCGGACATTTCAACTTCAGGATCTAGCCCTTTATATTTGGTAATTATAAACAAGTTTTGTCCTGTTAAATATAATCTCAATTTAGTGAAGCCCCATAACCCTTTGGTATCAAAATTGTATGCCAGCGAGGCATTGTCTAATCGAAGAAATGAGCCCTTCTCGATGTAAAGGCTACAATATTTGGGGCTTTCGGTTAATCCCAATGTGAGTGCATCTCTCAACACATTTGCTCCAGGAAGCCATTGGGTTGTAGCATATGACATTTTGGAAAAATTCAATACATCATTTCCATAAACACCTCTAAAAAAGAAATTTAATTCCATTTTTTTGTAGGTGATCACATTTGCAATACCATATGTAAATTTTGGTTGAGCGGAACCGATGTAAGTGCGATCTTCATCTGTCAAACCTGGTTTACCGTCAATCATATCGTCCATGATATATTTTCCGGCACTATCCAGACCTTTACAAACCCATCCGTAAAATGTACCAACTTCTTTGCCTTCTTCAACAATATGAGTTGTATTGTTGGATCCGCCACGTATCCAGGCATCGCCAGTTTTAATCGAAGTGGTTGTAAAATTATCATTTGAAAGACTTGTAATTTCGTTCTTGTTTTGAGCAAAATTGATCGATGTATTCCAACGCAAATTTTCTTTGCGGATGATGTCACCACTAATTAAAACTTCAAATCCTTTGTTCGACATAGAACCGACATTCGCCATCATGGTTCCTTTTAAGTAAGGAGGCTGAGGAACTGTATAAAGGTACAAAAGATCTTTAGTTTGCTTGTCGTAATACTCAATGCTACCACTCAACCGGCCTTTAAATAAGCTATAATCAAAACCTACATTGAACATCGCGGTTTCTTCCCATTTCAGGTTAGGATTTTCATTCTGATCGAACTGATAGGCACTATACCACTTGCCGTCATCATAATACTGACCTGCTCTTCCGTACAATGGTAAGGACAGGTAAGGTTTAAAATCAGCGCCATCCTGGTTACCCGATATACCGTAACCAATCCTGAATTTCAATTCATCAAGGAAACTGACGTCTTTAAGGAAAGACTCTTCTTTCATCTGCCATGCTGCAGAAGCCGATGGGAAGGTACCCCATTGGTGGTTCTTACCAAATTTGGAAGATCCGTCACGACGTATTGAGGCAGTTAGAATATATTTACTTAGAAATGAATAATTAACCCTGCCGAAAAAAGAAATTAATTTATTCATGTTCTTCTCTGAATATGCATCGCCAGCACGAAGGTTTTCACCAGCACTAAGGTTATTGAATCCAAACAAATCAGTTACAAACTGACGGTTTTGGGCACCCATTTTTTGATAGTAATTATCCTCGTAAGAATAGCCACCTAGTACATTAAAATTATGACTACCGATGATTTTTTTGTAGTTTATGGTAGTCTCTAAAAGTTGTTTATCTATAGTAAACGCTTCCCGTTTGGCATATCCCAAATCATTACGTCCACGTTCTGTTGTTGAGTTGTAATATTGACCAAAGTCATCACTCTCACGTTGTTTTAACACGTTAATACTGGCTACAAGACCTTCCACAATATCTAAATCGGCCTTAATGTTTCCAAAGTAGAGACTATTTTTATGCGGCTGCGAGTTATACGTCATGTTTCGCACAGGATTACCCTGATCATATTCCTGACTGTCAAACCATGTTCCATCAGCGTTCTTAATAGGAAACACAGGCAACATGTTATAAGCCAAAACAAAATTACGGGTATCGCTCTCCTGGTAATCACGCTGTGTAATAGCACCGTTAAATGCAATATTCAACCTGTCCTGAAGCGCTTTCTGATTAAACGAAAAGCGGGCATTGTAACGCTTCATATAGTTGTCTTTTACTACCCCTTGTCGATCCAGATAAGAGATGGATGCTCTGTAATTGCTGTTCTTGCCTCCTCCGGAAAGTGAAAGACTATGACTCTGTGTAACACCGGTACGCATGATCTCGCCAAACCAGTCTGTATTTCCTCCTTTGTCAAGACCTGTGGTACTAATATTGTTTTCTGTGGCATAGTTTCTCCATTCGTCAGCATTCAATAAATTAGGTTTGTTGGTAACATCATCAATCGCAACATAACCTTCATAATCGACAGATGTCTGATCCTTTTTCCCTTTTTTAGTTGTAATAAGGATTACACCACTACCCGATCTTGATCCGTAGATGGCAGCTGCAGAAGCATCTTTAAGTACACTCATCGATTCAATGTCCTGAGGTGCGACTGAAGACAGACTCATACCAGGAACTCCATCAATAACAATAAATGGCTGACTGCTTGCCGTTAACGAGGATGTTCCTCTCAGACGAATCGTTTGTTCTTTGGTAATATCGCCGCTACCATTGGTAATTGTCAAACCGGCCACTTTACCCTTTAACAAATCGACTCCTGAAGTAATAACCCCTTTGTTGAAGCTTTTTTCGGATACATTTACTACAGAACCCGAAATTTCACGTTTGGTTTGAGTTCCGTAACCGACAGCAACAACCTCTTCCAAACCAATCGTCTCATCAGCCAGCGTAAAGCTATACACAGATTTAGTGTCGATAACCGCTTCCTGGTTAATCATTCCAACAAATGAAACAACCAGTGTTTTAGCATCGTCTGGAAGCGATAAGGTGAACTTACCATCCATGTCTGTTGTAACACCTGTTGTAGTACCTTTTACAACTACCGCTGCACCCGGTATTCCCATACCCGATGAATCAGTTACTTTCCCGGAGATAGACTTCTTTTGTCCAAAAGCCATCCCAATAGTCAATACCAATAGAAGAACCATAGAAAACAACATCCTGGTCCATTTTCCTTTTGGTAGAAAAATCAGATTTTTTTGTTTCATAAATACATAAACTTTAAAATTAGTTAATAAAAATATAAGAACGCGTAATTAATTATTTGATCATAATTTCATCTTTTTTTGCAATACTGTCAATCAATAGGATATTATCTACAAAAACTTCAATTAATAATCAGGAAAAAGGAAGAAGGTTAATCTATTATTTACAGCTAATCTGGAATTTATAAAATTGTATTTCAATTACTTTCAGCTATTGAATTTCTCTTCTTTCATTCGGGTCCTTCAAAGTTAAGCATTATTAACTATTATTTAATGCTTTTAACATTGTATTGGCGCGAATTTTATTTCGCAAACGTTTGCACCAGACATGTTATACAACATACTTTTATACTTTTGAACTTTACGCTTAATTTCATGTGCGATTTTAGTGGATTAGTTATTATTAATAGCCTTGATTTTGCTTTACATTTTCATTTACATCAATCGCAGAAGTAGGTATCGGGAAAAGTGATTTATTGATAGCAGTTGCAGGTTTTTCCTGCCAGGCATCACCAAACCGACCAAAACGGATAAGATCCTGACGTCTTAATCCTTCCCAATAGAGTTCGTAACCTCTTTCCATCAGAATTGCGTCCAAAGTTGCGACGGTAAGTAAAGGAAGCGTTTTGCCGACCGCACTTCTTCTTGCTCTGATGTAGTTAATATCAGCAAGTGCTCCGGCAGCATCTCCATTTCTCAATTTCGCCTCAGCCCTGACGAGATATATATCTGATATTCTGATTATCGGCACATCATTTGGAGACGAGAACTGTCTTTCAGTTGCAGGATTGGGAGCGAATTTGACAACCCTGATTCCTGCATTCTCCGGAGAGCCGGCCAAATTTATTTCCGGAACAAAAATCAATGGATCATTATTTCTCATTTTCAATGGAGTTCCATCAACTCCAAATTGTTGTCCGACAAGAAAACCCTGGTTAAATCCGGTCTGACTCTTGATTCTGGCGTCATAAAAACGGGTATCTTCGACTTTGTTCCAGGTATTGAAAAAAGTAGAAGTTGTAGTTGGACCATTCCAGAGACTCGTGTAATTTCCAAATACCTGTGAATAATGCAATGTGAAATTAACCCATGCACTTCCGCTTCCCATATCAACTTTATCATCCATCGGGACTCTCAAAATGAACTCAGGATGTTCAGCCACATCTTTCTGAAACATAGACCAATAATCAGTTGCAACTGCATAATCGCTGCTGCCAATCACCAAATCAGCATACAGAATGGCCTCAGTCCATTTTGGTTCGCCTGCGTAAATTTCATAATTGAGGTAAATTTTGGCAAGTAACGCATTTGCTGCTCCAACAGTTACTCTGTCAGATCCAACCTCCGATTTAGTTTTAAGTTTGGGCATTACAGCTTTTATTTCGGCAATAATATAGTCTGTTGCCTCTTTGCGCGTCATAACTTTTGGTGTTACCGAAAAATCAATGTCCGAAGCCTCGCGAAAGGGGACCTGACCAAAAAGGTCATTGATCAGGTACATGTAATAAGCGCGCAAGAAACGAGCTTCACAGATATACCTTGACGTCTTTTCATCCTGAGGAAATTTTCCGATATAATAAATTGCGGTATTTGCCCTCGAAACACCTTGACTAAGTGCTTCCCATACATTTTTCATTCGCCCGTGATCTGCTGTCCATGTCTGTAGATGCAACTGTTGCCAGTCGCCATTATCGTACCAGTCGGTTCCCCTTGTGGGAACGATCACTTCATCTGAAGTAATTTCCTGAAGCGCCCAGTAATCGTTCCATTCAATTGTCCTCCTAAGGCTTGCATAAGGCGGATTAATTAATGACTCAATATTTGCAGGATCATTAATCAAATTAGCACCCAATTGTTCGTCTAGTATTTTCTCCTGAAGATCGGTACATGATGCCGTTCCAAGTAATACCAGTGTTGCCAATGTGAAAAATAATTTACTAGGTTTCATCGTCACTTTGAATTAAAATTGCAGATTAAGTCCAAGCGTAAATGTTCTTGCCTTGGGATAGGCGGTATAATCCATACCAAGAGAAGGAACACCATTCTCACTTGCATTAATATTCACTTCAGGATCGAAACCGGTATACTTAGTGATTACAAGAAGATTATTTCCTGTCGCATAAATCCGTGCGCTCGAAAGCCATTTGATCTGTTTTGATTTAATTGTATACCCTATCGTCAGATTGGAAAGTCTTAAAAAAGAGGCATCTTCAATAAATCTGGAGGAAAACGCATTTGAGTTGGCCGGTGATTCGTTGGAATTGAATACCGTCGTTGTTACGTTCGATCCGTTTTCAAGGGGGCCTTTAACAAACAAGGCATTAGCTGCATTGTTATAAACCTTGTTCCCTTGTGTTCCGTACCAGAACATGCTGAAATCGAATCTGTAAAAATCCAACCTGGAATTGATACTATAAGTAAATTTGGGTAGTGCAGTGCCTAAATACTCTTTAACCTGAACACCAGCAGCATCTTTTTTGTAAATGCTTATTCCATTTGCATCAAGTCCCTGGTAAACCAATCCATAAAATGTACCAATCGGTTGGCCATTGGTGATAATCTGAACCCTGGTTCCTGTTAATCCCTGTCCACTTGCATTGCCAGTTTCAATCAACTTTACAGGAAGATTTTTTACTTCATTTTTGATAGTTGCAAAATTGATACCTAATTCCCATGCAAATTCTTCTTTTCTAATCAATTGAGCATAAATTCCCAACTCAAGACCATTGTTGATTATTTTAAGGTCCGGAACATTTTGCCACTGAGTTTGGGCTGCAGCCGGAGCTTTAGCAGGAATCTCGAGCAATACATCCTTTGTCTGTTTATTGAAAATATCGATGGTCCCGGTTAACTTGTTATTCCAGAAACCAAAATCAATTCCTAAGTTGGATTGATAAGTAGTTTCCCATTGAATATCAGGATTCGGGGTTCTTAAGAAGGTAATCCCGGGAGTAAGTACTCCGTTAAAATAACCATTTGCAGAAGGAGTTGTGCCAACAGCCAACAGAGAAATCTTATCCGGAATTTCCTGATTTCCTGTCACGCCATAACCAAACCTCATCTTCAGATCACTTATAATTTCCAGTTCTTTGATAAACTGCTCTTCAGAAATTCTCCAGGCAAACGCCGCCGATGGGAAAAATCCGTATTTTTTATTCTTTCCAAATTTTGTGGAACCATCATAACGACCTGTAACAGTAAACAAATATTTATCTACATAACTGTAATTTGCTCTTCCAAAGAAAGATTGAAGTTCTCTTTCGTAAGCAGAAGAACTCACTACCGCTTCAGAGAACTTGCCATATTGCAGGTTATTGGTATACTTAATGTCCTTTACCTCAAATCCATAGACACGCATTTCATTGGTCGATACCCGCATATTCTGGTAGGCATGACCTGCCAGAAAATTAAAATTGTGCTGGTCACCGACATTAAGCATATAAGTGAAGTAGTTTTCTACCAACCTGTTATTTGCAGTGATCTTGTTAATGTTTGCCTCTCCTTTATTGACCATGTAAGACAACTCCTGATCCTGGTTCACACTTCGTTCGGCATTCGTACGGTCAAAACCAATATTGAGCTTGTATTTCAGATTTTTTAATATTTCCAATTCAGCAGAAAAATTGGCAAGAATACGATCTGTTTTTGTAATATCATCAACCAGATTGATCATCGCAACCGGATTTCGCTGATCTTTTGAATATTGGAAATAAGATCCGTCAGCATTTCGAATCGGATACGTTGGGTTTGACTTAAGTGCCGTGAGTATCACATCACCTTCGAAACCACCTGTTTCGGAGATCGGCACCCGAAAATCCTCAACATGTGAAGCGATAATACTTGTAACAATATTTAACCGCTTATTGAACGAACTTTGTGAGATTTTAAGTTTCCCATTTAATTTTTCAATACCGGTTCTATCAACAATACCTTCCTGATTCAGATATCCCAAAGAAGATTGATAAGTAAAATTTTCAGTACCTCCTCCAAATGATAAGTTATGACTCTGGGTAACAGCCGCGCGGAATATCTCATTCTGCCAGTCAACACTCGCGCCTTCATCAAGCAATGCCGTTCCATTTGCTTTCCGGTACGATTTGAACTGATCAGCACTCAGCAAATCGATTTTCTTCCTGATTTGAGAAATACCGGTATAACCATCGTAATTAATTTTTCCAATACCCTTTGTTCCCTTTTTAGTTGTAATTAAAACAACACCATTCGCCCCTCTCGCACCATAAATAGCTGTAGATGAAGCGTCTTTTAGAATATCAATCGATTCAATATCCTCAGGATTTAGAAAACTTATCGAATTTTTTTTACTGCTTTCATTTATTCCGGCAGCTGTTCCACCTTTTGGCGTGATATCGGCATTATCAAGCGGGACACCATCAATCACATAAAGAGGTTCCTGACCCGACCGTATTGAGTTAGACCCCCGGATTCGAACACTCATCCCAGAACCTGGCTCGCCATTGTTCTGCGTGATATTCACACCAGAAATCCGACCCTGCATCATTTCAGCCGGAGAAGTTGCAATACTTTTGTTCATCTTTTCGCTGGTCAAACGATCGGTTGCACCTGTCTGATCGGTTTTCCTCAAAGTTCCATAACCGATAGCCACGACTTCATCAATTGCATATGATTCATCTTCCAATGCTACAAGGAACACTGTTTTCCCTGATATATCCAATTCCTGTGTTTTCATACCAACAAAAGAGACAACCAGTGTTTTGGCATCAACAGGAACCGATAACTGAAAATTGCCTTCAAGATCTGTCGTGATGCCCGTATTGGTTCCTTTTGCTATAATCGTGGCGCCTGGTATTGGCTGACCTTTCATATCGGTCACACTACCAATAACTTCCATTTTTGGAAACTGCTGTTGTTCTGTTAGAATCGGGGTAGTCACTTTTTCTTTAAGTATAATCTGCCGGTTGCGTACTTCATAATCAATATTGACTTGAGCACAAATTGACTTGAGTACCACTTCAATTTCTGCATTCTGAAAATGAACCGTGATTTCTTTTGAACCATAAAAAATATCATCCTTATACAAGAAAACGTAATCGGTTTTCTTTTCTATACTTGCCAAAACATCATGGACATTGGCTTTGTTAAAGTTAAGTGAAAGCATCACCTGCGAAAAGCTTTTACCATAAGAGGCAAGGACCAAAAAGGTTAACAGGAAGGTAAGTTTCATCTTTCTTAGTCTTAATCGCGTCTCATCCCCTAACGAGAACAAGAATTCTTGTTTTTTATTCATATTTTTGACTCGTTAAATGGCACATTAATACTAAATTTAACACTTACACTAAACCGGGGGGTGCTGGAACACTCTCCGGTTTTTATCTTATCACCTCATAGAGATCATCTCCCTTTTTTAATATTTTTATTGAAGCTGTTGTAGCTATTCGGCTACATATTTCATCCTTGTCATCATTTAATTCAAGCTTTCCTGAAATTCGAAGACCGCCCAACAAAGGATCGCTGAAGTGGAATCGAATATTATAAAAACGTTCAACCTGTTTGAGAATCCGGTTCAAATCGGTGCTTTCAAATTTAAGTATACCTGAAGTCCATAACGTGTAATTGTCGGTATCTACAGTTCTTACCAAGGTTGTTTTTGTAGTTCTGTCAAAAGATGCCATTTGGTTGGGCACTAATTCTGTTGCACTGTCAAAAAATCCCGCATCATTCCGTACCATATTAATTTTGCCCTCTGCCAACACCGTTTCAATCACATTGTCAGTGGGATAGGCAGACACATTAAACCGGGTACCCAAAACTTTAATGTGCATTTCACCTACACGTACAATAAAAGGATGGCTTTGGTCGTGGTGTACGTCAAAAAAAGCTTCGCCCACGAGTAATACTTCACGCGTATCGCCTGTGAAATGTTCCGGATAGATCAACCTGCTACCAGCATTCAAAAAAACTTTTGTCTGGTCGGGCAACAGTACCTCCGATGTTTTGCCGTAAGGAATAATTAGCTGGTTCATTGCAGCTTCTTTCGTGGGCATTGACTGATTAGCCCTAATTGTATCGTTGTTAACCACCAATTTCCCATCAGCCTGGTATTGAAGGATCGATTTATTGGTTGTAAGTGTAATATCCTCTCCATTTGCACGGATCAGTTTTGCCGTATTTCCAGGGATTGGTTCTGCCAGGTTTTGAGCATAATCCTGGGTATTGAAATGGTTAGGTTTGTAGAACAATAATGCACCAATCGAAAAGAACAGTAATGCGACTGCTGCATATTTCATCAAGCCAAAAACCAAATGCTTTGCTTTTCCTGAATACTGTTTTTCTTCTATTTGCTTTAAAACCTTCGAAAATAACAGGATTTTCTCAGCTTCAGTTAGTTCCTCATTCGTTGTTCTGAACTTCATCAGCACTTTACGCGCTAACTGGATATTCCTTTTTTCTTCCGGATGTTCGGTCTCGAATTGAGACCACCATTCTTCCAATTCGATATTTGGTTGAAATACCCACTCGATGAAGTTTATATTTTCAATGTATTTGCTTAGGTGCGCCATTCGTTGTTAGTTGTTACACCTATAAAGGGAACGAATGGTTAAAACATGGACAGATTTTTTAACTTATTTTTAACGTTTTTTTAACACGAACGAAAATAAAACAGTTACTGACTGGTTACTAATGATTTCACGAACTGTTTTTAATGCTCTGTGAACTTGTTTCCGAACCGACTCCACTGAAATATCCAAAATAGCGGCAACTTCCCCGTATTCGAGTGATTCATTGTAGCGCAAATAAATGGCCTCTTTCTGTTTTGGAGGAAGTTGTCGAATGGCATCCGATACTTTCCGGTTGATCTCTTCATCCTTTTCCTGTTCAATAATCTGGAATTCAATACTGTATTGAGGTTCAAAATCAACGGATTCGTTGAAATCATGGGTAACTTTTCTTCCAGCCTGCAATTTTTTAATCAGATTTCGCTTGAGTGCCAGCAACAGGTAAAACTTCAGATTTTCGGGAGAAACCCTTATTTTATCACGATTAAGAAACAGTTCGAGAAAAAGATCCTGTAAAGTGTCTTTAACAACATCTTTGTCTTTACAAAGCTTAATGCCATAGTTGTAAAGCGTGTTAATGTGCTGGTTGTATAATATGGCAAAGGCCTCCTGATCTCCCGCTTTAAAACGAGTCCAGATAACCAGCCAATATTCATTGTTGACCTCTTTACTCATTTGTTTAAGATAGATATTTGAAGCAGGTGATTTTTTAAATCAATTACAATATTAATTAAAATATCGCCAGGAAAAGTTGAAATATGAATATAAGTATGAAATTTTCACAAATCAAGTCGTCAAACTAACAACAAATTGTCAGTTTCCACCACATTTTTAAGATAGCAATGTATCAAATAAAAAAGGATGTTTATTAGTCACCCATTGATTTACTGACTATTTTTTCAACCACATTCGTTCAATATCCTCGAGCGATTTGCCGGTCGTTTCGGGAACCAATTTCCAGGTTATATACATGTAAGGAATACACATTACGCCAAACAGCCAGAATACACCTGCAGGAGACAGCGTTGTCATTAACCAGGGCGTAAGCTGACCGATCAAAAAAGTTCCGATCCATAATGAAAAACCGGCAGCCGACATGGCCAAACCCCGAACCCGTGCAGGATACATCTCCGAGAGCAGTACCCAGATTACCACGCATATCGAGATTGCGCAGCTGAAAATATATACCAATATCAATATCAGTAAGGTTACAGGAGGAACTACATTTGACACTTTGTTTAGAGTAAAATAGAATCCGATAAGAATAAGTGATACAATCATTCCTGAAACACCATAATAAACCAGTTTCTTACGGCCAATTTTATCAATCACAACCATTGCAATAATGGTTGATCCAAAATTTACCAATCCCACAAGAACCTGGTAAAACAAGGAATCCCCTTCGGACAATCCGGTTTGCTGAAAGATAGAAGGGCCATAATACAACACCGCATTTACCCCCATAAACTGACCCAAAATGGCCAGGCTAACACCAATAAACAGTGCAATCCGGAATCCGGGCTGAAAAAGCATTCTCCAGTCCGATTTTTCTTCCGACTGAACCAGGTTCTTCAGGTCATCAACCTGCTCATTGGCCATATCGGTACCGTAAATACGTTTCAGCGTTTTCAGCGCCGCCACCTCTTTTGATTTAAGAACCAGCCACCGGGGACTTTCAGGAATGAAAAACAATATTATGAAGAACAACAATGCAGGTATTGCTTCTGCACCAAGCATTCCACGCCATGTTTCGTTCACGATGTATTTACCCCAATATCCACCTACAGTTCCCAATTGCCTCATATGAATCGCATATTCACTGATTGCATAATTGACAAGGTAAGCGCCAACAAACCCGACAGTAATGGCTAACTGGTACAACGACACCAAAGTACCGCGGTAGCGGGAAACTGAAATTTCGGAAATATAGAGCGGAGATATGACCGAAGCCACACCGATACCAACACCACCAAGAATACGGTACAAAACCAATTCAGAGACACCTCCGGAAACCATACAGCCAATACCGGAACTTGTGAAAAGTACTGCTGAAAATATAAGAACTCCTTTCCTCCCAAAATGATCACTGAGTTTTCCGGCTATAGCAACACCAATAATAGAGCCAACCAAGGCACAGCCCACATACCAGCCTGTACTCACATCATTTAAACCAAACTGGGTAGAAACGCTGCCGATCGTCCCCGAAATTACGGCAGTGTCGTAGCCAAACAAGAATCCTCCAAGCGCAGCAACAGCAGCCAGAAAAATTACATACAACAGGTTTTCCTTACCTTTTTGAATTGTCATGAAGTGAGTTATTTGATGTTGAAATATTCTTTGTACCGGTCGTATAAATGGCCCGCCTGAAGATAGGCTGATTGGGGACTCATGAAGTGTGAAAATTCGAAAGTGATTCCCTTGTCATATCCTGCCCTGGAAGCAGCCTCGAGCTTCATCCGGAGTTTATCAAATTTGATCGGGAAAAACTTGATGGGCATATCGCGATCGAATGTTTCTGCATTGGTCCAGCATTTCATCCCATATTTATCAGCCATCTTTTTATTCACAGAGAAGAAGGCGTCGAGTTCATCGTAATCGATATGTCCGTCCTGGAAGGCACAGGCATCAACAACGTCGTGGATTCCGTCAAAGATCTCGCCCCACTCACGTTCATGTTCCTGCACCGACACAGCATTTTCCTTTGTTAGGTTACCACTTGCAGCATCAACTGCTTTCTTGCCATCAATCCAGGGAGAAATAAATGTGGGCAAGCCACCCGAGACGTCTTTACATTGTTGTCCCATTGCATGAAAAGCGCCAATGGCCCCTTTTGTTTTGCGACTTATTTCACCACTGATGTACCAACCCTGGAAACTCTTGTATTTGCTTCCGTAGTTCTTCCAGATTTCGTCAATCACATATTTATTGTCCTCCACCTCCCAGCTTAAATCGCCCGTATCCCAATATTTACCGGAGTCGTACAAACCAAAATAAAATTTCATCTTGTATTTATCTGCCAATCTCAGGTACAGGTCGACCAGATCGACTGATGGTATGTAACAGCCATGCTTTTTGATCAGGTATTCCGAAGGGTAGGTAATAAATTTCCTATAGCCCGAACGGATCATAATCACCGTATCAATCCCAATTGCTTTCATATGGGCAAAATCCTTGTCCCACTCTTTTTCGCCCCAATTCTGGTGAGGAATATCGTGTGAGATCTCATCCAGGAAAGTGCCGGTAATCTTCAGACCCTGCCCTTTGGGAAGAATCAGTTTTGATGTTGTATATGGAAGAGGACCTGGCACTAACTCATTGCCGGCAAAAGATGTGAGAGACATTGACAAAGCCGAGAGTCCTACAAACGAAGACTTTGCAAGGAAATTTCGACGAGAATTTTGATTTTCCATATCTGTTAAATTTTATACGATAATCACTATTACCTGATGAAAACTGTTTTTTGTCGGAAGCAATGGATCCGGTCTATAAAAAACGCATTCAGACTGATTGTTAAACGACTGGTTGAAATAAACGTAATCGGCAGGAATAATCCTGCGCTATGGTTTTTGGTATACTTTCACATAATCGACAATAAAGACATCGGGGAAAACAGTTTCGGCGAGGCTCTTGAGTTCACCGGGAAGTTCCATGCTCAGGATCATATATTCTTCAATTTTCGAGACCCCACGTGTTTCTTCGTGGAATTTGTAACCATCGATGAAGAAGGAATATTTTTCGGCGGTCCACTCGAAGCCATAGGTATGAAAACCCTTGCTTAATCCTTTCAGGTAACTTTTCATTGGTCCGATTGAGTGCATATTTGGACCATAAGCCCAATGGATCGCGTGCGTAATTGTGTCGGTTCCAATATCTTTGAAGAACTCAAAGATATCAATCTCGGCACCATACAATGCAGGATCTGCGCCCTGGGAGATTTTTGAAGATTGAATCCAGAATGCAGCCCATACTCCCGGAGACTTCTGAAGTTGTGCCCTGCTTTCAAAATATCCGTATTTGGGGTTAAAATGCTTTGCTGTTCCGACTGCGCTACCCAAAATACTGTCGCCTTTTCGCATCGCAAATAGTTTAAGATAACCGTCTTCAACCTTTACCGCAGTGGGTGAATTATAACCAATCCTTCGTGGGCCTGTACCCCGAATATTCCATTTGGTCGTGTCAAGGTCATGACCATTAAACTGATCTTCCCAGATAAGCTGATAACCCATCGAATCAAGGGAGATCTTTTTTTGCGACATGGCATTGTTTGTCATTTTTTTTTGACCAGTACTGCAAGTGGCAAATAAAAACAGGAAAAGTACAGCAAATATATTTCTCATATTTAGGGCTTTATAGATTATACTGATTTTGCAAGAATATTATTCAAGCATCTTCCAGATTTCATACAAACCTCTTGGGACATGAAAACACCCTTTCCATTTGCCGCCTTTCAAATCAAGCAGTGGGCTTCCTTCACGATTAAGATAACCGTACCATTCGGGGAATTCAGGATCTTTGAAATGTTTCCAGGTGTACTCGTGAATGGTTTCGAACCAACGTTTACAATTCTCATTTCCTGTAAGACGATAACCTTTAGCCATCGATATTAGCGTTTCGATATGAACCCACCAAAGTTTCTGATCCCATTCCAATTGTTGTGTAGGATGACCTTTTATATCAAGGAAATAGAAAATACCACCATTTTTTTTGTCCCATCCTGCGTCTGTGGAACGAAGCAAAATTTCAATCGCATTTTCGAGTAAAACCTTATCGTTGTTACGTACCGCCAAATCCATCATAAACCACATCGACTCGTTGGTATGCCCGGGATTGGTCAAACGACCTTCGAATGAATCACTGAATTCGCCTCCCGGAGTAACGCTTTCAAGAATCAATCCTGATTCCTTGTTGTAAAAAACCTCCATTACCTCTTTGATAAGTGGCTGAATTGTTTTGTTGACCTGTTCGGTTCCCAGAATATCTTCCATAATCAATGAAAGGTTGCATAGAATCATGGGTAAAGCAAAACTTTTTAGCGGCCGTGTTCCAGGGAATGCTTTATTATACAACCCTTTGGGATTATCCTGTCGTTTCCGAATATTTGCAAAAGTAGCCAGGGCTATCTGCTTGTGTTCTTCATCGCCGGTTGCTTTGTATAGCTCACTGAAAGCCATAGCCGCAAAACAATCGGAAAAGATATTGTAAGGTTGTACGAGGGGTTTTCCTTCGCGCGTCAATGAAAAATACCAGTTGCCTTGCACATCCATCCCGAATTTTTTCATGAATTTAGCGCCTTGCAATGCCATTTCAAGCCACTCCTGTTTTTTCTCAACCTTGTTGTAAAGCATCGAAAAAAGCCAAACTTCGCGACCTTGAAGCCAAATAAATTTATCCGTATCATAAACTTCCCCCTGTCTGTTCAGACATGTGAAATAGCCACCAAAATCCGGATCTTTGGAATGGTTCATCCAAAAGGGAATGACCGATTCAAATAATTCATTCTTGTATTGTTCTGCGTATTTTGCTAATTCGTTATTCATTTCGCATTTAATATTTTATATTCATTTTACTTCCTAACTCAACGGTAATTCCCGTCAAAACCTATTGATTTGGCTTCAAAAGGTCGTAACAATTCATCAACAAGCACACTCAATTCTCTTTTAGTAATTAAAAGTCCGGGATCAAATTTCCGGTTCAGTTTTTGGTCCCACAGTTTCTCTGCATCAGCAGATATATTCTTGTTTAGAAATCCAGAGATCAATTCATTGGCTTTTTTTACCGTAAGCGTTGACTGATCATTATTGATGAGAAATTTATCATCAAATGATTTTAAACCTTCGGAAAATTCCTTCACCGTAACAGTTGTATCGGGATAAAACCAGGTTCGGTTGGCCCATTTATAAGATTCGCCTTTGACTTTCAAAATTCCTGAAGCGGTTACGCGCTGAATTGCCTGAAAATCTTTATCTGACGGGTTTACATCGACCAAAGGCATCAGGTAGGCGCCGGCATCGAGAAGTGTTTGTTGAACTTTGCGAATGCTAACTTCCCGTACATTCAAATCTTTCTGAACACTCAAAGCAGCTAGGGCACCGGCAGCCTGGCCGGTCAATAAAACGCAGGGCTGAAGTCGCGTCGCACCATTCATAACATTCGAAACAGAAATTGCTTTATCCGACACAATCAGACCATCAATCTTTTCAGGGATAAGGGTTCCCAACGGAATATTAAATGATGGAACAGGTGGAAAATCAATCTTCGGCGCATCAGGATTACATGCATGGTGATGGTCGACCGGATAGTCGCCAACTGAAATCCCTGTCCGGTACAAGGGCTGCCCTCCATAAATATCACGTACATGATTGATTGTCAATCGCTGGATACCTCTCGACCGTCGTCCTTCGCGGTGATAGGGAATTAAGGGAAGTTTGTCTGCAGTTGGAAATTCGTCTTCGGCCAAACCAAACTGTTTAAAACCAAGTTCGGTCTGGATATAATAAATAAAACAAAGTGTTCGTTCTTTTGCTTTCTTTAGTTCTTTGCTGCGATGTGACCAATCCATCTCAACCACATTTAAACAAATGTCATTTCCATGTCTTGGCCAGTTAATCATGTATTTATTATTGGGCAGACGACCGTAATTCAGCATTTTTTCGCAGTCAATCAAAACTGAATCTACAGTCATCGCACATGATCCTTTGAATAGTTCAGGATTGTAATTATCAGGTTTCCTGATTGTTTTGTCAGCACCTTTCCTGTAATCTTTTAGAATTGCGGTCCACGTTAGATCCTGTACGATACTATTTGCAGTCTCAGGAGCATTTTCTTCACCGGTTACCGATCTTGCTTCCATTCCAAGATCGTAAGCTGCGCCGGCCATTGCCAATCCGTCGCCCAAATCAGTTGCATCTATTACAACTTTAGCATGAACGATTAAGCGTTCCATTTGCTCATTCTCGAAGATTGCGCCAATCACTTTATTGCCTTGCTTAAGAATCTTCATCAAATGATAACCATAAATCACAGAAAGCTTAGGTTCGGCATTTGCCATCGATTTAAAGATGCTATCGCCAATGTGAGGTTCAAATTGGGTATTGCTAACCCAACCGGTCGCAAGTGCCGCTTCGCCACCATAGTGCGCTCTTAATCTACTCCGGAATTCGTTCCATATCCCTGAATTCAGAAGGTGATTTCCGTCGGATGCACTTACACCTGCAGCGGTCATCATCCCACCGAGCCAGGGAGTTTCTTCAACAATCATCGTTGGCACATTCAATCTGGCTGATTGCAAACCGGCCGAAATACCGCTGGTAGAACCACCGATAATTAAAATATCAGTTTGCTCAAGTTGCTCTTTCGGCACACATGCATAGAAACTCACGAAGATGCAACAGGCAACTAGAGCAAAGTAATTTCCGTTCTTCATAGGTTATCTCTCTTTTAGCTTTATGCTAGAGCTCGTTCGTCAATTGATTTTATCTTGTGTTCGTCGGAATCAAACTTTTTACTCCGCTAAATTAATTCATTTCCGAATAAATCAATATTTATTAATTTATTTTAATTAATCAAACGTTTTTCGTAATACATTTAATAATATAAAATTATTCCTGACTAACAGAATGTTATCAAATACCGATTCTATATTGAAAATTATGGCTGGAAAAGAAGGGATGAAGTTAATTTTCTGAAGCTTTTGAGAAAAGTAATACTATTCTCAAATTGAGCTTATGTGCTACGGAAGAGCTTATCCCGAAGAATATAGCAGGCACCAATTACTCCGGCTTTTGAACCCAACGTCGACATCTTCAATTCCATATCGAGACTTACTAGGCTTAGTGAATATTTATGGATCGCAGTGCGGATGGGCAAACGCAAATACATCCCGGTTTCAGCCAGCATTCCACCAATAACGACAAGCTCAGGATTAAAAATATTGATCAGCATTGAGAGATAACGCCCCATGTTACCTCCAATTTCTTCAATGATCTCAATACCAAGTGTATCTTCGTTTTTTGTAATAGCTGCTAAAATATCTTCAACTGTAATCTCTTCGATTGCCTTTTTTCCTGAAAGAATTGAAATTGAGCCATTTTCGAGCGCCTTTTTAAACTTTCGTTCCAAGGCAATGCCAGATGTTTCAGTTTCCAGACACCCTTTTTTCCCACAATGACAAATAATTTCATTATCGAAAACGGGACTATGGCCAAACTCGCCAGAATAACCTGACTTACCATAATACAATATTCCATTGCAAACGATGCCGATACCAACTCCTAAGCCAATGTTTACAAAAATAACATCCTTCTCATTCTGAATTACTCCGCAGTTGTATTCACCGTACGCCATGGCACGCGTATCATTTTCCAGGAAAGTTTTAATGTGTATCTGCGATTCGATGATCTCGCTTAGTGGTTTCTCTTCGAAGAAAAAATAGCTGTAACTGAATCCCTTGCGGGAATTAATTCGTCCACTCAGATTGATGCAGGCTCCTATTATTTTATCTCTTATAACGCCCGAATCATCTACAAACTTGTTGATAATTGAGCAAAGCGAAGAAAGTGATTCCCTGGTGTTTTCAAGGGTATATAAGATATTTTCAGATAGTTTTACAAAGCTGTTATTAAAATCCTGAATCCCAATGTTAATAGAATCGCGCTTCACTTCAACTCCCAGGTAAAAACAGGCATTGGGATTTATGCCATATTGTGACGGCCGTCTACCACCCGCAGTTCCAACCTTACCATCCTCAAAAACGATTCCTTCGTCAATCAGTTCTGCTATGATTTTTGTAACAGTGGGGATACTAAAGTCGGTTTCCTTGCAAAGTTCCGCAATGGTTGCGACTCCTATTAAGGTCAATCGCTTGATTATGCTTTTTTTAAGCTTAATTAGCTTTAGCGCCGAAAGCGAAATATCTTCAGGGTAATCGAGTAGAATAGAAAGACTCATAATGGGGTTTTTAAAAAAAATATCACAAAGTTGTTGAATAAACTAACTTAATTTACTTTAATAATTCAATATTAGTATTTTTTCTGTTTACAGCAATTGATCGAAATTCGTCAGAGAATTTGATTTGATGTTATATTCAGATATGTATTATTCGAATTTGATGGGCTTAAATTTTTCAAACTCGTGAAAAGATTGATTGATCGGCGTCCAGGTCCATTTGACCATCTTGCCACTGTCGTAATCAAGCCGGTAAAAATTAGCATTCCAGATAGTTCCGCTTACAGGAGGAACATTGGAAAGCGGATTAAACAATTCATATGGGAAAAACAGTTCTGCGTTCCACGATTTGATCGTACCACCGGCCTCCATTTTACCACCTTCGATATTAACTTGCTTTACAACCCGTCTATCATTTTCATAATGCCATGGAATCCAGCCATGAATTTTACCATTTAAATTGGGGATGATCAAGACAAGCTCCTTGTTCAGCGGGTTGATTTCGTATTCAAAATAGAGTGGCATTTTTGGATCAGGATGAAAAAACACTTCAAATACATCGCCGTTAAAAAGATTGTCAAAATCTTTGTCAAATTTGGTGGTGATCTTATTATCCTTCCCCTCAAATAGCAAATAAATACCCTTGCCGGAATACAGTATTTTAAACCTGGTTGGATATTCTTCTCCTTCCGGATCAAGCTTAATAAGCTTATTCCATGTGGCTTTATCCCATTCCGAATTACTTCCATTTCCGGTTATGCTAAAATCCTGACCTTTTTTAACCAGCAGCGGTTGAGCCGCTGGCGGGTTTTCAGCAGACGCAGAATTAATTGAGCCAAGACAGATCACCAAAGCACCTATAATTAAAGAGTTTAGATTCATAACGTTTCTATAATAATTGTTGAGAAGATCGTTTGAAGGATTAAAGAATCCACCCTCTTAGAAGGTGGACTTGAAAAGCCCCTATAAGGGGCCAATGTTCATCTCTATTAAGCGTTCTTAATTATTAATCAGAATTG
>Ga0209430_1001237_pt1 | contig 19803 bp, 32 predicted proteins | sample BarGraIncub1133A_FD_184504 | JGI IMG/M metagenome (GOLD analysis project Ga0209430, IMG submission 184504) | Arctic peat soil microbial communities from Barrow, Alaska - Barrow Graham LP Incubations 11-33A (SPAdes) (version 2) | ecosystem: Environmental > Terrestrial > Soil > Wetlands > Peat... | reverse complement strand
CAGCCGACGCCGGACGCCGACCGGGGTCACGCCGAGACCGAGCCGCATGATCCGGGCGGACGTCTCGGGGTAGACGCGGACGTCGCGGGTGAGGATGTATTCGATGCTGTGCAGCGACATGCCCACGGCCCGGGTGATCTGGTTGCGGGTCATGCCTGCCGCGATGAGGTCGAGGATGTGGGCGCGTACGGGCTCGACGGGGAGCGTGGTGATCCGGCCGCCCATGCTGCGCTGCCGGGCCTTGTCGTAGCCGCGTTTGGCTCTTGCGCACGGGTCACAGCGGCAGCCGCAGCGGTAGCCGTTCCGGTCACCGTGGACGTGCTGCACGCGATGGGTGCAGGCTGCGATGGGTCTCACAGCGTCACGCCCCGCTCGCGGAGGCCCATGATGACCTGCGTCGCCTCATCCGTGGTGAGGTCGTGAACGCCGATGCCGGTCATGATCTCGACCAGCGCTTGGCGGGTGTCCGCGTCCGGGTCGGGAGCCTCGGCGAGCAGGACATACGGGCGGTCGCGGTCGACGAGGTTGCGCCTGATCGTGTCAATACCCCATGCGAGCGCGCCCGCCTTCTCGATCCGGTGGCGGTACGTGATCGACTCGCCATCCTTGCCCAGGAGGTGCGTGATCTCGAGGAGCGCGCCTACCTTGATGCGCGGGTCGTCCGGGTCGGTCAGCAGCACAGGCTCGGGGACGGGCGGGGATGCGGCGACTTCGAGCGCGGCGTGAAGGGCTGCCGCCGCTTTGAGGGCCGCATCGAAGCCCTCCATGAGCGAGCAGTACGAGTCCGGGAAGTCACCGCAGTGATCGTGACCCTGAATCGTGCTGGCGTGCGCCCTGGCAGCGGCGCTGTACTGCTGTGCGGTCATGGCATCTCTCTCAGAGTTGAGGTGATCCACGCGCGGATCGCGTGGTGCAGTGCGACTGCTGCGAGGACAGCGAGCGCCACAAGGACGAGACGACGGCGGGCGGTCATCGCTCGGCCTTCGCACTGAGTGCGTCCTGGTGGGCGACGATCCGCGACAACGCGGCGACGTGTTCCTGGGCGAGCAGGTAGCCGTACCCGGTCACGCCAGCGTTCCGGCGGGCGATGATGGCCTGGCCGAGCAGGTATCCCCAACGGGGCGCGTAGGTGGCCAGGTTCGCGGCGGTGGTGGGGCTCATCGCGCTCTCCGGTCCACGAGGGCCAGCAGCGCGACCCAGGAGGCCACGAGGACGGCCAGCCCGACGATGACGGCGAGCGCGATCAGCAGGCCGGTCATGGCTTCACCCAGAGGATGATGATGACCGCGCCGATGAGGGCGAGGAGTGCGAGGCCAAGCATCGGGGGGATCTTGCGCAGGAGGGCGATCATGCTGATGCCACGATCTGAACGCGAGCCTCAATGGCACGGGCGTCTTGGAGGAGTGCCGCCGCTGCCGTCTTGGCGGCAGCGATCAGGACGGCGACGTTCGCATGGTTGTGGATCCGGAAGGTTCCACAACCCACTCCGAGGCCAACGGCGGGCTCTGCCAATTCTGCGAACTTCTCCAGTTCAGCGGCTCGCGACCTGAGGGCATCTGCCTCATAGAGAAGGCTGCGCACGTCGTTCATCGGACACCTGCCCATCCGCGGAGCGCATCGGACAGGACGGACAGGGCCGGAATGCCGACCCATGCGGCCACGATGAGCACGGCCGCGAGCAGGATCCCGCCGAGCACATCGGCCCACGTCCACGACTGGGCAGGCTCACGGGTCACAGGATGGTCGGAGGGCAGGATCGGGGCACGACGCAGCTGGGCGGTCATAGCCGGCCTTCGCGCGCGAGGTAGGCGCGCATCGCAGCGTCGGGGTCGGCGGGCTTCCTGCACCGCTCGCACACGCCACCGATCAGCGTCTCGTCATTGCCGCACAGGCCGTCCTGGCCCTGGCATGTCTCCGGGCGGTCAGGCTCGGCCGTCATGCGCAGCGAGGCGAGCCAACCCGACGGCGGACGCGGCACCCACGCGGAGACATCGGGCAGCGTCAGTGCGGCGCACTTCGCGATGTTCTGGCACGTGGTTACCGTTGGGTGGACGTAGACGCCGATCTCGACCAGGCCATCACCGAACCGCGTCGCCGACCAACTGACGGCGGACGCGGGGCCATGCGGGCCGGTGGGTGTCGGGATCTGCACCGACACGTGCATGTACGGGGCTCTGGCCTCTGTCTGAGTCATGACCGAGCCGCCGCACGGCACGCTGCGCTGTCGGTGGCGTACGGGTTGGCCTGGACCTTCGCGGTCTGCGCGGTGATCTTGTCCGTGTCCGCGCTGAGCGCCTTCACGTCGTACCGGCCGATCGCGTCGAGCATGTCAACGAAGATGTCGACCGTGTCGCCGAAGATCACGACCAGCCCGTCAGCGTCGTCGAGCGCCGTGAGGCAGATCGCCGGAACGCTGTTCCTGGCGACTGTGGTGGTCGCGGTCGCGGTGACCGTCGTGGCTGGCAGGGGAGCAGCAGCGGGCGACTTGCCGAGCGTGGCGCCCACTCCGAGGAGCATGAGGCCGCCGAGGATGCCGGCGCCAACCTTGAGCCCGGTGTGCTTCGTCGGACGCGGCGGGAGGGGCTGGAACACGGGTTGCGGGCTCTGGAACTGGAACGGTGTGGTCATGTACTCTTCTCCTTGTCGGGGCACCCGGTCTTCAATGGCCGGGTGTTCTTGCGTTTGGTGCTGCATTGGTGGCCAGTCGGGGCGGGTGTTCGCTTCCCCACGTCACCGCCCCGACCGGCGGGCCTCTCCCGCCCCATAGCTCGGGAGAGACGATCTAGGCGGCTCGGATGATCCGTTCCATGAGTTCGCCGCGGTAGTCGATGTGCTTCATGGGTCGTGGCTCGAACTCGGCGTTCGCCCGCTGTCGGTCGTCGTGCCGACAGGCGAGGCAGCGACGCTTCCCGCCGCTCATCGAGAGCGTTCCGGGCACGTCCCAGCGGTGACCTCGAGCGCAGCGCTCGTCAGTCGCGAACGCCTTCCGGGAGCGGAGCGTGTTCACGCGGGCAGTGACGGCCTCGAGATGGTCGGGGTTGACGCACCGCTTGTTGAAGCAGAGGTGATCGACCTGGAGGCCCTCGGGGATCTCGCCCTTGGCCCACAGGTACGAGATGCGGTGGGCGAGGTGGAGACGACCGTTGACTGAGATGAGGCCGTATCCCTTGCTGTTGACCGAGGCAGTCCAGTCCCAGCAGCCATCGGTCTTGGCGACTTTCGGCCAGAAGCGAGCGACTGCGGTCTTCATGCCGCCAGCCACGCAATCCACTTGTCATAGGACGAGCGCGGGATGCGGATGTCGCGGCCCAGCCGAACCTCACGCAGCGGGCAGGACTCGTCGCGCATGTACGACGTGATGCGGGGCTTACTGACGCGGGTCAGGGCTGCGACCTCGTCGAGCGTGAGCAGTTCGTCGGGCTTCGTCGGTGCCTCGGTGCTCATGCCGCGGCCTTGGTCTCGATGACGTACTGGATGGAGTCGAGGGAGACGCCGAGGCGACGGGCCATTGCCTGCGCGACCTCGGGTGAGGGCTGCTTGCGGCCCTTCTCGATGTTCGTGAGGTAGCCGGGGGAGATGAGGCAGTCGATGGCGAAGTCAGCGTGACGGATACCGAGGGCTTCGCGGATCGCCCGGACTGCCGGTCCGTGCGTTCGGCGTGTGAAGTTCATAAGCAAGAGCGTAGGCAACTGTAGGAAAGATGTCAAGAAGGGATAGGAAAGTCCTGCTACTTCGGTGCTGACTAGGGGGTATGCCTTGTAATTACGCCTAGGGTTTTCCGCCCCCGTGGCCTAGGCTTCTCATCTGGTGCCTTTTGTTTCCTCGAAAACTTCCCCCATGCTGGAGGCGTGATGAACGGTGACGAGCTTCGAACGGCGAGGATGACGGCCGATCTCACACAGCAGGAGCTAGCCGATGCGCTCAAGGTCTCGATGCGCACCGTGGGCAACTGGGAGCGGTCTGCGGGCCGGCTCCCCAGGGCACGCGAGCGGCACATCATCGACGTCCTCGGCGCGGTAGGCGAGACCGACGATCCGTTCGACGGAGTCTCCAACATGGCCCTGCTGGTAGAGCTCGGGAAGCGACTCGACAGGGTCACCCGTGAGAGGGGCGAGTCTGATGATGAACCAGCGCGCAGAAGACACGGGGCCGTCCTAGGGACGGCGGGGGCTACAGGGCTTGATCTACAGCCTGAGCCAGAACCTGATCCGCAATCTGCGCCAGATCAGCAGAGTCCAGGTCCGAGTCAATGAGCACGATCGAGGCGTCGGGGATCAGCCAGGCATCCCTCCCGAGATGCGCGACGCGGATGACTCGAAGGCCGATGAGGGCCAGCAGTGCTAGGGGGAGGTTCGCCACAGGGGGCTTGTCTACACCCCCTGGTTAAACATTCTTCTAGCCAGGGGGTTTCGTGGCAAAGTTCTCATAATCAGCCTTCGAGTGCCCGCACCGCTTCCCGCTCGATGCCCTCCGAGCTGCGCGCGTAGTGCTTGATGAGCGTCTCGGGCAGGTCCCCCAACAGCCGGGCGGCGACGGCGACGGACACGCCCCTGTCGAGGAGCCTGCTGGTGAACGTGGCGCGCGCCCCGTGAGGCGTGATCGCGGGCACGCCTGCGGATGTGAGGGCTGCGACGAACCAGGCCCGGTCAGTCTCGTAGCGGACGGGCCGCTCAAGGCTGGCGCCGGGGAACACCCAGGCCGATTCGGGGGCGAGGTCGCGCCAGGCGGCGAGGATGGCTGCAGCCCCAGCCTCGAGCGGTACGGCGCGGCGGGAGTGCCGCGACTTGGGATCCACGTACTGGCCTGCGGCTACCCCGTGGCGTCCGATCTGGCCCTCAACGTGGAGGGTGCCGTGCCACACTCCCCCGTCGTCGGCCAGCTCGAGGTCCTCCCAGCGCAGCCCGATGGCTTCGGACGGTCTGAGCCCGGCCATGAACCCGACGACGAGCCGTGCGCGGGTCCTGGGGTCGGTGGTGCGGTCTATCGCGGCCATCGCATCCGTCCAGGTGAGCGCGGTCCGTTTGGTCCCCTCCGGCTTGGTGGTGCGCTCGAGGACGGGCTTGACGGGGTTGCGGATGAGGAGCTGGTCTGCGAGCGCGGCGTTCATGATGGTGGAGAGTGTCGTGGTGACGTACCAGACGCGGGCCGGGCTGGCGCCGGCGGTGCGCATCGTGGCTTGCATCTGCCGGACGTGCTGGGGTTTGAGGTCGAGCAACCCGATGCGGGCAGAGATACCCGACTCTGCCCACCGGACGACTTGTCGATAGGTGGCGTACGTGGCGGGCGATCGGTCGGGACGGATCATGTGCTCGAGCCAGTAGCCGAGCCAGTCATGGACGGTCCGGATCTCCTTCACCCCGGCGTCGCGTCGCTTGAGAAGTTCCTTCAGCTCGGCCTTGGCGGCCTTCTCTGTAACGCAGATCCGGCGCGGCCGTGAGCGTCTGCCCTGGTCGGTCCAGCCCAGGTCGACCTGGGCGCACCACTTGCCCGCATCGCGACCGGACTCGATCCGGTACACCGACCCGTCGCCGGACGACCGTCGCTTCCTGTCAGCCATCGTGCCTCCCGTGATGCGTAGCCTAGCGCGTAGCCATGCGAGCGGTATCAGTAGGTATCAGTAGGTACCTGAAAGCCGCTCTGACTAGGCGTTTCACGGGTTCCCCCGCGTGTCCAGAGTACGCTTCTCACAAGTTGATCATGTGGCTGTCTGAGCGTGAATCTGGGGGTCTGCGTAGCCAAGCGCGTAGCCTTACCCCGCTCCCCCGATGATTAGGCATTCTCAGACAGGCTCCGAGCCCGGACGCAGCAAAACCCCGCCCATCCGAAGATGAGCGGGGCGTTGGGCCTCGACGACGATGCGTCGAGGTAGGGGGGTTAGACGGTGATGCGTTCGAGCTCGCGTCCGAGCTCATCCAGGGCCTTGAAGGCGCGGGCGGTCTGCTCGCGGGCGTCCGGCGCGCCGAGTTGGACCGTCTGCTGCTGGACGAGCCACGCCAGCCACTCCAGCGTCTCGCGCGTCATGCTGGCGCGATCGTGGTGACGGTGCCGGACGATCCGCGCCACTTGAGGCTACCCGCGTCGCTGTACAGGATGCCCCCGCCGGCCGGGTTGGTGCTGGGGTTGGTGTAGTTGTTGGTGAGCGAGATACCGCCCCTGCCGCTGCCGGTCTCGCCGTAGTTGCCGAGGCAGAGAGTGACACGATCCGCTGGCTGGGTGCCGCCGAGAACCGCCGTGTTGCTGGCGGTGTTCTGCGCGTTGTAGCCGATGGCGATCCCACGGTTCAGGTTGGCGATGGTGGCAGTCACGCCATCTGTTGCCTGCGCGTTGTAGCCCATCGCCGAGTTGTTCGACCCAGTGGTGAGCGCGAGCTGCGCGGACATCCCCATCGCCGAGTTGCCAGACCCAGTGGTGAGCGCCTCCTGCGCGGTAACCCCCATCGCCGAGTTGAACGACCCGGTGGTGAGTGCCATCTGCGCGTACGCCCCCATCGCCGAGTTATACGACCCGGTGGTGAGTGCCGCAAGGACGTCCGTTCCGGCACCCTTGGTGTTGCCATGGGTGTCCGATGCCCGCAGTACGAGCCCAGAACCCGCGATGACATTGGCGGGCAAAGATGCCCCCGCATAGCCCGGGTCCATGATGATCGTGTTGGTCCCTGCGTCAGTCAGGCGTCCCGTGAAGTTCCCTTGTAGGTAGGTGCTGTCCGCAGTGGCTTGGACGTTGATCCCATCGCCTGTACCGGCCATCTTGGGCTTGATGATCGTATTGCCGTCGCCGATAATGTCAATGCCGTAACCGACGTTGTTTTCGAAGTACGGGTTGATCCAGACATTGTCCGCGCCGCTGACCTCAAAACCGCTTCCAGCGTTACTCTGCGCGATCGGTGAGTAGAATGCGTTTACGACCGACGTCGAATCGATGATCGCCGGTCCGGTGTTGAACATCAGGTCGAGACCATAGAAGGCGTTTTGGTTTGTGTTCGTGTAAAGACTTAGCGGTGTAACGCAGCCGTGTACCGTCAAGTCGTAGAAGCTGCCCTCGTACACTTCCATGGTCTTCACGCCGGTAGCGAAGTTGGCTACTTTGACATTGTGCCATCTCGGGTGAACGACGCCAGCGGTACTGCTACCGATGGCGATCCCTACCGACGTACCGGTGCCTGGCCCGATAAGGATGAAGTTCGCTACCGATCCCTCAGTAGAAGATACAGCGTCCGCGATCGTTATCGCATTGCCCGAGGTAGCCGTTGAGCGCAGGACCGTACCTGAAGAGTGACTATCGACCATCCAATCCGCGTTCCCGAAGCCGCCAAAATAGTCCCGATAGTCTCTCCAACCCATACCATCAAGCCACTGGCCCTTTGATAGGGTAATGCTAGAGAACTTGAGAAACCCGTTCTTCATCCGGATTGTTACGCCGGGGTTGGCGTCACAGATGGCCTGCATGGCCGTCGTGGAGTCCGTGGTGCCCGTGTAGTCGATGCCGGGGCCGGTCATCATCACAGGGACGCCGCCGAGGGTTGCGTCGACCCCGTCGGCCCAGACAATAACCCCGGGGACTCCAGCTGAATGCGGCATGTCAGTTCTCCTCAGTGTGCGGGTGGCGGGGTCAGGTCTGGTCGGCGATGATTTGCAGCGCGCGGTCGAACGCCTGTTGCCAGGTTGGTACGTGTCCGCGGAACATCCCCCGGGTCGTCGTGACGTGGTACTCCCACGGGTTCGGAACGGCTGCGCGTGTCCACCTGCGGACCGTGGCCCGCGCCATCGTCAGCCCCAAATCAACTGGACAAGCAATCCGACGATGGCGATAACAGCCACAACCGCCGCGATGAGCTGCCCTGTGTTGGCACGACGCTCAGTGACCGACATACGTCCGCCTTGCGACTCGTCTTGCGCCTTCGTCAGCAGGGCGATCGCATCGACCAACGGCTTGATGTCTTCGGCCGCGGATCGAGTCTCGATGACCTGCGCCTTCTGTCCCGCCGCCTCATACTGGGCCTTCCTGAGTTCCGCGATGTCCTTCTGGATCGGGTCCAGCGCCCTCGTCAATCCCTCTTGCGCGGCCTGAGCTGTCGCGGCCACCGTTGCCCGCATAGCGTCCGCCGACAAAGCCACCTGCCCGGCGAGCGTGTTAGCTCGAGTCTCCTGAACAGCAGCGGCCGCGGCTACAGCGCTGACATCAACCATTCGAATGGCGTCGATCCGCTTGGACTCGGCGTTGTCCAGCTTCTCCTGATACTTCTGTACCGTGTCCCGCATCTTCTGCTCGAAGTCCGCCTGCATCCTGACCGTCTCGCGCATGTGGTCATGGTCGGATTTGCGGAGGTCGTCCTGACGTCGGATTGCGTCAGTGACGAGACTGCGGACGTTTATGGTGGGATCCTCGAACTCGATCTGCTCGTCAGACATTGTCAGCCCTTCGTTGGCCTCGCCGTCACTGGACCGTGGCGGCGGGGTCGGGGGTGGTGGTGATCGTCCCGTCAGCGTTGGCCGTGGTCGACGGGGTCGCCACCACGACAGGATCGGCCACGATGGCCGAAATGGGCAGCGTCACGATCTGCGCGGGCGCCAGGACCTCGGAGCTGGTGAGCGACGGGGAGCCGTCCGTGAACGCGGCCGACGCGATGCTCATGAGCACCGACAGGACCGTGGCGAGCGCCACAACCATGCCGATGACGGACCAGTTCACCTCGTTGAACGCGGCCGTGGTGCCGATGGTGGCGATGGCCGTCTGTGCGGCGGTCTTGATCGCGCGCTCAGCAACGGCGCGCCAGAATGCGAGAGTCCACATGTCAGACGCCCTTCTGCATGTTGGTGATCCAGCCGAGCTGGTTGGTTCCGATCTGGCCACCGTCAGCGCAAGACTGCGCCCACGCGAGCGCGTCGATCGTCTGCTGATCCGGGGCGGGCATGACCTTGCCTCCAGCCACGAGCGCGATGCCGACCGGCTTCTTGGTGGTCGGGTCGACCACGGTCAGTCGCTTGACGGTCTGCTGTTGGTGGGCGAGCGCGGCGAGCGTCTGCTCGATCCTGGCGAGTCGTGCGTCCTGGTCGGGTGTCATGTCGTCCTCCTGTGTGGTTTGAGTCATGGGGCCAGCGCCCATCTGTGCCTGTGCCCAGGCAATGCCCTGCTGCCAGGTGCGGATCACGGACGGCCTCGGGAGCCTGTCACGAGCGGCGCGGCCGCCGCCGCCGAGACCGTTGTAGCCCGCGAGATAGGCGTCGATTTGGTATTGGTTGCAGCTGTTGTAGCCGCACGGAAGCACGCGGTGGTTATGGTTGGCGCCGCTCGAAGGCCAGCCGTCACGGCCGGGGATGCGATGCCACTGAACGGCGCCCATCTCGCGGGCGTCCATGATGGCCGCGTCGCAGGTGTACTCCGTGTCGTCAGCGGACCCGCAGTCGTGGGTCGGGCCGCTCGCTGCCACGCCGGTGCCCTGGGTCTGGTAGTAGGTGACGTGCCCACGGCCCCGGAACACCTGGAGCGCGTCGTACGCCTGGAGCCACTGGGCCAGGGGAGGGCAGGCGACGCGCTGAGTCTTGCCGTCCGAGCGCAGGACTGCGGCTCCGTTGCTGTAGACGACGGGGACGAAGTTGGGCATGGCGCTCCTAGCGGTAGAAGACTGGACGCTCAGATGCCGGCGCGCGTCGCGACGACGGTTGCGAGGTCGGCGGTGGCTGTGGCGGCGAGAGAGAATCCGCTGTCCATCTGCGCCCGCCACGTCTGCAGGTCGGCGAGCATCGTGTGGAGTGCGGCGACCTGGTCCCGTACGGATGCCTGGTAGGCGAGCGTCAGGGCCGGCGTGGACGCTTTGACCGCCGCGGCGGCCGCAGTTTCCGAGATAGCAGCAGCCGAGGCCGTTGCCTGGTCAGCGGTGGCGACGTCGGCGGATGAGCGGAGGCCGGTTACGCGGGCGCCGATCGCCGTCCGCAGGTTCGCGTCATCGAGCACGGCGGCCTTGCGTACGGCGTCGACCCGGTCGAGGATCTTGGCCGCGATGTCGTCGAGGTTGTCGAGGGTGACCGACGCCAGGACGTCGTCGAGTGCGGTCATGTCTGCCGCCAGACTTCGATGGAGACGTTGTTGTTCCAGAGCGCGGCCGAGCAGAAGATCGAGCAGAGGAGCGCGTCGCCATCTGCCAGCAGGGGTGTGACGCCGAATGCGACGATGCCCTCGGCGGATGGTTTCGGTAGCCGGTAGATCTTCCCGGTGGTGTTGTTCTTCACGTCGACGAACGCGCGCGCGCCGGTGGGGACCAAATCCCCGGGCCAGTCGACTGTGATCGCCCACTTCCCGCCCCATGTGGCGGGGATGACGATATTGCCCCCCGAGATCATGTCGGTGTTGCCGGAGATCCGGGCGAGGGTGATCGGGATGGGGGTGAGGGTACCGCTCGGCACGCCGACGCCAGTCGCCCCGAACACACCGCCCCGCCACAGCCCACCCTTGACCAGCACGCCGACGGCGTCGATCGTGGGCTGCATCGTGGCCGTGATGTCGGGCGCGACGGTCCGAACCGGGTACGGAATGTCAGCAATCGGATCAGCAGTCACAGGAGTCTCCTATCGGACGGTGACGGACAGGACGCCGGAGTCAGATGACCCGGCGCCGAGGAACATGGCGTAGTCGGACGTGCCGGCGAACGTGACGGCGAACCCAGATGCGGTGTTGTCGGCGATGGCCTGCACCATCGAGGTGACGTCGACCGATCCAGCCTGGCCGGGGGCGAGAGAGAGTGAGCTGTTCGCCGCTGCGAGCAGAGACGGCGTACCGCCCGGCAGGCCCGTCTCGTTGTGGAGACGCAGGTTTACCGGTACAGCCCCGTTGACGCCGACACCCTGCGGCCCACGCTGGACGGTGATCGACGCATCGGCGACGGTCTTGCCACGCACCGCACCCCACGAGTCGCCGTAGGTCCAGATGCCGGTGTTGTCGGCTGACGAGTTCGGCGGCGTCCAGTGGCCCTGGAGCAGGTTGCCGGACGTGTCGCCGCGGAGCGAACCGCTGCGGTAGGTGCCGGACTGGGTCGGGCGGAACGGCGGCAGGGTTGTCACGGCGCCGAGCGTGCTCGGCAGGTCCGCCGGAAGCGTCCCGGTCGGCGACGGGACCGTGCCGGAGATGGTGCCGATGACGACGCAGCCTTCAGAGCCCCACGAGAGCGCCACGGTAGCGCCGACTGTCGGGGCGGCGATCGCCCGTGTCAGCCATGTCAGCCCGGAGGCGGTGACCGTGATGAGCGTCCCGGAGACACCGGTGACGACCGCCGACTGTGGCCGGGTTGCGAGGGTCGCGATGACCGTCATCGTCGACGTGCGGACCAGGACCGAATCGCCGGGCGCGTGGACCCAGTTCGGCACGCCGTTGTAGACGGCGAGGTCGCGGATGCCCGACTCCTCGCGGACCAGCAGCGGGGAGGTCTGGACGACGCGCATCGGGATCACGTCGAGGACGAGCGTGTCCGGCAGGGTGCTCGCGTGGCCCACGTACAGCTCGGTCACGGGATCACCTCCGACAGTGGCACCGGGATCTCGATGACCATCACGCCCGGCTCGAGCGGCATGTCACAGGACACGACAGGGCCCGTCCAGACGCGGCCCTCAGGGTCGGTGACGGCGACAACGTCGAGCGGGTCGAGGGACGGGTCTGCGGGGACGGTGATCCTGACCCGGACAGTCCGGTCGGCGACGATCCGGTCGTGGTAGGTCTGGGCGGCCGCGTCGATCGCGGACTGGGTCTTGGCGAGCGGGTCGCTGTGGCGGTAGGTGACCGTTCCGAATGGCGACCTACCGCTGACCGCCAGTGGCCCTGTGGTCTCATCGGAGACGCCACGCAGCGCGGCGCCGTTCGCATCGGTGCCCTCGACGATGAACCGGTTGTATAGGCCTGTCCGGTTCCCGGCGATGATGATCTTGACGACGCGGGTCGCGGTCGCCGTCCACACCGGGGTGGCGCCAACGGCGGGTTGCGGGATGAACTGGAGCTCGCCCGAGCGGCCGGCCCACACGACCGCGTTGACCACTGCCGCGAGCGAACAGATCGTGGTCAGCCGGTTCGTGTCGTAGGTCACCGACGCCGGTACGGACGGGTCAGCCACACCCGGCCACGATGACGCGACCGGGATCCGGCCACCGACGAGACGCAGCACCTCGGAGCGGATCGTGCCGCCTGCGAGCGGCTGCTCGAGGCCGATAAACTCGTCCTCCTCGAGAATGGACAGCAGATCCACCGCGGACGGCGAGAGTTTCCCGCCACGGCGCACAACCTTGCCGGTGCCCTCGACGGGGACCCTCTGCTGGTACTGCCAGACACCCCAGACGTCTGACCAGACGTCTGACCAGATGTCGGCGTAGACGTCCACGAGGTGCATCCGAGCGAGCATCGACCACGCCTGCTCGACAGATCCCGAGTCGTCGATCCGCCACGCACCGCACGGGATCAACTCCTCGTACGAGCTTCGCGAGATGCCGGACCTGAGCACCAGCTGCTGGCCGATCCAGCCCAGGGGGCCGTACGGCGCTGCGAGGATGCCGCGTGGGTCGGGAACGGACAGGTCGAGCTTGCCGGTCACCTTGCGCCCGTCAGAGGCCCACGAGAGCTTGCCCGATTCGGCGTTGACCTGGCCGAGCGACAGCCCGCCGAGGGTCGAGGTGATCGTCGACGCGCGCGAACCGAGACCCCGCGCGAAGATTGTCGAGACGGGGTACATCAGCCCTGCTCCACAGCCAGCCAGGTCGCGTACATGGCTTCGACGTCCAGCCAGGTCGCGCACTCAGCCTCGAGGTCAAGCCAGGTGCGCTCGGCCACCACAACCGGCCACGCATCGTCGGCGACCTCGGTGCCGTCGATCGTCCAGTCCGCGGGAGCCTCGTACGCGTTCCACGCCGCCTCGGGGATCGCGGGCGCGCCCATGTAGATCAGGCCCGTGTCATGCCGGAGCGCGGCGCTGGGCCGGATCAGCAGTTGCCCACCGGGCTCGATCATCTGCGCGAACTGGGCCGCTTCGGCCGTGGTCGTGGTCGAGATGACGAACGCGCGCGAGAGCCGATTCCGCGGTCCGCCGAGCCAGATCGGAAGTCCCATCAGCGGGGGCACGGCGACGCCTGCGGACTGATGGCCCACCTGGTCATTGGTCCCCACCATGAGCGGTAACAGCATCGCGCTGGTCGGGTCCTCGGGATCCATCACCCACGCCATGCTCGAGTCCAGCGCCGGCACTACGAGTGCGGGCGACGTCGACACGGTCTCGACGACGGCACCGATCGAGGAGTACAGGACGGCGCGGTAGGTGATGGTGCGCCCCGGCGGAAGGCGGTAGTCGGTGATGTAGACCGCGCCGGCCGGGATCTGCAGATCATCGCCAGCGACACGGACCTCCTGCGTACCGTCGCCGCGCCAAATCTGGACCGACGCGGCGCCGACGATGCCGGTGATCGTGATCCGCGCCGACGGGCCAGGGGTGAAGGCCGCCGTGGTCGTCATGGTGCTGCTCATCGCATCGCCCTGCCCCTCTGGCGAGCCTGCTTGGCGGACTCCTGGCCGTACACGCCGACCGCCACACCCTGCATCGACCCGATGAGGATGTTGTCTGCGTCGTAGAGATTGAACGTCACGGGGCCGTTCGGTGACCCGGCACCTATGTCCGCCGCGCCATTGCGCTGGGCCATCGCCGCGTTCAGGGTGGCCGTGTCGACGACGGTCTCGCGCCGACCCGCCTCAGCGACGCGCACGATGGTGCCGCCCGGGGTCGGCGCGAACGTCCCGCCCTCAGCAGCCCCCGGCAGGCCCGCGAGCTTGATGGCCGCACGAGCCCCGCCCAGTACAGTCGCCACTGCCGCGGAGTAGTTCGCGGTCACGTTGATCGAGACGGGCACGTTGGCCGGGATCTGCCGGATGTCGGCGGCGAACCCACGGACCGCACCAGCGGCGCCGAGGATCTTGTTGCCTGCGTCGGTTGCCCACTCGAATCCCGGAACGTGGCCGAGGGTGACGAGCATGTCGCCCCACGTGGTCATCACGCCCGCGAGCCCGTTGACCAAGAACACGAGAACGGGCTGGATGACGAAGTTCCACATGCTGACGAACGAGGTCCCGACGGTCTTGCACATCCAGTCGACGCCGTCCTTGAACCATCCGACGTTGTTGTACGCCCAGACGAACGCGGCAGCCACGGCGACGACTGCCGCGATGATCCACGCGACGGGGCCGAGGCCGATGACCCACGCGGCAGCCATCTTGATGCCGGACGCCATGGCCACGGCGGCCGTCGCGATCCAGCCGCCGACGACCACCGCATTGGTGGCCACCCATGCCACGACCACGCCAGCGGTTGACCCGATCCAGGAAGCGGCAACGATCGCAGCCTTCTTGACCGCGTCCCACTGGAGCATGAGCCAGATGGCAACGGTCTCAGCGGCTGCACCGGTCCACCCTGCGACGACGCCCGCCGTTGACCCGACCCATGCCAGGGCGACGATGACGGCCTTCTTTGCAGACTCGGCCTGGAGGATGATCCAGTCGGCCATCACGTCTCCGGTTGTCACAAGCCACGCGTCGACAATGCCGAGGGTCGAACCAATCCACGCCGCAGCGACAATGGCGGCCTTCACGACCGCATCCCCCTCGAGCATGAGCCAGATAGCGACGGTCTCAGCAGCAGAACTGACCGCGACACCAGTGGACATGAGCCACCCAGCGGCCACCGTGTAGTGCGCGCCGAACTGGGCGGCGGCTGACGCGATGGCCTCCAGTTTTACCGTCACCCACGCCGCGGCCATGGTCACGAAGACAGGCATGAGGGCGCCTGTGATGACCGTCCCGAGGACTTCGAGCGCTACCCGATTGTCCTTTACCCACTGGACGAACGATTGGACGGCGGGAACAGCCGTACCCGTGATGAACGTCGCGAACGGCTTGATGCCCTTGTCGTTGATATCGGTCAGGATGTCCCGGAACTTGCCGCCCTGACCGGTCCCGTTCTCGAACTCGGCGGCGAATGCACGGAACTTCTCCGTGCCCTGCAGGACGGTGGGGATTAGCACCGTGCCGAGCTTGATGGCAACCGACGAGAGGAACGCCCCCACCTGATCGAGCTGTGTGTTGAGGTCCGCCTGGGTCAGCGTCCAGCCCTTGACGGCGCCGTTGGCTTCAGGGACAGCGCCCGCGATCGACGCCACGTTCGCCGTGAACGTCGCGGCGTTCTGGCCAGACAGCGCCAGCGCCATGCCGATACCACGGGTGCCGCCGAAGATGTCGGAGAGTGCGGCCACGGCCTCCGCGGACCCGGCCGGGAACTTCTTCCCGATCGCGTCCGTGACCTCTGCGATCGTCCCCGACAGGCCCTTGGTGCCCAGTGCCGTGACGACGTCCTGCGTGGTCAGGCCGATCGAGTACAGCGCGCTGGCACCCTTGGGCGTTTCGTTGGCCAGCGCCATCATGCCGAACTTGAGCATGGTCGACGCGCGCGAGGCGTCAATGCCCTGACTCGTCATCGTGGCCATTGCGCCCATGACGTCGTTGAAGCTGATCTTGAGGTTCGCAGCGAACGGCAAGACGTTGGACAGGGCACCGGACAAGTCGCCCATATTCGTCTTGCCGAGCGCGACCGTGGCGACCATCTTCGAGGTGACCGTCGCGGCCTGATCGACCGCGAAGTGGTAGTCGATCATGGCCGTGGTCAGACCGTCAGCGACCACCGTGGCGTCTGCGCCGCCGACCTTCGCGCCCTGAGCGGCAGCGGCCATCACCGTCAGGCCAGCAGCACCGTGGAAGCCCGCAGACTCCACCAGGAACATGGCCTTCGCCAGAGCGGTCGGACCCATGCCCACCGCTGGCGCCATGTCGAGCAGGCCCTGCCGGACCTGCCCGATCGCAGCCTCAGACTCACCAGCACCTGTGACGAGCAGCGTCGTGGCCGACTGGTAGTCCGCAGCCATCTTCGTCGTCGCGACGCCGATCCCAATGACAGCAGCGGCGATAGCGACCGGGGCGAACGCCTTCGCGAACGCGGAACCGCCAGCCAGACCGGCCGCCGCCAGTTGCGGCTCGACGCCCTTCGACAAAGCCGCACCGAATCCGGCCATGCCCGGGATGACGGATAAAGTTGCCCAACCGATGTTGTCAGACACGGGTCATCCCCTTTCGGTTAGGTGATTTCGCCGGCGTCAATGGCCCGTTGCCGTTCTTGCTGCCGGACCTTGGCGAGCCGGATCGCCTTCTCGCGCGCGGGGTCGGCAGCCTTGGAATTCTTCGGGTAGAACGGGTGCAGTTCGCCCGTCGTAGCGCTCCACAGGTCCATGAGCAGGATCTCAACGTTGGTGCGCCCCGACGACCCCTCAGCGCGCGCGGTCTCGCAGTCCGGGGGGAGCCCGCGGAGGAGCACGCCGATCCGGCGGAGTGTGAGTATCCGGCGGCCGTTGGCGTCGAACCGCCACCGGTCCCGGTAGTCGACGCCGTTGCAACGAATCTGTAGATCAGCCTCTACGGCGTCCGGGTGGTCCCGAATCAACCGGAGAAGCCGCGTCAGTTTCCCGCGTCGTCACCCAGCCCGAGCGCCTTCGTGATGGCGTTGTTTAGGTCGATTCCGTCACGCCGGACCGGTTTCGTCTTCATGAACGCCGCCCACTCTGCCGGGGCGAGGAGCAGCTCGAGGCTCGTGAAGTGCTGACCCTTCTCGGCGGCCGCGATGGCCGCGATGGACCAGTCGTCGGGGTCGGTGGGGACGGTGAACGTGAGCCCGCGCCACTCGATGGTGGTCGTGGCATCGCTGTCGGCTTCGATCTGCGCTGCGGGCTTGAGGTGGTCCTGCGGGATGGGGCGTGGTGCAGTCATGTCGCGGTTCCTTTGGTTGGATGACGTCGCGGTTCAGGGTGAAGCACCGGCCCGGGAGAACCGCGGCGGAAGACCCGGGCCGGTGGACTGTTAGGCGGCGACCGTCGCCACACTCGGGGCGGTCGAGGTGACCCCGCCGAGGGTGCAGGAGATGCTCGACGTGCCGATCACGAGGCCGGTGACGTAGCCCCAGTCCACAGTCGCGTTCGCGGGGGTGGCCGAGATCCACTGGACCGAGTCCGTGACATCGCCCGTGGTGGCGTCGCTGTAGGTCGCGGTGGCAACCAGCGGCTTGACCTTCCCGCCAGCCAGAGACAGCGCCAGCGTCAGCGGGGTGATCGCGATCAACGTGATCGTCGGCTTACCCTGCTCATCCCACAGCACCTTGTTGGAGTCGGGGAAGATCGTCGCGATGAGGCCGACCGTGGTCAGGTCCTCCTCGTTCTCGCCGATCTTGCCGTCGACCTCGACCTGCGCGTAGTTCCGGCTGATGACCCGGTGAACCTTGCCGCCCGTCCGCGTCTCGAACGCAATCTTGACGTTCGCGATGGTCGGAATGGAGATCGAGCCCGCACCGGATCCCGGATGCACCAGGGCGCGCGTCCACTGGTTGTCTTCGAGGATGGAGAACTTCTTCGTTTCCGTCCACTTCGAGCGGGTGGTCGCGATGAGGATTCCGCCCCAGCCGTAGTGAGCCTTGACGGAGTCGAACTTCCCCTCAGACTCGAACCCGGCGGCTCCGTCGAGGAGTCCTACCAGGTGCCACGAGGCATTGAATGCGGTCGAGGCGTCCGCGGGCAGGGTCGCCGCGAGGTCGGTCGAGTAGTAGACATCGGCGTCGCTCCAAAGCGACGCGTTGGCCGGAGTTCCGGACATGTGTGATCTCCTTCGGAGGGTTGGTGTTTACGGCCGTCGCGGTTCTTCCCGCCCGAAGGTGGGAGGTATTGGAGGGGGTCAGACGAGGACGGTCATGCGCAGATTCACGCGGACCGTGACCGATGCGAGCTGGGCGCCAGAATCGGGGTCACGCGTCGGCAGGACGCCTGTGAGGGGCTGAACCGAGGCGATCGTGGGTGAGCCCGGATGGCTGCACATGAGGCCCTGAGCGAGCGACACGAGGCTCTTGGCGACCGTCGTGGTCGAGGCCCACGCCGTGAGTCGCACCGTCGCACGCGCAAGGACCGGGTACTCGAGTGACGGGGTGCCGTCAAGGGCCACCTGCACGTGCTGCGTCGAGGTCGTGGTCCATGTCGTCGGAATGTCCACGCCGACTGTCGCGGTCACAGAGCGGGCGGCGAGTGCGGCGGCGAGGTAGTCGATGGCGAGCCGTTCGGCGTCAGGTGCGATAGCGAGGGGCTTGCTCATTTCGACTTGACCTCGTGTCCACACGCTGCGGCGGCCTTCGTGAGCGAGCCGTACTTGGCTTGAAGGGCTTGTCCAGCGGGGTGCATGATCGTCACCAGTGCGACAGGTGCGCCATATCTGGACGTCCCCACAATCTCCACACCCACCTGGGCGTCAGTGCTGCCGACGTCGACCTGCGCGGCGATCTTCTGAGCCTCAGCCTCGACCTTGGCAGCAGGGATCGCCTTCCAGACCGCGGCATTGTCGACGTGGATCATCAGCCGACCGCCCTTCGGATCGCAACCTCAGAGCCGGGTATCCATCCGGTGAGAGGGTTGGACCACTCGCCCGGCTCGCCCTCGATGTCGTAGAGCACGCCAGCGACCTCAAGTTGGTCGACGTAGAGCACGGTTGGGGAATCGTCCGGCAGATATACCGTCTTGCCAACGATGACGCCCTGACGGCCGCGCGCTGTGGTTTCCGTGGACATCCGAGGCGCGAGTCCGCAGCGAGGGATGTCTATGCGGGTCGTAGTACCAGGGATCGGATCGCCATAGGGATCAACGCCACCGGGGTCGGCCCGGATGATCGTGACCGTCACGCCGTAGGGGAATTGCATCAGGTGCCGTACTCGTACAGCGGGAGCGCCTGCGTGAGTACCGCACCACACGAGCAGTACAGGGCGCCGAAGTTGATCGAGCAGGTGTCGTTGTGCGCCCCGGTGAACGTCGGCAGCGTGTCGATCGAGAACGCGCCCGAGAGTTCCGAGCCTTTGCACAGGTCTTGTAGCTGCTCGATCTCGGACGGCCAGAACATGCCCCGGCGAGGCTGCCGCGTGTCAACAACCTGCCCGAACGGTCCAGCCGTCTGGGACTGTAGGGCGCCGCTGCCGGCGTCGTGCCAGCGGATGATCGCCCCGCGCAGGATCGCCTTCGCGGCGGCGGGGTACTCGAACGTCTCTTCGGTCATACAGGGGGCGATCCGCGCCGCTGTTGCCAGCGCGTCGTCGATCATGGCCTGAGCCTTGACAGACTCGATGTCGGCGAACGGCGCCAGGTCGGCGAGGACCAACGTCACAGCGGTCACGAGTCGCCCCCTCTACTACTTGGTGGACTTGCGAACGGCCGGGGCGCGCTTCGGCGCCGGGGCATCCTTGGGTTCCTCCACCGGGACATACCCGGCGAGGACCTTGCCGTCACGGACGTTGACGATCACGCCCGTGACGGCGTTACGGAGGCGAACCATCAGACGTTCGCGACCTTGTCAACCACGACCGCGTACCCGTCGAGGTCCATGACGGCCCAGCCGTAGACGACTTCGAGGCGAAGCGCGATCTGGTTGGTGCGCTTGAGGTCGCCCTGGCCGTCAGGGTCGCCGTACTTGATGAGCTCGACCGGGATCTTCTTCTGGACGCCCCAGCGCAGGAGGTCCCACTGCCCGATGATCGCCTTGACCTTCGTGTCCGCGGCCTCCGGGAGTCCCGAGACGGTGGACGAGGAGAACGCCTTCAGGCCCTCGAACGAGGTGATGTTCGAGCCGTACCCAAGCTCCGGGTACTTCTTGCGGCCGTCGACGTACCGGGCGGTCGCCACGGTCCACGAGTAGGACGGGTCGAAGGCGATGCCGTCGGGG
>Ga0209430_1001236_pt1 | contig 19813 bp, 26 predicted proteins | sample BarGraIncub1133A_FD_184504 | JGI IMG/M metagenome (GOLD analysis project Ga0209430, IMG submission 184504) | Arctic peat soil microbial communities from Barrow, Alaska - Barrow Graham LP Incubations 11-33A (SPAdes) (version 2) | ecosystem: Environmental > Terrestrial > Soil > Wetlands > Peat... | reverse complement strand
TTAGGAATAGTTAAGAGTCTTATGTGGGCCATAGCTGTTTCGATTTCAATTTCTTCTTCACCAATAAAAATAAAGCATATTTTTAGATCATTCATAAATTCCCTCCAAATAGAAGTTACAATGGTTCTATATTATATGCTTTACTTAATAAGGGTGTTATAAAATATTACTTTTTTAACTTACCTTTTATTATTAATCTATGAGTTGCAACTCTGATAGGAGTGCACGTTACTAAAGTTATTTCTGCATCTGCTGTAGCATCTAATACAGATACCTCCCATGGCTCTACCACAAGCTTTTTATAAACTATATATGTGAATATACCTTTTTTCGTTTGTATTATTAGTTGTATTTCTCTACCCTTCCCATTTTAGATCTACCTTTTCTTTTTTTAGTTCTTCAAGATTTTCAAGAGTATGTTTTATCAATAAATCAAAGTAATGCTCAAACAGTTCCAATATTTCCACTGGGAAAAATGATACTACTTTGTAAATTTTTAGAACCAACTCTGATTTTATATAACCACTTATGTTTAACCTTAATAACTTAAAAAGCACTGGCTATAACTTTAGTCAATGCTTTTGATTTCTTATATTCAATTTATAATATTATTGATGATTATGCTCCCCATGATGATTACAATTTATGTTTTTATCATCTAAGTTGCCATTAAGGTAATCTTCAATAACCTTCATATATTCTCCTGATGCTCCTCTTATTACTTCAAGACCATTTTGCTTTAGTCCGTCAAAGGCGCCTCCACCTATTGCCTCCACCTATTCCTCCGGTAATAACTACTGTTGCTCCATGACCTACAAGTAACTCTGCCAAGCCCTGATGTTGATGTGCAAGCTCTGAAGCAGATACCACTTCAACCTGGATAATTTTTTTATTCTCTACCGTTGTAATAATAAAGCTTTTACTCATTCCAAAATGTTGATTCACTATGTTTCCATTATTAGGGATTGCTATTTTCATACTATTTTCCTCCATTTCATTATCGTCATATGCCATCTATGTTATATAGCGTCGAAACGTTATTGTCAAATGCCAATAACTTAGTTCTACTTAATTCATGTTTAAAACGCAAAACTGAATCTAGTTTACTTTCATTCTTTATTTTGAACTAAGCAATTCCTTTATAACCATAACTGAAGCTCCAACGCAAATAGACTTGTTTTTAAAATATCCCCCTCTATTAAATTTAATATCATTGTTATTAATATGGCAATTCTCCAGTGCGATTTTCTTGCATTCATCAAAAAATAATTTAGATTGTTTAATAAGAGGGCCACTTAATATTATTAGCTGGGGATTAAATAATCTAATAAAATTAGCAAGGCCTATTCCAAAATTTAGAGCAGCATACATTAATACATTTATTGCATATTCATTATTGTCTTCTGCTAAACTACAAACATCTATATAATCAATTTCTTTTATATCTCTATCTAAAAATATGTTTTTTCCTTTTTCTAATTCACTTATAAACTTTTCTGTTATTTTTGTTATAGAAGAGTAGCTTTCTATGCAGCCATAATTTCCACAGGAACATAGTTCACCGCCAGTTTGAACAATCATATGGCCAAAGGCATCTTCAGTATTATTTATTGTTCTCATTAGGATCCCAGAGGATATTACCCCTGTTCTTATACCTACCCCACAGTTAATATATGCAGTGTTTTGCTTATCTTTACCTAGCCCGAAAAAATACTCACCTAGAACTGCTGTATTAGCACCGTTATCTATATATACAGGTACCTCAAATCCTTTAATTAATTTATCCTGCAGTGCTTTAACGTCAAATCCCCCAACTATACCAATTCCAATGCCCAAAAGCATAGATTTATCAATTTGTAATGTATTAAATAAATCCTTTATACACTTAGGAATAATCTGGATAATATCATCAATATTACAAAAATGGTTTATTACTTTATCTGCAACCATTTCAATTTTTAAATTTGTAACGACTATTTGAGTATAGGTTCTAGATATATCTATGCCGATACTATAAAATCCATAAGGGTTCACATCAAATAGTGCTGGTTTTCTTCCTCCTGTGGATTTAGCAGTTGCAGCTTCAACAATAATCTTACTATCTAGTAAAAGCTGAAAATCTCTGTTAAGTGTGCTTAATTTCATATCAGCCTTATTTATTAACTGATTTTTTGTTATAGGACCATCCTTCTGTATAATACTAAATATGTATTTACATCTATCATTTAATGATTCCACTATTTTACTAGCATTCATTTTCTTATGCTCCTTCTACAATACTACTAATATAATAGTATCTTGATTCTTTACCCTATAATGATTTATCCACTTTCTTGTCTTCTTCACACCATTTTTTGCAAAAATCGGCCTTCTTGCTACAAACAACCTTATCTGAACCGCAGGTAGGACAAATACATTTATCTTTCTCATAATTTATTTCATATTTGTTGCCACAACTAAAACATTTAAATTTACAAAATGTCGCTCGGTAATTCCCACCATTTATCCTTATAGCCTTTCCTTCGGTTAAAGCAATAGCTATTGTTTTCCTCGCATTATCAATAATATTTTGAAAGGTTTGTCTTGACACCTGCATTCTTTCAGCACACTCTTCTTGATTTAATTCTTCAATATCCTTAAGTCTCATTGCCTCAAGCTCTTCTACCTTTAATACTATTTCTTCAATTTCACATTTAGGCCTACCCCAAGGAACAAAATAGGTATCCTCAGGAAAAAATTCTACTCTTCTGCATTTTGTTGGTCTTGGCATTTTATTTCCTCCCTGCATTTGCACCTAATTGCTACCCGTAGCATCTATTCTCTGATATTATTTCGCTCATTTTCCAAACTATCGTTAAGCTTTCTCTCCAACAAATTCCAACCCACCCTATCAAGAGTTATTCCGAACCTTTCTCCTACTTTACCGTTATCCTTAAAGAATTGAAGAGTAGCTTCTACTACTTTAAATACTTCTTCCTTAGAGAATAGTATAGGCAATAGTTGTCTTCCATAGCTAAGCCTGTTACCAAAAGTACCTCCAAAGAACAGCATAAAACCATTTTTACCTTCCCAGGCACCTGTTGGACAAGCTTTGACACATCTACCACAATGCACACATTTATCCTCATTATATATTAATTGTTTATGCTCTCTATCAATTTTTTCTATAGCTTTTGTAGGACATACTTCCATACATCGTCCACAGAAGCTGCAATTGGCACTAGCCCATTTTGGCATTGTGCCTCCCTTAACTCCTAAATCATTTTCTTCAGCTTTTAAACAGTTATTCTTGCAACCAGTTATACCTAGCTTAAATTTATGTGGAAGCGTTCTGCCCTGGAAGCGTTCATCAAAATCGTTAGCAAGTTGTGTGGTATCAATTAATCCACTAGAGCATATTCTATTGCCTTGGCAAGCTGTAATGGTTCTTAACCTAGCTCCACAAGTTCCCGGTTTCACTCCCCCTGCTTCAAGTTCCTTTAGAACATCATCTATATCTTCCGGTTTTATAAAGGGGATTTCTATTCCTTGTCTTGAGGTTAAATGGACGTAACCATTACCGTATTTTTCTGAAACCTCATAAATTGTCTTTAGTTTTTTACTATCTACTTGTCCCCCTACAATTGCAAGTCTAAGAGAAAATCTATCCTTTTGAATCTGCTTCATAAAGCCATTCTTTTTTAGTTCTTTATAATCTACTTGTGACATCTATAGGACCTCCTAAATTGTTGTCATTTCTTCTTCTATAACTAAACTCTTAGTTATTATAATGTTTTTAAGTACGTAATTTCCGTTTTTCATTAAAGAAAGAGTAAAAGAACTTATTTCCTTGTCAAAAGCTAATCTTTTGTAACTGTAAATTGATCCTTAGGCTTCATAAGAAATGTTGAAAACAGAATTATTTCACATATTCTCTTATGGCATTATAAGTAAACTCCACTGTTTCATAAGAAGATATACCTTTTTTCTTTAACTCTAAGCATTCAAAGGTACCACACTTGCCATTTAAATTAGCTCCCTATCTACAAGTCAGAATTAATATTGGCATTTGCCAATTCTATAATAATCTGAATTAGGATTATTGTCAAATGCCATAATAAGCCAATATTTCTACCACTAGTTATAAATCCAACAAATAAAAAAATATAATATACCCTATAACTCCTAAGGGTTTAAATAATATTTAAAGGAGCATAAGAATGATTTAATATCACTCTTATGCCCACTTTATTTGAAGCCTAAAACTTATCATTTATTACTCTTCTACAAATTGTATTGCCTCCATAGGACAATATCCTACACATTTACCACATGTTATGCACTTGTCTTCCATAACAGTCGGTGCCCCAAATCCTATTTGCACTAGTGCATTTACATTTAATGTGAAATTAGAAGTAATCTCATGCTAATTCTTCCGCTTTCTTATATATCTTCTTTACTTCATCTTTTGAAATAAATGTTTCTAATAGATAAGCGATTATTATGATACCCGGAATATCAATCACTAGTCTTGTTAATGCAAACTTACTTCCCAGTGCAGACATCTCAAATAAAAACATAGGTATTTTAGTAGTAGACCAAGCTCCAATAAATATTAGGATATTACTGAATTTTACTCCCTTTTTCATAAAAACTGTTGCTATTGGAAACGCTCCATAAAGTGGACCTGCTGCTGCTGAACCAAGAAATATAGACAATAGAATCCCACGAGCCCCAGAGCCCTCCCCCATAAACTTCATCATAGTTTGTCTCGGAACCCACACATCAAGTAAGCCTAGCAGCAAAAAAACAGGTGGTATAACTAAAGCCATTTCTTTAAAACTGTAGCCTGCAATACTAATGGATTTAAGTCCAAGGGATCTATTAAAAACGGTAAGTATACCTATTAATATTAATGTTACAATAAAATACCTATATCTCATCAATAGTTTTTTCATTTTCCTCAAACCACCCTTCCAATTATATATGCCACTATAAATGAGAATAAGAAAGCAAATAAATTTCTCAGAATAGTTAGTCGTTTGCCAAAATATTTGATTTCAACTGGCATAGTAACAACCCCTACCATCATTAATGTGGAAACAAAAGCACCTATCTGCATGTAGCCTGCACCATTTTGTAGTAACATTGCAGCTGTTGGAAAGGCTACAAAGCCTGGTATTAGGGTTATGGCCCCCACCAATGCGGCAATTACAACTCCAAACCATCCAGAATTATTCCCAATAATTTTCGATATTACTTGGGGATTTAATACTGCAAGTAATAGACCAACAAACATTATTACTGTTAAAAACTCTGGAAGAATATTTTCAAAAGTCTTCCAGGCCTTTTTTAGTGCCATCTTAGTTTTTTTCTTATCCTTATAATAGGAAACAATTAAAAGGATTATAGTTATTCCATACAAAATATAATTACTCAATTAGTCCCTCCTTTAAATACACTTGTGTGGTTTATTTCTCATATACCTCTAAAACTGCCTTCTCTACAGCCTTGGATATTTTATCAAGATCTGCCCCTTGATTTAAATCAAAATTCTTTGAAATTTCCAAATCCTTTGAAACAATGATATGCTTATCCATCTCAAATCCAGCTTTTATTAATGTAGTTTTAGCACAGCTCATTGGACAACCGTCAATAGCTACTATACCTTTAGCATTTTTTGCTCCATTTGTAATATTAGTAAGGCCTGCGGAAATACTTGCAAGACATAACAAGGATGCCTTATCATAACCAATGTTATTAGCAGCCCTTACGCTAGCAAGCATAGTTGATTGTCCTACATTTGATGCCCCAGCACAGTAAAATACTGCAACTGGACTTTTTCTTTCTTCAACTTCAATGCCCTTTGTTTTTTTATCCATATAGGGGAGATACCAGTTTTCTTTTGTCTTCTTTATTTCCACCCCTTCAGGCTTTGTTGAACATCCACAGCTAACATTAGCTTTCTCCACTTTAACTTCTTCAGACTTTAGGTTGCCACAGTTACAACCGCTTAAATTCTTTTCACTCATAATAATCCCTCCAAAATTTAGTTATATTATCATAATATTAATTTGTTACACATCTTCTTTTCGTTCCTATACTAAAAAAATATCTAGTACAATATCAAGATTTTATATATGCATAACCCTCCCCCTCTTTATTAATTATTTCTAAGACCCCAACAGGAACTATACCCACAAAATTAAGTAAATTCTCTTTTTTCATCTCAAAAATGTTTAATGCATTATTACAAGCAAGAAATTTTACTCCTTGACTATTTAATTTTTCCATTTCCTTATCTTCTGAATTTATATTATAGAGCTTAACTGCTTCTGAATTTGCCAAGACTACAATATTTGACTTTCCAGGATCAACTACTTGTAGCAAATTGCTAACATTTTTTAATACTAATCCCCATTTTGTCATTTCATCCACGTGAAATATAACTTTAACTTCCTTCATGTGACTCACCCCTTTTTTTAAATTATTAATTAGATATCCTTAATAAGCACATAGCTTAAGCCCAAAGTAAGTAGGAGAAACAAGCCATAAATAATAAATATAATGTTTATTCCATATAAAGATATAATCTTGCTTCCTATTGCTGTTCCTAAGCCTCCACCACCCATAAAGCAGAAGGCAACTAAGGACATTGCTGATCCTCTTGATTTTTCAGCAAAGGTAGTTGCTCTTGTTAATAGAGTAGAATGTGTAAAAATAAAGCCAAGGCCTAGTAAGGTAACACTTATTATTAGCACAAAAATATTAAAGCCAAGGAAATAAATCAATATATCTGCAAGTGAAGCCGAAATAAGTCCAATACTTAATACCCGCCTAGAACCAATCTTGCTTGTAATCTTCCCACTCATTCTTCCACCAATTACTGACATAATGCCAAAACCAGTCATTATAAGTCCGATAACAAAATAATTATAATGATATATTTTTGCGATGTAAGCTCCTGTATAAGAAAAACTCCCAACTATAAACATTCCTTCAAAAATTACTATTATATAAGTAAATAAACTTTTAGAATTAGATATAAGGTTTATATATGGTTTCACTATACTGCTATTTGGATTTTTCTCTGAGGGTAGTTGCTTATAATTTTTAATTAACAAAACTGCTGGTATAAGAGATAATATTGCATAGGTTATAAACACTCCTCTCCAATTTAGGAAAAATGCAATAGTTCCACCAATAGCCATACTTAAGCCTTGACCAAGAAAGGAAATCCCCATAAAGGTCCCAATTGCTTGTTGTCTTTCTTTAACAGGGACTACATCGCCGATGAGGGCTAGAGATATAGGCATTACTGAAGCTGCAAAAACCCCAGTAAGTCCGCGAAATATAGCTAAGTTCATTAAGCCGGAACCTAAAGCGCACATTCCTGTAGCAATAGTAAAAGCTAATACTGAAAAGGTAATCACTTGCTTTTTACCATATCTATCTGCTAAGGGACCGAAGATTATTTGAAATATACCAAAGGGAAGCATGTAGGCTGTTATCAATAAGCCGGCCCTAGATATATCAATGTTTAAACTTTCTGATATTGCGGGTAGTATTGGAGAAATAACCCAATTATCTGCCATAACTATAAAGCCTGTAAGGCCTAATAATACAATAAGACTTCTTTTATCCATAGATTTTTGTTCCATAATTTATAAACCCCCATAATTAATATTACTTTTACTATCCAATTACAAAATTAAATAAATAACCAGTAAACACTATTCCAAGACCTACCACTCCAAAGAATACTCCTAATAATTTTGGTTTTAAAACTCTTCTTAAAAGGATTCCCTCAGGTAAGCTAAGCCCTGTAACAGCCATCATAAACGCAAGAGCCGTTCCCATAGAAACTCCTGCCTTAGTAAGTTCACTAACTAATGGTATAACTCCAGCAGCGTTAGAATATAAGGGAACTCCAATTATTACTGCAACGAGTACTGCAAAAGGATTGTTTCTACCTGCATATTTCGCAAGCGCTCCACTAGGAATCCATCCATGTATAGCTGCTCCAAGGGCGATACCAACTATTACATACATCCATATCTTTCCTATTAAATCTCTTGTGAAGTTCCAGGAATCTATAAATCTTTCCTTTATTGTAGGGTTAGGTATTTCCACATCACTATTCATCTGCATTTCATAAACGTAGCCTTCTACTTGTTTCTCCATCTTTAATTTACCGATTATGATTCCGCTTACAATTGCAATTATTTCACCGGAAACTAGATAAATTAAAGCTATTTTCATACCAAATAATCCGTAAAGTAGTCCAAGGGCTACTTCATTTACCATTGGGGCTGCAACTAAAAAAGAAAAGGTGACTCCAAGGGGTACTCCGCCCTCAACAAAGCCGATAAAAAGAGGAACTGCTGAACAGGAGCAAAAGGGTGTAACAATACCAAGCAGTGCTGCCAGTATGTGTCCTACAAAAGTACTTCCTTTACTCCTTGCAAGAATTTTCCTAGTCTTTTCTGGAGGAAAGAAGCTTCTTAGAAAAGTAATAACATATATTATTACTAATAATAAAACCAATATTTTTATAGTGTCAAAAATAAAGAAATTAAGAGCACTTCCAAGATTACTCCCTTTAGAAAGACCAAAAACATTATAAATAAGCCAATCAGCTAAAATTTGTATAGGTGTAAACATAATATCCCCCTAATCAATATAATTATATAATTAAATGCTAATATAGTTATTAAAAATATTGGACCTCTTCCTATTAATTAAGATTAAGCCCCTTTAACTGTATTTATTACTACTTTTCTTCATTTATATATTTTTTGATTTCTGTAACAGTACAAACTTTTCCGAACATTTTAACCTTTTCATTTATTACAATTGCAGGAGTTCTCATAACTCCATATTTCATAATATCTTTAATGTCTTCAACTTTTGTTATATTTGCCTCTGTATTTAACTCCTTAAGAGCCTTCCTTGTATTTCCTTCAAGCTTTTTACAATTAGCACAACCTGAGCCTAAAATTTTTATTTCCATTTATATTACCTCCTGATATTTATTTAAAATTATTCATATAAGCTATTACATATTTATCAACGCACTCGATAACTTTCTTTATTTTCTCATTGCTTATTCTATAATGAATATTCATTCCAACTTTTTCACTAGATAAGATTCCTGCGTCCTTTAGAATCTTTAAATGCTGAGATAAATTAGCCTGACTAAATTCTACATCCTCATTAATCATGCAGACGCATTTAGGTCCATCAAATAAAAACTTTACAATTTTATATCTTATAGGGTGTCCTAAGGCTTTAAAAATTTTAACACTTAATTCTTGCTCATCCATATTATCCTCCATCAATTTAACTATATAAGTATTTTCTTATATAGTTAAATATACTCCTCTTACATATTGTATGTCAAGAGCAAAGTAAAAGTTACTAAACTTAATTTATTAATGCGGTTATACCGTAAAAATTTTCTCCGATACTTATATTAGAGATATTAGAAAATCCAAGCTCTTCTAATAATTTTGTTAATTCTAATTTATCCAATCTGTGTTCAATTGGAGGACCATATTCTGTAGTTACCTTCTCCCAATCAACAATTGCAACTTTTCCTTTTGGGCTGATAAGCTTTTTGACTTCTCCTAAAAATATCTCAAGATTTGCAGTCTCATGCAAAACATTGCAGATCAAAGCAAAGGTTATTTTCCCTTCTTCTACCATAAAGTCATTCTCTTCTGTCAAAATCGTTTTTATATTGATATAATTATTTTCCGTTGCCTTTGTTTCAACTTCTTGAAGCATCTCAGGCGAAATATCAAGAGCATATACCAAGCCATTATTTCCTACTATTTTAGCGGCTGGGAAGCTAAAATAACCGATTCCGCAGCCTATATCAGCCATTATATCCCCTTCCGTAAGTCCAAGATTAATAAGGGTCTTTTCCGGAGGCAGTATCTCTCTTCTTTTTTCGTTATCAAGCTTATGCTTATTTCTAACATCAAATTTATGTGCCATTTTTCGTCCACCTTTCTTTTTTATACATTAAACTTTTTAAATAGATAATGTTTAACAAAATCGATTCCTATCATAAATAGTAAAGCTATTCCTAGTTCAATGAGGACTTGATATATTAGAAGTTTAGGAATAAAAACTCCAACTACTCCTATTAAAACAAAGCCTATTATGGTTATTATATTTACAATAAGCAAACTCCTACTGGGAACAGATGACCAAAAATGATGTCTTTCCCGTACTAGCAATATTCTAAATTGAGTATTAAAAACAAGGCTCAGTAGCACTAAAGTCCTTAGACTTTCAAACCCTAAATGAAAATAATTAAGTCCAATAAAAATTATTAATAAATCCTCTAGTGCAAAGAATATTCCAAGAATCAAGGAAGAGAATATGATATTCCTGATATCCCATTTATTAGGATGGTCCGTAAATTTTACATTATCTGTGGCAATTGACATAGTTACAAAATCATTTGCAAATACTAATAGGGACATACCTAAAAGGGAAATAACAATATCATGTAGCCAGAAAAATCCAACTGTAAGTAGTACAACTACTTCAACAACCTTAGTAATTTTATTTATTACCCAGGTCAACATTCGCTGATAAGTTTTCCTGCTTATTTTTATTGCATCTATTATCTCACTTAAACCTGGCTTAGTTAATACTATGCTAGCAGCTGCTTTTGCTACATCTGTAGCACCACTTACAGCCGTTCCAAGTTCTGCTTGTTTTAGAGCTGGGGAGTCATTTACACCATCCCCCGTCATTCCAACCATATGTCCGTTATCTTGAAGCATTTTTACTATTTTATATTTATCCTCTGGATATACCTCAGCAAAACCATCGCTTTCCTTTATTAACTCTAACTGCTTCTCTGGACTTAAGCCCTCAAGGTCACAGGATAGCAGTATTTTACTACCAATTCCAACTTGCGTGGCTATCTCCTGTGCAATAGCTTGACTATCCCCGGTAAGCATTATACTCTTTATACCAAGGTTCTTTATTTCTGCTATCATGTTTTTTGAATCAGCTCTTGCAGGATCCGCTATAGCTAGTAAACCTACGAGCTTAATATTATCCTTTTCTGTTCTTGCAACTCCAATAGTTCTAGATCCCTTTTGAGAAAATCCTTCTATGGTTTTATTTACCTTATCTACAGTTACTGTATCCATTTCTCCACATAAGGACATAATCCTTTGAGCCGCACCTTTAATTATTCTAAAATTAATTCCGTTAAACTCAACTACTGCTTCAGTTTTCTTATCTTCTGGATTAAAGGGTATATAAGAAATCTGTTTATAGCCCTCAAAATCGATTTTAGTGGTTTTTGAGTAATTAATAATTGCTAAATCGATCCCATCCATTCCCTCTTCTTTAGAAGCTAGAGCTGCCATTTTAATAACATCTTCTTTATTATATATTCCAAAGGCTACGCTATCTACAATTGACAATTTGTTTTGAGTTATTGTACCCGTTTTATCAAAACAAAAAATGTCTATAGATGCTGCATCTTCTATGGAATCAAGTCTTGTTACCAATACTCCCTTTTTAGAAAGCTCTAGGGCACCTACCGCTTGAACTATTGTTAGAACTGCTGGAAGAGCTACTGGAATTGCTCCAATCAAAAATATCACAATAAAAGATAATATTAATAAAATATTCTTGTGAAGATAAAAAGCATATATAGATACTATAATTGATGCTCCAATTCCCAAATACATCATGTAGCTTACTATGCTAACCATCAATTCTTCCTGTTTAGATTTTGGCTTGGCTATTTTTACTAGCTCCACGGTCTTCCCAAAGTAGGTGTTTACGCCAGTATTGACTACAATGCATTTTCCCTCTCCTCGTTTAATAATTGAGTTTGAATAAATAATATCTGACTCACGTAAAGTCTTAGGTAAAGATTCCCCTGTTAAAGCTGACTCATCCGCAGATATTTCACCACTTATAATATTGACATCCGCAGGTACTAAATCACCAAGTTTAATTGTTAATATATCCCCAGGTACAATATTTTTAGCCTCTGTGGATATCCACTTGCCATCTCTTAGTACCTTTGCATTTATTTCAAGCTGTTTTTTAAGCATCTCTACTGCCTTTTGTGAGTTTTGAGCTTGCAAATATCCAATAATAGCATTTAAAGTGAGTAAAGTAAAAATTATGGTGCTTTCCGTGTAGTGATTTAATATTACTGTTAGCACCATGGCAAGTTCTAAAAGCCAAGGCATAGGACCCCAATATCGTTTTAAAAATTGAAGAAGAGAATTCTTCTTTATTTCCACAATTTCATTATATCCAAAGACCTTAGCACGATTATCTGCTTCCTTTGTTGAAAGACCTTCTATATTTGTCTCTAGAAACTTCATTGTCTCTATAGCGGACATTTTCTTATATTCAGATGTACTCTTTAATTTTAAATCCATAAAAATTCCTCCTTTTAAGGATAATGTAGGACTAATTTTGAATTCTTCTTTTCTTTGATAAAATTATAAATCCAATCCAGATAATAACTCCACATACACTTACTAATTGGGCAACCCTAATTGGACCAAGCATTAAGCTATCAGTTCTTAAACCTTCTATAAGAAATCTACCTATAGAATACAAGCCTAAATAGGTAAAGAAAACAATTCCATTCCTCTTACTTTTTCTGAGTAGAAGCATCAATATTATGAATAAGACTAGATTCCATAGAGATTCATATAAAAAGGTTGGTTGATAATATACACCTTCAATATGCATACCTTTTTGAATGAAGCTTGGAAAATGCTTTATAAAAGCATAGGACACAGGACCTCCATGGGCTTCTCCATTAAAAAAGTTACCCCATCTTCCTAACGCTTGCCCAATAATAATTGAGGGTGCAGCAACATCTATTGTTTTTAAGAAGTTCATTTTTTTGCGTCTAGTAATGATGAATGCAGAAATAAGAGCAAACAAAATACCTCCATGAATGGCAAGTCCACCTTGCCTAATATTAAACATATTAATTAAATTATTCTTATAATCGCTAAATTGAAAAACTACATAATATAATCTTGCACCTATAATACCAACAGGAAGAGAAATAAGCACAACATCTAAAAGAGAATCAAAATCTATATCTCTATACTTGCAAGAATATTTTGCGATTATTATACCAAGTAACATTCCTGAACCTATAAATATCCCATACCATCTAATACTAATTCCAAAAACATAAAATGCCACTGAATCCATATATTATTCCCCCTCTTATACTGAATCTATTATAATTCTATTATATATACTTTTAACCATTCTGGCAATAAGTCTAATAGAACTTCTCAAGCTAATACATATTTTATTCTAATGTATAAGGCTAGTATGCCTCGGCAGTTAAAAATAATAAGCTATGATATTAATAAAGCAAATTGCCGTATTAATATCATAACTTATATAAATAACTCTTATTAAATAGCCCATAGACACGCTTATTTTAAATATTGATCCAGCTTAGTTTTTAAAGCTTTTTTGGGTTGAAAACCTACCATCTTATCAAGGGCTTTACCATCTTTAAAAATCATTACTGTGGGAACACCTGTAATTCCATATTTCTGAGCAATATCTCCACTTTTATCAACATCCACTTTAAATACTTTAGCCTTTCCTGCCATTTCATTACTCAATTCCTCAATTATTGGTGCAAGCATTTTACATGGTCCACACCATACAGCCGAAAAATCCACTAAAACTAAATCACTACTATCTAAAACCTGATTTTGGAATTCATCACTATTAATTTCTTTTGCCATAATATTACCTTCCTTCATTTTATCTTTCTAAGGGCCTTATATATGACCCTGTTCCACCTGAAATATTTATTACTTTATACCCTTCATTTAATAGAGTCTTACAAGTTCTAGCACTTCGTGCACCAGATTGGCAGATTATATGGTATTCCTTTGATTTATCCAAATATTTTTCTGGATCTGCTAAAATTGAACCCATTGGTATATTTTTAGCAGTCGATACATGTCCACCTTTATACTCATAATCCTCTCTTACATCTATCAAATTAATCTTTCCTAGTTTATCATTTAAGTCATTAACATTTATTGAATCAAAATTACTTTTCTCAAAAAACGAAAACATATTTTTACCTCCGCGTCCTAGTAAGTCCATAATAATTATCAATTATTATGCCTCCTAAATTCTATTTTTCAGTATATCAGTAATTGCTTATATACTTATGATATGTTATTTAATTATATTTGTCAATATCAATTTTAACGATCGCAATAATTATCTTTCAATACCTTCATAACTTCCCGTACTCTTTCATCCTGTATTGAATAAGTAATTGAAAGTCCATTTTTATTCGAATCTAATATCCTATGAGCTTTTAGCATAGCTAGATGTTGTGATAAGGCGGATTGGGTTAAGTTATTAATATTTTGGTGAAGCTGACTTACTGTCATTGGTGTTTCAAGCAGATAGCACACAATTAACAACCTGTTTTCATTGGCTAACACCTTTAAAAGTTCTGCTATATATTTAACATTATCTATCATAAATATTCCTCCTAAATTTACTACTAGTATTTTATGTTGCAAGTATATTAGTAATTTATAATATACTATATATTACCTTATGCCTTGCATTGTTGTCAATAAAAAGTGGAAAACTCAAAATTGAATTTTCCACCCCATATACATAAATACAATTAGAAATATTATGGTAGTATGCTTCATAAATTAGATAAATAAATTTACATTTGAATCTTCAGCTTCCCCTAAGTAATAACCAACTCCACCAATCTTTACTCCATCAATAAGCTCTTCTTGTCTTATTCCCATAACATCCATCGACATTGAACATGCAACTACTTCCACTCCACTATCCATGGCAGACTTTATTAATTCCTCAAGAGAACTTATATTTTTATTTTTCATTACCATTCTGATCATCTTAGCACCCATGCCCATCATCTGCATGTTAGAAAGCTTAAGTTTCTTGCTTCCTCTTGGCATCATAAAGCCAAACATAGAGTCAATAAGGCCTTTTTTAACAGACACCTTTTCAGGTTTCCTAAGTATATTAAGGCCCCAGAAGGTAAATAGCATGGTAACTTTACTCCCCATTGCTACTGCACCATTTGCAATAATAAAAGCAGCAATAGCTTTATCTAAGTCACCACTAAAAACTACCATGGTTTTATTGTTTTTTAAAGGCGCATCCGATGGAAAGGATTTGTTTATATTATTACTTTTATTGCTTTTTTTAATAAAGGCATAAATCATACCTTTATCTTTTCTTAAGTCTACTAATTCATTATTAGTTTTTGAACACCATGCTTTAATATCCTCATAAAAGCCAGGGTCAGAAGCTGTTACTTTAAGTATTTGTCCGTCATTTAATTCATCAATATTAGCTTTTACCTGAATAAGTGGTCCAGGGCAACACAAGCCACAGGCATCTAGACTTTTATCATAAGCATCTTCGCTTTTATTGATTTCTTCCTTAATAATTTGAGTATCATGCTCTAAAGTTTTAATTATCTCTTTTTTTTTAGGCTTAAATTTTTGCATAGATACAGACTTGTATCCACCAGTTAAGTTTTTAACCTTAAAGCCTTTCTGCTGCAAAATCCTTGCTGCCACATATCCTCTTAGTCCAACCTGACAATATTCAAGAATTTCTTTGTTTTTATCAAGTTCTCCTATTCTTTCTCTAAGACTATCTACTGGAATATTTATAGCCCCTTCAATGTGACCATTGTTAAACTCTATTTCTGTTCGAACATCTAGTAGAGTGGCATTTTCTTTATCATAGGCCATAAACTGATCTGTTGTTAATACTTCCATTCTTCCAGCTAAAACATTTTCAGCTACATAGCCTGCCATATTAACTGGATCCTTTGCTGAAGAAAATGGTGGTGCATAGGAAAGCTCCAGTTCAGTTAAATCCGTAACAGTTCCTCCAAGACGAATTACAGTAGCAAGTACATCAATTCTCTTGTCTACTCCGTCATAGCCTACACCTTGAGCTCCAAGTATTTTGCCCTCATCATTAAAAATCAGCTTCAAGGTCATGGAAAGAGCCCCCGGATAATAAGAAGCATGGGAAACTGGATGAACAAATATTACTTTATAAGGTATATTAAGTCTAGATAAGGTCCTTTCATTATTACCAGTACTTGCAGCAGTTAAGCCGAATACCTTAATAATTGAGGTACCTTGGGTTCCCTTATAAGTAGTTCCCAGTCCAGCTATATTGTCAGCTGCAATTCTACCTTGTTTATTTGCAGGTCCAGCTAGTGGTATTGCAGTATTGCTCTTGTTTATAAAATCTTGAACTTCAATAGCATCTCCTACAGCATATACTCCCTCCGCGCTAGTTTCCATTTTATCGTTGACTAGGATATGGCCCCTTGCTCCAAGTTTAATACCAGCCTCTCCTACAAACTTAGTATCTGGGATTACTCCTATAGCGAGTATTACTATATCTGTAGATATTCTTTTACCACTATTTAATATAACTTCTATGGTAGCTTCATTATCCTTAAAGGCTTTTACTCCATCATTAAGAATTATTTCTACTCCATTATCTGAAATTTCTTTTTCTACTGTTACTACTACATCTGTGTCAAAGGGTGCCATTAAATGGGGGGCTGCTTCAACTAAAGTAACCTCTAATCCTCGCTCTTTTAAGTTTTCAGCCATTTCCACACCAACATAGCCTCCGCCTATAACAGTAGCACTTTTAGTTCCTTTTGCGTCCACATATTCCTTTATACTATCGGTATCTGGAATGTTTCTTAGAGTAAAGACTCTGCTACTATTAATTCCCTCTATATTAGGCTTAATTGCCCTTGCCCCTGGGGATAAAACTAAATAGTCATAGCTTTCTTCGTAATTACCTTTAACTTTGCTATTAACTGTCACTGTCTTTCTACTCGTGTCAATTCCAACTACTTCACTGTTGTTTCTTACATCTATATTAAATCTAGCTTTCATACTCTCAGGGGTTTGTACTAAAAGCTTATCTCTTTCCTTTATTGCTTCTCCAATATAATAAGGTAGCCCACAATTTGCAAAAGAAATATACTCATCTCTTTCAAACATAATTATTTCTGCATCTTCATCTAGTCTTCTTAGTCTAGCAGCTGTAGAAGCTCCACCAGCTACACCGCCTACAATTAATACTTTCTTATTCAAAAATATTACCTCCTTAAATTCTTATAATTGATTTACTAACCCAATATTAAAATTGAATTTATTAGCTTTATTATTCTTTCATCTCTAATTTTATAGTTAACTTCAAGACCCTTTCGATTGCCTTCTATTACTCCAGCATATCTTAGCTTCTGTAGATGTTGTGATACCGTTGATTGAGGAACTACGATGCAAGTCTGAATATGAGAGACATTGCATTGGCCTTGATCTAATATACTTTTTACGATGCATAACCTAATAGGATGCGCCAAGACTTTTAAAATCTCTGCAATTTCACTGTATTTCATATAATCAGCTTCCATAGCTTCCCTCTTTCCGAGAAATATAATAATATCTTTTTAATTCATTGTTATATTATAATATTACGATATAACAATATGATACCACTTTAAAAATGAAAAGCAATACTAATTTTATAAATTAGCAAAAAAATATAATACTATAAAAAAAGGATACAGGAAGTCTATCCCTATATCCAACTATTAATTATTTCAACTTTTCCTTAGCTGCTTCCACCTCAAAGCCTTCAACAAAGTTTTTTACATCCTTTAATTTAGTGGTTTCAGGAACAGTATCTGTAATTCCTAATTTTTTATATACTTCTTTCAGCTCAATTTTAGTTCCAATTGAAACATCTTTTATTGTCATATAGCCTTTAATTTCATCCACATTTATTTTGGATTCTCCAGTTATTTGCTTTGGCAACACTTGATATACTCCAATAGTTTTACTAATAAGTACCCCTGCAAAGAATAATCCTATTACAAGTATAATCACAGTTAAAGTTTTCAGGGTCTTTTTCCCTGTTTTATATTCTAAAGCACCCTTTTTAGGGCAAGAAAGTATACAGCTTTGACAGCTTATACATTCTATTGAGGTTACCTTATCAGCCTTTGCTACATCTATATTCATTGGGCAATTTTTAGTACATAAATTACAATTAATACAGATATCTTTATCTCTAACAATTTTACTTGGGCTAAGCTTTGATATAATACCGTATACTGCCCCCATAGGACAAAGATATTTACAAAAGAATCTATCATAAAGCATAGAACCTAGCAAAATAATGACTAATGTTATTGCTCCTATTAAATATTCAGTGGTTAAGCTTGTAAATCCAGTACTTATATGTCCATTGGCTGCCCATGGATCATAGGGATCTATCCAAAGTCCTGCAGTTTTCCACGGAGGGATGATGGGCAGAGGGAGAGGTATCTCTAAGTAAAGTGTAATAATAAAACAAAATACCTGAAGCAATGTAATGTCTTCAGGTATTTTGTTTTAGTGGCATAGTTAAACCTTAGTTTTTAAAAGGACTTCAACTATTTCTTTAACCCTCTCGTCACAAACACTATAATTAATTTCAAGCCCATTCCTTTTACCTTCTATTAACTTTGCTGTTCTTAATTTTTGCAAATGTTGTGATAGAGTAGATTGTGGAATTCCTAAGCAACCTTGCATGTGACTTACATTACATTCCCCTTCCCCTAGTAATCCATTAATAATGCACAGCCTTACTGGATGAGCTAACACTTTAAGCATTTCTGCAGTTTCATTATATTCCATATAGTTTTTGTCCATTAATCTACCTCTTTCTAAAAACAATGTATCAATTATATTGTTATATTTATATATTATGATATAATCTCTAAATAATCAATAACAAACAAAAAAGTATGGCATTAATTCCATACCTTTTGTATTACAGTCATCTACAATTTACATTTATCTGAAAAGCCCTCTGGTGGAGCTCCTAGTCCCTGAATCAATCTTGCCCAATAATTAACTTGAGCTACAGTACTTGCGAGTATTACAATTTCTCTTTCAGTGAAATTAACCAGAGCTTCTAATATCCCCGAGCTAATAGCTACCTTTGGATACCAAGCAAGTAGCTTTGGTACAAGTAAGTCCTTACCTGTAACTCTTTTAGAGATGGCGATTCCTAGCTTTAAAAAAAATGCAATCTTCTTAGGTGGCTTAATGAAAGCGTTCATAATTACTTTTTAATTGGACAAGTTTTAATTCCAAGTATAGCGTAAAGTGGGCAAAAACTAAATGCTGCAGTTAGTATAGGAACTAAACCTATCAATCCTATAAATTTTAAGTTACCTGGGATTATGAATAAAAGACTTAATAATACCACCCCAATAATATATCTGATTACCTTGTCTGTACTTCCAACATTTTTCATTTAAAATACCTCCTCATAATTAATGGTAGTGTAAAATTTTTTACACTCCTTTTTTGATTTATTCTTTATATATCAAGGGTTTCAGAGCTTTTTAGATGCAAAAAACAATGACCCCCTTAATTTCATGCTATAATTGAATCGCTTACTAAACAAAAATACACATGAAAGGGTGTCATTGTTATGGATTCAATTATAACTTATTTAGTACTATATAATCAATATCTACTAAAGCTAATTTCTCAATTACTTATAATAATCGGTAAATATATTCCTATAAAGCAGTGGGCTTTTGACGATTCTCATAGCCCTGAATATCAGAAATTTAAGGTGGATGAGCTTCCAAAGGTTTTTGATCCAGACCCTATAGATTATCTTCTCCTTTTGGATTATTATAAACTCAGGTATGGTAAAACCATCAAGCCAGTAAATCGTA
>Ga0209430_1001234_pt1 | contig 19844 bp, 17 predicted proteins | sample BarGraIncub1133A_FD_184504 | JGI IMG/M metagenome (GOLD analysis project Ga0209430, IMG submission 184504) | Arctic peat soil microbial communities from Barrow, Alaska - Barrow Graham LP Incubations 11-33A (SPAdes) (version 2) | ecosystem: Environmental > Terrestrial > Soil > Wetlands > Peat... | reverse complement strand
TTTCATCAAGGATTTCGTCATTAGCATTTTCAAAGCCATTTCCAAACTGCCATCCATTTTCCCCATCCTGGCAAGCTTCTGGCCACCATCCATCTAATATGCTTAAATTAAGTACTCCATTCATAGCTGCCTTCATCCCCGAGGTACCGCTTGCTTCCTTTGGTCTTCTAGGATTATTTAGCCATATGTCTGCCCCTCTTGTAAGCATTTTTCCTATGGTCATATCATAATTTTGAAGAAACACAACGGAGTTAGGATATTTTTTTGTTATAATTATAATATCTGAAACTATTTTTTTACCCTCATCATCTAAAGGATGAGCTTTACCAGAAAATACTATTTGCACTTTTCCTGCCTTTAGTAACGGGTCCATAAGCTCTTCATTTGTGAATATAAAATTGCTTCTTTTATAAGGAGCTGCTCTTCTTGAGAATCCTATCAATAACTTATCGCTATTAAGTTCTACACCATTTCTAGTATAAATAAAATCTATTAGAGCTTTTTTATTTTTCATATGATTTCCCCAAAGATCACCCATGCCTTCTGCAGCATCAATCATATTGTTATCTACCCAGGTTGGCTTGTGAATTGCATTAGTTATTCCTATTATTTTAGAGCTACCCTTCGTACCCTTCCACATCTTATTTGCAGTAACTCTGTGCAGCTCTGCAACAGCATTGGATAAACGTGATAGACGCAGTGCTGCAACGGTCATATTAAAAGGTGAACCCCCTAACTTAATTAATTCTTCTTCGGTGAACCCATTGTTAGCGCCCATATACATGAGTTTTTCAACTATATGGGACTCATTTCCCTCAACTATTGGTGTGTGGGTTGTAAATACTATCTCCTGTTTTGAGGCTTCCATTGCAGCATCGAAAGTCAATCCCTCTTCAACTTTTTCTCTCATCAATTCAAGGCCTGCAAAAACAGCATGACCTTCATTGAAATGATATACGTCTACGTCAATATTCAAGGCCCTTAGAGCCTTTATGCCACCAATGCCTAGCACTATTTCCTGGGCGATTCTTTCTTCACCAAACCATCCATATAGTTGCCCTGTAATCCAATTGTCATTATTTTCTGGAATATCAGTATCTAATAAATATAGAGGGATATTATTAAAGCAATCTAAAAGCCAAACTTTACAGAATACTTCAGTATGCCTTATATTTACAGAAATTTTCACTCCTGTATCCTTTAAAAAGTCATATTTATTATTATGATAGGTATCATAAGGGGTCCCATCCTCCCCTATTAATTGATCTGTATAGCCTTGTTTCCACTTGATACCCAGTGCAACTAATGGATAACCATAATCCTTTGCACCTTTAATATAGTCACCTGCTAGAATTCCTAAGCCCCCAGCATAAGCTTTAAAGGAAACATCAATGCCATACTCCATGGAGAAGTAAGCAACCTTTGGTAAATAATTTTTTTCCAAAATAAAGCCCTCCTATATTATGTTTCAATTGTTAAATTGTTTGGTACTACTGTATGCTCTAAGTTCCAAGCTTATTAATATTTATAAAATCTCCTCAATAGAACAATCACGGAAAGAAACCCTTCCGTGATTGTTTTGTGCTTATTTTGTTGTGGGTAGTCCAGTCTCATATGCTGCTATTATTTTGTCCATGGTGGCATTCCACTCCTCATCTATGGAGCATTTATCAGAATGCGCCTGGAAATATTCTACAGATTTTCTAACTCCAGCTGAAAAGTCTGTAGTTGCTTTAAAATCAGGAACATAGCTTTTAATCTTAGTATTATCAAAAACTACACTAACTGCTTTATCACCAAGTAAATTTCCTTCCTCCTCTGGACAAAATGCAATTATAAAATCAGACGGAATATGTATTATATTTGGTTTAACTCCAACGGTCATACCTATGGTTTCATATATTTGATCCCAGGTTAAAACTTCATCTGAGGTTATGTGAAAAGCATGTCCTATGGCATGAATATTACCAATTAGTCCTACAAAACCCTTTGCAAAATCAGTATTGTGGGTCATAGTCCAAAGGGAAGATCCGTCTCCTTGAACTATTATTTTTTTACCCTTCTTCATCCTATCTATTAAGGAATAAGGCTTACTCCAGCTATTTATTGAAGCAGGAATCATAGCATCTCCGTAAGTGAAGGTAGGTCTAACAACTGTAAAGGGAAATCCATTATCCCTATATTCTTTCATCAGCCTTTCTTCAGATGCAATTTTATTTCTTGAATATTCCCAATGAGAATTAGCTAAAGGGGTAGACTCCGTAACAATATAGTGAGCCGATGGCTTTTGGTAAGCTGAAGCAGAGCTTATATATATATATTGACTTATTTTGCCTTTAAATAGCTCTATATCATTTTCAACGGTTTCAGGTAAAAAGCCAATCCAATTAACTACTACATCAAATTTATAGTCCTTTAGAGCTTGTTTAGTAGCTTTTATATCTCTTATATTACCTTGAATTATCTTTGCTCCTATAGGCACATTCTCATTTCTTAGACCCCTATTTAATAAATATAGCTCAAACCCCTTTTCAACAGCTAACTTTGAAACCGCCGTACTTATTAATCCAGTTCCGCCTATAAATAATACTTTCATTTATGTCCCACCTTAAATATAATTTTACTAATCCCATAATTTCTTTAATCTTTCCTTTATTTTGGCCTCCATACCATTGTTTGTTGGTTCATAATAGATTTTATCCTTATGAGAATCAGGTAAATATTGTTGCTTTACGAACCCGCCAAAATCATGAGGATATCTATACCCTACTCCGTGTCCTAGGTTTTTAGCCCCCTTATAATGGGTATCCATTAAGGGTGCTGGAATTCCAGAATCTCTATGCTGCTTCACGTCCTGTAGAGCTAAATCAATAGCCTTACAAGAGGCGTCTGACTTAGGGGCACAGGCTACATATATTGCGGCTTGCGCTAAATTTATCCTGCATTCTGGCATACCTATCATATGAGCCGCAGTCATAGCACTTGTTGCCACCACAAGAGCAAGAGGATCTGCATTTCCTACGTCTTCAGAGGCATGAACTACTATCCTTCTTGCTATATAGATCGGATCCTCGCCTGCATCAAGCATCTTTGCCAAATAAAATGCGGTCCCATCCGGGTCACTTCCCCTCATTGATTTAATAAAGGCACTTATAGTATCATAGTGGTTATCCCCATTTTTATCATAAAGCGTCATCTTCCTTTGTATGCATTCCTTAGCATCTTCAACGGATATATAAATTTTATCCTCTGTCCTTTTAGAGGTTCTTACTGCCATATCCAAAGCATTAAGTGCCTTTCTTATGTCTCCATTACTATGAATAGTAAAATAATCTAATACTTCCTCCTCTAGTTCTATACTTAGATTACCAAAGCCTTTTGGATTTTTAATGGCATTTATTATAGCCTTTTTAACATCCTTATCAGTTAGAGCCTTTAACTCAAATATCATAGATCTGGACAAAAGAGCATTATTTACTTCAAAGTATGGATTTTCTGTGGTAGCTCCAATCAAAATAATGATTCCCTTTTCTACAGAAGGTAGCATTGAATCCTGCTGTGATTTGCTAAACCTATGAACCTCATCTAAAAATAATATGGTTTTACGTTGGTAAAGTTTAATATTTGTTTCTGCCTCAGCTACAATTTTTCTTATATCTGCAGTTCCTGCTGAAACTGCACTCAGTTCATAAAAATGAGCCTTTGTTTGATTTGCTATAATCCTTGCTAAGGTGGTTTTGCCAACGCCAGGGGGTCCGTAAAATATGGCAGAGGTTAAGTTATCAGAAACAATAGCTCTATAAAGCATTTTGTCTTTATTTACCAAATGCTCTTGTCCTATAAATTCCTCCAGAGTTTCAGGTCTTACCCTTTCTGCAAGGGGCTTTAAATTACTGTAGTTCTTTTCATTAGTAATATCAAATAAATCCAAATCTTCACCACCTTCTAATTCTAAAGAATCGCTTTGGGTTATATTATACTATAAGAAACTTTTCTAGGAATTACATTGGAAATAATAATCTAGATATATATACAATAAGAACTAAGGTTATTGAGCTTAAAATGGTGGAAGTCATAACTGCTAGAGATGCAAAATCTGGATGATTATTCCTTTCTACAGCTATTAGGGCAGTATTTACCGCAGTAGGTATGGCTGAGGATATCATAAGGGTTTGAGCAGCTATTCCATCTATACCCAACATCTTAATTATCAGAAAGGCCATAGCCGGTCCACCAATTAGTCTTAAAAAGCAAGACAAATACACATCTGGATTTTTAAAGGAAACCTTAGTTTTTGAAAGCTGAACTCCTAAGGTTAATAACGCAAAGGAAATTAGTCCGTCCTTTATATACATAAGACCTGGCCATAAGGGCATAGTTTCTAAATTTATAGGAAGCGCCTTAAGCAAAAATGCTAAAGGAATCATATATATTGTGGGCATTTTAAGTATACTCTTAACTGAATCCTGCCAATGCATCTCTCCCTTTCCTGCATTGAAAAAGCCTACTGTATTTGTGGATATATTCTGAACAATTAATACCACTATCTGGGTGGTGAGTGCCAGTGTTAAATAGGGGGTCTTACCGTTAATAAGAAACGGTCCGCTGCTGAAAATCAAGGTTATGAGCGGAATACCAATATTCCCTGAATTATAGAACATAATGGAGTTAACAAATGCATTTTTATAGCCTTCATCATATTTTCTAAACCTTGCAACTATTGCAGTAACTATGGTATTTACTACTGCGAGTAAAGCTACAAATATAAGTACTTTAAGCATTTCCTTTGGTAGTTTGGTGGTATATATTTGTATAAAAATGAAAAAGGGTACATAAATATAAAAATTCAACTTGCTAAGAGACCCAATATCTAAATCGAATTTTTTACTAAGTAAAAAACCTAAGACAATTATTAGAACTAAGGGTAATATGTTTCTGGTTAAAATAAAGAAGAATATGTCCAAGTTATCACCTGCTTTTTGTTATATTAAAAATAAATGATACTTATTGTACCATATACGAATATTTAAGGCCAGTTATTCAAAATAACTGGCCTTGGGACCCTAGGGCCCTGATATCATTTTCTCTTAACTTTATAAATTGAATAGCTTTGACTTGGGATCTCCAATTTAATGAAGTCCTTGCCTTCTGTTATATCTAGCCCTATTCCTGAAAGCAGCTTTTTATTTGCTAAATCAATATTAGCTTTAAAAGATGCTTCACATTTATTTGGGGAAGGATTTACTGCAATTAATACTACCTCGTCTTCAAAAGCCCTTGCAAATACAAAGGGATAAGCATTTTCCTTAGCATAAAGTGGTACAAACTCTGCATAAGAGCTTAAGGCTTTTTCTTCCTTTTTAAGGTTTACAAGCCTCCTAACCTTATTAAGTAAAGAATTTTGATCCTTCTCTTGTTCTTCAACATTCGGAAAATCTTCATCCTTATCTACAGGCAAATAAATCTTATCCTCAGGTGCTGAAGAAAACCCAGCATTTTTACTCTTTGACCATTGCATTGGTGTTCTGGAACCTGATCTAGGTTCATAGGCTCCTTCCACATGTGGATTACCATATAGTTGTTTCATCCCAATCTCATTTCCATAATATATAAAGGGTATTCCAGGCATACATAAGGAAAAAGCGAAAAGCATCTCAAGTTCTGAATCAGTCCTTTCAATGTTAAGCCTTGATAAGTCATGGTTCCCTATTGGAAGACATACATAACCCTTATCTTTGCTTTTTTCATATTGATCAATATATTCCTTTAAGAAATTAGTTATATTTCCCTTACCCTCTTTATCAAAGAAACTATGTCCTTCTGAAAAACCATTTAGTATCCTCCAGCTTTCCTTTTGTAGCAAATCATTATATGCCTTAAACCAATGAAAAAAATCTGCATGGAAACCTGCTTCTATAGCTACTTCTGGGTGAGACCATTCTGCCACCATGAAAGAGCCTGGATATTCTTTATCCAATATGTTACGAATTTCCGTCCAAAATTTTAAGGTTCCATCTGCTGTAGTATTGAAGAATTGACTGTTGCCTTCATAGTTTGTTGACTTTGTTAAGGCACCTGCCATATCTGCTCTAAACCCATCTGCACCAAGATCCATCCAAAATCTTACTACATTTTTCATTTCTTCTCTCATCGCTAATACGTCTGGATGATCAATTGGAAGCTGCCAAGGTTTAGTTGGATCTGGGTTTGAAAACCCATAATTTAAAGCTGGCTGGGACCAGAAGAAATTATTCATGAATTGTCCATCTCTTCTTGAATATCCTTGAACAAACTTACCAGTATATGGTTCAGGTACATTTTCCCAGGTGTTACTAGTCCATACATACCAGTTAGTATATTTATTTACTTCCTGCTTAGCTGACTCTTGAAACCAAGAATTATCTATGGAGGAATAACTTGCAACAAAATCAAATATTACCTTCAAGCCTTTTTTATGAGCTTCTTCAAATAACCTTTTAGCATCTTCATTGCTTCCGTACCTTTGGGCAATTTTATAGTAGTCAGCTATATCATAACCTGCATCATTAAATGGGGACTCAAAGAAAGGATTTATCCATATTGCATCTACCCCTAAGCTTTTTATATAATCCAATTTATCAATAATTCCCTGAAGATCTCCTATTCCATCACCATTCGTATCTAAAAATGTTTGAGGATAAATCTGATAAAATACTGCATTATGTATCCAAGGCGCCCCCTCTGGTTTTTTACACTTACCTGTAATATAACCAGAGTTATACTCATTATTTTTTAAAGTTTCCATTTACCTTCACTCCTTATTAATTTGCCTATGTAAATTTTCACCATTACCATCCTTGAGCTAATATGTTATTTTGCTATATAATTATATATTTCATTCACATATCATTAGGTCAATGCTATAATTATATTACTGATATTTAATATAATCAATTTGTTTTGTTGCTATAAAGATATAATATATTGCTTATATATTAATGTGGGGGGTAACTACTATGAATGAAAACTTCAGGTCCCTTTATATACCAGAGGATATAGTTCAGGAAGAAAGTTTGAACTTATTTCTTAAAAATCTTATAGTTATAAAGCTTGGCTACTTTGGAGAAGCAAACTGGCACTATGTTGATAGAGATGAAATAGAAGAATACGTTATCCATTTTTGTATTAAAGGTAAGGGATATCTTAAAATAAAGGATAAGGATGGTGTAGTATCTACAAGAACGATAGCTATTAAGGAAGGGGACATATTTTTTTGTGATAAGAACACTAAACATTGCTATGGTTCCTCCCTTGAAGATCCTTGGTCAGTTTATTGGGTCCATTTTAAGGGAGATGGGGTGGAAGCCTTAATGGATGCCATAGGTTTTACTAAGGCTAATCCTTCCTGCCATGTTACAGACATTGGGACTTTAGCACATATGTTTGAAGAGATGTTTCCTATTTTATATACTGGTTATAATTTTCCTAAATTATTATATATCTCCACCTGCCTGCAAAAGCTTTTTGCTTATATTATATATACAAGTAAACATAGCTTGCCAAACGATGTGCAGGACATAAATATCGAAAGAATAATTAGTTTTATGCATGAAAATGTAAACAGGACTTTCCCCTTAAAGGAATTCTCTTCTATGGCAAATATGTCCCTATATCACTTTGTAAGGATATTCAAACAAAAAACTGGCTATCCACCAATAGAGTATTTCAACAGAATCAAAATACAAAAGGCGTGCCAACTTCTTGATACAGATAATCAAAGCATAAAAGAAATAGGCTCTTATTTATCCTTCAACAATCAATATTATTTTTCCAATGTTTTTAAAAAAATAACAGGCTATTCTCCTAAAAGCTATAGGACCATACGAAATAACAATTTAATGAAAAAATAAAATTACCACCTGTCTATATGAATCCTTGAGGAATCATATCTATCTTCAGGTTTTACTTTTTCCTTAGGGTATCCTATGGAGACTATTGATAGTGGTATTATTTCCTTGGGAAGTTTTAAGAGTTCACTTAAAGGCACTATTGTAGCTTCATTTGGGTAGGCGCCAAGCCAAACTGCTCCTAACCCTATTTCTTCAGCCATAAGTAAAATGTTTTCCGTTGCTGCAGCGCAATCCTGTACCCAAAAGCCATGATAGTCTTTGTTCTTTATATCTGCGCAAACAACAATGGCTAAACTAGCCTCCTTCAGCATTTTTGAATAAGGCTGAAAGCTTGTTATTTCATTTAAAATATCTTTATCCTTTATTACTACAAAATTCCAAGGTTGGCCATTTCCTGCAGAGGGAGCTGCCATAGCTGCTCTAAGTAGAATATCAATAAGCTCATCTTCAACCTTTTTATTTGTATAGCTTCTTGTGCTTCTTCTATTCATTATATTTGACATACATTACTCCTTCTTTTTGCTTTTAATGTTTAAGGGCTAAACTTCCTGTTACAAAGCTACCGAACCTACTAAAGGGATATATGATAAATTGAGCTTTACCTTTAATATCCGTCCCCTCAATGTATGGATCCTTCCACTTTCTGCTGTCATTTGAGTTACTTCTATTATCTCCAAAGAATAGATAATGCTTTAATGGGACTTGAAAACTTTTCATATATGCTTCACTATTAACCACATAAGGTTCTTTGTGGATGACACCATTTATTATAACCTCTCCAGTTTCCGTGACCTCCACCTTATCTCCAGGAAGTCCCACAAGCCTTTTAATTAAGCTGTCCTTTAATTCTTTAGAATAAAATACTATAAGGTCACCTCTTTTTAAATTGTCTAGGTTATATATCCTTGTAACTATTATTTGATCTCCAGCTTTGATGGTTGGATACATAGAAAGTGTTGGCACCTTTATCTTAAAAAATACAAATTTATTCACTAAAATTGAAATGACTATAGCTGCTAATATAGGTGTTATTATCTCCGTAAATATCTTTTTCATTTATTTCTCCTTGAGGGTTAACTTTATATATACCTTATATAATACCTATATATAGCATGTGTTTCAATAGCGTCTATAACTTTCCAATCGTGGTGAGAATAATGATTATAAAAATAGCTTACAAAGATCCTGGATACTATCTATAGAATATTCATATTCTTGTACTTTACCAAAGCCATAAGCCGCATACACAAAGGGTATGGCTGCAAGCCTCGCCCCGTCAAGGTCGCCTTGAGTATCTCCTACATAAATTGGACTTGTAAGTCCATTTCTCTCCATTATAAGTTTAATGTTTTCTCCTTTAGGTAACCGAGTTTTTCCAGCGTGTTCATAATCAATAAAATATTTATCGAGCTTGTGATAAGAAAAAAATGCTTCAATATATCCATCCTGACAATTACTTACAATAAATAATGGATACCTGCTAAAAAGCTTTTTCAGGGTATCACTTATGCCTTGGAATAGCTCCCCACCTTCTTCTTTTATAAGGCCACACTCCAACGTACAGCAAGCCAGCATAAGCTCCATTTGATCCTTTACTTCAAGATATGGGAATAGCTTGGCTCCAATCTGTGGAAGCTGAAGTCCCATAACGCTTTCCATAGTTTCTTTTGATAATTTGTTTTTAATTCCTTCTCTATCTTCAAGGATTCTATTCCAAGACTTTAAAACTACTTGGGTTGAATCCCATAAAGTCCCATCTAAATCAAAAATTATTCCATCTATTTTCAAGTTGATTTCCTCCAGTATGTATATTTTTGCTTAATAATATTATCATACCTTAGTACGCACAAAAAGTAAAAAGAGATGTAATCAAACATCCCTCTTTGCTTTAAAAATTTTGCTTATTTCTTTGCTATTTTCTTCCATTCAACATATTGAGCATTGATATCTGTAAGAATCTTCTGCATTCCAGCAGCATCTAACTTAGCGATATATTTTGGAATATTAACTTTTGGATCTATAGCACCAACGCAAATGCTTGGGTCAAATTCTTTCAGTACATTAACGCAAGCTGCTTCTTCATTTTTGATATTGTCATCATTGTATATGAAGCCTGCATCTGCAACTGGTTTAGCAGCATCATTAAATGCCTTAAATTGAGTCCATTTGTTTGGATCTTCGTTTGAGAATAAATATGATTTAAATTGATCTCCAAACATCCATGGAGTTCCTAAGTTATAACCTGACTTCTTTCCACCATCAGTTGCTGGTGCAAAGTCTATTATTCCTGGGCTCTTTACAACATAATGAGTTCCTTCTATACCAAAGTCGATTAAGTTTAATAACTTAACATCACTGTATAATTTATCATAGAACTCTAAAACTCTTGAAGGATCTTTAGCCGTTTTAGAAACGGACATCATGCATCCCATTGTTTCAGCTGTACGAGTAAAGGGAGTTGAAATAATAACTTGTTTCCAATTCTGCCCTGTAGCTGTTGAAACTTCTATGTCTTTACCTGGTTTCATTGGGTCAAATCCAATCATGTTTTTGCCAGCTTTTCTAATTGGAGTTATGTCTGTTACAGTAGCTGCATCCTTTTGGATATAGCCTGCATTGTACCAGCCTCTTGCAGTATCAGCTAATTTCTGGTAATTAGGATTAGCTGGAGCTGAGACAAATTTGTCATCAGTTGAATTATGAGGTAAAACAGCTAAGCTATTTGCCACAAAATCATCTTCAGCGATTGTGAAGGCTACCATACCACCATTTGGCTCTATTGGAAAACTTGTAGGCTCTGCATCCTTCATAACCTTAGCTAGAGGTGTAAGATCATCAATTGACTTTACAGCAGCTGTTTGAGCTTCTAATTTATATTTTGTTACATAAGCTTGATTAAATTCAAAACCAACTTCACAAGCCTTTTCTTTGTTTACTGGAAGGGCATAATTTTTCCCATCTATTTTGCTGTATTCCCAGAAACCACCCTTTAAAGTAGCAACTGCGTTAGGTGCATACTTAGGAGCTAAAGTCGTGATATCAACAACAACCCCCTTTCTAACAGCATCAACAATTAAGGTACCCCAACCAAGGGCTGTCATGAATAGGTCAATCTTCTCGCCAGTGGCAAGATTAGTCGTCATTTTTGCCTGATAAGTACCCCAATCAATACAGTGGGTTACAAGGGTAACATTGATATCCTTTAGCATAACAGTTGCTGCAGCATCTACTTTAGCGCTATCAGCTTGCGGACCATTACCGATATAGTACCAATCTAGTGTGTAAGGGGTCTTAGCAGTTGTAGTAGTTGCAACTTTCTTTGAGGCGCAGCCTGAAAGTATTGTAGTTGTAGTCATGACTGCAGCTACTATGAAAGCTAGCTTTTTGTTGAGTTTGTTCATTTAAAAATCCTCCTTTTATATATTATCTATGCTAACCAGAAATCTGGGTATAGCCTCTTTAAGCCTTTATCCTTCATATGTCGTCCTCTTTATTATTTCATTTTTCACAACTGAATTAAGTTCTGCAAACCTTGCACTAAGTGTTTCAATCCCCCCAAAGGCCTCCTCTAGCTGAAGCTTCCAAATAGGATCATAACCATTATGAAGGGTTATCTCCAGAGCTTTTAAAACGTTTACACCATTATTAGGTGTACCTGTACTTAAACTTTCTAAAACATATTCCCCACAACCAAAGGGAAGATACCTTTCTGCTTCCTCTCTAGGTACCCCATAAGCCTTCTTGAAACTTCCATAATAATCATAGCAAGTGCGTCCGCATTTATTTCATTTCTACGTCCAACTCCACCTATTATTACTCTACAATCATGAATTTTAGAAACTCTAACGAACTGCCTCCATAATGAGCTTAGATAAGCAATCCCATCTTCCTCATTAATCAATTTATCCTTTATATCCTTTGAGTAAAGGTCTCCTAAGTAAACGTCCATTCTTCCATAATTCATAGTGTCTGTAATAACGCAGTAGAGCCAAACTAGTTGAACTCCTTCTCTGAAGGAAGCTGGATTTCTAACCTTTATGCTATTTAAGGTTTCAATTATATCCTTTAGCTCACCCTTTCTCTTCTCATCTGTTTCCATCTCTAGCAGAGAGGTTGCATTTTCAATATAAAAGTCACAGGCTTTAAGAAAAGCATCTAAAAATAAATTTAAGCCCTGATAAAAATATGTATTTTCATACTGTGCTATCTCACTTCTAAGGCCTGGAATTCCTAGCTTAACTAACTTGTCAAAGTCTACATTAGTTCCTGCTATTCTACCATCAGCATTTGCAATTCCTGGCATTTGATACCCGCCAGGTAAAACATAGCCATACTTGTCCTTAAATCTGTTTTGAAGTTTCTTTATAGTCTGTTCTTCTTCCCAAAAATTAATCATAGCTCTAATTTCTTCTATGAATTTTATATCCACCTTATCACTAATTCTTAATAAAGAGGCTTCTACCTTATCTCTATGAAAATAATAGACATAAATGCCTCCAAATTGAGTACTAAAGCCTACATACCCATGAGCCATAAAGCCCACTATTAGTTCATCCCTACGAATTGGAGCTAGTACATGCTCCATTTGAAGGCTAAAGGTTCATTAATATCCTTCATTAGTAATCACCTCTATAATATATATTATTACTAATACCCAAGTGTCACCTTCTATTTTTTTACCTAAAGCTATCATTTCTTTAGAACTTTATGTTAATATTAAAATTAGGAATATATATTGAAGGTGAAAGCAATGAGTAAAAAATTACCCTACTCTTTTTCCTGTTGGGAAAAGCTTAAAGATAATTTCCGATTTAATATAGCAATACACAAAATAAATGGATGTTTTGAAAGTCACAGACACAGCTATTTAGAATTCTACTCAGTCATAGAGGGCACTGGAATAGAAATTATTAACGGTGTCTGCCATAATATAAGACCTAATTCCTTTACACTACTCTTACCTTATCAGGTTCATGAGTTCAACTCCACACCAGGAGTAGAGCTTAAAATATATGATGTAAGCATGGAACTCGATCTATTATTGGGTCCTAATAAAATCAGTTCAAGCTTAAATAAAATGATACTAAATGGTGAAGATAAATACCCTTCTTACATTGAATTTAAAGATTTATTAGCCTCAAAAGTTCATGCTATCTTTGAGAATATGTTTGAAGAGTTCCAACTGGAGGATTTAATATGGGGAAATTTGATATTTTTCTCTAAGGTTACTGAACTCTTAGCTTTGTTTGATAGAGAAAGAAGAAAGTCCTTTTATACAGAATGTTGCACAAATATTAAGCCAAAAAATAATTTTTGGAACTTAGTATATTATCTTCACAATCACTACTTTGAAGATATAAATTTGAAGAGTCTTTCAGATATGTTTTATCTGAATACCTCTTATTTAAGTTGTCTTTTTAAGAAAAATCTAGGAAAGAATTTTATAGATTTTCTAAATGAACTAAGAATAATGAATGCCTGTAGTCTTCTTTCAACAACAGAGCTTCCTGTAACTCAAATAGCCTACGATGTTGGTTTTCGTTCCTATAGCAGCTTTTCTAGAGTATTTAAACTCTTTAAGGGTATTAGTCCTTCAGAATTCCGAAAATAATTGCAGAGTTTATTTTTTTTTAATAATTATGACATAGCATTGTCACAGAAGAAATATATGATATAGACATGATATTAAAGTCAATAACTCATTAATAGGATGGAGGAATAAATATGAACGAAAATAATGATAATAATGTGATTCATGATGTGGACTATACAGAAGCTACTGGACCAATTGAAACCAAGGTGGAAGTAGTTGAAACCGCAGTTGAACCAATTGAAGCTAAAGCAGAATTAAGTGAGATTCCAATAGTAGCTATGGATAAACCCCTAGGTAATGAAAACAGTGAAAAAGAAGCAGCTATCACCCAAACTGCTCCAAAGGGACCAAGAAAAAAACATAGATTTATGTCCTATGTGGCAACAGGTGTTATAAGCTCAATTGTTGGTGGAACTATTTTTACAGGTGCCGCATTTTACCTAATACCAAATTCTAGCTTATTTCAGTCTACCCCGCTATATAAGGCACTACAGCCAAAAACAATATATAATTCTACAGTTGCAAATGATAATACTTCTAACCCATCATCTATTATTTCTACCTCTACTGCAACTAGTGGCTTATCCGTTGCTGATATAGTAAAAAAAGTAGGACCTGCGGTAGTTGGTGTATCAACTTTTCAAGGTAGTACCTTATATTCTGAAGGCACAGGGATAATATTCTCAACCGATGGATATATAGTTACTAATTATCATGTAGTATCTGGTGGAAATAAATATACAGTTACATTAAGCAATAACAAAACTGAAGCAGTGAAGATTGTAAACTATGATGCCTCCTTAGATTTAGCAGTTTTAAAAATAACAGATAGCACTGTTGTTGTTCCAGGAGTTGCAACCTTTGGCGATTCTGATAAGCTTCAAGTAGGTGAGACAGCGGTAGCGATTGGAGATCCATTAGGACAGCAATTTTCAAATTCAGTTACAACTGGAGTAATTAGTGCTTTGAATAGAAAAATTGATTCTTCAACCTCTGGTCAGCAAAATCCAAATAGTAATGTTCAGCAGACACCAGCTGCTTCTGATCAGACTTATATACAAACCGATGCTGCAATAAATGAAGGAAATAGTGGTGGACCACTTATAAATTCTCAAGGAGAAGTAATTGGTATTAATTCTGCTAAAATCGGTGGTTCCAATGTAGAAGGTTTAGGCTTTGCTATTCCTATAAATGTTGTTAAATCAAAGGTTAATGACTTAATAAGGCCAATGATTATGTTAGGAATATCCGCTAGAGACATAGATCAGGCAACAGCAACAGCTAACAACATGCCTGTTGGAATATACATTCAAGACATAACAGCCTTTAGTGCAGCTGAAAAAGCAGGTTTAAAGATTGCAGACGTTATAACTAAATTTGACGGCACTACTGTGAAGACAACTGCAGAATTGAACACCCTAAAAGCTAAGCATAAGGTTGGAGATACAGTAAAAGTAGAAGTATCAAGGGAAGGCAAAACTGTAAGCTTGAATCTAAAATTAGTTTCATCAACTAACTAAATACAAAACGGATGTAGGTATTACCTACATCCGTTTTTATGTTAAGCTATCTATTCCTATTTATATTTTCCTCTGCCTTTTGCAAAATCGCTTTAAAATCATCGTTTTCCTTGCCTAAAGCACTTCCATAGTTGATCTCAAGCTTATAATCCTTGTTGCAATTCTTTTTATCTATTCTTTTTCCAATTTCTTTTATTTTAGTTTCTATAACAGTTTTATTACCCTTAGACAAAAATATTCCTATCTTGTTTTCCTTATATCTTATTGCAATATCCTCTTTCCCAATCTCATTTTTCACTGACTGAGCTATAGCGTATAAGAGATTATCGTATATCTTTCTTGTAACCCTTTGCTTTAGCTTTTTAATACTACTAAAATTAAGAGCTATAACCCCATAATATTCAGGAAATATCACCTTGATTATTCCCATATTAATGCTTTCCCAGAAGTTCTTATTATAAAATCCGGTGGTTATGTCAATATATATTGAATTATCGGAATAATCTTTTTTATCTATATATTTGTTTACGACTATATGATAAATTGTTTCATTCTTTGCATTAAATTCTTGAATATCAACAAAATAATTATTATAAAATATAGTTCCTAATTCTCTTTGTTTTATTTTATCCATGATTTCTAATTCATCAATTAACCTTAAGGCCTCTTCATTATTTCTATTACAAAAATAAAGCTGCCTCTCCGAATTAATAATGATAGAAAGATTTTCAATTAGTAGTGTATCATCCTGCTGCATTTCTTATCCTCCATGTATCTGTAACTACATTTTTCATTTATTATAACATAATCTTAACATTGCCGCTAAATATAAGGAAGACACTAAAAGAAATGAAACAATTAAATTTCGCTTCTAATTAAATATACTTTTGTATATATTTATTTGAGGTGATAATCATGGCAAAAACATTAAATATTATAAGTCTATTTGTGAAATCCATATTATCTATAGTCATTATCATCTTTTGGATTATTATTTTATATCCAAATAGAGCACCTATCAATAACAAAACCAGTATTAAAACTTTTGTTTCATCCTACGACATCAAGGTGGAAGATATAATATATAGCCTAAAGCAGGAGCTTGCCGCACCTGCTTTAGAAGTCGCAATTGTTCAAAATATTGAAAGCAGAGAAGATAAAATATTGAAGATTGCAACTGCAATGGCTGAAATAAAATGGACTCCAATATATGACCTACTAGATAAAAAAGCCTCCTTCACCTTTAAAAAGGGAGTCACTTATACAGGAATTCCCTATAGTATGGATGGATACCAAGTAAGCACGGCTCAAGATTTTCAAGTAAAAATAAAGAGCAGTAAAATAATATATGGAAATGACTGTTCCGGGTTTGTCAGCGCTGCTTGGGGAATAAAGAGACAAACAACCCTGGGTTTCTATAATGCCCTAAAAAACAAAACACTATTGGAGGGTAAATTCCTGACCCAGCTATCCTGGAATGATTTAAAACTTGGTGATGCCCTTCTTCTTGATAATGGAAAGGGTATTGGCCATATTATGCTATTTGTTAGCTTTGATAATAATAATAAAGATAATATAAATGTTTATGAACAAAATATATCTACTAAAATTCCTTATGAGCCCATACCTGTTGTAAGAGAGGATGTAAGATCTATTAATAATCTGAAAGCCTCTGGTTATATTCCTATAAGATTAGGGTAATTATACTATATTCTGTTTTCTGTTTTACAGAGCACTCTTTGTTTTACTTTGTGGTAATAGGTTATTTGTAGTCAGATAATCTACACCATCTTTCATGTATTTATTTGCTAAGGGGTTACCATTTACTAACCATACTCCTATCTTAATTTTGCTTTTATGGCACAAATCTATGGAAGCTTTATCCATTTGTTTATTGCAACAATCTAAAAATGCATTCCCTAGCATTTTTACATAATCAATATTTTCTTTGGTTATATTTTCACATATTAAGCCTAAGGTTAAATTACTATCCAGATTCCTTAGTTTATTAAGGCTTGCACTAGATAAAGATATCACCATAACCTTATCCGAATTATTATAGAGTTTTATTTCAGAAATAAATTTACTATAATAATTTTCATTATTCGCAGGTTTCAATTCTATAATTGGAGTTATCCCCCACTTTTTGCAACTTTTCAAATAATCTTTAATAGTTGGGACCTTTAAATTCTTATAGCTATCTATGTTAGCACCTGAAGTAATTCTTAATTTCTGTAATTCATTAAAGGAGATATCTTCTACTTTGCCCTTACCATTAGTAGTTCTATTTACGGAAGCATCATGCATAATAATCCATGTACCATCACTTGTAGTTCGAGCATCACATTCTGTTCCCCAAAAACCTAATTTGCCAGATAACTCAAAGGCAGGCATGGTATTTTCAGGTGCAAGGCCAGCTACTCCTCTATGACCAATAAACCTAACAGTACTTTCAAAATTAAGACTGGATGCATTTGCTGATTTAATTTTAGTGCTTTTTGTGTAATGTTTAGTTTTATCAATATTAGTAATAATATGAGTAACTAATTTAGCTGTTATTATGGAAAATACAAGGGATATGAAAACCACTACATATAGTTTATACTTTTTTTTCATAATACCTCCTAGATCATTCATGCTAATAGTATATATAAGCATCTTCAAATTAATAGTTCTAATTATTATACTATTAAATCTATTTATTATATAGTATAATAATATAGTATTTAAATATTTTAAATTAAGTGTAAAGGGTGATACTATGCTAGCTAAGAAATTAGCTTTATCATTGGTTTTTGCTTTAGCTCTATCTGGTTGTTCAATGGGTACAACCCATAATACAAACGATGTTCCAATTGTCAATACTATAGCGGTAAATACAAATGAAACAGAGCCGACATCACAAGACGATACATTTACGCACATAATTCTTAAGGATGTTACAACTCTTTCTAATAAGCGAATTGGTTGGTCATGGATGTATTCAGCTAGAGATAGCGCTGCTTTACTTTCCAAATACCAAGGCTATGCTTTCGGCGATACTACGAAAAAGATAATATATCTCACCTTTGATGAAGGTTATGAAAATGGTTATACCGGAAGTATACTTGATACCTTAAAGGAGAACAATGTTAAGGCTGCTTTTTTTGTAACCCAACCCTACGTAACAGGATCTTTTAATGGAACTCCGGATGTATATTTAGTTGAAAGAATGATGAAGGAAGGTCATATAATTGGTAATCACTCTGTAAATCATAAATCTATGCCAAGTATTACTGATGAAACAACCTTTGATTATGAAATAACAGGAAATGAAAGAACTGTAGATAGTATCCCTGGCTTAAAGATGTCCAAGTTTTTTAGGCCCCCAATGGGTGATTTTAGTGAACTCTCCTTGTACTATACTCAGAAACTTGGATATAAATCTATATTTTTTGGTTTAGCACACGAAGATTACACGCCAACCAATCAACCTGATCCAGAAACTGCTAAGGCAAAACTCTTAAAAGAAACAAAACCAGGTATGATCTGTTTATTACATGCCTTATCAAAAACAAATGCTACTATACTTGATAGTCTTATTAAAGAATGGGAAAAGGAAGGGTATGAATTTAAAACTTTAAACGACCTTCCATAATTAGTAAAGCCTTATGGTAAAATATAAATAATAAAGCTACTCCCAGTATCTTCTGAGGGTAGCTTTATTTATAATGCTCAAATTAAATTAATATATCTCTCTTTATAAACACATAATGAGCAATCAAGTAGCTTATAATTGTCCATGCAATAAGTACTATAATAATGAAACTGAGTGTTGGATATGGAACTCCAAGCCTAGAGGCATAGTCTCCTGCTAAGGCAGCATCTACACTACCATATATGATAAAAAAGTAGGAGGTTACAATCTTAGTTGAATTGGAGATATTCTGTAAAATACTTACAGCTATTATGGTTACTATACTGATACTCATAGCAACCATGCTGCTTTTTACAACAGTTGATAACATGAAAACAAAACTAACACAGGCTATAATAAAGAGTATCTGGAGTAATACCGCTTCTAGCAAAAATTTATACATTGGTATTATAAATGCAGTGTTTGCAATAGCAATTATATCATGTCCTCCAGCTTGATTAATATGGGATAAATCATATCTAAATCTTTCACCAACAACAACGGGATAGTTCATATTCCCAAAGCCGGATAATAGTCCTACAACTACAAAAGCTATAATTTCTACAAAGCAGATAAGGAGAATAGATGATATAACTGCAGTTATATACTTTGATAATAAGACTTTAGCTCTTGAAACTGGTTGTGCAAGTAAAAACTTAGCCGTAGCTGGTGTATATTCACCCGCTACCATATCTGAAGAAAAGATAGCTAACCCTACTGCTAAGAATACTGCTCCTAAGAGTTGAAATATTAATTTAATATAATTTACAGAATTAAATTTACTTTCATCTATAGGTTTTATATTGTTTGCTAGAAGATATTTATCAGTCTGTAACTGTTTATTAATTTGCCCTTTCTGGTTTACATCCATATTGGTATCATTGAGGTTTTGTTCTAAGCTTTGTATCTCAGTGTTTAAATTAGCTTTCCAATCAGAATTTGTTACTCCAGGATCGTTTGTTAGACTATCCAATTGTACTTGCAGGCTTGCGATATTATCCTCATACATTTTTTTATCTGAATCGGAAATACCCACAACTTTAATTCTTTGATTTAAATCTGAAATATTAGCTTGAAGCTGTTCCCTTTGAACTTTGGGATTATTATATCGTTCAACTTGTTTACTTTGAGTGTATAATCCAAAGCCAATAAGTACTATGAGAGCT
>Ga0209430_1001231_pt1 | contig 19885 bp, 18 predicted proteins | sample BarGraIncub1133A_FD_184504 | JGI IMG/M metagenome (GOLD analysis project Ga0209430, IMG submission 184504) | Arctic peat soil microbial communities from Barrow, Alaska - Barrow Graham LP Incubations 11-33A (SPAdes) (version 2) | ecosystem: Environmental > Terrestrial > Soil > Wetlands > Peat... | reverse complement strand
GGCAGATCGCCTACACCGAGATCGTCGTCACCGAGACCCTGTGGCCCGACTTCGGGCGCGATGACCTGCTCGAGGCGATCGTCGACTACCAGGCACGTGAGCGGAGGTTCGGAGGCTTGTGAGAGAAGCACCCATCAGACAACTGGTACGCGCACCACGCGCGCTGCGCGACTTCGGCGTGCGTACCGTCACGGCGGTGGGTCTGGGCGCCGTCCTGATCGCCGCCGACCTGTGGCCGAACCTGCTCGCCCCCGGCGACGGGCTGGTGTGGGCGGGTGTCATCGCCGCTCTGGCCGCGCTGTGCGCGATCGAGTTCTACAAGATGATGCGGACCGGGCGACGCAAACCCAACGAACTGTTCGGTGTCGTCGCCGCTGCCGCGATGCCCATCGCCGTCGGCATCTACGCCTCCCGGGCCCTGCCGAGCGGTGCGAGCAGCGCCGCGGACCTTGGGTCGGTGGGACTCACCGCCGTGATGGGCGGCCTGATCATCGTCGCTCTCGCCTGGCACATCGTGTTCCCGCAGATCAGCGCGTCGGACACCGCGATCACCGTGTTCGGTGCCCTCTACACGGGGTTCGCCCTCGCACATCTGGTGCTGATGCGCGCTCTCGACTCGGGAGCGGAACTGGTGATCATCACGCTGGCGGGCGTGTGGGCGATGGACGTCTTCGCATACCTTGTCGGGTCCGCCGTCGGCACCCATCGCCTCGCACCCCACATCTCTCCCAAGAAATCCTGGGAGGGTTTCATCGCCGGGGCGATCGCCACGACGATCGCTTGGGGCGTCGGTTGGAACTTCACCGCAAAAGCCCTGCCGCTATGGGTGTTCCTCTGCATCGGCGTCGTCGCAGCCATCGCTGCGCTCTTCGGGGACCTCGTCGAATCGCGCATCAAGCGCGAGGTCCAGGTCAAGGACTCGGGGAGGCTCCTGCCGGGTCACGGCGGCTTCCTCGATCGTTTCGACTCGATGATCGTGGTGTCGATCGTCGCCTACTACGTTCTTCTGTTCGCGGGCGCCCGATGAGGGTCCCGCTTCGCGTCGCGGTACTCGGATCGACCGGGTCGATCGGACGTCAGACGCTCGACATCGCGGCCCGGTATCCGGACCGGATCACGATCGTAGCGCTGGCCGCCAACCGAAGCGGCGCAGCCCTGGCCGAACAGGCGTGTCGCTTCGGCGTGCGCCACGTGGCGGTGGCCGACCCATCCGCCGCCCCCTGTGCGACCGACCTTCCCGCCGGCGCGGTCTGCGCCCGGGGCCCGGAGGCGGTCGCCGGCCTTGCCGCACGTGACGACGTCGACGTCGTCGTCAACGCGCTCGTCGGCGCGGCAGGACTGCGAGCCTCGGAAGCGTCGCTGAGGACGGGTTCGCGCCTTGCGCTCGCCAACAAGGAATCGCTCGTCGTGGGTGGAGACCTGCTCATGCCCCTGGCGGCAGAGGGACAACTCATCCCGGTGGACTCGGAACACTCGGCGATCTTCCAGTGCCTGGTGGGGGAGAGTCACCGACGCGTCGAACGCCTTTGGTTGACCGCTTCAGGCGGCCCGTTCCGCGGCCGTGACCGCGAGTCACTCGCCTCGGTCACCGTAGAGCAGGCCCTCGCGCACCCCCGATGGACGATGGGGCCCAAGATCACGATCGATTCCGCGACGCTCATGAACAAAGGGCTCGAGACCATCGAAGCCCACCATCTCTTCGCCGTCGGCTACGACCGCATCTCGATCGTCGTCCACCCTCAGTCGACCGTCCATTCGATGGTCGAATTCAGCGACGGATCGGTCAAAGCGCACCTCGGAGCGGCCGACATGCGTGTTCCCATCCAGTACGCGCTGTCCCACCCGGACCGCTGGGAGGCGCCGGTCCCCGCGCTGGACATGACGGCTCTGGGGACACTGTCGTTCGAGCCCGCCGACCTCTCCACGTTCCGGTGCCTCGCGCTCGCACTCGAGGCGGGAAGAGCAGGCGGGACCCTGCCTGCGGCGATGAACGCGGCGAACGAGATCGCGGTCGCGGCCTTCCTGCTCGGCCGACTGCCCTTCACGGGAATAGACTCCATCGTCGAGTCGGTCATGAACGGACACGTGACCGCTCCCGTCAGATCGTTCGACCAGCTCGAAGAGGTCGACACGGCCGCGCGCCTGCAAGCCGAAGCGCTCGTCGACCACTTCGCATAGCCGCGATCCGTCAGTGGCAGGGCGCTTGCTTCAAAACGTCTGCGTACATCACCGTGCGACGTCCGAGACCGAGAGGATCCAGGCGAGTCCATGAATCCGATAGCGACGATGCCCACCGGAGGCGCGGCCCTCCTGTGGGGGGTCCTGACCTTCTCCCTGCTGATCCTGCTGCACGAGGGCGGACACTTCCTGGCCGCGCGCGCGTTCGGCGTGAAGGTCCATGACTTCATGCTGGGTCTGCCCGGGCCCGCGCTCACGTGGCGTTCGAAGCGCAGCGGTGTCCGCTACGGCGTCACGATGATCCCCTTGGGAGGTTATGTCCGCATCGCGGGCATGGAACCCGGCCAGGAGGACCTTCTTCTCGCTGCCGCTCTTGGGCTGGTCGCTGATGGGAAGGTGACGGATGTCTTCGGATTGACTTCCGCCCTCGCCATCGATGCCAAGCGCGCCACGGCGCTCCTCTCCACGCTTGAGGACTATGGCGCGGCCGAGCCGGTGACCGGCTCCGACAGCACGACCCCGCTGGCCCGTCGCGAAGCGGGCGAGGGCGACGACGCGCTGCTCGATCGTGTGCGGACCGGCGTGTATCGGGGCCAGTCGATGTGGAAGCGGATCGCGATCCTTTCGGCTGGTGTCCTCACCAACCTGATCGCCGCGATCCTCATCCTGACCCTGACCCTGAGTATCTGGGGGGTTCCGACGCCGGTCCCGACCATAGCGGCCGTCAGCAGTGGAGGTCCGGCTGCCATCGCGGGCATCCGGCAAGGAGACACGATCACCGGCCTCGACGGCGTGAAGGTCACCGAGTGGGACCAGATCCGAAGCGCCATGGGGGCCGCCGCCGCAGGGAAGATCGTCACGGTCGACGTGAAGCGCGGCACCGGCACGCTCACGCTGCATGCGACACTCGTCGCGAAGGAAGGCGGCGGGGCCATGCTCGGCGTCACGGCCGCCACCCGCGACGTCCCCATGGCTCTGTCGAAGGCGGCAGAAACATCGTTCTCGATGGTGGGACAGGTGTTCTCAGCGGTCGGGAGACTCGCGAACCCGAGCACCTTCGCGGTCTCCATACAGGGCGCGCGCAGTGTGGTCGGTATCTCCTACGAGGTTGCGAACGCCGTCGCTGAAGGACCACTCCCGTATGCGTGGATGATCGCGCTCCTCAGCCTTTCTCTCGGCGTGATGAACCTGCTGCCCATACCTCCGCTCGACGGCGGCAAGATCGCGACCGAACTCATCGAAGGCCTGTTCCGCCGGCCGATCCCGCGCCGCGTGACGCTGGCCTTCTCGGCTCTCGGGACGCTTCTGCTGTTCTCGCTGGTCTTCTACCTGATGTACGCTGACGTCCTGCGGTACGTCATCAACAAGGGGTAATCGGCCATGCGGCCGGAACCGCCCCGGACAGGGGCAGCTACGTGAACACGGAACGACGCGCGACCCGCCCGGTCATGGTGGGTGCGGTGCGCGTCGGCGGCGGTGCGCCCATCACCGTCCAGTCGATGACGAACACTGATACGCTCGACGTAACTGCCACGCTGGAGCAGATATCCCGCCTCGCCGAGGCCGGCTGCGAGATCATCCGCGTCGCGATCCCGCGGACCGAGACCCTGGATGCGTTCGCGAGCATCTGTGCCGGCTCGCCGCTCCCCGTCGTCGCCGACATCCACTTCGACCATCGCCTCGCCATCGAGGCTTCACAACGAGGGGCCGCGAAACTGCGGATCAACCCCGGCAACATCGGTGCACTGGTGCGTTTCGATGCGGTGCTCGAAGCCGCCGGAGAAGCGGGCATCCCGGTACGCATCGGAGTGAATGCCGGCTCCCTGGCCCCTGAGTACCAAGACCGCGAGTGGGACCTTGCCGAGAAGCTCGTCGCCAGCGCCGTCGCCTTCTGCGAGCATGCGGAGTCACGCGGCTTCACCGACATCGTCGTCTCCGCGAAAGCCAGTTCCGTACGCGCGACGATCGACGCCTACCGCCGCCTGACGGACCTCGTGCCCTACCCGCTGCACCTCGGTGTCACCGAGGCCGGCACCATCCGCGGCGGCACCGTGAAGTCGGCGGTCGGGCTCGGCGTGCTCCTCGATGAGGGGATCGGCGACACCATTCGGGTCTCTCTGACCGCCGACCCCGTCGAGGAGGTCCGGGTCGCCTGGGACATCCTTTCCTCCCTCGACATCCGGCGCCGCGGTCCCGAGTTGGTCAGCTGCCCCACCTGTGGCCGCTGCGAGGTGGACCTCATCCCCATCGCGGAAGAGGTCTCCCGACGGCTGGCCGACGTGCGCAGTCCCATCAAGGTCGCCGTGATGGGCTGCATCGTGAACGGCCCCGGCGAAAGCCGCGACGCGGACATCGGCGTTGCCTCCGGCAAGGGAGTCGGCCTCATCTTCGCAAAGGGCGAGGTGGTCCGGAAGGTTCCCGAGGCGGAGATCGTCGACGCGCTGTTCGAGGAGATCGCCCGACTCGAGGCCGACGTCTAGCCGCTCACCGGCACGCAGCCGCCGTTCGCGGGCACTCCATCGCGCCACCCCTTGTACCGCTCACCGCCACCGCCCCGCCGTCCGCCGTCTTCTGGCGCACACGACGGGGCGCTTCGCTGCGTCTGCCTCCAGTGGAACCCAGACTGGTTCCCGATAGGGAATGTCCACCAGTGCCGCCCTCGACACCCGGGGCGGTGGTTCGACACAGATAGGAGGTGGTAGGCGTGGCTCGGAAGATGGATCTCATGAGCCGGGAGTTCGTGACCACTCTGATGCGCCGACAGTTCGTGCTGTCAGCAAGCATCGCAGCGGTCTTCGTCTCGATCATCGCGATCGTCCCTCTGCTCAACCGGTACCTGCCCGACGTCATGAACGCCGAGTTCCTGGGGATGACGGTGAGCTGGTTCTTCCTCGGCTTCGCCATATTCCCGATCCTCATCACGCTGGCATGGGTCTTCGTGCAGCGCTCGAACGCATTCGAGGATGAGGCACTCGGAATGGTCGATCCGAGCACGTTGCCGAAGCACGACGACGGACCTGCGGCCACCGTGCCCGCCGGCCTCGGACACTAGGGGAGGTGTAGCAACATGGGAGTGGAGATAATCCCCCTGCTTTTCGTCGTTGGCATCGTGCTCGTCACGATCGTCATGGGCGTTTGGGCGACGCGCCTGTCGCGTACGACGTCCGACTTCTACGTCGCGGGACGTGGCGTCAACGCACTGTGGAACTCGTCCGCCATCTCAGGCGAGTACCTCTCGGCCGCGTCCTTCATGGGCATCGCCGGCATGATAATGAAGTTCGGCTATGACGTCCTGTGGTACGCCGTGGGCTATGCCGCAGGCTATGTCTTCTTGCTCCTCTTCATCGCGGGGCCGCTGCGCCGCTTCGGCGCCTACACGATCCCGGACTTCGCCGAGGGGCGTTTCGACAGCAAGGGCATGCGCAAGATGGCCGTCGTCTTCGCGCTGACGATCAGCTTCTTCTACATGATGCCGCAGATGAAGGGTGCCGGGATCACGCTGGCCCAGCTCCTCGGGTCGCCATATTGGCTCGGCGTCGTGGTCGTCGGCGTGGTCATCACGCTCAATGTCATCCTCGGTGGCATGAAGGGCGTGACGCTGGTCCAGGCGATGCAGTACTGGGTCAAGCAGTTCGCCATCATGGTTCCGATCTTCATCCTGTTCACGGTCACCGGGGCCGGCTACGGCGCCAACGTCAAGGACGCCGGCAAGCTGGGAGTCAAGGACACCGGCACCCCGATCGCCAAGATCGCGGTCGACACCTCCACCAAGTACCCGATGGCCGGCGAACTCAAGTTCACCAGCGCCGGGCAGATCGTCGTCACCAAGGCCACCACGGCGAAGCTCTCCGCTGCGCCGACCGTGGACGCGCCCAAGCCGGTACCCGCGGTCATCGCGCTCGCCGCGGGCCAGACCTTCGACGGCACCGCCGGCCAGAAGCTCGTGTTCCCCCAGGGGGCAGAGGTCACCCTCAAGGCTGGCATGACCATCCCGAACGTGCCCGCAGGCAACAAGTGGCTGCACCCGTTCGGCCCGTTCACGGCCAAGTACGGCGACGACTACTCGTTGCTCTACACCTACTCGCTCGTGATCGCGCTCCTGTGCGGCACGGCAGGGCTCCCGCACATCCTGGTGCGCTTCTACACCAACCCGGACGGACGCGAGGCGAAGAAGACCACGCTCATGGTCATCGGATTCCTCTCCCTGTTCTACGTCTTCCCCGCGATGTGGGGTGCTCTGGGACGAAACTTCATCCCGTCCCTGTACGCGAACGGTGCGACGGACCTCGTGACGATCCGCCTTCCCGAGCAGATCATGACCGCGTTCGGTCACCCCATCGTGGGTCAGATACTCACCGGCATCACGTCCGCCGGCGCGTTCGCAGCCTTCATGACGACCTTCTCGGGTCTGCTGGTCTCGGTGTCGGGCGGCTTCGCCCACGACATCTACGGCCGGATCCTCCGCCCGAGTGCCAGCCCTGAGTCCCGGCTGCTGGCTTTCAAGATCGCCGCCGCGTTCGGAGGAGCCGTCGCCATCTGCCTCGGACTGCTCGTTGAGAACTTCGACATCAACATGCTCGTCGGCTGGGCGTTCGCGATCGGAGCCTCGACGTACTTCCCGCTCCTGCTCCTGGGTGCGTGGTTCCGCAACCTGACGAAGGCCGGTGCCGCTGCGGGAATGATAGGTGGTGGAGCCGGTGCCATCGGATCGGTCGTGTTCTCGATGCTCGTGGACAAGGGCATCGTGGCGGCACCTGCGCCGTTGATCGGGGCGCTCACGTCGCAACCCGCGATCTGGACCGTACCGCTCGCACTGTGTCTCATGTACTTCGTCTCCAAGGCCACCAAGTCCATGGTGCCCGCGGATGCCGACTTCAAGATGCTCAAGCTGCACGCACCCGAACAGCTCGGCCTCCGTGCCGACTACATCAAGGACTAGGGGAGGTGTGACGGAAGATGACATCCAGACTCGATAACACGGCAGCCAACATCGCCGACGACCAGATCGGGATGGTCTCCTATTCCCCGCGTCGGATCCTGGTGCCGACCGACGGTTCCGCGACCGCCGTCGAGGCCACATACGTGGCAGTGGGGCTCGCAAGGACCTTCGGCTCCGAGGTCATCGCCCTGTTCGTGGATCCGAGCCACGTGGTGGATCCCATCGAAGAGGAGATGGTCGAGCAGTCCGAGGGAGTGCACCACAGCACTGCGGGCCTGCACCTTGCCGCAGTGGCGGGCGAGCGCAACGGAGTGACCGTTCGAACGCTCTCCGGTGAAGGAGCCACCGCACACGCGATCCTCCAGGTCGCGGAGGATGAGGATTGTGATCTCATCGTCATCGGTAACACCGGTCGGCGCGGCATGCAGCGGATGATGCTCGGCTCTGTGGCGGAAGCGGTGGTCCGCGACGCCGATATCCCGGTACTCGTCGTCAAGCACTGCTCGACCGCCTTCTGCACCAAGATGCGGACCGACAGCTAGAAGCGGGTCACATCGCTTGCAGGAACGAGCCGGAGAGGAGACTCTCCGGCTCGTTCGCGTGTTCGCGTATGCGGTATCCTTGGCAATCGAGGCCGCCTGAAGCGATCTATCGTGACATGAGGCGGATGAGAAACGCATATGGGACCGCGTGCGCGCGGGCGAGACGGGGGAGCAGCCATGGGTGACATAGTCAGGATCGCGATCGTCGGCGGCGGACGCACGGGCGCGCCGCTCATCGAAGACCTCTTGAAGCGGTCCTACGTGAAGATCGTCGGTATCGCCGACGTCGACGCCGACAGCCTGGGAGCACGCCTCGCCAAGACGAACGACATATTCTTCACCGACGACGCGATGGTGTTCGCCACCAACGGCCACAAGATCGACCTGCTGATCGAGGTCTCCGGCGATGCGACGGTCAAGCGCCGCCTGAAGGACGCCTTCATCAAAGAGGGCAACCGGCACACGATCATCATGCACGACCTGATCGCGCGCCTTGTGATGACGATGGTCACCGATGCCGACGAGCTCGTGGCGTCCGTCCACCCCGACGACGTGGGTGTCGGTTAGACATCACGCTTCGCCTCGCACCACAACGGCCGGCCGCCCCACAAAACGCGGTCGGCCGTCGCATCAAGATGACGGCACACGATGAGACGAGACCTGCCATGAGCGTCGCACTGCGCATGAGCTCGCTGTACGCCCCAACGTTGAAGGAAGTCCCCGCCGAGGCGGAACTGCCTTCGCATAGGATCCTCCTTCGTGCGGGCATGATCCGCAAGGCCGCCGCGGGCGTGTACTCCTATCTGCCGCTGGGGTGGCGCAGTCTCCACAAGATCGAGCAGATCGTACGCGAGGAGATGGATGCGATCGGCTCGCAGGAGATGCTGATGCCGGCGATCCAGCCCTCCGAGCTGTGGCAGGAGTCCGGGCGTTGGGAGCTGTACGGACCCGAGCTGATGCGGCTCAAGGACCGTCACGGCCGCGAGTTCTGCCTCGGCCCCACGCACGAGGAACTCGTCACGTCGCTCGTGCGCCACGAGGTGCGGTCGTACCGCGAGTTGCCGCTGTCCGTCTACCAGATCCAGGTCAAGTTCCGGGACGAGGTGCGCCCGCGCTTCGGACTACTCCGCGGACGCGAGTTCATCATGAAGGACGCCTACTCGTTCCACGCGACCCAGGAGTCGCTCCAGGAACACTACGACGCGATGAGCCGCGCCTACGCGCGGATCTGCGAACGGCTCGGACTGGCGTTCCGTCCGGTCGAGGCCGAGTCGGGTCAGATCGGCGGCAAGGTCACCACCGAGTTCATGGCGTTGGCCGAGTCGGGAGAAGCCGCGCTCGTCTACTGCGAATGCGGGTATGCCGCAAACGTCGAAGCGGCATCGACCGTCGTTAAGCGGCGCCCGTCGAGCGACGGACCGAAGCCCATGCGTCGCGTGCACACCCCGGGTATCCGCACCATCGCGGAACTCGCCGGGTTCCTTGGCGTCTCGGAACGCCAGACGGTCAAGACGATGGCCGCCAAGACCGAAGACGGCTCCCTCGTCTACTTCTGCGTACCGGGCGACAGGGAGCTGAACCCCGTGAAGGCGACGTGGGCGGTCCCCGGCGCGGTGCTGCTCGACGAAGAGGATTTCGCGGCCTATGGGGTCCCGAAGGGGTCTCTCGGACCGATCGCCCCGCCGGCGGACACACTGGTCATCGCCGACCGCTCGCTCGAGAACGACCCGACGTGGGGCGTCGGCGCCAACGAGAACGACTATCACATCATCGACGCGCAGCCCGGCCGCGACTTCCAGATCGCGCAGTGGGCAGACCTCGTCGTGGCCGAGCCCGGCGACTGCTGCAGTGAGTGCGGCGCCAGGCTCAAGGGCGCCCGCGGCATCGAGGTGAGCCAGGTCTTCCAGCTCGGCACGCGCTACTCCGTGGCCATGGGTGCCACGTTCTCGGACGAGGACGGTGTGGACAAGCCATTCCTCATGGGCTGCTACGGCGTGGGGGTCTCCCGCTCGCTCGCAGCCGTCATCGAGCAGCGGCACGACGAGGCGGGCGTCGCCTGGCCCGTCACCGTCGCCCCCCTCGAGGTCGCGGTCCTGCCGCTCACGGCCGATGGCGAGGTCTTCGAAGCGGGGGAGCGCATCTGGCGCGAACTCGCCGAGGCGGGAGTCGAAACGCTTCTTGACGATCGCGACGAGCGCGCGGGTGTCAAATTCAACGACGCTGACCTGATCGGCTGGCCGCTGCAGGTGGTGGTCGGCAAGCGCGGGCTGGCCGAGGGTGTCGTCGAGGTCAAGGACCGGGCGAGCGGCGAGCGCGTCACCGTGCCGCTCGATGAAGCGGTCGCCTACGTGGTCGCCGCGATCGCCGCAGCCAAAACGGCACTGGCTCCGCTCACGGTGCATCCGACCGCCTGACCGGAGGCAGCCCCCATATGCTGCGACAGCACCCCCGAGCATCATGCGAGGGGGTGCTGTACTTCCTTCGTGCTGCGCCCCTGTGCTAGAATCCTGACTCGCAAGGAAACCGATCGACGTGCGAGAAGTGGGCTGACCCCCGCTTCTTTTGTTGTGGAAGGAGGTACCGGATGGGAAACAATCCTGCTAGCCGCCTGACGGGCCTTCTCGACCGGGTAGCGTCGGAACATGGATATGAATTGGTCCTCGTGGAGGTCCAGGGAGGGCACGGCAGCCCCCTGGTGTGTGTCTACCTCGACCACGAGGGCGGCATCACGATCGACCAGATCGCCGAAGCGAGCCACTGGATCAAAGAGTTGCTCGATGGGCTGAAGGAGTACGAGGCGGGGTACCTGCTGGAAGTCTCCTCTCCGGGTATCGATCGACCGCTGGTCAAGCTCGCAGACTTCGTGCGATTCGCGGGCTCCGAGGCAAAGATCTCAACATCGCACGAGATCGACGAACAGAAGCACTTCACCGGGACCATACGGGCAGTCGAGGACGATGTGATCGTGCTGGACACGGCGGATGCAGAGGTCCGCATCCCGTATGGCGACGTTAAGAAGGCACGACTGCAGGCCCGGATCGACTTCGGCAAGAAAGGGACGGCTGACGATGGCCTCTGAGCTGATGGATGCGCTGAAAGCGCTCGCACGTGAGAAGAACATCGACGAGTACGCGATGCTCGACCGGCTCGAGTCCTCATTGGCCGCGACCTATCGCAAGATCCTCGACCTCGAGAACGAGACGAGGGTCGAGCTCGACCGCGAGACGGGCCGGATCACGGTCTTCGAGCTGGTCCCGGTAGGCGGCACCGAAGAGGAGCCCGTCTTCGAGGACCACGACGTCACGCCTCCGGACGTCTCCCGTACGGCCGCCCAGGCCGCGAAGAGCGTCATCATCGGCATGATCCGCGATGCCGAGCGCGAGCAGATCTTCGACGAATACCAGGACCGGGTCGGCGACGCCGTGACCGGCACCGTGCAGCAGTCGGACGCGCGCTACACGCTCATCAAACTGCGTGAAGGCGTCGAGGCGCTTCTGCCCCCGAGCGAGCAGCCCTCGACCGAGCGCTACGACCACAATCAGCGCATCAAGGCCTACATCATCGAGGTCCGCAAGACGACGAAGGAGCCTTCCATCGTCGTGTCGCGCACCCATCCCGGCCTGCTGAAGCGCCTGTTCGAGCTCGAGGTCCCCGAGATCTACGATGGGATCGTCGAGATCAAGAACGTCGCCCGCGAGCCGGGGCTGCGCAGCAAGATCGCCGTCTCGAGCCGCGAGCCCGGACTCGACCCCGTGGGCGCCTGCGTGGGCCCGAAGGGCAGCCGCGTCCGTATGGTCGTCGGCGAGCTCCGTGGCGAGCGGATCGACGTCGTGCCGTGGAGCGATGATCCCGCGCAGTTCGTCGCCAACGCACTGTCACCGGCGAAGGTGTCCAAGGTGCTGGTCCACGAGGCCGAGCGCTCTGCGACCGTGATCGTCCCCGACGACCAGCTCTCTCTGGCCATCGGCAAGGAAGGCCAGAACGCACGCCTTGCCGCGAAGCTCACCGGGTGGCGTATCGACATCAAGAGCCAGTCCCAGGCCGTTTCGGCAGGAATGAGCGAAGCGGTCAGCTCGACAGGACCCGCCGGCGACCACGTGGAAGGCGACGGGCGCTGCTGCGCCGTCACCGGCAACGGCATACGCTGCCGCAACCGCGCGAAGCCCGGCTCGACGTTCTGCTCCCTGCACGACAAGGAGGCGGTCAAGTAACCCATGCGGCCCCGCAAGCCTGCCATCCGCACCTGCATCGGGTGCGGTACGAGCGAGGACAAGCGCCAGGTCGTGCGCTTTGTCCGGATGCCTGACGGCGCGGTCGAGGTCGACCCTACCGGCAAGGTGAACGGGCGTGGGGCCTACGTCCACACCAACCTCGAGTGTTTCGAGGCCGCGATCCGCAAGCGCAGGATCGCTTCCGCGTTGCGGACGAACGTGAACGAGGATGACATTGGCCGCCTGAGGGCGGAATTCGAGCGTGTACTCGAGACTCGAGTCGCGCTCGTCCACGAGGATGGTGACGCGTAAGTGCCCAGCATGCGAGTACATGAACTCGCCAAGGAGTTCGGGATGACCTCCCAGGAGCTCCTTGAGCGTATACAGGCTATGAAGATCCCGGCGAAGAACCACGCATCCACGCTGGTGGAGGCGTACGTCGACAAGATCCGCAAGAACCTCGGACCCGAGATCGCCGAGCGCCACATGGCGATGGAGGCCGAGCAGCATCGCCTCGAGGCCATCGAGGCCGAACGCGCAGCCGCCGAAGCCGCGACACTCGCAGCCGAAGAAGAAGTGCGCCGCCAGTCGCACGAGGCCGAGCTCGCTGAGGCAGAGGCTGCGGCCCGTGCCGAGGAAGAAGCTCGCCGCAAGGCCGAAGCCGAGGAGGACCGCAAGCGCAAGGAGGCCGAACGTGAGGCCGAGCGCCTGCGCCACGAGGCAGAGGTGAAGCGTCGCGAGGAAGAAGCCGCCCGCGAGGTCGAAGAGCGCGAGCGCTACAAGCAGATGGCCGTGCAGGCCGAAGCCGCGACGCCGCCGGTGGTCCAGTCGGTCGTCGAGGTCGCCAAGGCCGCTGCAGCACTGGGCGCGCCCGGTTACGGTGGCAAGAAGGGCAAGAAGGGCAAGAAGCCCGGAGGCCGCGAGAACCGCGAAGAAGGCCCGCGCAGCCGCGGCCAGCAGAACGTTCAGCCTGTCCTCGACGGTGTCCTTACCCTCGAGGAGGGCTCGACTGTTGCGCAGTTCGCCAACGCCATCGGCGTGCCCTCAGGTGACGTCATCAAGAAACTGTTCGTGATGGGACAGGCATTCACGGTCAACCAGGCGCTCTCCTCGCAGATGCTGGAGACCCTCGGAGAGCAGTACGAACTGCTCGTCGACATCGTGAAGCCGGGCGAAGAACCCGTCGAGGTGTTCGATGACGATCCCAAGGACCTCAAGGAGCGTCCGCCGGTGGTCACGGTCATGGGTCACGTCGACCACGGCAAGACCTCACTGCTCGACGCCATCCGCTCCACGGGCGTCACCGCGACCGAAGCCGGCGGCATCACCCAGCACATCGGCGCGTCGGTCGTCGTCAAGAACGGCAAGCAGATCACCTTCATCGACACACCAGGCCACGAGGCGTTCACCGCCATGCGTGCCCGCGGTGCCAACATGACCGACATCGTCATCCTCGTGGTGGCGGCCGACGACTCCGTCATGCCGCAGACCGTCGAGGCCCTGGACCACGCTCGCGCGGCCGGGGTGCCGATCATCGTCGCGGTCAACAAGATCGACAAGGATGGTGCAAACCCGGAGCGGGTGCGCACCGAGCTCGGCGAGCGCGGCCTCATCGCTGAGGCGTGGGGCGGCGACACCCCCTTCGTGGAGGTATCGGCCAAGAAGCACCTCGGCATCGAAGAGCTGCTCGAGATGATCCTGCTCGTCGCGGAAGTCCAGGAGCTCAAGTCGAATCCGACCGCTCCCGCCCGCGGCGTCGTCGTCGAAGGGAACCTCGACCGCGGTCGCGGCCCTGTCGCTACCGTTCTCGTCCAGCGGGGCACGCTCAAGGTGGGCGATGCGATCGTGGTCGGCACGGCCCACGGACGCGTGCGCGCCCTGGTCGACTCCAAGGGCAAACATGTCCATACGGCGAAGCCTGCCGATCCGGTAGAGATCCTCGGACTCAACTCCGTGCCGTCCGCCGGTGACGACTTCAAGGTCATGCCGGACGACAAGCAGGCCCGCGCCATCGCTGAGGAGCGCGACCTGAAGAAGCGCCTCATGGCGCAGGAGACGGCCAAGTCGCACATGTCGCTCGACGACCTGTTCGAACGGATCCAGGAAGGCCACGCAGAGGTCAAGCTGGTCGTGAAGGCCGACACGCAGGGCTCCATCGAAGCGCTGAAGGACTCGCTGGCCAAGTTGGACCAGACCGAGGTGGAGATCCCCATCATCCACAGCGGCGTCGGCGCCATCACGGAGACCGATGTCATGCTTGCCGACGCTTCGGATGCGATCATCATCGGCTTCAACGTGCGACCTGAGCCGAAGGCGAAGGCACTCGCAGAGGTCTCCAAGGTCGACATGCGCCTCTACCGCATCATCTACAAGATCATCGAGGACATCAACGCAGCGCGCATCGGCATGCTCAAGCCCACGATCGAGGAGCAGGAGACCGCGGTCATCGAGGTGCGCGAACTCTTCCGCGTCCCGAAGCTGGGGGTCATCGCAGGCTGCTACGTGACCGAGGGCGAAGTCCACCGCGACGACCTCGTGCGTGTCGTTCGTCAGGGCACGATCATCCTCGACGGCACCATCCACTCGCTACGCAGGTTCAAAGAGGACGTGAAGTCCGTCAAGGTCGGCTATGAATGCGGTCTCGCGCTGGAGAACTTCCAGGACCTCAAGGAGGGCGACGTCCTCGAGACCTACAAGAAGGTCTCAGTCGCCCGGGAGGAGTAACAACCATGCGTTCCTATCCGCGAGCCCGCGCCATGGCAGAAACGGTGCGGGAACTCGTCGCACGCATCCTGCTCGAGGAGATCTCGGATCCGCGAGTCGACTTCATCACGATCACAGGGGTCGAACTCAGCCCCGATATGCGCTACGGAACGGTCTATGTCACCACGCGTGAGACAGATGACGCCGAAGTGGCCCTCGAGGGACTCAAGGCAGCGACCGGACGCGTCCGGTCGCTGCTGGGTAGCCGGGTACGCCTACGCTACTCCCCGGAGATCACGTTCAAGCTCGACCCCGCCATCGAAGAGGCGACCCGGATAAGCAACGCCATCCGGCGTGAGCGCGAGGCCGGGCGAGTCCCGGAGGAGTCGGTCGAGACCACCGAAGAGACAGAGACCGGTGAAGATGTCTGACGCGATCACAACGGAACGCACGGTGGCCGAGGCGCTGCTGGGCGCCGGGTCGGTCGTGGTCTGCGCTCACGTCAACCCCGATGGGGACGCCGTTGGTTCCGTTCTCGCGCTGACGCTGGCTCTCCGTCAGATAGGGATCGAAGCTGTTCCCACCCTGGCGGATGCGCATGAGGCTCCTTCTACCTACTCGTTCCTCGAGGGTTTCGAGTTCTACCGACCTTCGTCGGAACTGACGCCGCCGGACGTCTTCGTCGCTCTCGACACGCCCACCTGGGCACGTCTCGGGACGGCGGAACCGCTCGCGCGCGCTGCCGGTCGTGTGATCGTGATCGACCATCACTCGGACGATGCCTGCTTCGGGGCGCTGAATCTCGTGGATGCCGACGCGTCGTCGACGGCGTCCATCGTGTGGCGGTTGCTCCCCGAGCTCGGCGCTGAGGCGACGCCCGCCATCGCCGCCGCCTCGTACGCCGCACTGATGACCGACACCGGTCGCTTCTCGTATGGCAACACCACGCCACGCGCGCTGCGCGATGCAGCCGACATGATCGAAGCCGGAGCCAACGCCCGCCGCTCGTACACGAAGGTGTACGAATCACGGACGCCCCCGGCGCTGGCGTTGCTCGGCCGCGTCCTGTCCCGCATAACGCTGGCCAACAAGAACCGCGTGGTCTACTCCTGGATCACGGACACGGACCTGGCCGAGACCGGCGCGCTTCCCGAGGAGACGGAGAACATCGTCGACATCGTCCGCCAGACGGGACGGGTGGACGCGGTGGTGGTCTTCAAGCAGGAGACGGCAGGGGTCAAGGTCTCGCTTCGCGCCAAGTGCCCCACACTCGACGTCGGGGCGATCGCCCGCTCGTTCGGCGGCGGAGGCCACTTCGCCGCCGCGGGAGCGACGCTGAGCGTCCCCCTGGACGATGCCATTGCCGAGGTGCTCGCCCTTCTCCCCGGAGGCGCGGCGTGAGTCGCCGCGGCATCACCTCGCTCTCCGGCATCCTGCTCGTCGACAAGCCCGCAGGAATGACGAGCCATGACGTCGTCGCCGCGGTCCGACGGGCGACAGGGGAGGGACGCGTAGGCCACGCGGGGACCCTCGATCCGATGGCCACCGGACTGCTCGTCGTCCTTGTCGGTCCCTACGCACGGCTCGCCCCGTATCTTTCGGGAGCCGAGAAGTCGTACGAAGCTCGTATCGCGTTCGGTACGGAGATGGACACCGACGACGCCGAAGGAACCGCGACGCGCTCCGCGGACACTCCCGCGGGACTCTTCGACGCCGCTCATGCCGAGGGACTCATACGTGCATCGCTCGGCGCCTCACTTCAGACCCCTCCCGCTTACTCGGCGATCAAGGTCGGAGGACGCGTCTCCCATCGTGCAGCGCGAGCTGGTGAGGAGCTGGTTCTCGCGGACCGCCCTATCGAGGTATTCGAGGCGGAACTCACGGCCATCGACGCCGACGCCCGCACCTGGGATGTACGCTACCGCGTCTCGAAGGGCACGTATGTACGCGCGCTCGCACGCGACCTGGGACGGGCCGCCCGGAGCGCCGCACACCTGAGCGCGCTGCGCCGCACCGCCAGCGGCAATCTGAGCCTCGATGCCGCCCACGATCTCGAAGAGGTCGCGGTAGCGGCTCGAGAAGACCGCATCGCCGGACTCTTCGCCGATCCGATCATCGCTCTCGGTCTACCGGTCGCCGACTTCGCGCCGCGGGAGATCGCACACGGGCATTCTCCCGCACTCCCGCCAGACTCGGTCTTCACCGACGGCTCGCGCGTGGCGGTCCGCTGCGAGGGAGCATTTGCGGGCGTCTACAGCGTGCGCGGCGATCGCTTGGCGCCGGAAGTCGCCCTTCTGAAGGCGGACGTTCGATGAGTCGCATACTCCACTGGCACCCGGAGATGGAACACCTTGGTGGCTGCGTGGTCGCCATGGGAGTGTTCGACGGTGTCCACATCGGCCATCAGGCGCTCGTGCATGATGCCGTCGAGCTGGCCCGGTCTCGCGGAGTGTGTTCCGTGGTGCTGACCTTCGACCGTGATCCCGATCAGATCGTGAACCCCGCGACGGCGATGCCCCAATTGCTGGACCTCGACGACAAGTTGAACCTTCTGGCCCGACAAGGCGCTGACGTCGTTCTGGTGGTCCCGTTCACCGAGCGGTTGGCTGCCACCGCGCCGCTGGTGTTCCTGGACGAGGTCCTCCTCCAAACGATGGCCCCTGTCGCTGTGACCGTCGGCTACGACTTCAGGTTCGGCCACCGGGCCGAAGGCGACGTGGATGTGCTGGTGCGCTACGGCGCCGTACATGGCTTTACCGTGCTGGCCCACGAGCTGGTCAACGACGCGGGCGCGCCCGTCACTTCGACCCGCATCCGCCGCCTCGTCGAGTCGGGGGAGGTCTCCGAAGCCGGGCGCCTCCTCGGACGACCGCATCGCGTGCGCGGGCTGGTCGTTCGCGGGCGGGGAGAGGGCGCTGAGCTCGACGCACCCACGGCGAACCTCGCGACCGCGCCGTTCGCCGCACTGCCGGCCGACGGCGTCTACGCGGGACGGACGGAGGTGGACGGCGTGACATACGCATGCGCTGTCTCCGTGGGAGTGCCGCCCTCGTTCCCGGACGCGACCGCCGAGCTGGAAGCGCACCTGATCGGGTTCCGTGGCGACCTCTACGGCCGCTCTCTCGTCATCGAGTTCATCAGCAGGATCCGCCCGCAGCGGCGCTTCGACGATCAAGCCGAGCTCGCCGCCGCCATCCGCGCCGACATCGAGCAGGTCAGACACCTCGCGGGCCCCTAGCCGCCGCGTCATTCTCCGGTCGACCTGTGATACACTGTCGCGGTTGTCCCTAGATAGGCCCCGTGCCTTGAGTGGTCGGAACTCCACCGACGCCGCTCTCGGACGGAGGCGACGAAGCAAGAACCGAAAGGGTGGATCAGAATGCCGCTTTCCAAGGACGTCACCGCAGAGATCGTTGCCGACAACCGGAAGCACGATACCGACACCGGTTCGACGGAAGTCCAGATCGCTCTGCTCACGCAGCGCATCCGCGACCTCACCGAGCACCTCCGCGAGCACAAGCACGACCACCACACCCGTCGCGGGCTGCTGCAGATGGTCGGCCAGCGTCGCCGGCTCATGAACTACCTCAAGAAGTCCGACGTCGAGCGTTATCGCGCGATCATCGCCAAGCTCGGCATCCGCGGCGTCTAGTCGTTCGCGAACCACAATAGGATCCAACGGAAGCGGGGATACACTCCTCGCTTCCGCGTATGAAGAGGGGAACCCCCACGAGGGGCGGTTCCGCATCGAAGCCGGGGGCATGAGGCCCGCCGGCAAGAGGGAAGAGGCAGAGGATGGGAAAGGTAACCGAAACGTTCGAACTGTACGGAAAGACCTACACGCTCGAGACGGGCGAACTGGCCAAGCTGGCCGGTGGCGCGGTCGTCGTGCGGCAGGGTGACACGATGGTCCTGGTCACCGCCACGGCCTCCAAGTTCCCCAAGGATCTCGACTTCTTCCCGCTCACCGTCGACTTCGAAGAGCGGATGTACGCCGCGGGCAAGCTCCCCGGCGGCTTCATCAAACGTGAAAGCCGACCGAGCGAGAAGGCGGTCCTGACCGCGCGCATGATCGACCGCCCGATCCGCTCGTCCTTCGCCGACGGCTTCCGCAACGAAGTCCAGATCATCGCGACGGTCATGTCGGCCGACCAGGTCAACCAGCCTGACGTGATCTCGATCATGGGCGCCTCGTCCGCGCTGCTCGCCGCCGGCATCCCCTTCGAAGGCCCCCTGGCCGGTGTCCGCGTATGCCGCGACGCCGAGGGTGCGTTCATCGTGAACCCGTCGTTCGAAGAGGCCGATGCCTCTGACCTCGACCTCGTGGTCGCCGGCTCCAAGGACGCCGTCTACATGCTCGAGGCCGGAGCGCACGAGGTGTCCGAAGAGGACATGCTGTCCGCACTGATGTTCGCCCAGGACGCCATCGCCGCCTTCTGCGAGGTGCAGGAACGATTCCTGGCCAAGCTCGTCATCACCCCGATGGTCGTCCCCGTGCACGCCATCGACCCGGCGCTCATCGACCGCATCTTCGCGGCCGGCACCGACAAGATGAACGCTGCGCTGCACAACGCGGACAAGCTCTCCCGCATGGCCGACGTCCAGGCGGTCAAGGATGAGATCCTCGCCACCTTCACGCCCGAGGAGCTCGCCGCCGACGGCAAGGACATCAAGGCTGCCCTGAAGAAGCTCGAGAAGAAGACCATGCGCACCATGGTCCTCACCACCGGCGAGCGTGCCGATGGTCGCGCCCTCGACGAAGTCCGCGAGATCACCACGACCGCCGGCTACCTGCCGCGCAGCCATGGCTCAGGACTCTTCACTCGCGGTCAGACGCAGGTCCTGTCCGTGCTCACCCTCGGGATGCTCTCCGAGTGGCAGCGCATCGACACCATCGACGTCTCCGAGGGCAAGCGCTACATCCACCACTACAACTTCCCGCCGTTCTCCGTCGGAGAGACGGGCTTCATGCGTGGCCCGAAGCGTCGCGACATCGGCCATGGTGCCCTTGCTGAGCGCGCGCTGCTCCCCGTGGTCCCCGCCGAAGAGGACTTCCCCTACACGCTCCGCATCGTCTCCGAGGTGCTCGCGTCCAACGGTTCGTCCTCCATGGGCTCCGTCTGCGGCTCGACCCTCGCGCTGATGGACGCCGGCGTGCCGATCTCCGCTCCGGTCTCCGGCATCGCGATGGGACTCATCAAGGAGGGTGACGACGTCGCCATCCTGACCGACATCCAGGGCCTCGAGGACTTCCTCGGCGACATGGACTTCAAGGTCGCCGGCACCGCCGCGGGCATCACCGCGATGCAGAT
>Ga0209430_1001229_pt1 | contig 19897 bp, 14 predicted proteins | sample BarGraIncub1133A_FD_184504 | JGI IMG/M metagenome (GOLD analysis project Ga0209430, IMG submission 184504) | Arctic peat soil microbial communities from Barrow, Alaska - Barrow Graham LP Incubations 11-33A (SPAdes) (version 2) | ecosystem: Environmental > Terrestrial > Soil > Wetlands > Peat... | reverse complement strand
CAGAATGCAATGGAGCTCCTGACCTATCTGACATTGGGTTACCAGGATGTATATGATTTCTCCAAATTGCCGATTCCTTTTGTGTGTATCGCAACCGATTTGACTAACGGTGAGGAGGTCGTTCTGAACAAAGGATACCTGCCCAAGGCCATCAGAGCGAGTATGGCAGTACCCGCAGCTTTCACCTCGGTTGAGATCGATGGCAAGATGCTGGTTGACGGTGGAGTCGTTAACAATTATCCTGTGGATCGATGTAAGGAAATGGGGGCTGACTATATCATTGGTGTCGACATCATGGACAGCATGCTAACGGCCAAAGAGCTCAAAGACATCCCGGATGTTGTGGCACAGATGATGAATTTTATGGACAAGAAACGTGCCAACCAAAACGCTAAGAGTGTTGATTTGTATATACGTCCTTTTATCAGAGGCTATTCTGTTGCCCGCTTTAGCTCTGAGTCAGCCCTGAATCTGATCAAAAGAGGCGAAGATGCCGCAAGAAGGGTGCTGCCACAACTGATTCATCTCCGGGATTCTCTTCATCTGGAAGTGAAAAAGAGACCTTTCCATGACAAGATGAGAAATGACACCATCCTGGTGATCAGCAACATCGAGGTAACCGGGACCGACAGGGCAAAGATCGCGTTTTACCTTGGCCAGGTAGGAATCAAGCACGATCAGCGCGTCACGCTTGAGCACCTCAGGAATGGAATATCCAGGCTGTATTCAACAGGAAATTATGAATTTGTTAACTATCAGCTCGTTGGAAGTAAATCCATGACACTGAAGATTGAAGTGAGAGAGCGCAAGAACAACAAGATCAACGCCGGACTTCATTACGACTCTGATTTCAATTCCTCCATGCTGGTTAACATCACGCTTCGCAATCAGAATTTCTTTGGAGCGCGGTTATCGTTGGATGCAAAACTGTCGCAGTATCCGATGTTTTCGGCTAATTATTCGATCGACAGAGGCTGGAAACCAGGACTTTTCGCCAAACTCATGTATGTGGAAGATCATGTTTACAGGTACAGGGAGGATAAGAAAATTGCAGAAATTGATATGTCTCTGATCAACCTGCAGCTTGCAACGCACTCCTATTTAAACGATGCAACCAGGTTCACACTGGGAGCATCTATGGACCGTTTTGGTCTGGGTAACGTCATCGGCGACACATCCAGCTATAACCTCCAGCCAAAAACTTATTTCAATCTTATCTCCAGAATTGAACACAACAGCCTGAATAAGGTCTATTTCCCGACGAGTGGTGTCAATGTTGGCGGAGGTATCAAGGTATTACTAACCAACTGGACGAATAATCCGGTTTTCATTGGAGATTTTTCGTTGAAGCGGGCCAGTGCAATTTCCGAACGGATTACCTATATCTATTCTCTTAACAGCCGTATGATTTTCGGGGGCAACAAATCCTTTTTCCACCATACTTTCCTTGGAGGCGTGCAGCAGACAGATTACTTCAGCAACAGCATTCCGTTCAATGGTATCAGAAGGATGGAGCTGAATACCAGCAGTGTGGGTGTCGGCCGACTGGAGTTCAGGTTAAGAATGTGGGAGAAGATTTTTGTTTCCATATCCGGAGACATCGGGATGTACAGCAATGATAACCTGTTCTTTACGAACCAGAAAACCATTTTCGGCGGTGGATTGAATGCGGCATACAATAGTGTCGTCGGACCCCTCGAATTCAACCTGAGCTTCTCCAGTCTGGACAGGGATGTGCTTCCTTTTCTTTCACTGGGATTTTGGTTCTGATATTTTGTTCTCGCCTAAGGTTTTTTAACTTTGACAGCGTCATGCGTCATGCTGAATTTAATTCAGCATCCCATTTTTAATGAGGGGATTCCGAATCAAGTTTACAATGACGGTGGAACGTCATTAGGCACTTAACACAACACTAGTTCATAGGTTATTGTATCACACCTTCTTTCACTGACTCAGAATATGCGATATACTGTTCTGCTTCTGCTGTTTTTCTGCTTGTTTGTGTCCTCCCAGGCACAAAATAATGCCGTTGACAGCCTTCTGAATGCCGGAAGTCTGAAGACCGGATCTTATAGCATTTATGCCATCGATGCCTCAACAGGTCAGACAATTTATTCCTCACCCCAGAAAAGCCTAAGCACCGCCTCGGTAATGAAACTCTTCACTACGACTGTCGCTTTGGAGGTTCTGGGACCTGAACATACCTTTTCAACCTCTTTATATTATACCGGGAATCTCAATGCAAAAACAGGCGTCCTGAAGGGTAACCTGATTTTAAAAGGAGGCGCTGATCCGGCTTTCTACTCCTCCTATTTTGAGGATCACTACCGAGGATGTTTTGAAAACTGGGTCAACCTGCTAAAGATGAGCGGCATCAGGAAGATCGACGGTAAGATCCTTCTGGATCTTTCTGCTCTCGACCGCACATCTGTCCCCGGAGGATGGAATTGGGATGATATCGGAAATTATTACGGGGCAGGCGTCTCGGCGCTGACATTCATGGACAATACTTACAGCATCCATTTTTCTTCCCCGGAAACGGCCGGTAAATTAGTAACGGTAAAATCTATCCAACCGGAAATACCCGGATTAAAGCTCGAGAATCTTGTACGTTCTTCTTTAATAAGCGGAGATCACACCATTGTTTATGGTGCTCCCGGCTCTTACCAGGAATATGTTGAAGGAACAATCCCGGTATCCAGGGCGGATTTTGTTGTCAGGGCCTCGATGCCGGATCCGGCGATGGTGGCCGGACAGACCCTCCTGAAGAAGATCAGGGAAGGGGGCATATCAATTTCGGGTGGTGTTGCCAAAATGGCTACTAAGGATACCACGAAGAGAATCCTGGTAAGTAATTTTCAGTCGCCATCCCTGAAAGATCTGATTGTACCGCTTAACAAGGAGAGTCTCAATCTTTTTGCAGAACACCTTTTGTGCGAAATTGGACGAGTGCAAGCAGATGCGTCCAATCTGGCCCCAGCCAATGGATCCGGAGTCTTGCATGAGGGAGAATCCGCTCTGGCCAGCGGCTTGGAGGCTTATAGTAAATTCTGCAAAGACAAAGGGATCTATTCGGAAGGATTCTTTCCGGCAGACGGCAGCGGACTATCCCGCGGCAACGCGCTTACTGCCCGAACCCTCGTCGAGACGATGAAATCTGTCTATGATGGTCCGAACAGGGAGCTGTTTTTTAACGCTTTCCCGGTAGCCGGGGTGGATGGAACGCTGAAAAACAGTTTCAAGGGTACTCCGTTGGAAAAAAATCTGAAGGCCAAAACCGGATCGATGGCCAGGGTCAGGAGCATTGCGGGGATGATGCAAACCAAAAACGGGAAAACTGTTTTGGTAGCAATCATCCTGAATAATTTCGATCTTCCTTCATCAGGAACTTCCAAATTACTGGAATCCATTCTGATGACAGTTTATAACGAACAAGGTAATTGAATTTTGAATTTTTGGTTAAAATATTCTATTATTCACAACTCATAATCAAAATGGCAAAAAAACTATAATTTATCAATTATTTAACCTTGATTACTTTCAATTTTATTTTGTGGTGAATTTTTTATTGATATTTTTGTCGCAGTAATAACATTAAGTAAGACATGAAAACATCCGCTGACATCCTCCTTCTCGTGGTCATTCTAATTCTCGTCTGTGCAGGTTGAGGAGGTAAGTCTTTGTGATGACATAAAATACAAGAACCTTTCTCAACAAAACGAGAAAGGTTCTTTTTTTAAAATAAAGATTATGCAAAAAGGGTTAAGAAGCAATCAGTCCACGCAGGGTCGTAAAATGGCAGGCGCCAGAAGCCTGTGGCGGGCCAACGGCATGAAAGAGTCTCATTTTGGGAAGCCAATCATCGCCATTGTCAATTCTTTCACGCAGTTTGTGCCGGGTCACATGCACCTGCATGAGGTCGGACAGATGGTCAAGAAGCTGGTCGAGGCCGAAGGTTGTTTCGCTGCCGAGTTCAATACCATCGCCATTGACGACGGCATCGCGATGGGGCACAGCGGGATGCTTTATTCCCTGCCTTCCCGCGATTTGATTGCCGATAGTGTTGAATACATGGTGAATGCCCATCAGGCGGATGCCATGATCTGCATCTCCAACTGCGATAAGATTACCCCCGGGATGTTGATGGCCTCCATGCGGTTAAACATTCCTTCCATCTTTGTTTCGGGTGGTCCGATGGAGGCCGGCGAGATCCGTGGCAAGCAATATGACCTGGTCGACGCGATGGTCATGGGAGCCGACGATTCGGTTGATGAAACGCTTCTCGCTGAAGTCGAACAGGATGCCTGCCCGACCTGCGGATCCTGTTCCGGCATGTTTACAGCCAACTCAATGAACTGTCTGACAGAGGCTTTAGGTCTCTCCTTGCCAGGAAACGGAACCATCGTCGCCACCCACCTCAACCGGAAAAAACTCTTCGAAAAAGCCGCGAAACGCATCGTCGAAATCACCAATGCCTATTACCATGATGGCAACGAGAGCGTCTTACCCCGTTCCATCGCCACCCGCGATGCCTTCATGAATGCCATGACACTCGATATCGCGATGGGCGGCTCGACCAATACCGTATTGCATCTCCTGGCCGTCGCCCATGAGGCTGGAGTAAATTTTACCATGAAAGACATGGATGAACTTTCTCGTAAGGTGCCTTGTATCTGCAAGGTAGCGCCTAGCTCCTCCTATCATGTACAGGATGTGAACCGCGCTGGCGGTATCCTGGGAATCCTGGGAGAACTGGAAAGAAAAGGATTGTTGCACCTCGGCGTGTCTCGGGTGGACGAGCCAACCCTTGCTGCAGCCATCGCAAAATGGGACATCCGAAGGGTGGACGAAAATTCGGAAGCGCACAAATGGTTTGCCTCCGCACCCGGAAATATCGGCCGGAACCTGGTAATGGGTTCGCAGGAAAAATATTATGCAGCGCTGGATCTCGACAGGCAAAAAGGATGCATCCGCGAGGTGGATCATGCCTTTTCGAAGGAAGGCGGACTGGCCGTTTTATATGGAAATATCGCCAGAAGCGGCTGTATCGTGAAAACGGCCGGCGTGGATGCTTCGGTTTGGCATTTCGAGGGCACGGCCCGTGTCTTTGAATCCCAGGAAGATTCCTGCACAGGCATCCTGGAAGGAAAAGTCAAACCCGGAGATGTGGTGATCATCCGCTACGAAGGACCGAAAGGCGGTCCGGGGATGCAAGAAATGCTCTACCCTACTTCCTACCTGAAATCCAGGAAACTTGACAAGGTCTGCGCCCTGCTGACGGACGGACGTTTCTCCGGTGGAACATCGGGGTTGTCGATCGGCCACGTCTCACCCGAAGCGGCTGCCGGCGGAGAAATCGCGCTGGTGCAGGATGGGGATAAGATTGTAATTGACATTCCCGGCAGGAAAATAGAATGGCTGGTCAGCGAAAAAGAGTTAGCGAAACGCAAAGCATCGGAAGAGGCCCGCGGGAAAAATGCCTGGCGGCCTTCGACCCGGAAAAGAGAGGTCAGCAAGGCACTGAAAGCGTATGCACAGCTGGTTTCGTCGGCAGACAAGGGTGCTGTTCGAATGCTGGATTAGCCTCCGGTCCCTGAGCCAGCCCCGCTCTCCCTCGTTTGCAACGAGGGATCACAAGAGGACTGCAAAACTTCTCCCTCGTTGCAAACGAGGGAGAGCGCAGATTAGTAGGGGCGGCCTGCATCCGCCCAAAAGTAAAGAGTGAAAATGGAAAAATAGAAGAATCATATGAGTACAAAAAGTGAAAAACCAAAACATAATCAGCAAGAGACCTTAGAAATTTCAGGCTCTGAGGCGATGGTCCGGTCGCTGGTGGCGGAGGGTGTCGAGACAATTTTCGGCTACCCCGGCGGAGCCATCATGCCAATTTATGATGCACTATATGATTACGGTCACGCCGTCAAACACGTGCTTGTACGCCACGAGCAGGGTGCAGTCCACGCAGCACAAGGATATGCGCGCGTTTCGGGCAAAGTTGGCGTCTGTTTCGCTACCTCCGGTCCGGGAGCTACTAACCTGATTACCGGCATCGCCGATGCCATGATCGATTCCACTCCGCTGGTATGCGTGACCGGTCAGGTAACCTCAGGACTGCTCGGTACTGACGCCTTCCAGGAATCTGACATGATCGGTATCTCTATGCCAGTGACTAAATGGAACTACCAGATAACCAATGCAGAAGAAATTCCTGAAGCAATCGCCAAGGCTTTTTATATCGCCTCAACTGGCCGCCCCGGGCCCGTTTTGCTCGATATTACCAAGGATGCGCAATTCGGCAAAATGAATTTTGCCTATAAAAAATGTACCCGTATCCGTTCCTATGTTCCGGAATTTCCAACCGACAAGGAGCACCTCAAGAAGGCTGCCGATCTGATCAATGCCGCCCAAAAACCTTTCCTGATTTTCGGTCAGGGGATATTACTGTCTAGCGCAGAAAAAGAGCTCAAGCACTTCATTGAAAAGACCGGAATCCCTGCAGCATCCACTTTGCTGGGTATCTCGGCACTTAATACTGACCATCCACTTCATATGGGAATGCTCGGAATGCATGGCAACTATGCGCCCAATGTCAAGACCAACCAGTGTGATGTTCTGATTGCCATCGGAATGCGCTTCGACGATCGCGTAACAGGAAACATCAAGACCTACGCCTCTCAGGCCAAAGTCATCCATATTGAGATCGACGCCGCGGAGATTGACAAGAATATCAAGACTGAAGTAGCAATACTCGGTGATGCCAGGCATACGCTGCGTCTGCTTTCCACTTTGGTGGACGAAAAGAGACATACTGACTGGGTGAATGAATTTCTCACTGACAGGAAGAAAGAGGAAGAGAAGGTCATTGTCAAGGATCTGCACCCAACAAAACCCGGTTTAACCATGGGTGAGGTGGTAAGAATGTCGACAGATTTAACTCACAATCAGTCAGTTATCGTTACAGATGTTGGACAGAACCAAATGGCAGCAGCCCGATATGCACGCTTCAACCAGTCGAGGTCGTGGGTTACCTCCGGCGGTCTGGGAACTATGGGCTTCGGACTCCCCGCTGCCATCGGAGCCAAGATGGGTGCCCCCGAAAAAGAGGTCATTCTCTTCGTTGGAGATGGTGGTATCCAGATGACTATACAAGAACTTGGAACCATTGCTCAGGAAAAATTACCCGTAAAAATTGTGATTTTGAACAATAATTTCCTGGGCATGGTTCGCCAGTGGCAGGAGCTGTTTTTTGAGAAAAGATATTCCTTTACGGAAATTACCAGTCCGGATTTCGTTAAATTAGCCTCTGCCTATGGTATTCCCGCGGCAGTGGTTTCTGATAGGAAAGATTTGGAACCGGCAATGAAAACGATGCTTGCCGACAAAGGACCCTATCTGCTGGAGGTGAAAATCGAGAAGGAAGACAACATCTTCCCAATGGTTCCGGCGGGAGCGACAGTTTCACATTGTCTACTTGGCGCGGACGAATTATAATTACCAACCCTCAAAAAAGCAACCATGAAGCAAGAATATATCATCAGTGCCTACAGTGAAAACCACATCGGTCTGTTGAACCGGATCACCATCATCTTCACGCGAAGGAAAGTCAACATTGAGAGTTTAACTGTTTCTGAATCAGCTATTACTGGAATTTCCAAATTCACCATCGTGGTAAACGAGGAAATGGAAAAAGTTGTCAACATCGTCAAGCAGATCGAGAAGCAGATCGAAGTTCTGAAGGCTTTCTACCATACCAACGACGAGATGATCTATCAAGAAATCGCCCTTTACAAAGTCTCAACGCAGGCATTGATTGAGAGTGAAATGATCGAGAAGATGGTACGGAAACACAACGCCCGGATTCTGGAGGTCACCAAAGAATATACTGTCATCGAAAAGACTGGTCACAAAGAGGAGACGCAGGCGCTCTTCAACGGATTAAACCAGTTTGGCGTGCTGCAATTTATCCGTTCGGGCCGGATTGCTATCACCCGCTCCCCCATTGAGCGGCTCTCGGAATTTTTGCACGAAAGGGATGCGTTGTTTGCTAAGATGGAGGCAAAAATTAAATGAAGAGATCGCTCCAACCGCTACGCTATCCCTCGTTACAAATCCGTTATCCCTCGTTTCAAACGAGGGATGGCAGAGAAAAGGGGAATCCGTTATCCCTCGTTTCAAACGAGGGATGGCAGAGAAAAGGGGAATCCGTTATCCCTCGTTTCAAACGAGGGATGGCAGATTACCAGCGGATTGCAAATCCGCCGGAGCAAGTGAAAAATGAAAAGTGAAAAATTAAGAAGAAGAATTTTAAAGACAATAATTATTATAAACATTTATCATTAAAAAAGTTTTACAATGGCAAAAATTAAGTTTGGAACAGAAGAAGAAAATGTGGTTACACGTGAGGAATTTCCGGTATCAAAAGCATTGGATATTCTTAAAGATGAAATTATAGCAGTTATCGGTTATGGTGTTCAGGGACCAGCGCAGTCTATGAACATGAGAGATAATGGCTTTAAAGTAATAATTGGCCAGGCTCCTGAATTTAAATCAGATTGGGAAAAAGCCATTAAAGACGGATGGGTTCCTGGTGAAACACTATTCCCTGTAGTTGAAGCTGTAAAAAAAGCCACGATTATTCAATTTCTTGTCTCGGATGCTGCTCAACGTTTGCTTTGGCCTTCGATAAAGCCGCATCTGAATGAAGGGGATGCCCTCTATTTTTCCCATGGTTTTTCAATAACATTCAAAGATCAAACATCGGTAATCCCCCCAGCCAATATTGACGTGATCATGGCAGCTCCAAAAGGATCTGGTGCAAGTGTGCGTACGAACTTCTTAGCAGGAACAGGTATTAATTCAAGCTATGCAGTATTTCAGGATTATACAGGCAGGGCCATGGACCGTACCCTGGCACTTGGTATCGCTATTGGCTCGGGTTACATGTTTCCGACTACATTCGAGAAGGAAGTCTATTCCGACCTTACCGGCGAACGCGGTGTTCTGATGGGGGCCCTGGCAGGTATTATCGAAGCACAGTACAAAGTTCTTCGCGATAACGGACATAGTCCTTCAGAGTCTTTTAACGAAACTGTTGAAGAGCTTACTCAAAGCCTTATTCGTCTGGTTGATCAAAACGGAATGGACTGGATGTATTCCAATTGTAGCGCCACTGCACAACGTGGTGCCCTCGACTGGAGACACAAATTCCGCGAAGCCACGCTACCGGTTTTTGAAGATCTGTACAAAAGTGTTAAGACTGGTGTGGAAACCAAACGCGTTCTTGATTCAACAAGTGGTATTGATTACAAAGATTTCCTGGAAATAGAGTTAAAGGAGATGCGGGAATCGGAACTCTGGACTGCCGGAGCGGCCGTGCGCAAATTGAGACCGGGGAACCATTAATTAACAATGTATGGACAATAGAGTATATATTTTTGATACCACTTTGCGCGACGGCGAACAGGTGCCAGGATGCCAGCTGAACACCATCGAGAAGATCGAGGTAGCCAGGGTCCTGGAACAATTGGGAGTCGATGTCATCGAAGCTGGGTTTCCGATTTCGAGTCCGGGTGACTTTAAATCGGTCGTCGAGATCTCCAAGGCGGTCACCTGGCCCACCATTTGTGCCTTGTCACGTGCCGTGGAGAAAGATATCGAAGTAGCGGCAGAGTCGTTGAAATTTGCCAAGCGCGGCAGAATTCACACCGGCATCGGCACCTCTCCCTACCACATTGTCTCCAAACTGAACTCTAATCCGGAGGAGATTCTGGACCGTGCAGTCAGGGCCGTCAAATACGCCAAAAGGTTCGTCGAAGATGTAGAATTCTATGCCGAAGACGCCGGACGTTCAGATAATGTCTACCTGGCAAGGGTAATAGAAGCCGTGATCAAGGCGGGTGCTACGGTGGTCAACATCCCGGATACGACAGGATATTGTCTGCCCTCTGACTTTGGGGAAAAAATCAAATTCCTGATGGAGAATGTCCCGAACATACACAAGGCTATTATCTCCACTCACTGTCACAACGACTTAGGCATGGCCACCGCCAACACCATCGCCGGTGTGATGAACGGCGCGCGTCAGGTGGAGGTTACCATCAACGGTATCGGTGAGCGTGCGGGAAATACTTCGCTCGAGGAGGTGGTTATGATCCTTCGCTCCCACAAAGAGCTTGATCTGCACACCAATATCAACACCAAGAATATCTACAAGACTAGCAAACTCGTCTCCAGCCTGATGAACATGCCGGTTCAGCCCAACAAGGCCATCGTAGGCCGGAACGCCTTCGCCCATTCAAGTGGCATCCACCAGGACGGCGTGCTGAAGAACCGCGAAAACTACGAAATTATCGATCCGGTAGAAGTTGGTATTAACGAGTCTTCCATCGTGCTGACAGCCAGGAGCGGACGTGCCGCTTTGAATCATCACCTGGAAATGCTGGGTATCAAACTTGAAAAGGAGAAACTCGACGAGGTTTACCAGGAGTTTCTGTTGCTGGCCGACAAGAAGAAAGACATCAAAGAAGATGATCTGCTGGTACTGGTTGGTGAACACGCAAGTACTGAACGCCGCATCAAACTCGACTTTCTGCAGGTCGTAACAGGGAAGAACCTGTTGCCAATGGCTACTATCCGCCTCAACATCGCCGGCGAGAAATTTACTGCTACAGAATCCGGCAACGGACCAGTCGACGCGGCGATCAATGCTGTCAAGTCCATTATCCACCGAAAGGTGACTTTACAGGAATTCCTGATTCAGGCAATGAACAAAGGAAGCGACGACATTGGCAAGGTGCACATGCAGGTGGAGCACGAAGGCAATATCTTCAACGGTTTTGGCGCCAATACCGACATTATTACCGCTTCGGTGGAGGCTTTCATCGATGCAATCAATAAAATTGGTAACAGTGAGAAGGTTTCTGACGTAAAAGGGTAATCTTTCGATCGAGCGGCCCTTCGACTGCGCTCAGGGACCGGTAGGTGCCCGGTCCCTGAGCGCAGTCGAAGGGTCAAGCATAACAAAAAATTAATATAATAGATTTTGGAACCAACAACATTATTCGATAAAATCTGGGATGCCCATGTGGTCGACAAGATTGAAGGCGGACCTTCCGTCCTGTACATCGACCGGCATTATATCCACGAGGTAACCAGTCCGGTGGCCTTTTCAGGATTGGAAAAACGCGGACTGAAGGTCTTCCGTCCGCAGAATACCGTGGCAACCCCAGATCACAACGTCCCAACCATCGGGCAGCATCTGCCAATTCGCGAAGAACTTTCCCGCAAACAGGTGGAGACGCTGACCGAAAATTGTTCAAGACACCATATTCCGATGTACGGTCTGGGCCACAAATGGCACGGTGTCGTACACATCATCGGACCGGAGTTGGGCCTCACCCAACCGGGCATGACGATCGTCTGCGGCGACAGCCATACCTCTACCCACGGCGCCTTCGGAAGCCTCGCTTTCGGCATCGGCACCAGCGAAGTGGAAATGGTTTTTGCCAGTCAGTGCGTCCTCCTTCCCAAACCAAAGAAGATGCGCATTAATGTGGATGGCACGCTGGGCAAGAACGTAACATCCAAGGACATAGCCCTTTATGTAATCTCTCAACTTTCTACTTCCGGAGGAACTGGGCACTTCATTGAGTTCGCCGGTTCTGCTATCCGCTCGCTTTCCATGGAAGCCAGGATGACCCTGTGCAACATGAGCATCGAGTGCGGCGCCCGGGGCGGGATGATTGCCCCGGACGAAACGACTTTTGTCTACCTGAAGGGTCGCGAAAAGGCTCCAAAGGGTGAAGCATGGGATAAAAAATTGGCCGAATGGAAGAAGTTAAAGACCGATGACGACGCAATTTTTGACACCGAACATACTTTCGATGCCGCCGATATCACGCCAATGATCACTTACGGGACCAATCCCGGAATGGGTGTCGGCGTGGAGGGTTCTATCCCTACCGGGGAAGGTCTCACAGGCAGCGATCGAGCCACTTTCCTGAAATCCCTTGAATACATGGGATTCCGGCCCGGCGAAAAACTAAAAGGTAAGAAGATAGACTACGTCTTTATCGGCAGCTGTACCAACGGCCGTATCGAAGATTTCAGGATGTTTACCAACTATATCAAAGGCAAGAAGAAGGCTTCCTGGGTGACCGCCTGGATCGTACCCGGCTCTAAACAGGTTGAAAATCAGATCCGTGAAGAAGGACTGGTAGAAATCATGGAAACAGCAGGTTTCGTACTTCGTCAGCCCGGATGTTCCGCCTGTCTGGCGATGAACGACGACAAGGTTCCGGAAGGTAAATATGCCGTTTCGACTTCCAACCGAAATTTCGAAGGACGCCAGGGTCCGGGTGCACGAACGATGTTAGCAAGTCCGCTCGTTGCCGCAGCCGCAGCTGTATATGGAGTAATATCTGACCCAAGGGATTAAAAAATAATGTGAAAATTGGGAAACCTCGCTCCAGTGGATTTGCAATCCGTTGGTAAAAGATTGCCAGCGGATTGCAAATCCACTGGAGCGGGGAAAAAAATAATGTTATGATAGAAAAATTTACCAAAATAGTGAGTTCAGCAGTTCCGCTTCCGATCGAGAATGTGGATACTGATCAAATCATTCCCGCCAGATTTTTGAAGGCCGTTGAGCGTAAAGGCTTTGGCGACAACTTGTTCCGCGACTGGCGGTATAAAAAAGACGGCACCCCAAATGCGGATTTCGTCCTGAACAATCCAAAATATACAGGGACAATCCTGGTAGCAGGAAAGAATTTCGGCAGCGGTTCAAGCCGCGAGCACGCCGCCTGGTCTGTTTATGACTATGGCTTCAGGGTTGTTGTTTCCAGCTTCTTTGCCGACATTTTCAAGGGCAACGTGCTCAACAACGGATTATTGCCCATCCAGGTTTCCGAAGATTTTCTTTCCGAAATGTTCGAGACCATCGAACAGAATCCAAAGGCCGCTTTCGAAGTAGATCTGGAAAAACAGACCATCCGCAACGTAAGCCGGTCTTCAGAATTCGTTTTCGATATCAACCCATATAAGAAAGAGTGTCTGCTGAAAGGGTACGACGACATCGACTATCTGCTCAGTCTCAAAAAGGAGATTGAAGCCTTTGAATTAAACGAACAATTTCGATGAAGGATAAAATTTACATCATGGATACGACGCTGAGGGATGGCGAACAGACCTCCGGTGTGTCCTTTTCAGATTCCGAAAAGCTGAACATCGCCAAGATACTACTGGAAGAGGTCAAGGTGGATTTTCTTGAGATAGCCTCGGCCAGGGTTTCTGACGGCGAGATGCTCGGCGCCAAAAAGATTATGGAATGGGCCAACGGCACGGTATTCCATGATAGAATTGAGATCCTGGGCTTCGTCGACGGCATGACTTCCCTCGAATGGATCGCGAAAGCCGGAGGAAAAGTCATCAACCTTCTTGGTAAAGGATCGCTCAGGCATGTCACGCAACAGCTCAAGAAGAGTCCTGAGCAGCACCTGGCCGATATCAAAAAATCGATTGCCACCGCGCAATCCATGAATATTGCTGTCAACCTGTACCTCGAGGACTGGTCCAACGGTATGCGCAATTCGCCTGAGTATGTTAATTTTATGCTCGAAGGTCTCAAAAATGAACCGATCAAGCGGATGATGCTTCCCGACACATTGGGAATTCTCAATCCCACAGAGACTTATCAGTTCTGTACGACCATGATTCGCAATTTTCCGACGCTTCTTTTTGATTTCCATGCGCACAATGACTATGATTTGTCGGTCGCCAATGTCGATGCTGCGATACGTGCCGGAATCAGGACGATCCATACCACCATCAACGGATTGGGAGAGCGGGCAGGCAATGCGCCACTTTCCAGTGTTGTCGCACTGTTGAACGATCACCTGAAGATGTCCAACTCCATCAACGAGCACAAGCTCAACATGGTAAGTCACCTGGTTGAGACCTTCTCGGGAATCCGGATTTCCAGTAACAAACCGATTATTGGAGAGAATGTCTTCACCCAATGCAGTGGTATTCATGCTGATGGCGATAATAAGGACAATCTCTATTACAACGATTTACTGCCAGAGCGCTTCGGCCGTACCCGGAAGTATGCACTTGGAAAAACATCCGGCAAAGCCAATATCGCTAAAAATCTCGAGGAGATGGGCATACGGCTTGACCCTGAAAACCTGAAACGGGTGACCGACAAAGTGATTGAGCTGGCCGACAAGAAAGAATCCGTCACTTCGGAGGATTTACCTTATATCTTGTCCGATATATTGAAAAGTGAGTCTATTTTTGAAAGAATCACTCTCCGGAACTACGCAATCTCCCATGCGCTGGGATTGAGGCCCATGGCAACTGTCTGCATCGAAATGAATGGGGAGTTGTACGAAGAGGCCGGGTCTGGTGATGGTCAATACGATGCCTTTATGAATGCACTTCATAAGATCTATCACAAGCTGCACAAACAATTGCCCGTCCTTGTCAACTATACCGTCACCATTCCTCCGGGAGGAAGAACGGACGCTTTGGTAGAGACGCTGATTACCTGGGCGATAGATGGCCGCGAGTTTAAGACCCGCGGACTGGATCCCGATCAGACTGCAGCCGCGATTAAGGCAACCATTAAAATGCTGAATATTATTTAAACATTTCAAACACCTCGCTATCCCTCGTTTGAAACGAGGGATGACTCAATAAATTTCAAACCTATGAATTTAAACATTGCTGTTTTGGCCGGAGACGGAATCGGTCCGGAAATCGTTAAACAAGCACTGAGAGTGACCGAAGCAATCGCGAAGAAATTCGGTCACGAACTGCACACCAAAGAAGCCCTGGTGGGAGCCGTAGCCATTGATGCCACAGGTAATCCTTATCCCGACGAAACCCACGAACTTTGCATGCAATCGGACGCCGTTCTCTTTGGGGCCATCGGTCATCCGCGCTTCGACAACGATCCTTCCGCCAAAGTGCGTCCGGAGCAAGGACTGCTGGCCATGCGCAAAAAATTGGGACTATACGCCAACATCCGTCCGCTGATCATTTTTCCTTCCCTGTTGGATAAGTCGCCCCTCAAGACTGAGCGCATCGATGGAGTCGATTTTGTGGCCATCCGCGAACTCACCGGCGGACTCTATTTCGGTCAGCCGCAGGGGCGTAGCGAAAACGGCGATACCGCCTACGACACCTGCATCTACACCCGCATGGAGGTAGAGCGGATCCTGAAGCTCGCTTTCGAATTTGCCATGAAACGCAAAAAACGGCTCACAGTGGTCGACAAGGCCAATGTTTTGGCGACTTCCCGACTTTGGAGGCAAATATCCAAGGAGATGGAACCTCAGTACCCTGAAGTTGTCGTGGATTACATGTTCGTCGACAATGCCGCCATGCAGATCATCCAATGGCCAAAACGATTCGATGTGATGGTGACTGAAAATTTGTTTGGGGATATCCTGACCGACGAAGCCAGTGTCATTGCGGGTTCATTGGGCATGCTGCCTTCTGCGTCCATTGGAATTCATACTTCGGTGTTCGAACCGATCCACGGATCTTATCCTCAGGCAGCTGGAAAAAACATTGCAAATCCTTGTGCTACAATACTTTCTGCTGCCATGATGTTCGAATACGCCTTCAACCTAAACGATGAAGCTGCCCTTATCAGGAAAGCCATAGAAGCTTCTCTGGAAGCCGGCGCCGTTACAGAGGATCTGACGGAAGACAAGTCCAAAGCGCTCTCAACCTCTGCCGTAGGCGATTGGATCGTTAACTACATTGAGAACTGAGCTTGCGGTCCCTGAGCGCAGTCGAAGGGCCTCCCCGGCCGCAAGGCCCTTCGACAGGCTCAAGGTCCGGGATATTACAAGTACTTTTGGATAACTCGTAGCCATGCCTTGTACCCTTCGCCCAAAAGGTGTAATCCATCGTTGGTGTACATTGGATTGAGCAGATCGTCGTTTGGATTTTTCAGTTCACGGAACAGATCCACGTAGGTGGCACCCAGTCTGGGACAAATAGTCCTGAGGCGTTCGTTGAGATCTTTCACCTGGGGAGTCCGGCTTGTATGACTTGCAAAGGTTTTGAAAGTATTGTTCACTGGCAAAATACTCTGCACATAGACCTTCGTCTTCGGAGATTTTGTGCGAATGGTTGAGACGATTTTGCAAATATTGACGTAGACCGTATCGGGAGAGATGTTTTTGGAAAGGTCATTGATGCCGATCAGCAAAAAGACTTTTGCAGGCTGGACACGGGTCACCTGGTACAAACGGAAGAGTACACCCTCGCTGGTGTCGCCACTGATACCCCTATTTTTGGCACGCGGATTTCCCAGCAATTCACTCCATTCCGATCCGTCTGTAATGCTGTTCCCCAAAAAGATGATCTCATTCTTCGTATCCGGAAGGATTTCGAAAAGGGATTTTCGCTGATCGTAATAGGTTCCGAATTTGGAAACCTGGGAAAAAGAACAAAGTGAAATAAATAGAAATACAATTGAAATAAGGTAACGCATGGCGGGGAAGTTTAAATTGTTTGAAATGTTTGAAAAGTTTGAAAAGTTTGAAAAGTTTGAAGGGCTCTCAGCAAGTTCTAATCCAAAATCGAAATTCCAAAATCCAAAATTTCTTTTTCTAATCTTCTGTCTTATCCGCAAATTTGGGTTTTAAAACTGTCAATTGCAAAACTATTGCCATGACGACCGGTATGGCCAGCAATGCCACATCGTGTCCCAGGCTACCGGCATCGGTAGATTTTCCAAGCACAACAGTAATCACTGCACCCGCAGAGATCCCTGCCATGTTCATCAAGCCATAAGCGGCTGCCCTATGACGCGGTGAAACAAACTGGCAGAGAATTGGCATGCTGTTGGCGTCAAACATTCCGAAGCCTAAACCAAAAAGAACGGCACCTCCGATGATGCCAAAATATCCGGTTCCATATCCAAGAAACACCAAAGCAGGAACCATCATGCTCAGACCAATTACCCCCGTATAGATTCTGCCCTTGATATTCACATCCATCCAACGGTCGGCCATCATACCGCCCAGTATAACACTTATCAGGGAAGAACCCGCAATCGTGATCGTCGCCATGGGTCCGGCGATCGACATATCAATGCCCAGTGTCGAGGAAAAAAGTGTCGGCATCCAGCTTTTGACAGCCCATCCGGGGAAACTGGGTGCGGTAAAATAGAAAAGAACCACCCAAAAACTCATATTGCCAATGATAATACCGAGACTATCCCTGACCGATTTTAAACCATCTGCAAATGTTGATTTTTTAGAGGCAGGAATTTGGATCCGAATATCCTTCAGGAAGAATACCAGCACCAAACTGTAACAGATTCCAACCAAACCAAACAGGTGGAATGCCTGTTGCCAGGAGTAGGAGTGCGCGACAGTAGCACCAAAGCCACCCAACGCCTGACCAAGGTAAAGGCCAGAAAGGTGAATTCCCACCGCCAGCGAACGGGTCGATCCCTTGTGGTAATCGGCAATCAAAGCCAATCCTGCCGGGATATACAACGCTTCACTGATCCCCATTAGGGCACGCAGCGCGTACAACTGGTTAAACGTAGTTGAATATCCCATGGCCATGGTCACTCCCGACCAGACGGCCAGACTTCCCACGATGAGCCATTTCCGGTTTACGCGGTCGGCAATCAGTCCGGCCATCGGACTCATTAGGGCATAGATCCAGAGGAAAATGGCCATCAGCCGCCCGAAATTTTCGGCCTTTTCCAATTCGTGGATATCGCCCATCATCGCCACTTTCATAGTTGAAAGCATCTGGCGGTCCATGTAATTCAGCAGGGCAACCATCCACAGAAGCCCCACCACCACCCAAGGATAAATTTTTTGGTAGTTTTCCTTTTTCATTTTTTGCCTTCCATGGTGCTAAGATGCAAATCGAGCGCTTTCACTGAAATCTGAATTTCGAGGATCGAAAGCCCAAGCGAAATAATCAACAAAAGCAAAGACAACCCAAATACCCAAAATGCCGGATCCTGGTAGCCTGTATAGATCAGAAACATCGTTAATACGCACAAAAACAGGCTGCTGACCCCAAAAATCTGCATATTTTTCGTCAGGTAGAGCCGCCTGCGCAGATTTGCAATCTGCGGAAGAAGTATTTCATCTTTATTGATTTGAAATTTGGCATGCAAATCCCTGATCAACGCCGCATATCCAAGAAACCGGTTGGTATAAGCCAACAAAATCAGGGAAATTGCAGAAAATAACAGTGCAGGTGTCGTTAAGGTAAATTCTTTCATTTCAGCAAATTAGCAATTTTTTCGCCGCTGGGGCAGATTTGCAATCTGCCCCAACTATATTCGTTTATTTCAGTAACTCAGTAATCTTTTCTCTCAACTTCTCGCCGCGTAAGTTTTTGCCAATGATCTTTCCGGTATTATCCAACAGCAGGTTAGCAGGAATAGAATTGATTCCGTAAATTTTCGCGGTAGCATTGCTCCAGCCCTTCAGGTCGGAAACCTGCGTCCAGGTAAGTTGATCTGTTGCTACAGCCTTCAACCATTTAGCCTTATCGGTATCGTAGGAGACACCCATCACATGGAAACCTTTGGCATTGAATTCTTTCCAGACGGCCACGACATTGGGATTCTCTCCGCGACAAGGTCCGCACCAGGAGGCCCAGAAATCAATCAAGGTATATTTATATTTGGCATAAACATCCGACAATTTCACCGGAGCATTAATTGAATCATTCTGCGTAAAGTCAGGGGCAGTCTTGCCGACAGCAACTGATTGCAGGACAGTAACGCGATCTGCCAAGGATTTGGCGCCAGCGCTTTTCAGTACTTCCGGGGATAATTTCTTCAGATAACCATCGATTTCATCGGCTTCCATCCCATATTGAATGCGTTGCAGAATAACAGGCGCAACAAAGGACTTTGGATTTCCGGTGATAAAATTCTTCATCATCGCGGTCTGAACACTGTCGAGGGCATCAATTTGCTTTTCAAATTTGGACATTTCTGCCTGATTGGATTGCTTCTTGGCTTCATTGTATTTTTCGTAAAACGCTTTCATCTGAACGTTCAATTCGGCGCCTTTTGCATCCAATGCTTTCATCTCATCCTGGGACGCAGAACCGGTAATGGTGATATTTCGCAGGTCGTCGCTCTTGCCAGTAACCTGGATTTCGTTGTTTTCAACGAAAAGAGGTACCTGTTTCCGCTCTCCCAGTACAAGGGAACACTGGTCCGGCGATGAAATGGATCCCTTCAGGGTGAATTTTCCGCCTACACTTTTGGTAGAATCAAGGTTGACCGTATTTCCGTCTACACGCTGTTTCAGGTAGACAGTTCCGTCGGGAAGTCCGGCGATATTTCCGATAACTGTGAATTTTGGAGCCTGAGCGCACGCCATTGCGATCAATGCAAGAACTAAAAAACAAAGTATTTTTTTCACTTGTTTGTATTGTTATAAATGATTAAATATTGCTGTCCCGAAGCGAATTAGTCCCGAAGCGTTTGCCCTTCGACAAGCTCAGGGACCGGTAAAACAACTCGCTCCAACGGATTTGCAATCCGTTGGGAAAGTTTACCAGCGGATTGCAAATCCGCTGGAGCGTTGGAGAACGATCCCTGTCGAAGGGCCTTGCACTATACATCACATATCAGGATGCATTTCTTCAGCGCCGCCAGCTTATCCGGATTCGACGGCACAAACTCTTGTCCGACGAAACCCTTGTATCCCGTATCGACGATGGCTTTCATGATGGCAGGATAGTAAAGCTCCTGTGTCTCATCCAGTTCATGCCTCCCGGGAACGCCCCCCGTATGAATATGCCCGATATATTTATTGAATTTCCTGATGGTGTCAATCACATTACCTTCCATAATCTGCATGTGGAAAATATCATACAACAGTTTGAA
>Ga0209430_1001228_pt1 | contig 19898 bp, 17 predicted proteins | sample BarGraIncub1133A_FD_184504 | JGI IMG/M metagenome (GOLD analysis project Ga0209430, IMG submission 184504) | Arctic peat soil microbial communities from Barrow, Alaska - Barrow Graham LP Incubations 11-33A (SPAdes) (version 2) | ecosystem: Environmental > Terrestrial > Soil > Wetlands > Peat... | reverse complement strand
TTGCTTCACCTTTTGGGTGAAAAGTTAAACTTTTTGTGGGTCTTATATATCAAGGGTTAAAGCTGTTTTCATACTGACTCACGCAGATTCTCGGTATTACTTTGATTTGTATCATATTGATTAAAGTATGAAATCTATCCTCCTTTCGTTCTTGAGTTATAAATATATGTTATCACTCCTGTTGTTTTTATGAAGGTTCAGTTGAACCTGTTTTATTTGCAAACCTAATCTTTATAAATAATTATTTTGAACACTCTTTGTCAATAAATCTTGTATATTTCATCGCAAGTTCTGTCCTGTTCCGAGCACTTACTGTAAGTAAAATATTCGCAACATAATTTCTTATCGTCGTTTTATGCAAACCAAACCTCTCAGCAATATAAGTATTTGAATATCCATCACATATCATTTCAATTATTTTGATTTCGAAAGGTGAAAGTTTTTTTAAATGTCTCAATATCAAATTCACTGATTAACAAATTTAATTACCTCCACCTATATATTTTAGTAATTTAAAAGACTCAAATCAAACATATTCAATATCTGCTTGTCAGTCCATATGAAATACTTCCTTTAAGTCAATACAAACTGGTGATTTATCTAGATTTGTTTCCATAATATCAGCCATATATGCCCACCACCGTTGAACCTCAGCGTTCTCTGGGAGTCTTCCCGCCTGATTGTGATCTTTGAGCTTTTGAAATGCAAAAAGAGTATTCGTTTCAATATCCAGGTAAATTGAATAATCTGATACCCCTGTATCCTCCAATACTTTTACAAGCTCCGGCCATATCTCATCATGTCTTTTTTTATACTCATCCTCAAACCCAGGTTTTAACTTCATTTTAAAAGCAGTTCTTATCATTTTTTATTTTCCTCCTATCCCAAAATCATTCAATTATAATGAAACTATTTTACATTCATTTGGCTTCAGATCAACTTTTATAATGCTTCTAGACAAATCCATTATTTGTGTTTCTTGATTTTCAGAACTATTATTAATAACAACTAATTTATTACTTACGGGAAAATAAGCACATTCTGAATTCATATTGCTACTCGTCCAGATTTCAAATTCTTTTTCCCACCCAGCTATCCAACAGATTGCTCTATGTAATAATCTAACATTCTCTGAAGTATACGAATACCCGGAAAAATATACACTGTTTCCCTTTCCAAAAGAGTTTAACGCTATTTGTACAGCTTTGCCTTTATCTGCTAGTACTTTTGTATCCCCGTCCAAAACAAATACATTATCAATATCTTTCCCAATATCCAAATCACCTTGAACATCCGTCAAAATGAAATGCTCTTCATCACACTTTGTATACTGATATTTATCAAAAACAATTGATAATCCAACTTCCCTATCAACACCTAACACGTGGGACATTTGAAAATACTGACTCTTACACCTTGAAGCCGAAGTCTCTCCTACGCCTATGAATCCTCCTCCACAGCTGACCCACTCTGTTATTATTTCAACGACTTTAGGATTAGTCCAATTCCAACCACCACTCCACGCATCGTCTAGGCTTCCTGCATTTATGATCACCTTTATATCCATTCCTATTCCGTTCTCTAATATGTCCTCGAAGCTTATGAATTCAACATCCAAAGGCAGTCCCGAAAGTGCCTCCATGACTTCATTATAATAGTTTCCATGATTAAAATGTCCACGGCAACCCCATGCACGCATATTACCCCACGCCGTGAGTATAGCCACCTTGAATGGTAAAGTATATGGCTTGTCATTTTTGTGTAATTCTTTTAAAGTCCTAAATTCATCAGCAAGAGATTCAATATAATCAACAAATTTCGGATGTTCTTCTACTAAATGTAAATAACCGCCAAAACCGATACGGTCAACACAATCTCTTAGCAATGCCCTTCGGATGTCCATCCAGTAAGTTTTACATTCTAATGTTGGATTACCACCTCCAACAAACGTACCCTCTCCATTGACACCTGTCGGGAAAAAATAAGGATGAAGTCTCAATTCCCTAACACCAACATACTTTGTTCCAGCAACCTTTCTTGCTTCAAACCCACTGAAAATCCCATCGATGATCCCATCAAAATTGAACTCTTTAAAGCTATCTAAGGTTGGTTCAACTCCGATCCAATGGTCATTGTAGAAAACATAAGCTTTTTTGCCGTATTTATGAACTAATGCAATGCATTCTTTACCAAATTTAATTACAAATTGTTTGATAAAATCCATCCAATCTCTATATTTTTGTGATGGAGGTAAATAAGAATTATTATACAAACCCTTATTGACAAAATCCTCTGAAGTCATCCGATAGCCTTTGACTTCCTCAAACTTTTTTATTGATAGAGTATTGACCGTAAACCCATAAGAACCCCAGTCATTAGTGACAAATCTTAATTTTGGGTTATCTCCCCATAGCCAAAAAAAGTTGTAAAACATGGAGGTAAACCGAACAACCTTGGTATGTGGATGTTCTTTAAGCCATTGCTCTAGGTATTCAAGAATTTTCACCTGCACTTCAGGATACATTGGCTCAATTGGCATCAGATGCTCCCTATCTCCCCAATTGTTTGTTATATGATTGTAAGCCGAAATTTCTTCCCATATCCTGTAAACCAAGAAGTTCACAGTGTATTTATGCCATTTAGTAGCATTTTGTATGAGTACAGTTCCTTCTACGTGATCATACTCCCACTCAGTCAAAGGAATCTCTTCTGTACTTGTCCTGTCAAAAACTTGCCACCATTCTTTCGGAGAATCCTTGAAATTCACCATAAATTGCTCTTTACTATACCCCTTGAGCAATTCAATCTTCACATTATCACTTCCAGCAACAACAGGATAGCTCATGATATAGCATTGTTGAAGTTTATCCATGTTTTTTTTTGCCCACTCATTATCAGCACGGACAAGGCATACAGTAGAATAAATATCATACCCTGAAGTAATTATCTTATCAGACAATTGAGTGCCATCACTGTCACGGATTACATCGGCTCCCCATCTCTCTGCCAGTTTCAGAGTCAAATCCTCATATCCCGCTTCTCCGGGCAAAGTAAAGCATCCTTTATTTCCCACGTTCTTTTTCATTAACGTACTCCTCCATTTTTATTTTTAAATGTTTTTGAATGTTAAAGGTCTAAATCTTAAATCTATGTATCTTTTTTTCAAGATCTTGAGCCATAGAATTTAAATCACTTGCAAGATTTGAAATTTGACTAGCTGAAGCGATTTGTTCTTCTGTAGTTGCATTAATTTGCTGTGTATTTGCCGCCGAATTTTGACAAATATCAGAAATATCATGCATAGAATTACCTGCTTCTATCTTTAACTTATCCATTCCATTAAGTATTATATTAATATTAGCAACCTGATTCGCAATATCTTCTGTCCCATCCAAAATCAGATTAAATGAATTTTTAGTATCTTTAACTAATTCCATCTGTTCTGAAACAGTTGTTGAAGCAGCATTTGTTTCTTGCACAATCTCACTTGTTTTTGATACAATACCTAAAATAATTGTGTTAATGGTGATTAAAGACTGCTTTGATTGATTTGCCAATTTTTTAACTTCCTCTGCAACTACTGCAAACCCTTTTCCTGCTTCTCCTGCCCTGGCTGCTTCTATTGCAGCATTGAGTGCAAGAAGGTTTGTCTGGTCAGAGATATTTGCGATCACTTTGACAATACTGTTTATTTGTTTGGTATCTACATTCAACTTTCCAACTTTGTTAATTATATTTGTCGTTACCATTTGCACTTGTTTTGCTTTCTCGTTTAAATCCTCAATTATCTTCAGAGAACTTAAGCTTTGCATTTTTGATTTGTTTGTTACATACTCAACCCAAGTTGCGTTTTCAGCCACTTTATTCATATTCAGCACTAGGGAAGCTATCACATCTTCACTTTCTCTTGATTTCATGGCTTGATTTGAAGAACCTTCCGCCAATTCACTTATAGCAAATGCAATCTGTTCTGATGCCGTTTCTGACTGGGCTGCACAAAAAGATATTTGTTCCGAGTTCGCAACAACTCTAACGGTAGAAGTATTAACATCGTATATCATTGCACTAATATTCTTAATCATACTGTTGAAGTTTAGTGAGAATATTGAAAGTTCGTCATGAAATTTTACATCCAATTGTTTTGTGAAATCTCCTTTTTTAAGGTCTTCTATAGAGCAATTCAATCTTTTTATGGGTAGTAATACACTTCTAGTTACCATAAATGAAAGTAGGAATGCAGTTAATATGCAAATGAAAGCAGTTATAAAAATAACAATCTTTAAATTATCTATTTTTCCCATAAGGTTTTTGAATGGGATAACGCTTACAACCTTCCAGCCTTGTTCGTTAACTACACTATAGCAAACAAGCATTCTAATCCCAGAAATATTTATAAATGAATAGTTAGCACTTAGGGCAGAGACCTCCTTATTATTTGATGCTGATGACTTTTTCTCCTCTGCTGCAATAATGTCAGATATTTTTGCAGCAATGGGCTTTCCCAATTGGTCATTATCCTTACTTGAGATAACCAGATTATTTGAATCAATGATAAGTATTTTACCATCCTTGCCTATATCTACATTCTCAAATATTTTTTTAAATGTATCCAGTTTAGGAATTATATATAGTACACCAAAAGCTTCGGAAGTATCTGTATTTATAGCCTTTTTAAACAATATAGGTCTTTTTATTGTTGGTAGTGTTTTCACATCTGTTCCTGCTTCAGGACTCTCCATGTATATCCATTTATTGGTAATGCCTTTAATATTTAACATCTGGCTGAAGATGCCTTCTTTACTGTTTAATACAGGATTGATAATAAGGGCATAGCCTGCACCTCCGGAATTTTCAACTGTTTTTTGAAACCGGCTTGAGACAAACTTAATAAAGTCAATCTTGTTTTCACCAACTGCTTTTTTTTGAATAATTGACGCGAATTTACCTTCTACGTCAATTTCTTCAGCCGGATCGTTACTTACATTTGAAAAATCAACAGACTCCTTTGATAATACTATTTCAGCTGCAATATTTTCAAACTTCTTTTGTTCAATATTAATATTGGTTTTCACCTGCTCAACTATTTGAACAGAGTATTGACTTATATTTTCCTCCATTGCAGATGAAGATAAGCTTATAGCTCTGACCCCTACTATCACTAATGGCACAATAGCCACAAGCAAAAATGAAACAATAAGCCTCTGGCTAATCCCTACTCTCCTTAATAACCCTTCAGTATAAAAATCTAGAATAGTGATGATTTTCGCCAAACTAGCTATAATGTTTTTTGTTTTAGCATTTTTATCCTGTATTAATACATTATTCATAGGATTCTCCTTTAATACTGAAATATTACATATTCTTATAAGAGATATCTGCATGTTGAGCCTACCCCTTTACGGCTCCGGCTGAAATTCCTTTAATAAATGTTTTAGAACCAAGCAAAAAAACTACAATAACGGGGAAAATACTAAGAGCCAAGGCACACATTCTAGCTGCAAGATCATTTCTATGGGCTGTTCCAAGTGTAGATACCAATATAGGTATGGTATAAAATTGCTGTTTGTTTATAATAATCAAAGGCAGTAAATAATTGTTCCAAGACCATAAGAAAACCAATGTAGCAAGTGTGGCAATTCCTGGCTTTATAAGTGGCACAACAATAGTTGCAAATATCCTAGGTTCGGAACATCCATCAATTCTTGCGCTCTCTATCATTTCATCAGCGATTGAGTCTTTTATAAATTGTGTCATGAAAAAGGCTCCAAATGGGTAGGAAACCCAAACGAGGATTATTGGGAGTAACGTATTATTGAGATGCAACGTCTTCATCTCAAGCAAGTAGCCTATAATAGATATCTGCATTGGAACCATCATTGTAATTATTATAAAATTATTTATAACCTTTTTAAATTTAAATTTGTATTTTGCAATTGCAAAACCTACTAATGAGCTTACTAACGTACACAACACTACAGCAGACACTGATACTATGATACTATTACCATAAACTTGAATAAAATTGGTTTTAAATATAGTTTCAAAATTCTTTAACAGAAAATCGCTTGGTAAAAATGGAAGTCCTTTAAAAAGATCATTACTGTAATAAGTCGACATCATAAAAACTAAATAAAAAGGTAGAATGGATAAAACAGTAACAATTGCAATAAAACCTATTAATAATTTTTTCATATTTAGACTTCCTTCCCTGCAGATATTCGGTAGCTAATAAAAGAAAATACAATAATGATTGCAAAAAGCGAAAATGATATTGCTGATCCATAGCCTAGCATTGAGTCTGATTTAAAAGCATCGTTATAGAACTTCCAAACAACAGTCAAAACAGAATTGTCAGGTCCTCCAACATATGACCTTTCACCCCAAGAGTATAGGAGCGAAGGTTCATCAAACATTTGTAATCCACCTATGACAGATGTTACAAGTAAAAATGCTGTTATGTTTTTCAACAGGGGCAATGTTATCTTAATAAAAGTTTTAAATGGATTTGCACCATCTACTTTTGCAGCTTCGTATATTTCTTCAGGTATTGATGTCATTCCAGCCAGATAAATAGTCATGAAATATCCCAGATATTTCCATATTATCATCAGTGCTACAACCATTCTAGCTGTTGCGGGTTCTTGCAACCAATATATTCCTTCATGTAAAATACCAATTTTGATTAGCACAAGATTTACATAACCATTATTCCAGTCAAATAAGTATGCAAATATAAAACCGATTGCAACAGGAGTTGTAATATATGGTAGAAAGTTAGCAGTTTGAAAAAAACTTTTTCCCTTTTTCATATTAAACAAAACTACTGCAAGCAGCATACCTAAAATTATCTCAACAGGTGTTGACATCAACATTATCAAAAGTGTATTTGTTAAAGATTTGTAGAACAATGGATCTCTTGTGAAAATAGTAATATAATTTTTTACGCCTACAAATAATTTATCACCTACCCCATTCCAATCGAAAAAGCTAATAAAAAACGAGTACATAATGGGAAATAGGCTGAATAAAAAATATCCGATTATAAAGGGGGCACAAAAAATATATGCCCATACAGAACTTCTATTTAAATTCTTCTCTGGTTTAGCCAATGAAGATTTATATTTCAACATGTTCAAAAAAAACACCTCTTTTAAAATTTAAGATTAGAATATAAACTTAATCATATTTATTTATTAATGAGAAAAGCAACAGTACATACTACTCTATGAACAGTTGCTTTTCTCTTACAACAATTTCCTTGTTTAAATAGCAATTACTACTTTACTTCGGCATCCTTAGCTTGTAGTTTCACTTCTGCAATAAGCATCTGGAGTGCTTTTGTTGCATCAATACTTGTATCCTTCATAAATAATGGAATAAGCTTTCCTTCTGCAGTTGCAACTGTTGTTGTATACTTAGTCTGTGGCTCTGATTTACATACAGGCATTATTTGTGAATAAAATACCTTTAATAAGTTCTCTCCGCCAAAGAATGCATCTTGCGGTCCAGCAGAGTTCATAGGAGAATCAGTACCATCAAAGAATGGTTTATAACCTGGCACATTACCAAATGTTTTATAATTAAATGCGCCACCTTCTTTTGAAAAATAAGCAAATTTAACATATGTCCAAGCTGCTTCTTTATTCTTGCTGTCCTTATAAATTCCTATAGAAGTACCACCAAAGGTATATCCACCTCCAGGAGCTACCACTAGTCCCCATCTTCCGCTGCCATCTTTGTCATTTGCTGAAACGTGCCATTTTGGTCCCCAAGATGCGCAGTTAAAGAATATTGTTTCGCCTTTTGAGAAAGCATTATTCCATGCTGGTGAATATAATTCTGTTTTTCCTAATATACCAGCATCTCTGATTTTGAATAATGTATTGTATGTATTTGTAAATCTCGCGGTTAAGTCAATTGTGTCTCCTGTTACAAAGCTTTGAGAATTCTCGCCGCTTACTGCTATTTCAGCATCACCTAAGCCAGCCATCATAAAGACTTTTCCACCACTACTCTTTACAACTTCCTTACCTTTTGTAATAAATGAATCCCAGTCCTTCAGTAATGCTGAAAGCTGATCAGGATCATCTGTTCCCAGATATTTCTTAGCTAGATCCCGTCTGTAAGCAAAACCTGCCGGAGCAGCACCTTGGTCAACACCAACAAGCTCACCCTTTGAATTTGTAAGTGAAGGTATTACATAATCAAGCATATCTGCTTTATTGACGTTGTATGGAGCACTTTCAAGGTTGTCCGATATATTCATATCAAACATTTTACCCCTCCAAGCGCCTTCACCTAAAAGAATATCTGGTACATCAGTGCCCGCTGCAATACTACTTTGAAGTTTCTGCATATAATCGTCATGGTTTATTGTGACAAAATTAATTTTGATATTTGGATAAGTTTTGTTAAATTCAGGACCCATTCCCTTTCCAAACGCTTCGTCCCAATCCCATATTGTTGCAGTACCTTTTAAATCTGCCGGTTTTACTTCCGCTGCTGGTGCAGCTGTTGCCGTTGCAACCGCAGTTGTTGTTGCTGCTGAGTTAGATGATGATGATCCGCATGCAGTCATGAGAGATGTTACCATGATTAATGAAACTAATGTACATCCAAGTTTTGTAATAAGCTTTTTGTTCATTTTAAATCCTCCTTTTTTAAATTGGTTTGTTTATTCTGTTATTATAGCAACAATATTTTAAAATAAAAACATTACAATCCGGCTATTTTGTTCAAATTATGGCTTTAAAATCAAGAGAAATAATACCTCGCTTATTATCCACCTGTCTTCTTTTATACAGGATACCCCCCTATTTTTGTAGTAATAATTTAACAATAAATGTTTGTAAACCTTGCACTACAAGGCTTTTTTGTGCAAATTATTCGTCAAGAATTGTCATATTTGTATGGACAAGCAAGGATACCGTACGGTATCCTCATAACATACAACTGAATAATTATTAAGCGTCTGATTTAGTATTATAGGCTTATTCCTTTGAATACGACAGGAATTTTTATAAGGATATACCTGATTCAATGGGTAAATTAATAATAACAGTTGTCCCTCTTCCTCTCCCACTTAAAATCTCTATTCCATATTCCATGCCATAGAGATATTCTAATCTATCCTTGATATTCCGTAATCCGATACTTCTTGTTTGATTTGATTTTCTTGTAGTTTCAACTGCTACGAAGATGCTCTCTACAGTTTTTTCATCCATGCCGATTCCATTATCTTCAATTTGAATTACTATTTCGTTATTTTTCTTGAAAATATTGATTTTTAACACACCTAACCGATCAGAAAGACTAATACCATGAAACAGGGCATTCTCAACAACTGGTTGAATAATCATCCTAGGAATTGTAACACCCATAATTTCATCTTCTACGGTTAATTCTGTTTCAAACTTATCAGGATAACGGTATCTTTGGATGTTTAAATACTGTTCAATAACATCCAATTCTTCTCTGATTGTAGCAAAAATAGCTTTATCTCCTGTATTAACAGTATCCTGCAGTATGCTGATAAGCGATTTGGTAATTATAATTGCATCTAGATTCCTACCTTCATGAGTTAAATAAATTACCGAATTCAAGGTATTGTATATAAAGTGGGGGTTGATCTGCGATATCAACAAATCAACCTGCATTTTTCTCAGCATCTTTTCATGATAGATTGATGCACGCATATTCTCCTTTAATTCGGCTATCATTTTATTAAAACCTTCACCCAACAATTGCATCTCATCGCCACTCTTAATTTCTATACTTATGTCCAAGTTTCCATCTGATACCTTTTTCATGGCTTTAGTAAGCCTTGATAAGGGATTGGTTATATTAAATACTATTGGCAGCATAACCAGCAATGTGAAAATCATTCCACAAAAGATAATAATGATAAAATATATAAATAATATTTTTATTTTGCCGAAAAGCTTGCTCTTGGATATAATTGCGATTTCTTTCCACCCATTATTAGGATTAAAGTTTGCAGTGATGATACTGTTATTATTTTCAATAAAGTTTGCGCTCCCTGATAAAGCTGTTACAACCGTGTTAGGGTCAAATGCTTCTCCCGAAACAGAATTTCCGTAAACAATAGTATTGTCAGTGTCTAGCAAAAACAGCTTTTCAAAATCACTTGTACTTTTGGCAAAAATAGTTTCAATAATTGAATATTTTATATCCAGTATTAAAGTGTTTTGAGAAGAAAACCCGTCTTGGATATTTTTATATCTGATAATATAACTTATTACTTTTTCTTCTTTTTGGGCGATAAACGTGTCGTGCACCTGTGATAACCCATTTTTAACATTTTTTATATTAAAATCAAGGTACCAAGGATCTTTAATCTTTTCAGCATAATATTCCTCATAACCCTTGTTCTCACTAAAAATGCTACCATCACTTCTTACAATAACTGCATTGCAAACAAAATCATTTAATAAAATAATCCTTCTTAAGACTTCGTTTACGTCACTTCTATTAAAATACTCCTGAGTTATCATTTCATTTTGATTTTTTTTTGTCAAACTTCCAATAGTTTCATCAGTGATTATATACTCTGCCGTTTTATTTATTTGTTCCTGCATCCTTTCTAACTGCTGGGATATCTGACTAAGTTTAATGGTATTTTCCTTAATCGATTGTTCCTTAAGGATTCCGGTGACATAGTTGTACACAACAAAACCGCTAAAAAAAAGTGTTGTTGCCATAACAAGTGATGTACTCAGTATAATTTTATTCCTAATACTTAGTTTCATTATCTGTAACCTTCCTTTCAGCAAATTCCATTGGATTTATACCCAGAGTCCTTTTAAAAACTTGGCTAAAATACTGACTTGTCTTATAACCTACCATTTCAGAGATTTCATATATTTTATACTTTCCATCTTTTATCAGTTCTTTAGCCTTTTCAATCCGGTTAAAGGTGATATAATCCAGTATGGTCTGACCTGTTTCCTCTTTGAAGGCATGCCGAAGATGATCGCCGCTCATATTGAGTTTTTCACCAATATCCATAATAGATATATCCTCAGAGTAATGCTCATGAATATAATTCATTACTAATAGTACTTTTTTTGAATAATTGAATTTTTTAGATTTTAGAACTTTGGATAAGGAGATCTCATATTCTTCGATAAACCACTGATGAATCCCAGCAGCTGTATACCACTTTTCACTTGCTATCTCACCTAAAACAATAAATTCACTAATTGATTTCAGATGATTATTGATTCTGAATTTATCAAGTATATTAATCAATTCTTGACAAATAAATTTAAAGCTCTTAATATCACATTTTTTTGAAATGCTACTACTAAAAATGGTATCCAAATGCATACAAGTACCATCTACATCTAATTTTTCCAGCGTCTTGCTTACAGCTTCCAATTCTGTACATATTGAGGCCAAATTACTTGTATACAACAAATTTATTTCACGAGGCCTTATTATTTTTTCCTTTCCTTCAAAAATCGAAAATTCAATTTCTTTTTTTAATTCTTCGCAAATCCCTCCCAAGTCATTAATATCGTTAAATACATTGGAGTGTACAATAGAAATAGTTTGATCATGCTTTTCCTTAAACTTACGTTGAATGACCAATGCAATTGAATATGTTTTCTCTGATAATTGTCTCTGGCTTAAAATTTTATCTGTACTACACAAGATACCCCACATATTGGAATCAAATTCAATTGCTTCTAAAAAATCTACTTTTTCTGGCAATTGAATATAATCCCAAAGATTTGTTTCAAATATTCTTGATTTTACACTCTTTTCAAATTCAATTATAGGAAAGGGTCTATCTATTTTAGCAAGCAAAAATACAAATTTGGAGTCTTTACACTCATGGAGATAAAATCTTTTCTCATCTTTTTCAGATATTTTTTTACCATCTAAGATATCACGTATAGCCTGTCGCCTAATAATTCTTTCGTCTTTATTCTCATTTTCCAATGCCTCTTTTATTTTTTCAAGCTCTTTAATCAAGGTGTCAGTATTTATTTCATTTTTCAAAAGGTAATTTGAAACACCTAGTTCAACTGCTTGCTTTGCATATTTGAAATCCCTGTACGATGTTAACAGTATTATTTTCACTGCCCAACCTTCGGATAGTACTCGGCTACTAAACTCCAAGCCATCAATTCCAGGCATGCAAATATCTACTATGATGATATCCGGATGCGTTTCTTTAAAAATATCAATCGCCTTTATTGAATTGGTGGATTCTGCAATAATTTTATATCCATAATTCGACCAAGGTATCAAATTTTTTAAATAATTAATAGCAAGAATTTCATCATCCACAAGCATTACTTTCATTTCTCTCACTAAATCCACCCCACTTTTCAGGAAAATATTCTCCATCGTCCTCATCTCTAAGTATGTAGTAAATTTCAAATTCTGTTACTTTATTTTCGAAATACTTGTCTAGTATTATTTTTTAATTAACCTCACTCATTTTTCTACTCCTGTATAATTTTTCTAAATTAATTATACAATATGTGAGAATAAATGACATCATTTTATCAAATTTGACTTTCGTTTCCTTATTACAAATGGATTTTATCAATAAAATTTTCACACCATCAGCTGTTAGGGCAATTTTTACAGATAGAAGCACCCCTCCCATCGGAAAAGATGCATTAAGAAATATTGGGCTTGATTACCACTCCAGAGAATCCAATGGATCACTCATATTGATTGCCAGTATTACTACGAACATGTCAACTAATGATGGTGAGTTAACGCTAACTGTCTTGGCTGCTGTTGCACAAGAAGAAAGTTCAAATTTATCGAAAGAGTTAATTTTTGGGAAAAAAAGAATGCAGAAAATGGGAAAGCACCAAATTTAGTTTATGGATATGATAAGGAAATCGGAGAGTACTTTAATTTAAAAATAAACAAATATGAAGCAGACGTTGTCCGTCGTATTTTTTGACCTATATAAATGTTGGTTACGGCGCTAATAAAATAGCCCAGATTATTTTCTTACTGGAAAAAGAATTAAGACCAATATTAGTGAACAGCATATAATGGACAAGCCTGAATTATCAATTATAAGCGTAGAAGAATATACAAGAATCTTCAAACCTGTAAAAAGGAAGTATATAGGCGAGTGTATATGATTTTTTAATCCTAAAAAATACTACCCTGATGGATTTTTTACAGCGTCGCAAGTAGTGATTTATCTGTTTCATTTTTATTTGAATTCTGACACGACTTGGTTTGAAATGTTTTTTCCATATCCACGTGATCCCAATGAAGCCCTAAAACTCCGCTGATGCGCAGGCCATACATGCCTCCCAGCATCACCATCATCTCCCACTCAGTTCCAATTATGCTGCCCATATGCTGCTGCATCTGATGTAAGGAAGGGTTAATAATCTTTGCTCTCATTTGCTCCACGTTTTTCAACATAGGCATAGGATCAATAGGAATTCCACCTCCCTGTCAACGACAGGGACTCACTCTGGAACTTAATCTCGACTCACATCTTTCCTTCATCCAATCCGTACAGAATGCCGAGTATTGCCCTGCCGCTACTTGCTCCCAAATCAACAGCCAACATATTTTTAATCTTACCCATCTATCCGCCACCATTTAACTACTTTTCCCAGTATTGCGGCAATGGTATCCATACGGTTTGCCCTCTAGGCCACCTTTCATTGACATCCGGAAACTCCGGGAATGTATTGTGTGCGGCTCGTTCTGATACCAGAATGCAACAGATGCTATATCCTCCTGCAGCATCTTGTATTTATGGTCCGGTCCCCAATCTCAGTGCTTGAGTAGTGACTTTGAGATCCTTTTTGAAGCAGACAGGATCCATGATATGCCATCGATAAAGGCTCCATTTTGGAGGGCCTTTCTTTTGCTCAAGCTGAATTGCCCCTACATAGAGCATTGCATAGTTCTCCGGGAAGCAGTGACTGCTGCAGAAATAGTCTTCTGTACTGGTCATGCAAATCGTAGGAAATTGGCCATCACCATCAATCATTTGACTATAAGTGTAGCCATATATTACTTGTTTTTTTGAACTGTCGAATACTGCAGACCAAAGAAAATATTGGACTATAATAGGTATAATTCCGCTTATCAAATTAACAAAAAAATCAAATCTATATTCTAGTGAGTTCTATACTCCTAGTATAAATATTTTAGTGTATTTACGCATAAACTCCACTCTTTTCAACTCCTTGTTTTTTGTATAACATTGCGATACCTTCCTCAATAGGAATATCTTCAATATTCATGTCAATAACAGGAAGGCTGTTGAACATTGCATTTGAAATCTCTTTTGTTTCATTTTTTTCAATTTCAATCAAAGCATTATATCCATTAAATTCTTTTACAATACCATATTTACTCAAAATATCTTTATTTACTGTTTCAGATAGCTGTAATTTAATGGTTTTTCTTTGACTAAACATATCATTTATCTTAATTAATTCCCCATCATATACCTTTTCCCCTTGATTTATAACAATAGCACGTTTACATAAATCTTCGATATCATTCATATAGTGGCTTGTAAGAATGATAGTAGTTTTTGTATTTTGATTATAAAACTTTAGAAATCGCCTTATATTCTTTTGGGATATTATGTCAATCCCAATTGTTGGCTCATCAAGTAGCATTATTTTTGGCTTATGTATGATTCTACTCCGAAAACGCATTTTTAAAAATTCTCTTAAGCACTCCGATTTTTTTATTTACATTATATGGGTTAAATACGGGGGCTCTGGAGGATTTTTATAGTATTTTTTTCATTATTCTGCATATTGTATCCTGTTTTTCTCTCTATTTCCATCATATTGGCTCAAATTTGCAGAACTATCCCTTGTAAATTACTTATATCGTATCTTCTACAAACAAAAGCACTTTAAGCCTAAGCAACTCAAGGGTTGGAGTTACTTTCTAATTTCACATGTATGGCTATTTCATTTTTACATTCAGATGGTTTAAGATTATTTGTTGCTCTTCATCGCATTCAGTGATAACTTTTGTCGCAATACCTTCGATTTCTACCGTTTCTTTGCGGATACTTTTTAAACGTTCTATTATGTGCTCAAAGGTATATTTTTTGTTTTGCCCTTCTTGATCAGCTTCGAAAAGTGGTGTAAGGCGTTGCTTTGCATTCCACATCAAATAGTAAGATAACATACATAAGAATACATGACATTTTATTCTGTCATCCGTTTTATGATAAATTGGACGTATTTCCAGTTGTGCTGTCTTTAGGTTTCGAAATGCCTGCTCTACACCAATTAACTTTCTGTATGTCTGGACAATTTCAGATATGTTCATCTCTTCTTCCTTTACATCCGTATAAATCACATATAATCCATCCAGCGATTCTGCCTTCCTAATCATATTCTCATTTCTTTCCCAAGTGACTTTGCCATCTTTTATTTCCACTGTCAGCAGTTTCCCAACATTGTATTTGTTTATGATTTTTTCAACCCGAACTCCCGCAGTTGCGTCGTCTGAGGGCCTTTTTAATGCAGCTATCTTTTTTAATGCATCCTCTGTTTTTCCAATGAGTATTTGCCTCGTTGCGTTATCCTTTTGCCCGCGCATTGGGTTCTTACTGAGACCATACCTAATTCGAGGATTCTCCGGATCTATTACTTGAATTATTTTATGCTCATCAAACATTGACATCTGTACGCAGTCCTTCTCACACAGATGCGCAAGTTGAGCGTGAGTAAGTGCCGATATTGTTTTGATGTAATTTGTCCCATTCTCCTGTATACGTTCAAACTGGGTTTTTGTAATCATTCCACGGTCGCCTACAAAAATGGCGTTTTTTACGCCATAGATATCTTTGATCTGAGCAATCTTATCTTCCACCGTTGATTCATCTTTGGTATTTCCACGAAACACTTCGACTGCAATAGGACAGCCTCCCTTATTGCATATAAGTCCTATTACAACCTGTTCGTGTCCCTTCTTTTTGTCTCGGTTATAACCATAAGCGACGATCTCACTTTCTTCATATTCCCCTTCTAGGTAACTGCTAGTGATATCATACAAAACGATGCTGTTGTCATTTAGATGTTTTGCTGCTAGCTTTCGTTGTATTGCGTCCTGTCTCTCAAAAAGCTTATCCATTGATTGATAGCAGTGAGCGTTCACATCAATCGTTTCGTCATCAATACCGCATACATTCCAAAGGCAACTGTCAGAGGAAACTCTAGTCAGCGACAACTTGCTACCGGCATAAATCACCTTGCCAATAATCATGGCTAGGCAGTCTTGAACCCAGGTTTCAGAAGATCTTGAGTATATCATTTTATCCAGTCCCAAGTCTTTAGCCAACTGGAGAAAGGCGTAGGAGGCACCATATTCCTTGGAATTCTTTATAACAAAATCTTTTTTTAATACAACGTTTCCCTGAAGTGCTGCCTGAATCAATACGAGCTGTTCCATAGTAATCCCCGTCAAGGTTGAAATAGTTTCGTGTGTATTTTTCCCATCCTTACGAATGGAAGTGCGAATAAGTCCGCGTGGATTTTTTCTATGGGTCTGAATTTCCAAATGAACTCTTTGTTTAATTTGCATTATGACACACCTCCATTTACGTATGTCTATATTATACCATTGAAATCTTTTGATATCAAAATTTATTTTTTCAAATGTATGGCTATGTTTTGAGCGTTAAAATAGCTGTATACCTTTAATTATAAGGGGTACAGCTATTTTAGGGTCAGAAGATACGGAACAAAACCACAAATACATTTCAAAAGCATGGTTTTGCCAGAACCATTGCGCCCAATTAAGCCATGGATTCTATTTCTTTCAAAAGAGATAGAAATATTTTTTAAAACCTGATTTCTTTAACTTTTCTCCAATAATACAATAGCTATTCGGATATTTAAGTTACACTACCCTTATTCAAGAGTAAAACTGTCTACACCTGCTATAACACAACGGGCGAACTCAAAAAGCCGGGTTTCCCCGGCCTCAATATTTTATCCTTATTAAGTTATTTAAATTTTCATTCAAAATAATTCCATATATAATTATTTTGCCTGATATTTTGCTTTGGTTGCTTCTCCACCACGTATATGTCGCTCTGCCTTATTCTCCTCAAGTATAGCTCTTACAGCATTCATCAGTGTAGGATTGATTATCTCTAGTCGTTCTGTTACGTCTTTATGTACTGTGGACTTCGATATACCAAATTTCTTAGCAGCATATCTTACTGTTGTCTTTTTTTCAATGATATAATTTGCGAGCTCTAAAACTCGTTCTTCTATATATTCCTTCAACCATATACCCCCCTTTAATAAGGCAATATTTTATGCACCGTAGATATATTATTCTTTAAGCAAGTAATACTCGCTAGAAAGCTACACAGTCAGTGTCTACAGTGTATATATATGCCTTGAAATGCAGGGTTATGAATATATAGTATAAAATTGTTTAAACGATTTGGTTACGTTAAATAATTAACTTGTGGTAATTACCCGTACCTAGCTCGCACTGGCAATTGTACTCCAGCTCCGATGGACGTACTTAAAAAAATAGAGCCATCACTTTGTGATGACTCTTTATGTATTTCTTTCTATAAATATACATTCAAAGCTTCCCTCTACCTCGGTTTCATGCCCTGGAATGCTGATTTTTGCTCTTACTCCTTGAGGCAGCTTAAGTCGGACAGAAATTCCATTGTCTTTCCGCTCCCAGGAACTCTCAATAATACCTTGAGGGCATGGCATTTTTATATTAACCTTGCTGAGATTTACATCAAAATATGGCTTGTAGATTATTCTCTCCCAGGCAATAGAATCCTGTACTACCCCTCCTAGAATGTTCAACAGGTGAAAAAGTGGATGAGCACTCCAAGCATGACTTAACGAAGTAAACCCTCTTTGGGTATTAAATACTTCCACCTTGGTGGTTAGAGGAGTATCAGTGTCAAACACCTCAGCGGTTGTACTAAATGGAGTCATGGGCTCCCACATTCGATATATAAAATCTATGGCATCCCTTTCATAGCCCTTTTCCCTAACGACAGTCAGGACATAACTGGTCCAGTAGGCTGATGGAATCGCCTCCTGCAGTTTTTCTCCCCTAAGGAAGGGCAATATCCTAAGTTTCAACATATTCTCATGTAACTTTGGTTTCATTCCCATCAAGATGGCAAAAACCTGAGACTGTACGGAATATTTCTCCGATAAATCCCCTTTTTCATCAAAGCCGTCACAGAAGAGTCCTTTTCCCTCGTGAAAAGTTTCCTTTTCCAGCAGGATTCACAGAGCGCAGGAAAAGGAATAACAGGGCTTAAGTCCTCATTTACAGCTTCACTGTAAAATACATCCACTACCTCTCTTAGCTGTGGAATACCACGAACTTCTACATCATGCCATGGCATAGAGCCGAAAACCGTCTCTTCCGGCACTAGCCAGCCTTCAGGCAGTATCTTGGAAGTAATCCACAAGCGGTCATCTTTTGCCGCGTCAACATGCTCCTGGAAATTCAACTGCCGCGAGTACAGTGCTGTGTCACGTTTGTGAGCTCTGTCCAAACGTGCAAGCCAGGTATTGTCGCTTCTTAGTTTTACTTCTCCCAAATCCGCAGCACAAATAAACCCGGCAGACATTTGCGATATATACTTATAGGTACTTACTCCCGGATTATATGCCTCAACACAAAAATAATTACGTCCTATGACCAGATACTCCGAAATATCGATCTGGTCATAGGGTCACTTAGCTTGGTATCCGCGTGCAGGTCCGCGGGTGACGTATTTTTCCGTTTATCCATAATCTGTAGCTTTCATCCGCAGTTATATATAGAATTGCTTCCTTAATTTCTGCTGTCAGAGTAAAATCCCTTCCAAAATGTGCATAAGTGTTATGAATATCATACAACCTATGCTCCGGCCAAATCCATTTAGACTGTGACAGCAATTTCTTTCCTTCGATTGTTTCCATAACAATACCTCCACCTTACAAAATTTTTATTAAGCACTAGCTTTCTGCCTTCCTAATTAACTACCCTTTGAGCGAGCCAGAAGTCATACCATCAATGATATATTTCTGCGCTAGCAGATATACAATGGTCATCGGAATGGCAATAATGACAACGTCAGCAAAGACGAGATTCCAGCTTGACTGGTACTTCCCAAAGAACATGTAAACAGTTATAGGTAATGTGGTGTTGCTTGAACTACTTAGAAAATACATGGGAATAGTAAAATCATTCCATATACTAATAGCCTGGATCACAGCAATAGTGGTAGTTACCGGCTTAAGCAAAGGAAAGATAATTGTAAAAAACAATCTTAAACCGCTACAGCCATCAACTAAAGCCGCCTCGTCGATCTCCTTGGGTATTGTAGTGAAAAAGCCCTTATAAATTAGGACCGAGAACGAAAAACCCAAAACAGCTTCCATTAGGATAACCGATAGCACCGTACCGTTCACATTAAAAAGTTTTAACACCCAATAGGTCGGCACCATAGCAGGCGGGACTATCAATCCACCCAAGACCAGAAAATTAAAAAAGTTGGAGTATTTGTCTTTTCTTCTTTGCAATACATACCCCGAAAGAGAAGCTATTATAATAATCAAGGCAACGGAGGCGGCAGTGATTATAGTGCTATTTATAAGTGCGATTAGAATATGTCCCTCCACATAAACAGATTTATAGTTTTCGAATATTTGGATTTTGGAAGTCTTTTAAGAGGCATCTGGGATATTTTTGAGGAAACACTTAACATCTCCAAAGCAGCTAATGAAAATCAGAATATTTCAAAAGAGTTATTTCAGAAGGTAGAGACTTATGTTAGTACAAATATAGCCGAGCCTTTGACACTCCAAGGAATGTGCCATTTATTCGGCATATCCCAACCTTATCTCAGCAGATTGTTTAGA
>Ga0209430_1001227_pt1 | contig 19905 bp, 23 predicted proteins | sample BarGraIncub1133A_FD_184504 | JGI IMG/M metagenome (GOLD analysis project Ga0209430, IMG submission 184504) | Arctic peat soil microbial communities from Barrow, Alaska - Barrow Graham LP Incubations 11-33A (SPAdes) (version 2) | ecosystem: Environmental > Terrestrial > Soil > Wetlands > Peat... | reverse complement strand
CAACTATTGAGTTTGAGGATGAAGATAATCAATAGTTGTAGTTGAGTTGGTGCCTATTGAAATACGTTATGTATAACTCGTATATGTTATGTTAAACTCAACACATCATGTTAGCAATGAGATATATATAGACGTAGATATATCAACGCTCGCAGACGTTTCGTCAGTTTAACACAATACCTATTAAGTTAAACTCAAACGATAACAGAGTTGATGTTACGTATAGTAATCATAAAGTTCGTATTTGGTGTGTTATACGAACTATGGCAGTATGACTGCGTTGTAGAGTGAACACATTATATATACGAACTATTAATTGATGTTTAACGAACTTTATATGATATGGTATTTGAAAAAAATAAAATCCCCCAAAATAAATTTGATAATAAATACGTAGGTAAGGCCACATGATTTTTATATTATTTTTTTAACTTCAAAATAAAATAGTGTGTTTTCACCGGGGAGAATTTTGGGTTGGATTCCTAAGACGTCTAAGTTTGCGAACGTGTGATGATGCGAAAATTATTATAAAAGTTTGCGGTGGTTGACGTTCCTCCATGAAAGCACACTAATCAAATAGTAAATGAGGTGAGAATAGTGAAAGTAAAACTATTTACTTACTGGAAAGATGGAATACTTGAATGTACTTGTCCTGTTAAAAACAAATGTAATAAAAACCATGGGTGTGAGGAACTTGATTTTATAATAGATAATTCTTTTAGTGCTAGTGAATGTATGAAACATACAAGTTACAACAGGGTTAAAAGTAGGATGCAACAAAGAAGATAAAAATAATAAAGAGGGTGAGTATATGGATGAAGCAAAACAAAATAGGAGAGTACTTTATACTTATCTGAAAAAAGAATACGGGGGAAAAAGAGCTCTCGAATTATTGCATGAAAATAATGAAAATTTATTTGGACCTCATGGGCTCGCGTATTGCCTTGGGGAAAAGAACCTTGAATTTTTTTGTCTTTACTTTTTGCAAGATACTTTTGTTCCCAAACCTAACAACACTAATAGAAATTTAGCTCCTGTACATTTAGAAATATGGCACGAGTTACAAAAGATGTTCATAGAAGATTTGTGGGATAAGGAAGAATTTATTTTACCTCGTGGAATTGCTAAATCGACTATTATAAATAAGGCTTTAACGTGTTACCTTCATTGTTATAAAAAATCTATATATACAATTGTTATAGGCAAGAAGGATTCAGACGCTGCACAATTCATATCCGATACACGCAAAATGTTAGAAAATCCATTTATAGTTAAAGCATTTGGGGTATTGATAGATAGAAAGTTTGGAGTTCTGAATAAACAAGAAATAGTCTTGGGGAATAGAACTAAGATACAAGCTTTTAGTTCAGGAAGTAGTGTGCGTGGTACGACATTTGGTTCTGTAGATGGAATATCAAGGCCTAGTACAATTATACTTGATGATATATCTTCCGAGGATGACATACTAAATGACCATGCTAAAGAAAAAATATTAAATAAATTTTATAAAGAGATTGCAGAATCTGGTGATGCAGCGGTTATCCGTGATGGTGTCAAAATTAAATCAGCCAGTAAATTTCTAGTAATAGGAACTCCACTTGCTCCTATTGATTTTATTAATTCTATTGCAATGGACGTAACGTTTAAGGTATTGCATAGAAGAGTTGTGGACTTTGATGTAGATAAATATTTTGATAATAATAAGTATTGGCAACATTATAAAACTTTATTGTTCAATGATAAAATTGATAAAGAAGATAAAGATATTATGTTAAAGAAATATTATACAAAATATAAATCTGAAATGGTCTTCCCTACGATATGGGAAAAATATGAATGTGATATTTTAGCACAAAAGTTTTTTAGTAAAAGAACTGCATTTATGCAAGAGTTAATGTGTGATTGTCAGAACGTAGGTAATAAGTGGTTTAAAAGCATACGGACTCAAAGCACGGAGGATATTGAAGCACATATATTTAATAAGACCATGCTTCAATGCGATCCTGCAAGTGCGGTAAATGATAAAGCAGATTCTAGCGCAATAGCAGTTGGGTCAATTTGTAATGCTAACGGATTTACATATATAAGAAGAGGTATCCTTGTTAAACTAGGGTTTATGGATTTATGTAAAAAAATAATTGAATTAATTAAATTATATAAGGATATAACTCATGTATCAATAGAAAAAAATCTATATATGGGTACTGATGTATTAAAGATTCAAGAACTAATGGCCTTGGATGATGAATTTAAAAATAGGAAAATTACATTTTTAAATAAAATGCAGAAAACTAATAAGGATGAAAAGATAGCAACAATAATAGATGCTGTAAATACAGGACAGATAATCTTTAATGAAAATGATACAAAATTTATAGAGCAGATACAAGATTTTAGCGGACAAAAGTTTACTGTTCATGATGATGCTATTGATACAGTGGCACAGTTTACCATTGATATTAAAGAAATTAAAGTTATACAAAACTTTAAGATTGAATGGGTTTGATTTATAGTTATTAAAGACGTAGTGATACGCCTTATTTTTATGTCCTGAAAAGGTGGTGAAAAGAAAAAATGGGATTTTTCAATTTTAGAAAGACGGTAGCAAAAGTAGTTACTGGTGTTAAAAGAAAACTTTATGATGGCATCTATTCTCAACAGATTCAAATAGCCCCTGATATGAATACGGCAGACTTTCTTAGGACCTACGGACAAAATGCATGGCTATTTGTTGCAGTCAATCGTATAGCTCAAAATGTTGGATCCAGTGAATGGAAAAGCTATAAAGGCGAAGTAGTTCAAGATAACAGTAAGGCTTTGGAAGTGCTTAAGCATCCTAATAGATTCATGTCACAGTATCAACTTCTATGGAAAACTTGCGCCTATCTTGATTTAACAGGTAAAGGATTTTGGTATATAGCAAAAGATGGTATTGGAAGACCTAAAGAATTATGGTGTCTTAATCCAATGGACATATACGTAAACCCTGATAAAGATAATTTTATAAAAGGTTATGTATATAAAGCTGGTGCAGTACAGATTCCTTTAAGTGTCGATGAAGTTATATTTTTTAATCTACCTGATTTATTAAATCCTTATACTGGCAAAGGTCCAGCACAGGCAGCGGCAAATGATTTAGAAATTTCTAAATATACAAATGTATTTGTAAAGAACTTTTTCTACAATGATGCAAAGCCAGCTGGCATCGTAACATTCCCAGAAATAAATGATGATGATTACGACAGAGCAAAAGAGGAATGGAATGATAAATATAAAGGTGTAGAAAATTCTAATAAAATGGCTTTTATAAGAGGTACCGGAGTAACATTTACACCGATAACAATGTCTATTAAAGACATGAATGTTTCAGCTCTTCAAGAATCAAGTAGAGATAGTATTCTTGGAGCATTTGGGGTCCCTAAAAGTATAGTTGGTATTACGGATGATGTTAATAGGAGCACAGCCGAAGCCGCTGAGTATACATTTGCTATGCATACAATTAAGCCAAGATTGCATTTGATTATGGATATTTTAAATAATGAATTTGTGCCTCTATTTGGGGAAGATGGAGAACTTAGATTCACTGACCCAGTACCCAAAAATAAAGATTTCGTAAAAGGAGTAGTCGACACACAAACAAATAAAACAATTACTGTAAATGAGTCAAGGGATGTGTTAAATAAACTCATGGGATGGAATTTACCACATATAGAAGGTGGAGATGTGATTTATCAAGCTATTAGCTTACAACCAATGGGAACGGCATTACCAGTGGCAGCGGCGGCAACAAATACAACACCATCAGTTGAAGATAAACCAACAGTTGATCCATCCAAAGGTGTTAAAAAAAAAGAATTTTCTAGAGTAGTAAGAAAGAAAATCATTAGAGAAATTAAAAAGAATAACGATACCAGACATCAAGAATTTATTAAAATGTCAACTCCACTTCAAGCTGACTTTGGTAGTATTATAAAATCTTATTTAGGTGACATGAAAAAAGAAGTTATTAAGAATGTATTGGATGGAAGTAAAGATCCTGTAGATTTGAGAATATGGAATAAACAATTACAGGATAAGACTGTAGCCCTTTATATCAAATGTTTTAATACTGGTGGCAAAGCTGTAGTTCAAGAATTTAAATCTATTGAAAATTATATACACAAAGACATAGGTATGAGTTTTGACATAAAAGATCCAAGTGTAAAAGCTAAAATTCAAAATAAGGTTTCTAAAATCACTCAAGTAAATGCAGATACTAAACAGAGAATCAAAGATGTAATTTCTAATAGCTATGATGAATCTGACGATGATAATGAAGCTTTTACTGTAAAAGCTATAGCTGAAAAAATTGGTGCTGAGAATTTTTCAGAGTTTTGCGAATCTCGATGTGCCTTAATAGCGCAAACGGAAGTACTAAGCTCATTAAATTCCGCAACAAATGAAACTTACAAACAAAATGCGGATATTTTGGACGGTAAATATTGGTTGGCTACTTATGACAATACAAGAGAGTCGCATTTAGAAGCTAGTCAAACTTATGATGAAAGCAATTCGATTCCTGTAACAGATCAATTCAGTGTAGGTGGAAATGATTGCGATTGTCCTGGTGATGATAGTTTGCCAGCTGACGAGGTTTGCGGTTGTCATTGTTGTATGGCTCCAAAAGTTAATGTATAAAATTGTTAAATAGTTATAAAAAATAAAAACATTGGAGGTTTTAATTACGTTATATCCTTTCGATAGAAAACAAGGTCACGCAATCCAAACAGATTCACCGGACACCACGCTACTACATGCATTCATTGCACATTTACAGATTCCTGCAACACTTGCGACTGTAGCAAATACTACTGGAATACATGCTGCTATAACGGATAATGCCACACAACAAATAATAAATACATCGATAACTAATCCAAGTGTACCAAGAAATATTACTGCAACCGCAGGTGGTACAGGAGCGAATATTACAGCGGTACAAGTTATTATTGCAGGCACCAGTTATGCCAACTTACCGATAACCGAAACTTTACAAGCGTTTACGGCAGCAACACCAGGAAGTGTAGCAGGAAGTAAAGCATTTAAAACAGTAACAAGTATTACAGTGCCCATTAACGGAACTGGGGTTACTACTGCAATAGGATTTGGCGAAATTTTAGGATTACCTTATAAGTTGGCACATAACACAGTGTTACTAGCATCTTTAAATAATGTGAAAGAAGCTATAGCTCCTACTGTTGTAGCAAGTTCTACAGCAATTGAAAGCAATACAATGAAACTTAATAGTACACTGAATGCATCTATAGTTGATGCTTATTTGATAGTTTAAATTTGGTATTAGGAGGAATTAAATGAACGATTTATTACAAAGAAGAGGGCTCGTAAAAATCAGTGATGATTTAATACGGAGAGATCCTGAAAGGGTAATGAAAATTTTAAAGGATATTTTAGTAGTAAAAATTGATAATGATTTTATGACAAGATCATTAACATATATGGCATATTCAAAACACTTTGATTTAATAGAAGATAGTTATTTCCCACCAATTTATGTTGCCACTGTCACTAGCCTTAGTCCTAAAGATTTTAAGACAGGAAATTTAGAAGTAAAGTGGACCAGAGAAAAAGAATACAGTGAAAAATCTGTTAAGGATATGCTTGAAGAATTAAAAAATGAAATTTGTGGCAAGAAACAATCGGTTTTTCTTGATGGTGAAGATAAAAGATTTAAATGAAATTAATGAGCGTATAAAATATAGGTTCTTTTTTTATGCCCATTTTAAAGGTGCTTAGGAGGTGAGAAGGTGGAAAAGCAGCTAAAACAATTTAATTTTGAAGTGAAAGTATTGGACCAAGCGAATCAAATCATCCAAATGATTGGTTCTACTGAGGACAATGACCGCGTGGGTGACAAGATGATCCTTGCGGGTGGGGATTTTAAGAATTTCCTATTAAATCCTGTAATTTTAGCAAATCATTGTTACGGTTACGATGAAAAAAGTTCAGTTATAGGCAAGGCCTTAGATATAAATATTGTTGGTTCTAAATTAATTTTTAAAATTCAGTTCGCCGATACACAAAACGGAAATGAATGGTTTTATTTATATGCAAATAAATTTATGAACGCATCAAGTATTGGATTTATTCCAAAAGAATATACACCAAATGACAAAGGTGGCGAAGATTTTACAAGTTGGGAACTCCTTGAGTTGAGCATGGTAGCAGTTCCCTGTAATCCCAATGCCGTTCAGAGGGCATTTAAAGAAGGTAAAATTTCAAAGAATTTATACAATCAAATAAATGAAGGTGAGGTTGAAAGCATGAAAGTAGAAGAAGTCCAAGCATTAGTTGAAAAAGCAGTAAATACATCGGTAAAAGCTTTAGAAGCAAAACACGCTACAGAATTAGAAGCAAAGGTAAAAGAAATTGGCGCCTTAGAACAACAACTTAAGGAACTTAAAGATTCAGCAGTGATTAAGACTGGCGCGGCACTTAGTAAAGCATCATGTGATTGTGTATCAAAAGCAATTACAGGAATTGCAGATCATTGTGCCACTTTAAAAGCTTTAATTACTACAGAAAACACACAAGATATTGACGGTGACAATGATGATGGAGACACAAAGGAATATTCAGAAGAAGAAATCCAAAAGATGGTAGCAGACAACATAGAAAAATTAAGCAAGGGGGTTAAATAATATGAAATTAACTAAGGAACAACTAAATGCAGTTATCGCAACCACTACAGAATCAGTATTGAAAGATAAGGGGCTTACAAATGTATTAAATAAATTGGTGTTCAGTGAAAAACCACCAGGTGAAATGGGAAAAGAGGAAAAAACTCTTAGATTTTTTATAGCAAAAATGGATAACAACAGAGCAGAGGTTGCAAAATATTGCGGCGGAATAGCAAAAGATTTATCGGGTAACATTTCAGGTAGTGGACTTGAATTGCTACCAACTGAATTCCATACAGATATTATAGACAGAGTTAAAGCTGACCCATTCGCGTTAAGAAATAAATGTTCAGTAATTCCAGTTACCAATAGAAACGGAACTTGGCCAGTAGGTTTGACAGGAATTTCTCTAGTCTATGAAGCCACAGATACTAACCCATTAACTCCAACCGCGCCAACGTTCTCAACTTTAGTTTATAGCGTTATCAGATTGGATGGAATGACTGCAATGAGTAGAGACCTTTTAGAAGATAGTCCAGTTGATTTATACGCGTACCTTACAAAACAATATGCAAAAGCGTTTGTTAAACAAGAAAATATATCTATTATGGTAGGTACTGGAACATTGCAACCACAGGGCATTATCAATGCTGTTAATTTAAATACAGTCCCATGCGTCAACGCAGGAAGTACAAATGTCCTTACCGCTGATGATATGGTTTCATTACCTTTTTCAATAGATGTTACATGGAGAGCTGGCGGTGCTTATTACATGAATACAGGAGCAATAAGACAGGCTAAATTATTTAAAGATTCACAGGGAAGGTATTTATGGGTTAATGGTGATATGCTTGCAGGCAAACCAGACACTTTTAATGGTTATCCTGTATTTGAATTTTCTGCTTTATTTCCTGAAAATTTAACTGTAAATTCCAAAACAACATGTAGTGAAATGGTATTTGGAAACTTAGATTACTATTTCTTATTCGACAAAATGGAAATGGGTTCAGAAATTAATACTCAATCGGATACAGCATTTAAGAACCATGAAGTACTCGTCAAATTTTGGGAACGTATCGATGGAAAAGCAAGCATAGGTCAAGCATTCGCTCTTCTAACTGGATTTTTAAAATAATCAGAATATAAGCTATGGGTTTATTCTTATAGCTTTTTATTTTTTTTAAAAGGAGTAACTATGAAAGTCAAAATTCTAACATTTATACCTAAAGAAGATACAGGCACGTGGGTAGATTTAAAAAAAGGCGAAATTATAGCACTAGATGATGAACTAGCAATGAAATTAATAAAAAATAAACAAGCAGAATGGGAAATTTAAGGAGGATTTATTATGATAAAGCATATAAAATTTATAAAACCACTCGAAAGGTATCGTATAGATGATGTTGCAAATTTTGATGAAGCTATAGCTGACAAGGTAATAGCCCAACAATATGCGGTTGAAGTAAATGTTGATAATGTAAAAATTGATGATACAAAGATTGATTTAAAAAAATAGGTAGGTGGTACAAATGCCTTTGTGCACAATTGCAAATGTAAAAAGTTATCTTGGAATTAGTCAAACTGATAGCAACGAGGATGATTTAATCACTTTACTAATTGGGAGTACGCAAGCACTAATAGAAACTTACTGTCATAGACACTTTGATGTAGCATCGTATGTAAGCGAGCAACACAATATAAATCATAAAATATTTCCAAGAGAATCTCCAATAATATCGGTAGAAAACATCATGCGATTAAGTGACGATTGCATAGATTATAGAATTTATAATTCTTATATTGACCTTTTAGATTATAAATTTATGACAATGGGCAACAGGCTTAAGTATTGTAACAATGAAGAAAGTTATGTTGAAATTTCTTATACTGCAGGATATAAAACAATGCCCACTGACTTGAGTTTAGCAGCAATTAAACTTGTTGCTCTTGAGTATAAAGATAGTACTGAGGATCGTATAGGCCTTATTTCTCGTAGTGAAGGCGCAGAAAGCGAAAGCTATGTTGCAAAAGGAATAGACTCAGAAATGCCACTTAGTATTTCAGCGGTATTGGACAGATACAAACGAGTAAGCATATGAGAAAAGATATTGTTAATATTCTTATTGCTAGTGTTTCAAAAGATAATACAGGTCGAGAAGTAAAAAAATGGCTCATCAATGATATTGCTAGTGGAAGTTTTCAGCCAGTTAAATATGTAGCTGGATTTAAACCTTTTGGAATAACTGATAAAACAAGTAATGTTTTTTATTGTAAGGATATCGAACTTATGAAAAGGTATTATTTGCCTAAAACTGATTCTAACCAATTTAATGTAACTTATATGATTGGATTTAGTGATAACCAATATATTATAGATTCAATTTTACCTTATCCACGACATCTAGAAATTTATTTAGAGTTGGTGACATAAATGTCTGAAAGCATAGATGAAGCTATTGCAAATTGGATAAAAAGAGTTGAAGCAAAAGTTAACGAAGTGACTTTGATTGCTGATAAAGCAGTTTTAAAAGCCGCTTTTTTTTGCGAGGGTGAAGCTAAAAAGAATGCAATGACTATGATTTATAATGTTTCAATCCCTGTTGATAAGGACGGAAAAGCAATGTGGAAAAGAACAGGATTATATAAGGCTAGTATCGGAAGCGGACTTGACCCGGATAGTTCTCATAGTGCAATAGTTTATAATACTGCTCCTTATGCTTCAAAAATTGAGTATGGCAGTAGTGATGCCCCTGGTGCTGAAAGTCCAGGCATGCAAGGTAGACCAGTAATGACTAATAGTGTATTTAATAATAAGCCACAAATCAAAAGTATTATAGAAGCTTATTTGAAGGAGGTCGTAAAATGATTGATAACAATGCAGAGGTTTGTGCAATTTTATCTCTGGTTGGAACTACTTATTTTCAGTACCCGACATCATTTGCTACCTTCCCCATAATAAGTTATTGGGATAGCGGACATGAAGCCGACGGATTTTATGATGGCAAATCAACAGTAGATAAACCAGAGATTACAGTAGATGTATGGGAAAAAGAAGACCCCCTAACTGGGGCTTTAATTAAAATTCATGCTCAAATGGATAGTGCAATGAGGGCACATGGGTTTATAAGAGCTAATCCAATTGTCGGGACATACGAAACTGATACCCACGTATACCATTATCAAGGAAAATATAAAAAACTTTATGAAGAAATAGATTAAATAATTAATAAAGGAGATGTTTTATTTGTCAAATTTTATATCTGTAGACAAACTATATTATGCAGTAATGGCAGCCAACAGTGATGTCCTACCATTACCAACATATGCAACACCAAAACCAATAATTGGTGCAGCGAAGATTCAAGTTGATCCAACAAATAATAAAGTACCATACTACGGTGATGGTGTGAATATTGAAACAGCACAAACTATAACGACAGGTAAAGTCGTTATACAAAGTAGCTCACTCACTTTAGCAATATGCGCCGACATGTTTGGTCATACTTTAGATGGGCTGGGGGGATTAATTTATAACAGAAATGATGTTGCTCCTTATGTTTGCATTTTTTATCGGAGAACTAAAGCTAATGGGAAATTTAGATATGTTAAATTGCTAAAATGTATGTTTGATGACCCAAGTGATGCAGCTGCAACTGCAAACGCATCCGTAACACCCCAAGATGATACATTGAATGGTTCTCTTTTTTCAAGAAACAGTGATGGAAATTGGAAAAAAGTTGTTGATGATGAGGCCGTTGGTTATGTAGATGTAAGCTCAACATTCTTCAATCAAGTCGATGGAGCAATTGACGTTGTGGCTCCGACTGTAACACTTACAGTTCCAGCAGCGGGTGCAACCGCAGTTTCAGTCGCTACAACTTTTGTATGGACATTGTCTGAAAGTATCATCCCTTCGACAGTTACACCTCAAAATTTCTACCTTATCAAAGATTCTGATGGAAGTATAGTAGGCGCAACAGTAGCTTATAATGATGCAGCGAAAACAGTAACATTAACACCTACGGTAGCATTGAGTGCAGCAAGTAAATACTTAGCAATGGTTGATGCAGATGTAACGGACTTAGCAGGCAATCACATTGTATCAATTAGTAAAATATTCACAACTGCTTAAGCTTAATAGAGGGAATAATCTTCCCTCTTATTTAAATTTGAAAGGAATTGATTGTAGATGATAATAAAATTAATTATAGATGATAAAGAAAGAACCTTTAATACTGGTTTTATAAGTGGTAAAAAATTAAGAGACACGATGGCCATGAGCGAGGAAATGGAAGGAAAGCAACAAGATACAAAGACACTTGATGAAATGGTGGATTATGTTGTGGATTTATATAAAGATCAATTTACCAGAGATCAATTTTATGAAGGAACTGCATCTGATAAAGTTATAAGCACATTTACAGACTGTATCGAAAGTGTTACAGGCAATTTAAAAAATAAATCTGAATTAATAGCAGTAGCAGATCATAAACCAAAAAACTCTTAGAGGGGGAGACTAAAAAGTTTTCCCCTATTAAATTTATATATGAACTTTATGAATCTTTATTGTATAGGATTGAAACTGATGAAATGGGTAACACACGTAAAATACCATACATGACGTTGAATGAAATTGACGAAATGGATATATTTTATTGGCTAGATTTAAAAATTTATGAATTGAAAATGCAAGATATAGAAACTACGAGATCCTATGATGCTAACGGATTATAAAGGTAGGTGAACAAAAAATGAGTGATGAATTGGCATTACGAATACCAATAACGGCAGATACCTCAAGTATGTCACGTGCAATGGATGATATGAAAAGTAAAGTAAGTAACTCAATGGGACAAATGAAAGATGCCATGGGTGCAGTTGGTTTGGCTACGGTTGGATATCTAGCTGGTGCAATTAGTAGCGCAACAAAAGCGCAAGAGTCAACAGATGCACTAACAACTAAATTAAAAAACCAAGGAGACACAGCCGGTCAAGCAAAAGAAGGAATTAATGCGTTTACTAGTGGTGTCGAAAAAATGTCTATATACAGTAAAGGCGATGCAAAAGCGGCCCTTGATACTTTGATAACTAGACACGTATCTCTTAAAGAAGCGTTAAAAGATCAAACCGGAATAACAGAACTAGCATCTGCTAAAAACATAACTCTTAAAGAAGCAGCAGATCAAGTAGCAAATGCTGAAAATGGAAGAATGGGCGGACTTGTAAAGCTTGGGGTAGTGACAAAAGAAGAAGTTAAAAACGGTATTAGTATGGATGAAGTTAATAAAAGACTTAATTCAAGCTATAAAGGTATCGCAGAGGGTAAAATGAAAGACCTTCCTGGTCAAATAGCACTCATGCATAGAAGCTTTTCAGATTTTACTACTTCTATAGGGCTAATATTGCTACCAACTATAACTAAGTTAGGTTCTGTATTTGGTGATATTGCAAGTAAGATAGATAACATAGATGCGCCTACAAAGAAAATTATAGCCGGTGTATTGGTAGCTACGGCTGTGTTTGGAACATTAATTGGTGGATTAGGAGTCGCACAAAAAGTTATGGGAATTTTAAGCCCGGCCATAAAAGGCGTAGGGCTTGCACTTGAAGGGATGGTTTGGCCTGTTATGGCAGTAATCGCAGTAATTTCATTATTTACAGTCGTATATACTAAAAACTTTGGTGGTTTTAAAACATTCGTAAATAATGTATTTGGAAGCGTTGTAAGTTTATTTAATGCGTTTAAAGCGGCGATTTCAGGGGGTGATGTAGGCTCCCCGCTAGCAAAAGCATTTGGTAAAAATACAGCTAGCATAAAAGTTGTTATTCAAGGCATAGTAGACGTTGTAAAAGTGTTTATAGATGTTTTAACTGGAAACATGAAAAAAGCCGAGTCCGTACTAGATAGTTGGGGTGGTGACTCTGACGAAAGGATGAGAGGATTTATTTTAACTGTCGGCAAGGTAGCTATAGTTATAAAAGATGTAGTAGGAACTGCTATATCTGATTTAAAAATAGTAGTCGATTGGGTAACATCACATTTGCCAACAATGCAACAGATATTTAATGATGTAATGGCAGGTATAAAAGTTATTTGGGAAACTATTTTAAAACCAGTTTTAGATTTAATAGTGGCTGCTTTTCTTGCGGTAGTCAATTGGGTAAAAGATAATTGGAAAACGATTCAAGATATATTCAAATCAGTATTTGACGGAATTGTGACAATTTATAATAGTATATTGAAACCATTATTAGCATTTGCAATAGATGGATTCAAATCAGTGGTTGATTGGGTAAAAACAAATTGGCATGAAATTTCAGACACTATAAAAACTGTTTTTGATCTTGTAACCTCTATAATAAAAATTGCTTTAGAAGTTGTGCTTGGAGTAGTAAAAGACGCTATGGCAATATTAGAACCAGTTTGGCAGGCAGCATGGAATATTATAAAAGATGTTGTACCTCCAATATTTAAATTAATTGAAGATGGGATTGGAGCAGCTATAAAAGTTATTGGTGATGTTATAAAAGTAGCTATGGATATAGTCAATGTTCATTGGGGCGATGCTTGGAAAAGTATTTGCAAATTGGCAAAAGATATATTTGGTGGAATGGGGAAAATAGTTAATGATGAATTAGATATTGTAGGTGGAATATTCAATGCAATAGTTACAACTGCCATAGGTTGGGGTAAGGATATGATTGGTGGAATTATAACTGGTATAAAAGGTGCTATTGGAGATATTGAGAGTGCCGTTGGTGATGTAGTTGATGCGGTTACAAACAAATTTAAAGAACTATTCGGTATACATTCTCCAAGTAAGGTTATGCAAGATATAGGTGGATTTTTGACATCTGGATTAATTAAAGGTTTATCCGCAAGTGATATAGGTTCACATGTTTCTGGATTAATAAGTGGTATGAAAGGTGATTTTGCAGCAGTAAAAGATTTTTTTAATAATGTTGGCGCTGGTAGTGGAATGAGTGCGGCAGTTGTTGGACAAATCAAACAGGCGATGTCAATGTTAAATATTCCAATGCAGTATTTGCCGGGATTAGAAACTATTGCAATGAATGAAAGTACAGGAGATGTAAATTCTATTAATCTTTGGGATAGTAATGCAAAAGCAGGGCATCCAAGTCAGGGATTATTCCAAACAATACCTTCTACATTTGCAGAGTTTAAAGTATCTGGCCATGATAATATAAATAATGGATTAGATAATAGTTTGGCTGCAATTAGATATATGATTTCCAGATATGGAAGTATATCAAATGTACCGGGGTTAAAGGCGCTAAGCGCAGGCCAAAGATATCAAGGTTATGCAATGGGAACGTTTCATTCAGATCAAGGCCTTGCATGGACTGGTGAAAATGGTCCTGAATTATCATGGAAGAATAGCGGAACAGGAATACTTGATAGCGTAAATAGTAAGGCACTATTAAATATACCAGGAGTACTTCAAAATTTAACTAATGAAATTAAAAATATGTCTAATGGTAACAGTAAAGGGAATGGTGTAACTCAATATATTGAGGTTAACAGTCCAACTGCTTTGACACCAAGTGAGACAGGAAGACAAGTTAAAAGAGCAACACAACAGTTAGCAATGCAGTGGTAAAAGGGAGTGAAATATGCAACTTATATATACAAATTCTTCAGGTGGGAGTATCACTTTAGCATATTCTCGCCCTTTTTTTATAGAGCAAATTGATGGAACAGGAGCAGTTCAGAATATTTTAAATACTCAAAAGGGTGTTAATCAAGATGGGGTAACACTTTTGAGTAAGGATTTGGACATTAGACAAATAACACTTCAGGGAACTATATTAGCATATTCAAAGCTTGAAATTATGAACTATAGAAAACAAATGATCCAAGCTTTTAATCCAAAACTTAGCGGAACACTGACATATATTTATGAAGGTGGACAGAAAATAATACCATGCGAAATATATATGGCACCAGTATTCTCAGGTATAAATTTTATAAGTGAAAAATTATTAATTACATTAAATTGTATGAGTCCATATTGGGAAGACTTGGAGCAGATAAGAGCAGACATAGCACTTTGGGTAGGTGAGTTTGAATTCCCATTGGAGATAGTTTCTAGTGGTATCGAAATGGGAATGAGGCAACCTTCATTAATAGTAGATGTAGATAATACTGGGGATGTAGAATGTGGTATGGTAGTTCAATTTACTGCGTTAGCTGCATTAACTAATCCTTCATTATTAAATGTAAATACACAGGAATATATAAAAATTAATAAAACTATGGTTGCTGGTGAGGTCATAAATATAAGCACTGGTTTTGGAAATAAAAGAATTACAAGTTCTTTAAATGGAATAACAACTAATGCCATTAATTTTATTGATTTAAACTCAACATTTTTACAACTTAGTGTAGGTGATAACTTATTTCGCTATAATGCGGATACTAATATAGATAATTTGGTTGTAGCATTATATTTTACACCTCAATATTTGGGGGTGTAATATGAATATTTATGTATTTTCAAGAGGTATAAGTTTCTTAGGTGTGATTGATAACTACAGTTCACTCATTTGGCAACGAAAATTTAATGTTTTTAGTGAATTTGAATTACATTGTCCTTTAACAATAGATAATTTAAATTTACTAGTTAGAGAAAATATTATATGTAAAAGCGATGATACACAAGAAGCTGGATATATAAATTATAGAGAATTACAACAAGATAATCTAGGGCAAGAATTTTTGGTGATTAAAGGAAGATTTTTAAATTCTTATTGTGACAGAAGGATTATTTGGTCTCAGGAATTACTTAATTGTACTTATGAAGTAGCAATGAGAACTTTGGTAAATGATCAAGCTATTAATCCAATAGACACTAGTAGAATATTGACTAATTTACAGTTAGGAACATTAAAAAATTATACTGACGTTGTTAGTTATCAAGCCATTTATACTAACTTATTTGATGAATTAATAAATTTAACTAATTCAAGTAATTTAGGATTTAGAATTTTATTAGATGCTGTAAATAAAAAGTTGAATTTTGATGTATATAAAGGTTTGGATCGAACTGCAGGACAATCAATTAATCCACGTTGTATATTTAGCACAGAATTTGAAAATGTTTTATCTCAAGATTACATTAGTAGTACCAATAATTTGAGTAATGTTGATTTGGTTGGTGGTGTCGGTGAGGGCTCTGCAAGAAAATTAGTTACAGTTGGAGTTGCTACTGGATTAGATAGATTCGAAATGTTTACAGATGCAAGTTCTATAAGTAATGTAAATTCAGATGACCAATCAATTATTGATGATAGTGTATATTTGCCTATGTTGGAAAGTAAAGGTGCAGCAGACTTAGCTTTAACAAGTGATATAAATACCTTTTCTAGTGTAATTAATGTAAAAGGTAATCTAAAATATAAAGTTGATTATGATTTGGGGGATATAGTAACCTGTATTAATAAAAAATGGGGAATAACAATAGATACACCAATCATTGAAATTGACGAAACTTATGAAGAAACAGGATTGCAAATCAGTATAGTATTTGGTAATTTAATTCCAACCTTGATACAAAAAATCAAACAATTAATATAAGAAAGGATGTGATACTTTGGAGAAATCAAGTTTTTTTAATAGTGTTAATCATGATAGATTATATCAAGCGAGTGATTTTGCTAATTACTTCAATTCGTTAATTACAAATGGCGTATTCCCTAATCCTAGCACTAATTTACAAGTTTTATCTAATGGTAATATGACGGTAATAGTTAAGCCTGGTAAGGCATGGATTAATGGACATTGTTATTACAATGATAGTGATTTAATTAAGGCTATAGAGGTTGCTGATGGTATTTTAAGCAGAATAGATAGAATAGTAGTAAGATTTGATACTACAGGCAGAATAATCACTACAGTAGTAAAAAAAGGTACATTTGCAAGTTCACCAGTTGCACCAGTATTACAAAGAGATTCCAACTTTTACGAACTTGCTTTAGCTGATATTTTAATAAGTAATGGTGCTACAAGTATTATTCAATCTAATATTACAGATCAACGTTTCAACACTAGCTTATGTGGCATTGTAAATTCTTTAATTACAGCAGATAGCACAACTTTATTTGCTCAATATACTGATGAATTTAATATATGGTTTGCTAATATACAGACTCAACTAGGTAATGATGTTGCTGGTAATCTGCAAAATGAAATAAATTCACTTGCTGGTACTGGAAGAACTACAGAAACGATTAAGGGTAATGCTGATAATATAGCAACAAATGTCTTAAATATAAATAACCATATTATTGATAATACAAAACATGTTAATCAATCTTTACTAAATATTATAGGTGATTCTGGAAGGTATCAATCACAAGCTAACTTTGATGGTAGTGAAACCTATAGTGGTGCAGTTTTTGATAGTTTATCAAGCGTTTTGTTAGGGTTTAAAGACGGTTCACAAGTTACTCCAACACTACCGAGCACTACAAATGTAGGTCAAACAGCACAATTGGGTATAAAAATTCATATACCTAATGCTATACCAGCTATAAAAGTTGTACTTAGTCCTTATACCACTGGAGCAACTAGATTACAGTTGTTAAATAGTTCAAAAACCTTATTGTCTACGATTGATATAACCGGTAAAAGTTCGGTTATTGTACCATATAGTTTTAGTGCAAGCAATGATTATTATATTCTGGCGGATAATAATGGTTTAGTTTATACGGCTTCTAATGCATCTGTTACTTATCCATTTAATTCAATAGATGTTAATGTCGTTGGTGGGATCGCGGGTACTACAGATCTTACAACTACTACTTATAACATTGCATCTGTAACAGCGCAATTACCTACAACGACAGGAACAGTCATAAAATCTTTTTCACCTTCAGACATTGATGTGTATGGCAATTTAAAATACACACAAGTCTTGAATACCAATAATACTATTGTATGTGATGTTTTAAAAGCTGACGGAATAACAGTATTAAAACCGAATGTATCTTCAATGGTAGATTTAAGCACTGTAGATAAAATTGCTAATCCCACAATTAAAGTTAGATGGACATTAAGTAGAATAGCGATAACAGATGCAAGCCCTACTGTGAGTATTCCGAGCGTTACATGGGAGGGCAAGGATGTTAAAGTACAAGTAGCACAAGCAACATTTACAGATACAACTACATCAATTGCCGCTAATACTACTTATACGAAAACTATTCCGTTGGGGTTTAATGCCACATTTGGTAGACTTCACATAGTTGGCAATTCCCCTTATAATTCAGCATATAGTGGAATTATAATCGAATTTGATACAATCCCTAATAATGCAATTGCATCATTAGCATCTAATAATGGAGTAACTATGTCGTATTCTAGAAGTAGAGCTGGATTTGTATGTGACGCTAGTAATGGGATAGCTAGTAGTCCTTATTTACAAATTTCTGGATGTTATATATCTGGTTCAAATTTAATAATTGTATTTTTTAATATGAATTCATCAAATGCAGTAACGTTACAAATTTGCAAGGCTAGATGGGAGGTAACTGCTTAATGAAAACCATAATATATAGAATATCAAATTTACAATGTGTAGGTGTAGTTGATGAAAATACTACTTTAGAATGGCAATTGAAAAACAATGTTATAGCTAATTTGGGTGGGGTTGTTGTTGACTATGCAGTAATTGAAACTAATTTAGACAATATTGAATTACAATTAGTAAATGGGGTAGTTACAGTAGTTGAAAAAATTATAGACCCAGTTATTCCGCCACTAACAGATATGGAACTAATGCAAATACAATTAGATACAACACAGGCAACGGTCTTAGACAATCAAAATATGATAAATATGTTAATGGGGGTATAAAAAATGAGTTTAGTATATTGTAATTATTTCTTGGGTTGCTGGAAAGTTAATCCTAGTTTTACGACCACTAATTTAGACAATGCGGTCACTAAAGGATATATAACTTTAGATGAAAAGATATCTATTGAAGCAACACCCAAGTTTGGTTCGATAACACCATCAGCACCAAGTGTAACCTCTAGCGACGTTGATAATACCATTGTAGGTATAGATGATACAATGGAATACGCAATTGATGGAGCAACAGTATATACAGTTTACAATTCAACAACTCCACCGAACTTAAGCGGAGACCATACAGTTAACGTAAGAGTATCAGCAATTAAATATACGAGCAACGTAAGTTTAGATACAACACTAACATTTACAACCAATGTGACGGTTTAGTAAAATACTGTGGTATAACCATTGAAATTCAAAGTACGGACAATGTTCATCGAAAAATGAATAATACAGTATTTAGTTTACAATTATAGAAATATAATGATGTAAAAATATGTATAATATGCTGCAATTTTTGTAGAGATAGGTCGAAAGGGTATAAATATGAACTTGGTAAATATAATTATTAGATGAATTAATTATTTAATCAGTGGGCAAACTATTTTAGGGTGATGATGTATGGACGGAAAAGGGCTATTAAATGAGGTTTTCAATAAGGTTGCTAATGCAAATAATGAACTAATACAAATATGGATTTCACATATAGTTTTTAGTTGGAGATGGTGGTTAGCATTAGTATTAACTATTATACCTTGGATTGTATGGGTTAAAATTAGAGATAAGCAAAATACTGTAAGACTAATGTTTGTGGGACTAATTGTTGTGATATCAACAGATACTTTGGATACTATCGGGCTTTCCTTTCATTTATGGCATTACGATTGGACATTATTACCGTTTATATCTGAAATTGTCCCTTGGGATTTCACTTTATTACCCGTTGCAGTAATGCTTTTTTTACAGTTCAAACCTAAAGTTAATGTTTTCATAAAAGCAATGTTATTTGCCTTTATAAGTGCTTATATCGTTGAACCCCTATTTTATTACATAGGATTATATGATATGAACAATTGGAAATATATATATTCATTTGTTATATATATACCTTTGTTTTTCATTTTCAATTATATATATAAGTGTAAACTTCTTAATAAAGAGGATAATTCATAATATTATCATTAGACGTCACAAACAATAAAAGTTTGTGGCGTTTTTAGTTGTGACGACTTAGGAAAATATGTCGACGTCAGCGTTATATTTAAATAATAAGATATAGGCACTCGAAAGGGTGTCTATTTTTAACACAAATGAAAAGTTGCAGTAACACTGATTTTATAATGTGCCCTG
>Ga0209430_1001222_pt1 | contig 19938 bp, 15 predicted proteins | sample BarGraIncub1133A_FD_184504 | JGI IMG/M metagenome (GOLD analysis project Ga0209430, IMG submission 184504) | Arctic peat soil microbial communities from Barrow, Alaska - Barrow Graham LP Incubations 11-33A (SPAdes) (version 2) | ecosystem: Environmental > Terrestrial > Soil > Wetlands > Peat... | reverse complement strand
ACGGAACCATGTATTCGAGTTACACGGCCGCTTCGATTCCACGCATTTATGACCTTGCGCAGTTTTATAAGGTGAATCTGATCGGAGCTGTGAACTGGTCGTTCGAGTTCGAAAACCAACCCTGGTTTTATGGTTTTCGCGACCTGGCCACCAACGGCGTGGACAAACCGGTGCTCAATGTTTTCCGGATGCTGGGCATGATGTCCGGCGATCGGGTAGAAGTGATCGGCGATCTACCAATTGTCCATTTAAAACAGACGACATCCTCCGAGATCAAACCCAATAGTACCCGTTTGAAAATAATTATAATTGTTTATTTGGGGCATCCTGTAGGGCGCCCCCTACAAGCCCTTTCGATTTACTGAAGTAAAGTTCGACCCATTCCCTTTCAAACTGATTTCAAGCAGTGCCTTATATTTAGGGCATTCAACAGTAACTTTTAAAATTCAAAGATTATGAGCGGAATAGATACCTTGGTGCAATCGAAAGCCTTCAAAAAAATGATGGACAAACTGTATGGTTTTGGTGCTTCCGTTGTTGTGCTTGGTGCACTTTTTAAATTACAACATTGGACAGGCGCAGATTACATGCTAACAGCCGGTTTGGTGACAGAAGCTGTCATTTTCTTCTTTTCTGCGTTCAATTCTGAGAAAGAACCCGAACCTGTCAATGCCGAAATTATTGAAAATCCGCAAATGCGATTTGACGGGATCTCCTCCTTTCAAGCCAATCCACAAGCTGCAGCTGTTGGTGGTGAAGGATTTTTTGCCCTTTCAAATTTTGATAAAATGCTGGCTGAAGCCGAAATCACGCCAAGAATGCTTCAGGAGCTCGGTGTTGGTATGCGGAAACTGGGCGAAACAGCCTCCACCATGAATTCCATGGGTAATGTATCCATCGCCTCCCAAGAGTATATCAAAACTATGAAATCGGCGGATGTATCACTTGCCAAACTTTCAAAAACATACGAGAATACCATCTCAAAAGTGACGTCCAAAACCATATTCAAATACAAAAGCATCGCTAACTCGCTATCTGTCATTGAGGATGAGGCCATGACCTATCAACGGAATATGAAATCCATCAATCGTAGCCTCTCCGACCTCAGCACAGTCTATTTATTGCAAAAGCGCGAAGCGGCCGAATACCTGAATGATATGGCAGAATCGGCAGCCGACACCAAAAAGTATCGCGAAGAGATTAAGAAACTCAATGAAAACCTCTCAGCGTTAAACAATGTGTATGGCAACATGCTGAATGCCATGAAGGTAAGTTAACGATGATAGCGTTCAAGTAGGTACCGGAGAGCAGGTTTTTCGGTGTAAAGGTGGGACTAGGAGGATTGTTTCACTGGTCTTTTTTGTTTTGTAGGTTTGCAAGGTATCCGATCGGAATTCTTGACTTATTCAGCTCTTTGTCTCTTTCTTGCAATTCGGCCAGCGTTTCGTTGATGAGCTCAATTTGCATTCGAGTATCTTCGTTTATGTCGTTATAATCGGTAAAAACGTCTTCGATGTACTTTTTCAAATCCTGAACATCTTTTTGAAGTGTCAAAAGTTGGCCGGACGTAGATGATAGATTGCTCAGAACTTGACGAACGACTGCGAATGCACGCATAATGCCCATATTGATTTGTATGGCCGTTGGAGAATTGAGTACACTGCTAAGCATTGCGACACCAAGTTCTGTAAAAGCGTACGACCTGCGCCGAACCCCCATGCTTATGGATTTGGTCATCACAGTCTGTGATAACCAATGCCTCATTTCTTTTTCGGTAAGTTGAAACATGAAGTCGTCCGGAAACCTGTCTTTGTTACGTTTTACTGCTTGATTCAGCACACGGGTTTGAACCCCGTACATATCAGCCAGATCACGGTCAAGCATCACCTTTTGACCTCTGATTTCATAAATTTTGTCATGTATGGTTTGAAGTTCCATTTTTTATGTACTACCAGTGACGAATTTGTATTCATCTTTTTTCTCCAATCTACTTGGAGGGAATCGATATAAAGATACAAATAAATATAATTATAATAACATAATTTGTGGAAATGTACCACTGACTTTCAAACAATTATTAGCACGCCATTTCCCCCGCATTTTTCTTGGCGGACAACAAATTGTAAGCCCCTTTCACCACCACTTTCAAACCTTTGGCATCCATGCCTGTCGGCAGAATGACTTCGACGAAGCCTCTTTCGCTGACGCCTTTTTGCACTTCCACCATGCGGTATTCCGTAAAGGCTTTGCCGCCTTCCGTCTTTTCTTTTTCGAACAGGAAGATGTAGTTCTTGTCTTGGAAACTGACAATGGCTTCGGCAGGCAGGGCGGTGGCTTTTTGACCCGAAATTTCGATGATGGCGTTCACGTAAGTGCCAGGCAGCAGATTCTTGCATTTTCCACAAACCGTGGCATAGACTTTGTAGTTTTTGTCGGCGTTGATAGATTTGGCTGTCTGATAGAGGATTGCCTCGTGTTCCTCGGTTTCATTGTTGATGAGGAAATGAAGGCGCTGACCAACCGCTACCTTGTTCGCATCTTTTTCGAACAGGGTCAGTTCCAGAAAGAGTTGGTCGCTGTTGACGAGTTCGAAAAGTACATCGGTCGATGAAACGGATTTGCCGATGCTCACATTGACCGTTTTAAGGAAACCTGAAATCGGAGAAACGACTGAAGCGGTGCTGGTGATGTTTTCTGCTGTCAGATTGCTGGCTTGAATGCCGATGAGGCGAAGTTTTTGCTCCATCGCCCGCACTTGGGCATTCAGGATTTTGTAGTCGCTGGTGACCTGCTGCATGTTCTTTTGGGAAGTTGCGTCGTTTTTAAACAGGTCGCACTGGCGTTTATAATCCGCTTCGGCGAATTCGAACTTGCTTTTCGCTTCGAGGTAATTTTGCTGTAGGTCAATGAATTCCGGGTTTTCAATAACGGCCAGTGTCTGCCCTTTACGCACCGGTTTGCCCGGCAGAAGGTTGGTGCTTTTGATGTAACCGCCCATAGGGGCCGAAACCGTTGCCATGCTGTTGGGAGCGACGGCCACGACACCGTTCACCTGGAGGGTTCCGCTCATAGAACGCACTTCCAGCGAGCCTATCTGGATGTTTGCCAGTTTGATCTGGTCGGCACGCATTTCGACAATGTTTTCGGGAATTACTTCTGCAGGAACCGCAATTTCGGCTTTTTTACCGCTGTTGCAGGAAATTAGTGCAAGTAAAAGAAATATGCTGTATTTTTTCATCTCCTAATTTTTTATTTTGACAGTAAGGTATTCGATCCAACTCGCCAAATAATTGATCATTTGTATGAGCGATTGCTCATGGGATCGTTTCATAATTTAATAGAGTTGACCGGTGAGGTATTGTAAGTTGATAATGATTTGATTAAGGCCGTTCAGGGCTTCGAGGTAGTTTTGACGGATGTCGGAAGCCCTGCCCAAACTCAACACGTAGTCGAGGTAGTTCAGGCTTCCGGCCTTGTAGTTCAGCGTGGATTGGTTCACAATCAGCAGGGCTTCGGGAACAGCCTGCTGCTCATAATATTCTACGCTTCCACGGAACGTTGAGTATGCTTGCAGCAACTCGTCGTACTTGCTCGAAAGCGATTTGCTGAAGTTTTCGGAGTTGGTCCGTGCCAGACTTTCGCTGATGCCGGCTGCCTTGATTTTGGCGGTATAAGGTGCTGTCCAAAGGGGCAACGCAACGCCGGCCTGTATGCCACTGAACCGGTATCCATTGCGGAAGGCGCCACCATGAGCATCCAGCGTTCCAGCTATGGTTTGGTTGAAATAGCCGATGGTCAGGTCGGGCAGCATTCGGCTGCTTTCTAGCGATTTCTCAGTATGTGCCACAGCCACTTCCTGCTGCGCCAGACCCAGCGAGGGGTGCTGGGCAAGGGCTTCGGCCGAAGGCATGAACGGAATCTGAATCAGGACGGTATCGGCGGTTAAAACGGCCAGGGATGAGTTCAGCAATGTTTGTAGCTTGCGGTTGCAAACTTCAATGTCGGAAGTGGCTTTCCTGGCCTGATTTTTGACTTCCAACGCTTGCGAACGGGCGGTCATTTTTTCAAGGGAACCGGTTTCACCGCTTTGAGCCCGTAATTCTGCCGCTTTGAGGAAGCCTTCGAACAATTGGTCCTGCTCCAGCAAAAGCGTTTTCACCGCATGCAGATAAGCCAGTTGCCAGTAAACCTGCTTCACCTGCGTGGCGATTTCCAACTGCGAAACCTTCTGTTGCCACTCGCTGCTCTTGATTTTAGAGTCGGCGAGTTTCAGCTGGTTGATGTACACCGTCGGGAAGGCGAACGATTGGGAAACGGTGAGTCCGTTGTCCCTGGACGCTGAGTTGAACTGCCCGTACTGTCCTTCGATGGACGTTTTCCCAATATCGACGGAAGCACCTTTCAACGCCCGTTGCAGTTTGACTTCCAGCCCCGAGGACCGCACAGTCAAATTACCGTCCAACGCCATCTTGATGGCCTGGTCGCAACGGATCTGTTGGGCCTGTGCAGTAGAGATGCCTAAAAGCAAGACCAAGAGGGTCAAGACTTTCCGTTTCAGCCGGAACGATCGCTGCGAAAAAATCACATAGAAAACCGGAAGTATGACCAGCGTTAGCAAAGTGGCTGAAATCAATCCGCCAATGACCACCGTTGCCAACGGTTTCTGCACTTCCGCGCCCGCCGAAGTCGATAATGCCATGGGCAGGAAACCGAGAGATGCCACCGCCGCCGTCATGATGACAGGCCGCAAACGGGTATGCAGGCCCTGTTTCACACGTGCGACAATATCGGTGTAGCCTTCCCGCTCAAGCCGGTTGAATTCAGCAATCAACACGATCCCGTTCAGCACCGCGACCCCGAATAAAGCTATAAATCCCACACCTGCTGAAATCGAAAAGTCCATGCCCCGCAACCACAAGGCCAGGATGCCTCCGATGGCCGACATGGGCACGGCCGTGTAAATCAACAACGTCTGTTTCACCGAATGGAATGTGAAATATAAAAGGACAAATATCAGCAACAAGGCCACCGGGACTGCAATTAAAAGCCTGTTTTTGGCTGCCTGAAGGTTTTGGAACTGCCCGCCATACGTCACATAGTAGCCTGTCGGCAAATGAATTTCCTGATCTATTTTCCCAGAAACTTCTGCGATAACGCTCTGCACATCGCGGTTACGGACATTGAAGCCCACCGTGATGCGGCGTTTGGTATCCTCGCGTGAAACCTGTGCCGGGCCCGAACGGATGGACACGTCGGCCACCATTTCAATCGGAATCTGACCACCATTGGGCAATACGATCGACAAATCCTTCACGTCTTCGAGGTTCTTGCGGTAATCCTTGTCAAGGCGTACCACCAAACCGAAGCGTTTTTCCTCGTCGAACACCACCCCGGCCTGACTACCTGCAAAAGCCGCCCGTAGTACCCGGTTCACGTCATCCACCGAAAGACCGTATTGGGCCAGTCGGTCCCGGTTGTAGGTCACCTGTACCTGGTCCAGACCGGTTACTTTTTCCACGTTGATGTCTTCGACGCCTTTAACTCCCTGAATGATACGCTCTACCTGGGCGGCATTCTGAGCCAGCTTCGACAGATCGTCGCCAAAAATCTTGACAGCAATATCCTGCCTGGAACCAGACGTCAATTCGTTGAAACGCATCTGAATGGGCTGTTGAAACTCGAATTTCACACCTGCCAGCGGAATCAGAGCCTCCTCCATTTTTGCCACTAGCTCTTCGCGGGTCTTGGCCGAAGTCCATTCATCCTTGTCTTTCAGGGTGATAATATAGTCCCCTGTTTCCATGGGCGTCGGATCGGTCGGGATTTCACCGGCACCGATTTTGCAGACCGCATGCTTGATTTCCGGAAAGTTTTCCAAAAGTATCTTGTTGGCCTTTTCCACCTGTTCGATGGTGTTGCTCAGCGAACCGCCCTGCAAGGTCATGACACCTGCCGCCAGGTCGCCTTCTTCCAGTTGCGGGATGAATTCTCCACCCAAACGGCTGAAAACGAGCAAACTGCCAATAAACAGTACGACCGCAGAAATCGTCACCAACCGCTTCCGCCGCAAGGCAAAATCTATAATCGGATGAAATGCCTTTTGAATGCCAGCCATCATTTTGTCCGAGATAGTTGGTTTATACGATGTCTTTTTGCTCAGAAACAGCGCCGAAGCCATCGGCACGTAGGTGAGCGAAAGGATGGCCGCTCCAACAAGAGCAAACATAACCACTTGTGCCATAGGCTGAAACATCTTTCCTTCAATGCCGACCAACGCCAGAATGGGCAAATACACGATCAGTATGATCACCTGTCCGAACGTGGCTGAACTCATCATTCGTTTGGCCGACTGAAAGACATTTTCATCCATTTGCGACTGGGTAAGCACCTTCACTCCAGGATGGTGCGTCTTGCTCTGTGAAATCCGGTGCACCACGCTTTCCACGATGATCACCGCACCATCCACAATCAACCCGAAGTCAATGGCTCCGAGACTCATCAGGTTGCCCGATACGCCGAAGAGGTTCATCATCGATACGGCAAACAGCATGGCTAACGGAATCACCGAAGCCACGATCAGTCCGGCGCGCATGTTGCCCAGCATCAATATCAGTATGAAAATCACGATCAACGCTCCTTCCAGCAAATTGCGGGAAACAGTGCCGATGGCACGACCCACCAAATCGGAGCGGTTCAGGAAGGGTTCAATGACAACGCCTTCCGGCAACGATTTCTGAATGGAAGCGATGCGCGTTTCCACGTCATCGATAACACGATGTGCATTCGCGCCTTTCAGCATCATCACCACGCCGCCCACAGCCTCGGTCGTATCCACCACGAAAGCACCGTAGCGGGTGCTGCTGCCGTATTGAACCGAAGCAATGTCGCGGATCAGCACCGGCATGCCCGATGCATTGCTTTTCACGACAATTTTTTCGATGTCTTCCAGTGTTTTCACCAGACCGATGCCCCGTATAAAATAGGCATTCGGTTTTTTGTCGATGTAGGCACTTCCGGTGTTTTCGTTGTTCTTCTCGAGTGCGGTGAAAATATCATTCAGGGTCAGGCCCATGCTTCGAAGGCGATCCGGATTCACCGCCACTTCGTATTCCTTGACAAAGCCACCGTAGCTGTTGATGTCGGCCACACCGGGTGTGCCCAGCATTTCCCGCCGCACGACCCAGTCCTGGAGGGTGCGGAGTTCCATCGGGTCGAATGTGCTTTCATAGCCTTTCTGAACCGCCAGGCGGTACTGGAAAATCTCGCCCAGCCCCGATGAAATGGGCGCCAATTCGATTTTGGCCAAGCCTTGCGGAATGGCCTCTTCTGCCTCTCGAAGCCGTTCTCCCAGTTGTTGGCGTGCCCAATATACATCGACATTGTCCTTGAAAACCACCGTGACCACCGATAAACCCAGTCTCGAAATGGACCGCAGTTCGATGATGTCCGGGATGTTGGCTACCGAAACCTCGATGGGCGCCGTAATGAAACTCTCCACCTCCTGCACCGCCAGCGAAGGCGCCAGGGCGATGATCTGAACCTGATTGTTGGTAATATCGGGAATGGCGTCAATGGGCAGCCGAGAAAGGGAATAACTGCCCCAGCCGATCAATGCTAGGACAAACAGCCCAACGATGAATTTATTTTTGACCGAAAAATGAATGATACGTTCTATCATGCTTCAACTGAATTGAGTGAGTACAAATGTGAGGCTGTATGTTTATTCGAGAATGAACATACAGCCGTCAAAAAAAGTTTGTATCAGCTTAATTGCGGTGGTTGCCAGATGTCACCCGAACGTTGGATGACGAAAATCGTAGGATAGGTAGTTTCTTGTTTTTGCACGATAGTGCTGATCTGAAAATCAACTGTCTGAATCTGACAGTACATGGCTGTCGCACAGCAATTGCAGGTACAAAACGGTGAGCAATGGTCGAAGTCGTTCTGACTGGTCGAACCTTGAGAAATGGGTGCTGAAGCGGAACAATTCTTCTCTGGCATTTCGGTACACGGCAATGCCGTCAGCACCAAAATATACAGGGAGAAAAGCAGGGCAATCAGTCTCATCGTTCAAAACGTTAGACCACAAAAATAGGTTATTTATCCGAAATCGGCGAATTCATCGGCAGAATTTTCTTCCATTGAGTGGCAATCAGCGTAATGGTAATCGCCGTAGCCAGGAAATCGCCGGCAGGAGAAGCCATCCAGACACCATGCAAACCCCAGTAATGCGGGAAAATCAACACGAATGGTATCAGGAACAACAACTGCCTAGACAAACTCAGGATGATGGCCAGATAGGCTTTACCCACCGACTGGAAAAAGCTGGTCGTCACAATTTGGAATCCCACAAATGGGAAAACCAGCAGCACCGTCCGCAGGGCAATCACCGATTGGTTGATCAGATCCTGATCGCTGGTGAACAGCGAAGCCAGTTGCCTGGGTATGAACATGGCGATGGCAAAACCGGTTGTCGTAACCAGCACAGCGGCAATGGCCGTCAGTTTATAGGCTCTGAATGCGCGGTGGTTTTGCTTGGCCCCGTAATTGTATCCGACAATGGGCTGCATACCCATGGTGAGCCCAAGCGTCACCATGATGAATAAAATGGCGACGGCATTCACAATGCCGAATGCACCGATGGCCATGTCGCTCCGTTCACCGCCGCCACCGTATTTGTGCAGGCTCATGTTGATGATCATGGCAACCACGCTGGCGCCCACGTTCATCAGGAAAGGCGACATGCCAATGGACAAAATGTCCTGAATGACACGTTTTTTCAGTTTGAAATAACCCTGTTGGAAATGGATGAAATGTTTTTTGTTCAGGAAGTGGCTGAATACCCAGATAAATCCGCAAAACTGTGCGATGGCCGTCGCCAGTGCTGCTCCGCGAATTCCCCAATGGAAAACGAAGATGAACACAGGTGCCAGGCAAAGGTTTACCCCAACAGAAAACATGCTGCTGTACATCGCTTTTTTGGGATATCCGGTGGCACGCATTACATTGTTCAGACCATAAAAATTACTGCTGAACAGACTGCTTAACAATACAATTTGCATGAAGTCCCTGGCATAAGGCAATGTCTTTGCGCTGGCTCCGAAAGCAATCAAAATGTCATCCAGGAAAATCAGGCCGAAAACCATGAGCAGGAACCCGATTATGAAGTTCAGGATCAACGTGTTTCCGAGAATGTTTGTGGCATCCTGAATGCGCTTTTGACCCAGGCGGATGGAAATCATGGCCGAAGCACCGGCACCGATCATGGCCCCGAAGGCCATCATCAGGTTCATCATCGGCATGGTTAAAGCCAAACCGGAAATAGCGTACGGACCGACGCCGTTCCCAATGAAAATGCGGTCGATCACGCTATAAAGGGAGGATACCGTCATACCAAGGATGGCAGGCAGCGAATAGTGCAAAAGCAGTTTGCCTACGGGATCAGTTCCCAATCTGGCGGCTTTATCTTTCTCGTTTGTTTCGGAAGAGTTGGACGGCTTAATGGTAACTTCCTTGGAATCAAGTCCCTGGGTCATCGGTAGTAGTTGCTGAATAAATAATTGAAAACCTGCGCAAAGGTATCATTTATTTCAGCGAAAACTGTATCTTTTGCCAGCAGACTTTGTCCATATCACCAAACAGGGACATCATGCTTGCCATGTTACCCATTCTGCCACCGTCCATGCCGCCGTGGTAATCACCTCCCATGCCTCTCATGGCCATCATGGATACACCTGTTGTTTCGTCAATCGTCACACCCTTCACCACAAAACCAATATAGAACTTGTCGCCAAGGTCTTCCTTTTCGAGTTGCTCCTTGAAGAATGTATTGAATGGGATTGCCAATTCGTAAACAATGCAGTCGGAGGAATCTTTTTTAATGGCCACCTTGACCGGGCAATCTTTCACAGGTTGCCTTCCGTTTTCAAGCAAGAATCCTGTCAACAGAAGTTCGTTGATGTTCCAGGAAAATCGGTCAGCTGTCTTTAGATTCTGAACCCTGGAACCGGCCTTGGGTTTATCCGGAGCCATCGGGTAGGTGATGCCCGTCGTATTTTTCTTTTTTCCATCCTTGTTGATCCACACTTCCAGACCGTTTTGCCGAATCTGGTGCTGTGACGTCGTATCGGTCACACGAACGATCATGTAGATGTTTCGTTCGTCGTTAGCCACATCGAAATTGATTCCTGTGTTCTTATTATACCTGGACAGAGGCGATTTCCATTCCGTGTTTCGCCCATCTACAGTGACGTCGGTTTTATACATGGATTGAGTGTTGTCAGCCAACGCCTCAAAGCTAAGGAAGAAAGGCAGTAGTAAAACGAATGATCGAACTTTCATAGTTGATTTATTTGATGTTTAAAAATGTGCGAACGGCATCCGCACCTTGGTCTTTTCGCTGAGCCGGAGTTCCTGCAAATCCATGTAATCGCGGATAAACTGCTCTTCCTCTTCGAACGGTACAAAGTCTACGGCCGTGTCGTTGGTAATTTTCCGCATCAGGTTGGAAAATTGTTTTGAGTCGCGCAGGTTCTTTGTTTTCATTTTCGGCTTGTTGGACATCCAAAACTACAAAAAGTTCAAGCAGGTACTTCATAAGCTCGGTTATACCAACCAATTTATCGGTCAAACGCTCCATCAGAGGGTCCGATCCAGTTTTTATCGCTAATTTTGCCCCATGCCTGCATCCAAAAATATCGGTTATCACCTGCTCGCTCTCCTTACCGTTTCGGTTTGGGGGACCACGTTCATTTCGACCAAAGTTCTGATAGAAAGTGGCCTGTCGCCGGCAGAAATCATGTTTCTTCGGTTCGCCATCGCCTACGTTTGCCTGTTGGCCTTCACCTACAAACAACTTTTCGCCAGCAGTCTCAAAGACGAATTCCTGTTTTTCCTCTCTGGCATGGCCGGCGGTTCCCTCTATTTTATGGCCGAAAACACCGCCCTAAGATATTCGCTTGCCTCGAATGTCTCCCTTTTGGTCTGTACGGCACCCTTATTGACTGCCATCCTGTTTTTCCTCACCCACAAAAACGAAAAGCTAAAGTCTAATCTGGTTTATGGCTCCATGCTGGCTTTTTCAGGAGTCGCTCTGGTCATTTACAGTGGCGGTTTCATCCTCAAAATAACCCCCGTAGGCGATTTTCTGGCCCTGATGGCTGCCCTTTCATGGGCTTGTTACAGCCTGATTTCCAAAGGTCTGATCCATCGTTACAGCAGCATGTTCGTTTCGCGTAAAGTATTTTTTTACGGCATTCTCACCATTTTACCCTTCTTGCTGAGCCAGCCCTATCATCCCAAAATTTCCCTCTTGCTTCGGACAGACGTTCTACTGAACCTATTGTTCCTCGGCCTCATTGCCTCCATGCTCGGCTATATTGCCTGGAGCCTGGCTACCCGACGCCTCGGCATCGTTCGCGTCACCACTTACATCTATTTCTGCCCCATCGTTACCCTAATTACCGCCAACCTTCTCCTCCACGAACACATTCCTTTCCCCGCCGTGCTGGGCGCATGCCTAATTATTGGTGGGGTGTATTTGGCTGAAGAAGGTATTCGGTTGAAATTCAGAAAGCAATCCTGAACGCATCTTTTCGGTTCATTACTTCTGAAGTATAATGTCCCCCGAACGAATTTAGGACAGCTGCCCAAGGTGTAAAACAGTTACATTTATACACCTAAAAACAGTAGAATTATGCGCAGAACAATTTCAGCGGAGTTGAATGAAGTGTATCATATTATTCAGTCATTATTTTGTAGGTGAACACCTTAAGACCGTTATTTAAACGAATAAGTATCAGTCCTGGCATCCTGACACTAAATGGAACGGTTGCGGAAGGTGGTTGTATTGTGGTTTTTAATAGAGATGTTCCAAAAAGGTTAAAGACTTCGACTGATGTGGATTCGATCCATGTAGGTGGAAAGTCGAACATGAGAGCAGATTTATTATTGGACCAAAAAACGATGGGACGCTCAGTAGCAGTGTAGGTAATGGTGTCTCCACCAGAATTGCTTTTACTTCTTTGTATAACCGGTTCTATCCATAGCGAAGTGTTGATTGGATTTGTTGGGTGCATGGTATATGGAACCCATTCGCCGTTTTGTTTTATAAAGGCACTGTTGAAGGCATTATTTCGTATTGCTCCATAAAGATAGAAGGAGTCTTTTGAACTCGTAGGGTATTTTATTTCGTAAGCTATAAAAAAGTTTTTCCCAACAAAAACCGGCTTGCTGAAGCGGATGAAATTTTCTCTATTGGTAAAGCTTGCTTTGGTCGTGGTTAAAAAGCTATCACCAACATAGTTTATGTAATCTGGATTCAATAACTGTTTAGCTAAAAGAACACCTGGTTTCTCGCCTCCCGATAAAACAGAAATGTATATTGGTTTATTTGTTGTATTAGTACCTTTTGCAGCAATAAGATAGGCTCCCTGCAAAGAACTTGAATCGGCTACTTCGAAATGCTCTGCAAAAATAGTAGTCCGAAGGCTGTTGTGCCCAAAAATAGAGCCTTGACCATTTAATACTGTAATGGAGCTTAAGGAGTCAGTAGCCTGAATGTTGCTGATGCGTTTGGATGGATTGGTTTCATAAGGATCCATTCCATCAATGGCAGAAACCGTGGATTTAACCCCGTCTGATGTAAGTGGGTCCAACCAATGTTTAAGCTGCCTTGAAGGCTCTGGAAACTGGTCCCAGGCTCGATCCATACGAAAGAAGTAATCTCCTTCCGGATAATCTCCACAACCTGTCGCGCCACCAGAATCGCCGCCAGTCAAACCTCCAATAAGTCGTGATTTATTGTCAAACAATCCGGCACCGGAAGACCCTCCCCAGGTATGACCTTTTTCCCAGTATCGGATGTGCCAGTGGTTCCCAGGCATGATCCCGATTCCTGAAGTGCTCCAGTCTTGTGTTGCAAGATTATCTTCTTCGGTGCAATATTTTTTTGTATCACCATTTGGATGGTGAATGCAGTTGTATGGTTTGCCGCTGATAGAGTCGGTACTCCTTGACCAACCAGCCAGCCATGGACGGTAATCGGAAGGTGGTGTTTCCAGCAGTTCCAACAAAGCGAAATCAACTTCGTTGCTTAAAGCTCTGCATACGCTTCCTGAAAGGGAAAACTCATCGCTGCCACGGATACGTGGGTCGCACCTAGGCGATTCGTAGTTCATAAACACCACCACTCGACTCCCATTAACAGCTGAGTTGTTTAAGCAGTGTGAAGCGGTTATAATGTAAGGTGTGCCATCCTTTGCCGTATTGTTTAGCAGTGTGCCCGTACAATAGGTGTTACCGTTAATAATCAACAGGCAGGTACTTCGGCGAATGGTATCTAATGCCCCATTGCAACTAACGTCGGGTTGGCAAGGCATATTCAGGGTATTGTACTTGGGTGCAGCGCGAAATAGGCCACGGTAATCATGGTTTACCTCTGTAATCCGTATTTTCCCTGTATAGCGGGCGGTTGAGGGTTCATGGTATTCAACGATAAGCTCGTCTCCAGCCACCGGCGAAACCGAAAATTCGCCACCTTCAGGCCGGTTGGCATTGGTGAAGGGTCCTAAAACGACCGATCGATCCGGATTATAAAGGAAGAGGGAAGCTTCCTCGGGTATGTCGTACTCACTAAAGAGTACGTTGATGGTGTAGGCTCCATTGGAGCGGATCCCGACTTTCCAGATTCGAGTGCCATCTGCAGTGATGAACACAATGCCAGAATTCTCAGGAGCAATATTGGTAAAGAACGTGTGCGCAAAACGAAGCCCCCCGATCCTATTACCGGGTAAGTCATCCACCGTCATGGCTGAGTCTACATCCAAAGGGGGCATTTCAACAAAATAATCGACGGCAGAACGCAATTCGACTTTCTCTGAACCTTCTGGCATTGGTCGCGAGATTCCATGCGGAATTTGAGCATGCAAGGGCATGGTCAATAACAAACAAAAAAGAAGGGAGACCCATCCTTTTCTGAACTTTTTTAGGACATCTGCAAATCGAATATTTGTTTGATGAATCATTGATGCAAATGTAAGGATTTACTGGCCATCAGTTACGAAAATCAGTTGTATAAATAATAATTGGTATTGTTTTCTTTCATTGTTAAATTGCATTTGTTGAAAACATGAAGAAAAGGGAAAATGCTGGCTATAAAAGCAATATATATTGCTTTTATAGCCAGCATTTTCCCTTTTATCGAGTAGCGTTAGTGTCATCAAATGGTGTAGTTAATCTCGTTGGCGCCATCTTCTAGGGTACAAAAGGGGTACGAAGATGTTAAGGTTGTACATGCTTTTGTCTTAACTTATTGATAAGTGTTTCAAGTAAAATATTAAATATGGCATTGTCTATTTGATTGTCATTAATAAAAGGTTAATCGATAGTGTACTAATGATATAGGTGGTGTGTATTTTAATAATGTAGTGGCCATAAGCCATATTTATTTGTATGATTAACTATGAAATGATATGCAAACCTTTAACTGTTTATGTTTCTGACCGTGCTAAATTAATACTCGTTGAATTGTGAAATTGCAGTACTTTTGTTTTTTTATCTCAAAAAGTGGATTGGTAAAAAATGAATAAAAAGCTACAAAAATGATACAAGAAATATTCAATGAATGCAAGATAAACCGCATGCCGTGTTTTGTATAGAGCATTGTTGCAGAATTCAAGATTCTAAGAGGTATAAGATTCTAATTGTTGACGATGATCCAGGTATTCTTAAAATGCTGATTGATATTTTGGTCCAAAATAGTGCTTATGAGGTTTTGACTGCCGGAGATGGAAAAGCCGCATGTGCCATAGCAGCCTCCGAACTCCCCGATATTATTATTACGGATTGGGAAATGCCCATCATGAACGGTATTGAAGTTGTCAAGGAGTTAAAGCGAAATCCACTTACAAGTGATATTCCTATAATTATTTCGACCGGAGTCATGATAGAAGCCAGTCATATGAACCATGCCTTCGTTTCTGGAGCAGTCGATTATATACGTAAGCCTTTTAACGAAATAGAACTAAATGCCCGTATTGAAAATATGATTCAGATTTCCGATCAATATGCTACAATTAAACGACAGAATAAGTTATTGCAGACTCAATTAACATCCGAAATTCTTAAAATCCAGCAATTTGACGAGTTGAAAAAATGGACAGTTAAACAGTTAACCCTATTAAAAGTGAAGGGGAAGATTATTGACGAAAAAGATATAAATCGAACCCTTGTGGAAACGGAAAGAACTTTAAATTCAAAGGCCTATAAAACAACTTGGGTGGATTTTGAGTCACATTTCGAAACCGTTAATCCTGGATTCTTTGAAAAAGTCAATGCCCATAGTGGATCATTAACAATAAACGAGTTAAGGCTCTGTGCATTTTTAAAGCTTCACATGAGTAATAAGGAGATTTCCCAAATACTCTATACCTCGGCCGACTCGGTGAATACGGCACGTAAGCGTCTTAAAAAAAAGCTGGGTATGCTAGCTGAAGATAGTCTACAACAGTTTTTTCAGAACTTGTAGCGATTTGTTGTTATGCTTTACTCCAAGGTAAAAGTTATTTTTAGAAATCATATCAATAAAGGGTTTGTTGGTGTTATGAAGTTGGTATTTCATTTATTATCGATATTGACCCTTTTCTGTTACTTGCTGATTTTTATTTCCTATTGTGCAGCACACTATTATGGGTTGGCTGGGCTTGTCTTTATTTCGGCTATTTCTGTGATTGTCTTTTTCTTAAATAGTTCCAAAAAGAATATTTACTATAGTATTGTATTGATCTATATTCCTATACTTAACATTATGGTTAAGGACTTGTTCTTTTTGCATCAGAACAATTATAGCATGCCGAATATATTTCTTCATTCTCACACCATTTTATTGATGTATTTATTAATCAGCGGTATATTTTCAAATTGCCGGCATGTGCTATTTGTAGGTGCCCTTGCTATTGCATGGATCTGGTTTTTTTACCTTTATCTCCCATAATCCGTTTTTGTGGTCCATTTTATTAATGGATACCACCTTGTTTCTATGTATCACAGGACTTGTATTTTTTATAAATGTCACTTTCAAATCCTTACTTGCGGAGATCAATCATTCCAATTCTATTATTCGAAATCAAAACGAAAAACTGAATAAAATGTTGGACTTTAAAGTTAAGATGTTTATTATGTTGGCCCATGATATCAAGAATCCAGTAAACCGAATCCTTTTTGCTTGCAATCATAAGGTTATCAGCAAAAAAGATATTGTTGAGCCTAGCATGTATATCCTTCAGATTATTGAAGATATTCTAGAGCTTTATAAACTAGAAGAAGTAAAACTATCTTTAAATAAATCTGTCATTCAACTCAACACTATTGTCGAAAATGCGATTGATCAAATTCGTTATTTGTTGAATCCTAAAAACCTGAAAATTAACTGGACTAGCGATGCGAAAATTGCAATTGAAGCAGATGCCAATCTTATTGAACGTGTTCTCATTAATATACTGACCAATGCCATTAAGTATTCAAAAATAAATGATACGATTGAAATTCAAATGCATAATCTGAATAACACTAAAGTACGAATAGATGTTATTGATGAAGGCATAGGTGTTTTACCTAAACTCGTCGGGGCCATCTTTGACTTTCGTCAACAGGCAAAGTCAGAGGATTTTGCCTATATCCGATCAACTGGATTGGGGTTATCTTTCTGCAAGAAGGCCATACTAACACACGGAGGGACTATAGGCGCTATTTCAGAAATAGATAAAGGCACTACTATATGGTTTGAACTTCCGTCAATTCTGGTAAGTGAACCAATAGAAGATTTTAAAACGATTTTTCTTAAAGATGAACTTAATGTTTGTGCACAAGAAGCGGAAGCATGCAAGTTTTTTAAGAAGGAACTCTCGAAGTTGGCTATCTATCAGACCGGTAAGATTCTTAGTGTTCGTGGCTTTAGTGATTTTGGTACCTATCCTAACTTGGATAAGTGGAAAAATGAAGTTTTTAGCGCCTCTCTTACAGGTAATGAAGATTATTTTAGGAAGTTACTGCAATAGGAATCGGGCATTAATGTAGCTTTTGGTTCAACGACGCTTTATAGTCAGGAAAAACAGCCTGTGTCCGACAATCTCAGTATGAAGTTTCTCTTCCGGCTTGGAAAGGCCGATTTGGATACGACCTACACGGTAACGATGACTTACAATCACACCTTGACCAGAATCGCCTTTGTCATCAAAAAAGACGCCAAATACCCAACGGCTGCAGGTTCAGGTGCCATTACCAGTATAAAGATGCTTCCTTACTCACCGATGTGTTTCAGGCCTATTATGATGCCCGGGCGCATAAGCGCAAAACGCTGAACCAGCTTCGCTTCGAAATGAACCTCGAAGAGAACTTGGTGGCGCTATATCGCGAGAATGCCTCCTATCAGACGCCGGAATGGTATACGGCCGTAGGATGGGACAGACAAAGTGGTAAAGGTTTCTTGGAATGGTTTAATAATAACAAGTATGAAAGAAGTAGGCAATAGTAATGAACAATGTTTTGTTTTGCTGAAAAAAGTTGAGGCACAGCAGGATTGGTGGCGGGCGGAGAATCTGGAGGCATTGATCTTGCTGGAGCATATCTGTCTGTATTTACCGGAGAAAGTACTCCTTCGAACCTTAATGCAAGACAAGTTTCGATACATGGATATGCGCCTCTCCGACCTACGCCGCATGAACTCGATCTTTGCCATATCGGATATCTCTTTCGGGGAAGCGAACATTGACCTGGTCTATCCTTCCATCTTCAACTTAAAAGGTGACGGGATGATCATGTTTCATATCTGTATAGCATGGAAAGGGCTGCCGTTTGTCAATCAGGTGCTCCTACGGCCATCGCTTCTCAGAGATTGTGCAGAGGCGGAAACGGCTTAATGGTTTCTTCCCTGTTCGGCAGCAACCAGTCCGCCTCGGTGGCCTGCATCAAGTGCAGCGAGTTGGACAGTCTGGCCACGGAGCATGGCAAGCTAATCAGGACCCATACCGAAGGCCTGAATGTGTTCAATGCTTCTTTGGTCAAGCCTTTGGACACTTATTCCCCGCACCTGTTTTACGATCTGGGCCATTTTGTGGAACGCTTCACGACGGAAGAGGAGCGTGCTCCTTTTGAGCAGCAGCTGGACAAGGCGGTAGTATACAAGGTTTGCGCGCCTAATATCCTCTCGATGAGCACTGATGGCTACACCTCGTTTTTCTCCGTAAATCATTATAGCGGGCTGAACACTTATATTCCACAGAACAGCAGCCCCGCCCGCAATGTCTCGTATCTGGCTTTAGAATGGTCTACGACTGTTGGGTGGAATGAGACGAAGTGGTGAAAATAAACTGTAACGAAAAGTATGATACCGCTTGCTTTTAGGGGTCCACTTGTTCTGATTATTTTAGGAGGTTACTGCAATAGGAATCGGGCATTAATGTAGTCCCCTACATCTTTATTTTTCAATCTGTAATCGATGGATTCAAGTCTACTGAGCGTATTCTTTGCGACTTGTTGCGAGAATTCTTGATCCTTTTTATCTGTTTATGTCATTGTGAGTCTTCTTATTGCGGTAATTGCTGTTATAATTCTTGCGATAACATTTTGTAACTATTATCAATCGTGTACCCTTGATGTACCCATGCTTAAATAGGCTAAGCAAACTGGATGGAATACATTTGTTGGTGTTTGATTATAGATAACTCGTTGTTTTTTTATTGTTGATTCTTACCCAACTTTTTTATGAGAATTAAAGTCTTGTTTTTTTTAATAGTGGCTGTTTCATCCGGATGCAGAGCATGGGCGCTTGAAAGACAAGATAGTCTGGAAACGAATCTCTGTGGAACCAGCCAAGTCCACTTTCGTTTTGGATCTAGCGTTTTGGAACCAAACTATCGAAATAATGTCAAAGTTTTAGAGCCGTTGGTCGATACGGCTAATTCCATTCTCTCCGATACAATCAATGTTTCGCGTCGTATTAAATTACTAGGTAGCGCCTCTCCGGAAGGGGTTATGGTAGAAAATCTCAAATTGGCTGAAGGACGGGCTAAATCCGTCAAGCTATTTATTTTAAAAAATTCACGCCTTCCATCTTCTCAGATTATAATTGAAAACATTGGCGAGAATTGGGACGCACTTCGTGCCTCTGTTGCAGGATCTGATATGCCAGATGCTCAGGACGTTTTGAATATTATTAATACTGCTCAAAATAGGGCCAATTGTGAGAAGCAGTTACAAGCGTTAAATAAAGGTGCTTCTTATCGCTACATGCTAAAGGCTGTTTTCCCCGATATGCGTGTCTGTACTATTGCGTATGTCACTGATGTCCATCCTGATACGATTGTTCATCCTGATACGATTGTTCATCCTGAAACGAAAGGCCTTTCTAGTAAAATTGTCTCTCTCGATTCGATTGGCATTAGTCCTTTGTTTGTTAAAGACACCATTTGCAAGAACGCTTCAACCTCAAAATTAATTTTTGGAATTAAGACAAATCTGCTTTATTGGGCAGGCATCAGTCCAGAACTCAAATACCGCGGGTTCATGCCCAATATAGCACTAGAGGCATTCTTAGGGAATCGATATTCAGTTCATATAGAAGGAGTTTATACCTCGTTGAACAAAAAGAATACCGATAAAGAGACGTGGGCCGTATCCGGTATCACTTTGGAACCACGCATCTGGCTCAATGAAGACTCGAGATTCACTGGATTCTACACTGGTCTTTATGGCCAGTATGGCGATTTCGACGTTAAATTGAACGATATTTCAACCACGCAAGGTTATACAGGAACTTTTTTCGCAGCAGGAATTTCGTTGGGATACCACTACGCCATCAGCAATGCCTTCGGTTTGGAAGTTGGCTTAGGGGTGGGTTATAGACATGCCGGGACAAACGAGTACATCTATCGGGAAACAAAC
>Ga0209430_1001220_pt1 | contig 19961 bp, 14 predicted proteins | sample BarGraIncub1133A_FD_184504 | JGI IMG/M metagenome (GOLD analysis project Ga0209430, IMG submission 184504) | Arctic peat soil microbial communities from Barrow, Alaska - Barrow Graham LP Incubations 11-33A (SPAdes) (version 2) | ecosystem: Environmental > Terrestrial > Soil > Wetlands > Peat... | reverse complement strand
AAAATGCACTAATACACGACTCTCAATTTTTGCATCATATTCTACAATTTATCTATTAATTAAAATGCTGGGACAACAGCAACTCCATATTTATCCTGAATAAATTTTTTAACATCAGCTGAATTTAATACTTTTACTAATTTTTTAATTTCTGCTCTATTCTCATCACCTTGTCTTACAACAAGTATATTAGCGTAAGGTGAATTCGCGTCCTCTCTAAATATTGCTGATTTCGGATCAATCTTAGCATCTAAAATAACATTAGTATTTATAACTGCGCCATCAAGATCAGGAAGTGATCTTGGAAGCTGGGCTGCATCAACTTCTTGAAATTTTAATTTTTTAGGATTTTCAACTATATCTTTAGGTGTTGCACTATAGTTTGCAATTCCAGATCTAAGCTTTATAAGTCCTTTTGATTCAAGAAGTGCAAGTGCTCTATATTCATTAGATGGATTATTGGGAATTCCTATTGTAGCACCAGATTTTAATTCATCTAAGGATTTTATCTTCTGTGAGTAGAATCCTATTGGTTCTATATGAACCTTTCCTACAACCGCAAATTTATATCCTTTTTCTTTTACTACCGAATTAAGATACGGGACATGCTGAAAGTAATTAGCATCTATCTGCTTTTCATCCAATGCTGGATTTAATTGAGCTTCATCATCTAAAGTTTTTACTACAAGATTAATTCCTTGAGCTTTAAGTAAAGGTTTTGCAAAATTTAATATATCTGCATGTGGAACTAATGCAGCTCCAACCGTTAAAGTTACCTCTTTAGCTGCTTCTGGTGTTTTTGTTTCAGCTTTTTTAGTACCGCAACCTGAAGTTCCTCCTACAATTAATACGCTTCCTAGAATTAATGATATTAATTTTTTATTCATTTAAAATTCCCCCTATTAATTATTCAAATTTGTATCTTTTTTTATTTATTAGTTTTGCAATATAATCACCGGTAAACTGAAGCAATTGAACTATTACAACTAAAACTATTACAGTAGCTATTAATATATCTGTCCTAAATCTCTGATATCCAAATCTAATTGCAGTACTTCCAAGTCCACCCGCGCCTATTGCTCCTGCAATAGCCGTAAATCCAACAATTGATATAATGCCTATGGTTATACCCCTTACTAAAGATGGAAGCGCCTCTGGTATAAGTACCTTGACTATAATTTCAAAAGGACTTGCACCCACTGCTTGGGCTGCTTCTATCTTTCCATGAGCCACCTCTTTTAAAGAATTTTCAATTATTCTTGCCAAAAATGGTGCTGAACCAATAGATAGCGATACTATAGCTGCATTTGTGCCTAGCGTAGTTCCAACAATAAATCTAGCTAAAGGTAATAAAATAATAATAAGTATAATTTCTGGAATGGATCGAACAACGTTTATAATTGTTCCAAGTACCTTATTTAGTTTTGGGAGTGATATAATATTCCCTTTATCACTAACTACCAGTATAACCCCCAATGGAAATCCAATAAGTAACCCTATTAAAGTAACAAGTCCAACCATATAAAGTGTTTCCAATGTAGCTGTTGAAATTAAATCAATTAAATCAGTGCTCATATAATGTCACCTCCAGACATTTCTTTTCCCTTTTGTAAGTTATTAGTAATACTTATAAACTTCTTAGCAGTGTCACTTTTTGGATTAAGAAATAAGCTCTCAGTAGCCCCTCTCTCAACAATTTTTCCATGTTCTAGTACTGCCATATTATTGGTGCTATATCTGAGGACATCTAGTTCATGTGTTATAAGCACTATAGTTAAATTTAATTTTTTATTAATTTTATTTAAAAGTTCTAATATAGAAAAAGTAGTCTGAGGATCAAGCGCTGAAGTTGCCTCATCACTTAAAAGCACATCAGGATTGTTTGCTAAGGCTCTTGCAATTCCCACTCTTTGCTTCTGACCACCACTAAGTTGTAACGGGTATGCATTCCTTTTGTCTTTTAATTCAACCAGTTCAAGTAATTCATCTACTCTTTTTTTAACTTCTCCTTTTTTATATCCCGCAACTTCTAGTGAGAATGAGATATTTTCAAACACGGTTCTTGAATCAAATAAATTAAATTGTTGAAATATCATGCCAATTTTTTTTCTTGCAACCCTTAGTTCTTTTTTACCTAATGATGTAATTTCCTTTCCTCCTATGAAAATTTCCCCTGAATCTGGTTCCTCAAGACGGTTTATACACCTTACTAACGTAGATTTTCCAGCTCCACTAAAACCTATTATTCCAAATATATCCCCCTTCTCTATTTCAAGATCTATATTCTTAAGAACCTCAATATTTCCATAAGGTGTATTGAATGTTTTACTCAAGTTGTTAATCTTAATCATTATGTCCCTTTTACCCCCTTTAAACCAAATTAAATCCCCCTATAGGCTAGCTATAGAGGGATATTTTTCCTATCTATTAGCTTCCCATCTTCAAGGTTTAATCCTACTGGAATTAGCACCTATAAATTATATTTAGGTTGCCGGGTTTCATAGGGCCAGTCCCTCCACCACTCTTGATAAGAAGTTTTTATTTAATTTTTTTATCTAAACATACATTAACCTTTATTAAAAACATAAATTGTTTTAATCGTACTATTTAATAATTTTTGTTTAATACCTAGTAATCATATATGTTTGTTTATCTGTTGTTATTAGAATAATACACTTTCAGTATAATGTCAATCATTATTTGTGTATTTTTCTATTTATATATACTTATCTAGTCTTGTAAAAAAATGTATATTTGGATCTTGAGAATTTCTATGACTTATATTATTTAGTTGTTTGTAAAACAACTAGCTGTCCCTGCTAGATGAAATGAAGGATTATATAAGCTGTTACGACTATCACAAACAATTAATTTTACCACCCCACTACCTATAAGTATTTAATACACCGTCATAAATATTCTCAATAGCTCTTAGTCCACCATTGTAACCTGCATACCCGCAGTTAAGCGTAAGCCTATAAGCCACAGGTACACTAACAATAAGAAGGTCTGCGCCTAAGTCAGTTGCAAGGTCCCTTTCCCATCCACTCCCCAATATGAGTGCCCTATTTTTATTAGTATCTTTTCTTATTTGTTCTTGCACCGCACCTCCATCAACTAAAAATTCAACCTTTGCAGATCTAAATTCGGATATTTTATTGAATGTTTCTATTATACCTTCTCTGTATTCTTCTGGAGTATCGTCAATGATAAATTGCTTTGCAGGTATTATTCCTAGCTCATTAAGAAGAAATTTTGAAAATCCGATTGAATAAGAGGCATCAAGAATAGTGTAAAATCTTCTTGGAAGACCATATCTAAATTCAAGCATGAAATCTGCTGTCCTCTCAATATATGAATAGAACTTTTCTTCCTCCTTAGTGATAAATGCTTCAATTATTGTTTTATTAAGATTTCCAAATTCGCTTACCTGGTGTAAAAATTTAGATGTTTCACCACCACCTATAGGAAGATAAGGAAAGTGTACATACGGTGTGCCGTATTTTTGCTTAAGATGCTCTGCAATATTTAATCCCACCCAAGTACTTACAACAATATTAAATTCAGCATTAGGTATTGTTTTCCATTCTTCTATACCGCCAGATTCATGACCAAAAAGAATGTTTACTTTAAGTCCTATTCCTTCAAGAACTCTCTTTATTTCTTCAAGGTTACCGTTCCAATAGGGATCTTGATAGGGAATTGTAGCAAACACATTTACAAGGCCTTGTTCAACCACAATGTCAGTTTTAAATTTATCAACGTATTGATCAATTATGGCATTAACAACAATATCGTGACTGACATAATTGTTGCTTTTAAATCCACCTGTTTCAGCGTATACAATTATCTTCCCCTGTTTCTGATATTCAGAAGTTACACTTTCTATGTCATCTCCAACAATATCAGAAGTACATCCTGTAAGAACAACATAAAGTTCTGCGTCTATTACCTTAAATGCACCCTCGATTACACTTCTTAGCTTATCTTCACCACCAAAGATGACTTCATTCTCGCCGGCATTAGTACATGGTATTGTATTTCCACCTGCATACCCTTCCCCCTGTCCTATAAGGGCACTAATTTTTCCACTGCAACCTGGTCCTGAATGCAGGATTGGAACAGCCTTTTTAATAGCTACTACAGTCTGTTGTGCTCCAAGTGCACAAGAATACCTTGGTTGTTCAATAAATTTCGACATTAGTATCACCCCCGAGAAAAGTAAATGGATCTTGCTCAAGCCACCATTTTGTATATGGCATTGTGCTATGCTTTGCAAGGTTAGTTACAAATTCTTTGTTGTCAAGAGTCTCAACTATTCTTTCCGCATAATTTAGTACCCCCTGATACCCAAAACCAAACTGCTCATCACCAATAAGTAAAGTCGGTACTCCAAGCTTTGCGCCCCAAAGAGTCATTCCTCCATGTCTTGCAATCATAATATCAGGTTTTACTTTATTTAGTATATTTACAAGCTCATAGGCTTGTTTGTTACATACATTGTAATTTTTTATATCACCATAATTACTAACATCTTGAGCCAAAGCATCAGAGGTATTATCTCCATTGTCATAGACAGGATCATGATGGAAAATAGCTGCACCTTGAACATCAAGTCCCAACTCACGAAGTAGTGCAATGATAGCGTGCCCATGGGCTGCTCCAGCTGTAAGATATGCTGTTTTCCCCTTTAATATGGAACGATACTCCTCAATCTTTGGAATAATTCTCTTATGTTCTTCCCTTATGATTTCTTCTACCTCTTCTTTTCTATTAAGTACTTTGCCAAGTTCTCTCATCCACGCATCAGTACCAGCTATTCCATAACCAGGTGGTGATTTTATTTCTATCACCCCGTAGACTTGTTCAAGTGCCGCCCCTAAATATGTTCCAAGAGTTGGGCAAATCTGAATGGTAGCTACAGCTTCTGAAATATACTCAAGTTGAGAAATCGTTGTAAAAGGAACAATGTATTCTGCTTGATACCCTAGTTTTTCAAGCATTTCATCAAAAATATGAGTTCCCCAAAAATTTATAATGTTTATTTTATTTGTTTTCTTTCTTGGTGGTTTTACTATTTTTCTTATTATCGAATGGTAGGCTGAATCAAAACCGGTTGTCCAAATTTTTGATTTAAATCCTTCGCAAAAGCATGCAACCACAGGTATTCCTAGTTCCTGGGTAAGTTCATTTGCAGCTCCTTCAACATCATCTCCTATTATTCCAGAAGCACACGATGTTGTAATAAATATTGCATTTGGGTGCACCCGCGAGTAAACCTCTTGTACAGTACTTTTAAGTTTTTCTAATGCTCCAAATACAGTGTCTCTTTCTTCAATATTTGTATTGAAATACCTACCATTTGTAGAAGGGAGACCTCTTTCCATTTGTCCTACCCTGTATACAAAGTTGAATCCGAAGAAGTCTCCTGCACAACCTATTGGTGCATGATTCACAACCGCTGCATCCTTTATCATTGCAAGTTGACAAAAGGCATTCCCAGCACTGCATCCCAGGCATTGGCTGAAGCTTCTTGAACAATCTTTCAATTTACCTGCATGCGCACATTTTACAAGTTCCCCTGCAGTACCATTAAAACCAGTTATAGAACCAAGCCGAGCTTCACGTACGCTTACTGCAGGATCTTCAAGATTAATTTTTTCCATTAGAGAACCTCCTTATTTTTTGACATTTAATTTTATTTTTAAACTATACAATACATAGAATGCAAAAATATTTTTTTAATCCCCCCATTCAATTAATTTAAAATAAATAAAAAATCCTTCTTTAGAAAAGCTAAAGAAGGATAACATCCAATTTAGCTTCTCATCTTTAGGTAAAAACCTACAGGAATTAACACCAATGCATTCGAATAAAAATGCTGGTTGTCGGGCATCATCGGGCCAGTCCCTACGCCACTCTGGATAAGAAGTTTATATTTAATTTTTAATCCAAACATGTATTAACCTTTATTTAAACCATAATTTCACGTCTAATACCTAGTATTCATATATGTTTGTTTGTACCTTGTTATTAGAATAATGTAATTCCAGGATAATGTCAAGCTTTTTTTATTTATATATTTATATACTTTAAGCTTAAAGAATTAAAAAGCACAGATATTGAGCTCAATACCATTGCGCCTGCCGCTAGTTCAGGGCTGAGATGTCCTGTTGCCGCAAATGCTATACCTACTAAATTATAAATAAAAGCCCAGAAGATATTCTGTTTTATTTTCCACATTGTTTTTTTTGATAGTTTAATTGCTTTTGGAATATTCATTAAATCATCCTTTAAAAGCACCACATCCCCTGTCTCAATTGCTACATCCGTGCCCGTACCAATCGCAAAGCCAATATCGGCTATTGCTAATGCAGGAGCGTCATTTATACCATCTCCAACCATTGCAACAAATTTTCCTTCTTTTCTCAAGTGGCTAATTACTTCTGCTTTATCTTCAGGTAAAACTTCTGCAATAACATTATCAATACCTACTTCACTCGCAATTTCATGAGCAGTTTTATTATTATCACCTGTAAGCATTATCACATTAATTCTCATTTTTTTTAGTATTGTTATAGCCTCTTTAGCATTCTTCTTAATGCTATCATTAAATATAATTATAGCTTGGGCTCTTCCATTAACTGCCATAAGAACCGTTGTTTTGTTTTGTTCATATAACACATTTTTATTTTGTTGATTATTTAAGTCTTCTAAATTTACTCCATTTTCTATCATAAATTTTTCATTTCCAATTAATATAGTATTATTATCATAAAGAGCAGAAACCCCCTTACCTGGAAATGCCTCAAACTTTTGAGGATCTGGTATATATTCATTATTTTCTTGTCTTAATTTCATATATATAGCTTCCCCAATGGGATGTTCTGATTTCTTTTCAGCTATTGTCGCCAGTTTAAGTATCTCGCTATTTTCTATCTGATAATTTTTATCATCAAGAAAAATAATCTCTAATACTGTTAGCTTTCCAGTTGTTATTGTACCGGTTTTATCAAATACTATTGTATTTATCCGGCGTATGTTTTCTAATTTCTCTCCATTTTTTATCAATATTCCTCGTTTTGCACCCTGACCAACACCTACCATAATTGCTGTTGGAGTTGCTAGTCCAAGAGCGCAAGGACAGGAAACCACAAGTACAGATACAGCAAATAAAATGGGTTTTTCAATGAAATATAGGTTTTGATCAAAAACGAAAAAGTACCATATTATAAAAGTCACAACAGATATAATAATTACTAAGGGTACAAATATACCGCATACGCTATCTGCAAGTTTCTGAATTTGTGCTTTACTTGATTGTGCCTCTTCTACAAGCTTAATTATTTGGGCAAGCTTTGTTTCACTTCCGACTCTCGTTGCTTTAAATTTAAATGTACCAAATTTGTTAATGGAGGCACCAGTAACAAAATCTCCAACACCTTTCTCTACACTCACGCTTTCTCCCGTAAGCATAGATTCATCAACTGATGATGATCCTTCAAGGATTATTCCATCCACAGGTATTTTCTCTCCAGGTCTTACTATTACAATATTATTAATCACTACATTTTCTATGGAAATATCCTTCTCAAGATTTCCCTCTTGAACCCTAGCTGTTTTAGCTTTTAGCTCGAAAATAGTTTGTATTGCTTTTGAAGTTTTATTCTTTGTAACAGATTCTAAATATTTTCCGATTAATATAAGTGTTATAACAAACATTGATGCCTCATAATAAACCCGTTTCATTCCAGATCCATCAGCTGCTCCATAAATAGAAATATAAAGACTATATAAGAAAGTTGCAGTAGTACCTATAACTACAAGCACATCCATATTTGCAATTTTACACCTTAATGCAAAAAAAGCTTTTTTATAAAACCTGAAACCTATTAAAAATTGAACTGGGGTAGCTAATACCAATTGTAATCTCCAATCATGAAGAAATAAAGTTTTATAGCGTAGAAGATCTATCAATAAAGAGAATTTTGTTTGTTTTAATGCGGGAAATGGTATACAACAGGCATTAAGACCACCAAGTAACATCATTATTACCATAGGGCTACAGAGCAAAACAGATATTATAACCAAGTGCTTTAACTTTTTACTTTCGTCATAAGCTCTATTATTTAATGACGAACCATTCACACTGTCATATGGTTCAAATCCAATGTGCTCAATTTTACTCATTATATATTGTAAATTTGTTTTTTCATCATCATATTCTATAAAAGCTCTTTCCGAAGCGTAATTTATGTTGGAACTAATAATACCATTAAATTTTTCAAGGCTAGACTCAATTATTACAGAACACAATGTGCATGTCATTCCATATATTTTTAACGTTCCTTTTTGAATCAAATTATCACATCCCTTGTCCAATTTTTATAATGAGATTACAAATAGTAATCAGGTTCTTTAGGCTTACTTGAAAGATGCAATTTTTCAAGTATTTCTGTACGTAAACGTAAAAAACTCTCATCACTTCTTGATCTTGGTCTCTCAAGTTTAACTTGAATTACCTCTTCTATTTTTCCAGGGCGGGGCGTCATAATTACGATACGATCACTCAAATAAATAGCCTCGTCTACATCATGTGTAACAAGAATCATAGTAGTTCCCCTATCCGTCCACAATTCAAGAAGTTTATCCTGCAAATCAAACCGTGTAAAAGAATCTAATGCTCCTAAGGGCTCGTCAAGAAGCAAAACCTTCGGGTTATTAATAAGTGCCCTCACCAAAGAAACTCTCTGAGCCATACCTCCAGATATTTGATGAGGATAAGATTTTTCAAAACCTTCAAGACCTATAAGTTTAATGTAGTGAGCTACTTCACTCTTTTGCTCTTTAAATACCTTCCTAGCCTTAAGTCCCGCTGAAATGTTATTTTCAATAGTTTGCCATGGAAATAGGTTGGCTTGCTGGAAAACATACCCACGTTGATAATTTGTCCCTTTTATTACCTCATCATCTAATAAAACCTCACCAAACTGCGGGCTATCAAGTCCAGCTATTAACCTAAGTAATGTAGTTTTTCCACACCCTGAAGGTCCAATAAGTGCTACAAATTCACCGGCATCGATTTTAAGACTAACATCCCTTAAGGCTTCAGTATCATTACCACTGGCATCTAAATATGTTCTGTTTATATGATTTATAGTAATTGAACCTGCATTATTATCTAATGTCATTTTAACAACCCCTTTTGCCAAATTAGTACCCTATCCCTTATTTTAAATATAATGGCCATAACAATGGAAAAGAGAATAGCCATAACAATTATTGATGCATAAACTTTTGCATAATTTGACCAACCTTTTGCCCAGTTAATATACCAACCTAACCCTGCTTTTGCACCAATCATTTCTGACACCACCAAAGTCGCAAATGATATACCTGTTGCTGTATAAATTCCTGTAAAAATAGATGGCATTGCACCTGGTATCGCAATTTTGAATATGAGAAAGCTTTCATTAGCACCTAGGGTTCTAGCTGCTTCGAAATAAGACTTTTGGATGTTTTGGATACCAGTACAGGTCATATATGCTACAGGAAACCACACAGAAAGCACAATTAGAAATACTTGTGCATAAAAGCTAGATGGAAATATAAACATTGTTATTGGAATCCATGCGACTGCTGGTATCACTCCCATAACTTTGATAATTGGAAACAACCAATAATTCCATTCTTTGTACCAACCAATAAGCACTCCTGTTACAACTCCAACAACTACTCCTATAGAAAAACCAACAACTAAAAGCCTTAAGGAGAATGCCATACTAATTAACAGAGTAATATAATCTTCAGTCATGACCTGAAGTATTTGTGCAAAACTTGGGAAAAACGGTAAAGGTAAGATGTCAAACTTAGTTGTGAATAAATCCCATAAAATAAAGACCAATCCTATTACAAAATAAAACTGTGCGTTATGACTGTTTTTCGCCTTAATTTTTTGATTAAATAAGGAAATAATAAATAGTCCTATGAAAAATATAATTACAGCTAGCAGAAATATTCTATAAGGTAACAAGTTCACATTCTGCGTAGTGGGCAATAAAAAGCTAACACTAAGTGCAGCAATGTAGGATATAATCTGAAGAATTGGCCATACTGTTGATTCAGACTTCCAGTTAATTTCGTCTGGATCCTTAACTCTATTTGCTCTGCTTACTAAAGGTAACACATATATCACTCCCTATTTAAATATATTCCTATAGCACTGCTAAACGGTTCACATTCAACAGTGCTATAGGAATCTTATAAATGCACTAAATTTAATTTTAATTTATTTTTTTAATACATTAACATAAACCTTATTAGCAAATGTTTCTGGATCAGTATCCTTTTTAAGGAAACCAGTTTTATTTAACTTTTCAACAAAATATTTAACATCAGCCTTTGCAAGATCGGTAGTATATTCAAAATCATATGATTTGATTAAACTTGCCAGAAATTTAACATCATCTGAAGCAACATATTTTTTATCAATTTCAATTTTAGCAGTTTCCTCAGGATTCTTTTTTATCCACTCCGTCGCTTTTTGGTAAGCTCTTGCAATAGCTGCAACTTTGTCAGGATTTGCATCTATCTGCTTTTGAGTTGAATAAAGGAAGCAACAACTTTTCCCTGCAAAGAGAGGATCTGTTGAAATATCTGACAATACAGTATACTTATTGTTTTTTACTGCTAATGCTCCATATGGATCCCATGCTGCAAATGCATCAACCTCACCTTTTGAAACTGCCTGAGTCAATTGATCAAGTGGATAAGGTTTCCATGTAACTCCTTTTTGAGGGTCTATTCCTGCCTGCGAAAGTAGTACACTAGCAACAGACATTGGAGTTCCTCCTATTTCATCAACACCAATATTCTTTCCTTTAAGATCTGCAACTGTCTTTATTGGGGAATTTGGAGGCAATACTAATTTTATGCAACCTTTATGAAGACCTCCTATAACTTTAAGATCCATTCCCTGTTGAATTGATGGGAAGTATTGAAAATCACCATTTGCTACCGTAAATTCGCCAGTTGCAAGACCAGTCTTTAGTTCGTCTAATGTTCCACTAACCAATTCCACCTCCAAACCTTCTTCTGCAAAGAAGCCTTTTTCGAAAGCTATGTATGATGGTGCTCCACAAGCTCCGCCTCCAAGGGCTTGAATTTTAACCTTTCCATATTTATATTTAGAGTCTGTTTTAGTTGTTGTGTTTGAAGCTTTCTTGCAACCAATTAAGGATACAGTTGTTGAAACTAATAAAAACGCAATAATAATACTTTTAAAAACTTTTGATTTTTTCATAGAAATATCCCCCTTTTATGCTTTTATACAATACTATTAACCTTTGACAAAAAACCTCCTAATTCTTTTATATTTAAAATCAATAAGCGCTCATTAAGCTTAAACTTATAGTTCTACAAAATTAAAAAGGGCATACTTCTATACTTAGAAGAATGCCCTCTGGTTTTCCAGTCAGGTCCTTATAATTTTTGTTATTTTATAAAATTTAATCTTAATAATTCCTATTCGTTTTATTGGTTTTAACTTTATAATACTTTCCCATATATGTCAATAGTTTTTACTATATTTTACTCAATGCCTGCTTAAAATCTTCTATTATGTCATCAATATCTTCGATTCCAATAGAAATTCTTATTAGATTTGGTGTTACACCTGCAGATAAACGATCCTCTTCAGATAAAGCTAAATGTGTAGTACTAGCAGGATGTAGCACATACGTTCTTACATCTCCTAAATTAACAACTATTGATGCTAATTTCAAACTCTTTCCTAATATTTTTACTGCTTCAATTCCCCCCTTCACTCCAAAAGTTAAAATTCCACTTGCTCCACCTTTTAAATATTTTTTTGCCCTATCATATTCTTGATCTAATTCTAAGAATGGGTATCTCACCCACTCGACTTTGCTATGTTTTGAGAGATATCTAGCCAAACTTAAAGCATTTGATGAATGTCTTTCGATTCTTAAATGCAATGTTTCTAATCCTAAATTAGTTAGAAATGCATTAAAAGGAGCTGCTGCTGCACCAAATTCTTCAACTAAATTTACTCTTAATTTCCCTGAGAAAGCGCATTCTCCAAATTCATCTACAAATACTAATCCAGTTGGTCCTGTTGGCGTTGTATAATCTGGGAATTTACCATTTCCCCAATTGAAGTTTCCACCATCTACAATTATTCCCCCAAGTGACACTGCATGTCCATCTGAATATTTAGTAGTAGAATGAACAACTATATTTGCACCATATTCAAATGGATTAATTAAATAAGGTGTTGCTATGGTATTATCCACAACAAAAGGTATCTTTAGTTCCTTTGCTACAGATGAAAATTTTTCAAAATCTAATATATTTAATCCTGGGTTACCTATGGTTTCTCCATATATCAACTTTGTATTTTCATTAGCATTCTCCAGTATTTGCTTTTTAGTCGCTTTTGGGTCAACGAAGGACACTTTTATTCCTAATTTAGGTATAATTGCTTTAAACAAATTATATGTACCACCGTAAAGACTAGAACTTGCAATAATATGGTCTCCTGCATTAGCGACATTAAGTATGGAATAAAGAACAGCTGATTGTCCTGAAGCAGTGGCAATTGCTTCAACTCCACCCTGTAATTCTACATATTTTTTTTCCAATGCTGTAACTGTTGGGTTACCTATTCTTGTGTAAAAATAACCTTGAGACTTTCCAGATGCAACATCTGAAACTTCCTCAAAACTATTATACTTAAATGATGTGCTTTGAACTATTGGCATAACTAATGATTCTCCTGATTTAGGATAATACCCTCCTTGTACTGCTTTTGTTCCTATTTTAAATTTATTACTCATAAAACTCCTCCTCAAAACCAAATAAAATTATCCCATTACCTATAAGTATTTAATACTATATCATAGATATCCTCAATAGCTCTGAGTCCTCCATTGTAACCTGCATATCCACAGTTAAGCGTAAGCCTATAAGCCACAGGTACACTAACAATAAGAAGGTCTGCACCTAAGTCAGATGCTAGGTCCCTTTCCCATCCACTACCCAATATGAGTGCCCTATTTTTATTAGTATCTTTTCTTATTTCTTCTTGCACCGCACCTCCATCAACTAAAAATTCAACCTTTGCAGATCTAAATTCGGATATTTTATTGAATGTTTCTATTATATCCTCTCTATATTCGTCTGGTGTATCATCAATGATGAATTGCTTTGCAGGTATTATTCCTAGTTCATTAAGAAGAAATTTTGAAAATCCAATTGCATAAGATGCATCAAGTATAGTATAAAATCTTCTTGGAAGACCATATCTAAATTCAAGCATAAAATCTGCTGTCCTTTCAATATATGAATAGAACTTTTCTTCCTCCTTAGTAATAAATGCTTCAACTATTGTTTTATCAAGATTTCCAAATTCGCTTATTTGGTGTAAAAATTTAGAAGTTTCACCACCACCTATAGGAAGATAAGGAAAGTGTACATACGGTGTGCCGTATTTTTGCTTAAGATGCTCTGCAATATTTAATCCCACCCAGGTACTTACAACAATATTAAATTGCGCATTAGGTATTGTTTTCCATTCTTCTATTCCGCCAGATTCATGACCGAAAAGAATGTTTACTTTAAGTCCTATTCCTTCAAGAACTCTCTTTATCTCTTCAATGTTACCGTTCCAATAGGGATCTTGATAGGGAATTGTAGCAAACACATTTACAAGGCCTTGTTCAACATCAATGTCAGTTTTAAATTTATCAACGTATTGATCAATTATGGCATTAACAACAATATCGTGACTGACATAATTGTTGCTTTTAAATCCACCTGTTTCAGCGTATACAATTATCTTCCCCTGTTTCTGATATTCAGAAGTTACACTTTCTATGTCATCTCCAACAATATCAGAAGTACATCCTGTAAGAACAACATAAAGTTCTGCGTCTATTACCTTAAATGCACCCTCGATTACACTTCTTAGCTTATCTTCACCACCAAAGATGACTTCATTCTCGCCGGCATTAGTACATGGTATTGTATTTCCACCTGCATACCCTTCCCCCTGTCCTATAAGGGCACTAATTTTTCCACTGCAACCTGGTCCTGAATGCAGGATTGGAACAGCCTTTTTAATAGCCACTACCGTCTGTTGCGCTCCAAGTGCACAAGAATATCTTGGTTGTTCAATAAATTTCGACATTAGTATCACCTCCGAGAAAAGTAAATGGATCTTGCTCAAGCCACCATTTTGTATATGGCATTGTGCTATGCTTAGCAAGGTTAGTTACAAATTCTTTGTTATCAAGAGTCTCAACTATTCTTTCCGCATAGTTGAGTACTCCCTGATACCCAAATCCGAACTGCTCATCACCAATTAGTAAAGTTGGGACCCCAAGTTTTGCTCCCCAGAGCGTCATGCCTCCATGTCTTGCAATCATAATATCAGGTTTTAATCTATTAAGTATATTCACAAGCTCATAGGCTTGCTTGTTACATACATTATAATTTTTAACATCACCATAATTTTCAACATCTTGAGCCAAAGCATCAGATGTTTTTTCTCCATTGTCATATACAGGGTCGTGATGAAAAATGGCCGCCCCCTGAACCTCAAATCCTAGTTCTCTAAGTAATGCAATAATAGCATGCCCATGTGCTGCTCCGGCTGTAAGATATGCTGTTTTCCCCTTGAAAATAGAACGATATTCTTCAATTTTCGGAATAATTCTTTTATGCTCCTCCTTTATGATTTCTTCTATTTCATCTTTTCTATTAAGTACTTTGCCAAGTTCTCTCATCCATGTATCAGTTCCAGCTATTCCATAACCAGGTGGTGATTTTATTTCTGGTACTCCATAGACTTGTTCAAGCGCTGCTCCTAAATATGTTCCAAGAGTTGGACAAATTTCGATAGTAGCTGAAGATTCTGATATATATTCTAGCTGGGAAATCGTTGTAAATGGAACAATATATTCAGCTTTATACCCAAGCTTTTCAAGCATTTCATCAAAAATATGAGCTCCCCAAAAATTTATTACATTTACTTTATTTGTTTTCTTCCTTGGTGGTTTTACTATTTTTCTAACAATCGAATGGTATGCCGCATCAAACCCTGTTGTCCAAATCTTTGACTTAAATCCTTCACAAAAACATGTAACAACTGGAATACCTAGCTCCTGCGTAAGTTCATTTGCTGCGCCTTCAACATCATCACCTATTATTCCAGAAGCGCAAGAGGTTGTAATAAATATTGCCTTTGGATTTACTCGCGTGTAGACCTCATGTACTGTGCTTTTAAGTTTTTCTACTGCTCCAAATACAGTATCTCGTTCTTCAATATTTGTATTGAAATATCTACCAATTGTAGAAGGAAGGTTTCTTTCCATCTGTCCTACACGATATACAAAATTATATCCAAAGAAATCCCCTGCACACCCAATAGGTGCATGATTTACAATTGCCGCATCCTTTATCATAGAGAGCTGACAAAACGCCTTACCAGAGGTACAATCCAAGCATTGGCTAAAGCTTCTTGAACAGTCATTAAGTTTTCCTGCATGTGCGCATTTTACAAGTTCCCCTGCTGTACCATTAAATCCAGTTATGGAACCAAGACGTGCTTCACGTATCCTTACTGCAGGATCTTCAAGATTAATTTTTTCCATTTACGAACCTCCATATATTTTGACATTTAACTTTAATGAAAATAAAAAGGGCGTAATTCTATATATAGAATTACACCCTCTGGTTTACCAGTCAGATTATTTACTCATTTAATTATTTAATTATTTATAAAACCATTTATAAAATACATAGAATATAAAACATACAATCCTTTTCCATTTTACCCCATTACATTTAATTTTATAGAATAAAAAATCCCTCTCTAGAAAAGCTAAAGAAGGATAACATCCAATTTAGATTCTCATCTCTAGGTAAAAACCTACAGGAATTAACACCAATACATTCAACTAAGAATGCTGGTTGTCGGGCATCATCGGGCCGGTCCCTACGCCACTCTGGATAAGAAGTTTCTATTTAGTTTTAAGCTTTAAAATATAAAATTTAATGAGACTGTTTTAAAAAGCTATAAAATGCTTGATAGCAATACCCAGCACTCATATATGTTTATCTGTCTATTATCAATATAATACTAATTTGAAATAAAGTCAAGTATTTATTCTTGAATTCTAAAACAGTTGTAACATTAATAACCCTATATAATTTTTAAGCAAACCTCCATAAAACCATCGATGATTGAACACTATTTCCCCAAACTTAATACCCTTTTTTTATAGTGTAATTATCTTTTAATCTACGTAATCGCCTTAAGGCTTCTTCTAAGGTTTGTTTGTTCTTAGCAAAATGTAATCTAATCCAATTGTTAACATCTTCATTAAAAAAACTTGAACCTGGCACTGCTGCAACACCATATTCCTTTGCTAAAAATTCACAAAAGTCAACATCACTTCGATATTTAAATTCGGATATATCAACAAGTACAAAATACGTTCCTTGTGGATTAGTATGCTTTAACCCTATTTCATCAAGGCCATTTAAGAAAAAATCCTTCTTTTCTGTATATATTTCTATTAACTTTTTATAATAATCATCTTTAAAACTAAGCCCACTAATTGCAGCTTCTTGCAATGGCGATGCGGCCGCTACAGTTAAGGAATCATGTACCTTTCTTACATTTTCAATGATATTTTGTGGCGCAATCACATATCCTAATCGCCATCCTGTTATAGAATAAGTTTTTGAAAGAGAACTACATGAAATAGTACGTTTAAACATTCCTGGCAAAGATGCAAAATAGGTTTGCTTAAATGGTTTGAATACTATATGTTCATAAACTTCATCTGTTATTACAAAAGTATCATATTTTTCAGCTAATCTTCCAATAGTTAAAAGTTCTTCCCTTGTAAACACTTTCCCTGAAGGATTTGATGGATTGCATAGTATTAGAGCTTTAGGCCTTTGCTTAAACGCATTTTCTAATTCTACCAAATCAAAATTAAATTCCGGTGGGGTTAACTGAATAAATATTGGTTCTGCCTGCGCTAATATAGAATCAGCGAGATAATTCGTATAATACGGGGAAAATATTATTACTTTGTCTCCTGGATCGAAAACTGTAAGCATTACACTTATCATTGCTTCTGTAGATCCACAGGTTACTAGAACCTCTGATTTTGGGTTAATAGTTATCCCTAAATTTAAGGATTGCTTCTTTGCAATAGCCTCTTTGAAATTATCTGCACCCGCTGATAGAGAGTATTGATGTGGACCATCCTTTGCTGCTTTTTCTAAGGCTGTAATTAACTCTTTTGGAGGATCAAATTCTGGAAAACCTTGTGATAAATTTATAGCATTGTACTTATTCGATAAAATAGTCATCTGTCTTATCATTGAACCAGAAAATCTATCTACCTTACTGCTTAAATTTGGAATAATACTCATCTCCCTATAAAAAATATATTTCGCATGTAATACCCAGTATTCATATATGTTTATTTATGTTGTTATTAGAATAATACTATTCTAAATTAATGTCAATCATTTGTTAGTTTATTACCTATTTATATATTAATTCTCACCTAATCTTAAACCTTCACTATATACATAAAAGGTTCTATTTAATAGAATCCTGTGGATAACTGGTAAAGATTTATTTATTTGTAGTGCCTATTTCAATATAATACTACTTATAATGTGTTAACTGCATTTTCTAGTCTCTTCATCGCTTCTTCCACAATTGATCGCGGGCAAGCTATATTCATCCTAACAAATCCTTCTCCTTCAATTCCAAAATTATATCCTTGATTAAACCAAAGTTTTGCTTTATTAAGCATGAATTTTTCCAAATCATCTTTATTAAACCCCAACGCTCTACAATTAATCCATAACAAATATGTTGCCTCTATATCATTAACTTTCAATTTTGGAATTTTCTTTTTTATAAAATCTAATACATAATTCTTATTTTCTTCTATGTAACCTAAAAGTTGATCAAGCCACTCCCCGCCATATTTATAAGCTGCTTCACAGGCAATAGCACCGAAAATATTAAATGACTTTAATGCTATGTTTTTGCATGTATTATCATACTTTTTCTTTAGCTCTTGGTTTGGTATTATTATATTTGAAGTAGATAAGCCAGCTAGATTGAATGTCTTACTAGGGGCAGTACATATCACTGAATTTTGTTCAAAATCTTTTGATATGGAAGCAAACGGAATATGCTTGTATTGCTTAAAAACGAGATCAGAATGTATTTCATCAGATATAACTATCACTTTGTATTTTAAGCATAATTCCCCTACCATCGTAAGTTCTTCTTTAGTAAATACTCTTCCTACAGGATTATGAGGATTGCAAAGGAGGAGTAGCTTTACACTGTTATTCTTAAATTTGTTTTCAAGATCTTCAATATCAGGAACATATCTATTATTAATAATCTTTAATGGATTCAATATGGTTTTACAACCATAAGATTTAATAGAGCGATAAAAAGGTGGATATATTGGTGTCTGTATTATAACGCCATCATTTGGGTTAGTGAAAGCTCGAATAACATTATACAAAGCATTTACTACACCAACGCTGTGACTTATCCACTTTTTTTCTATTTTCCAATCATGTCTTTTTTGAAACCAATCTATAATAGCTTTGTAATATTCATCCGAGTAACTACTATAACCATAAATATTATGCTGTGCTCTTGTAATGATTGCCTCTCTAATTTCTGGGACCGTTTCAAAGTCCATATCTGCTATCCACATTGGTAAGACATCTTCTATTTCAACAGATTCCTTCGCATAATTCCACTTTGTGGAATTAGTATTTTCTCTATTAACAAATGCATCAAAATCATATTTCATATCCTTCATACCCGTCCTTTCATTTTTATAGAACTATTTGTCCATAAGTTATTAAATTATTTAATTATCGTTTAAAAATCTAACAGCAGAATAAGCTAATAAAGCTGCGCCCACCGGTAATGCCTTTTCATTGTCTAAATATAATTTTCTAGTATTTAACAGCATTATATATCGTTACTTTTCTAATCCTAGTTATTGTCTTATTCTTACATAAATGCAAAGATAAACGCTCCTATAGGTAGCAAGGATTATACTGCAAAATCTCAATAAATAAAAACCACGAAATTCACTACTATTATTTTACTAAAATCACAACATCATAAGTTTCTGTCCCTATAACAACTTTCAGTTTAGAATCTATGTTTGCATTTATTACCGTTAATAGTCCATCTTCAACATTATATGATTTATTGCCTAATTGTTTATCATTCATTAATACTTTAGTGACATCTTTTTCTGAAAACCCTTTTAAATCAGCTACTATATATTCTAAATCCATCAATTCATTAACTTCTGCTGCTAACTGATTTTTTTCTACAGGGATCATCTTTTTAATAATAGCCTTTCCCTCTTGATCCACATCAACAATTACAGGCAATTCACCATATTGACCTCTTAATTTTTTGGCATATTTTTCAGCTAATACTTTAGCTGCCTCTTTTGTTATATTTGCTTTCAAAGTAATATTAGCCACTGAAACATTAGACTTTAAATAAACCTCCCCAGTTAATACCTGATTTTCACTTTTTAATTCATTAGTCACTTCCTCCTGCTTAACTATTTTATTCACTTCGGTTGGTGGTTTCACTGATGGACCTCCACCCCTAATTATAAAAAAAGCAGCACCTATTATTACGAATAAACTAATTGCACTTAAACTAATTATATTTTTATTTATTTTTATCATACTAATTATTTTCCTCCTTTATAAATTCAACTATTTAGCTGATTGCGTAATTCAGCAATCATTGAACCGCCTAACTTTTAAACCGTTAGGCTTTTATATTTTCCTCCACTGTGAGAGAATAAATGTCACTACACATAATATTATCCACAGAGGAGGAGAAT
>Ga0209430_1001217_pt1 | contig 20006 bp, 10 predicted proteins | sample BarGraIncub1133A_FD_184504 | JGI IMG/M metagenome (GOLD analysis project Ga0209430, IMG submission 184504) | Arctic peat soil microbial communities from Barrow, Alaska - Barrow Graham LP Incubations 11-33A (SPAdes) (version 2) | ecosystem: Environmental > Terrestrial > Soil > Wetlands > Peat... | reverse complement strand
ACTAACGTAAACAGGAGTAGATGCACGCTTTCTTGTGGCTTTCTTCATAATTCCTTGCACTTAGTTATCCAAAAATAGTGATAAATATCTAAATTACAATCCATATGGAGTTTCTAAGCAGGCCCTAATTAATCTGATCGCGTCCTTTTGCTTTTGTCAGTTTGTGAGTTGCCTTACCAGATAATTCGTATCTGAATTTTACGATCGGATTGTTTTTGGAAACCTGTAAAGTGGTGCGCATGAGCAAATCAGGCAATTCCTTCAATTTTCCATCGAAAATATATTCGGTTACCCCATTCTTCAGTTTGAGAGGATTCTCCTCCAACTTTACCGACGTTAAGCTGGCCCGGCAAAGCTTTCCATCAATCTCAAATTCGGGAGCCTGAAACGAAAAGGTTTTACCGGTTTTGAGAACTTTGTATTCCCAGAGTGTCTGATCAGAGTTGACAACGGAAATCTTTAGCATACTATTTTCTGCTATCACTATTGTCTTGTTTTTACCGCATCCGGCCAAAATTGTGGCTGAGATAAGGAACACAAAAAGTTTTGTGATGTGCCTCGTTTGTGAATTTAACATGTACTTCATTATCTGTAATTTGTTTTCTAATTGCCAAATTTGCCTGGCTAATTGATTTTCAATCTTTCTTTCCACTCAACAACCATTTTCCCTTCAGTAATTTGTATGTTTTGTCTACTTAATAAACAGGCATAATCCAGGTTCCGATAAATCATTCTTTGTTGCCGCCGACAAGCCGACTAATATTAATAACTCTCCGGATAACTTTATTGTATTTCCTTTTATTTCAATTAAATCAGTAATATCAATAGCTTTATCACCTGCCAAATCCTGAGCAAAGATTTTATTTATTGATTTGCCGGTTTCGAACGATATTGTTAATGACTTGTAACGGCCGAATACTCCAACAGCTCCAGGCTTCTCGCGCTTAGTTAGATAAAGGGTTACATCCGTTATTGGAAAATATTGACCTTTTTCAACATCTAAACGAGGTAAAGTGGCTATTGATACTGCACCTGAAGGATTTTTCGAACAGATAACATAAGGCAGTTCATTACCGGAAACAACAGGTAAACTCATTCCACGAGCCACCCTTGCCGGAGCACTTTGTTTGGTTAGTTTACCATAAATCCAATCGGCCCAGGTTTCACCTTCTTTGAAAATATATTCATCTGTTAAGATTGTGGTATCAACCTTGGTTTCGTTGGCTTTTACCGGAAACGCGGGTGCAATACGCTGCCAGCGTACCGCTCTTATAACCTCATCAAATTTCTTTTCCTCCGAAAAATTCGGATGCTTCATAATCCCTAAGCCGCAACCCAAAGCTGCACCTAAATAGGGTTCATCCTCGCAATTAATCAGCCCTCCGGGTTTAGGGTAATCGTAATATTCGAGCAAAGCGGCCACCCTGTCGAGCGTGGTGGTTGTAGAAATCAGAGGCGATACATCGTAAGTGCGGTAAACAGGGCTAAACGAAATCATTGCCAATGCATTTCTAAGAATCGTACCATCGTCCCAATTCTTGAACCGTCCGGTATTATTGACTTTTACCGAGCACCAGGGACAACCTTCGTCGTTTAACGGTCCGTCAACGTTGCAGTTCTCCAGAAATAAATCGGGCGCATTTTTTTTTGCAGCATCTGTTATATCTCTTCGAAAATCAATATTTCCTTTAAATGCACCGTAATCCACTTTCCAATATTGAATACCTGCTTCGTTAAACCAGGCCGCCCGTTGTCCGAAAAATCTCTTTGTCTCTTCCAATGATTGTTTTTTACCGTTCTTTCCATATTCGAAAGGTTCTGCTGCAACCCAGAAACCGGCACCTTTCCAGCCGGCATTTTTGGTCATTTTGTTTAATTTTATCAATCGTTCTGCGGGTGTACCTGTGCAATCAGGAAACTTTTTATCCGATAAGATTAAGCTATTCTTTTCCCATGGCTCTTTTCCAAAATCAACTCCTGGCGGAATATCCCACCCCAGATCATAAACAATAAAAAGATCTGCCCTTATTTTATCATAAGACCAGGCAGCTCCACCTTTTCCGAAAATAAGGTCTTCGGTTAATTTTTCTGAAATGAGAGAATGCCCTGATATTCCAAAAGCACTTGAAGTTTTGTCCTGGCTCGCTGCATATCCCTGTAAACTCCATGTACACCAATAACTTGGCGTGGTTCCGGCTGAATCTGGAATAAGGTTTAACTGCGAAGCTTTCATCCTTTCCTGAATTATTTTCTGCATTTCGGTTATTTTACCGAAGGAACTGGAAGGTAGAAGAAGGATTACAGCAAAAATTGTAGAATATATTATTTTCATACGTATATAATTTGTTTTTTAAGGTCGTATGGAATAGCCATGAGAAATATTCATTTCGGTTGGTGATTTTATAATCATGGCGATTTCATTAGTGAATAATTTGATTTTTAAAGGTTCGAAGGAATCGAAGATCAGCGAAACTATTAGACACTATAGCTTAATATTATTCAATAATTTCAAATTTTACTTTTTGATTATTCACGATCACATAATAATCGCCGGCTTCGAGGAAACGTTTTCCATCAGAGTCAACATAGCTTAGGTCGCGATTCGGAACAATTACAAATTTGAATGTTACTTTAGCTCCTGCGGCCAGTTCTTTCTTTTCAAAATATTTCAATTCTTTCATTGGTCTTGAAATTGAACAGGCAGGATCAGAAATATACCACAACACCGTTTCGGTTCCGGAAACTTTTCCTGAGTTGGTAACTTCAACTTCAACAGTAAGTTTCTCCGATTTTTTAATTTTTGTTGCCGAAGGTTTGGGTTCTCCGTAGTTGAAAGTTGTATAACTTAACCCATGCCCCAACCAATACAATGGTTCGGTAGAAATATCCTGATAATTTCCCTGGCCGCCAGATGGACGAGCTGATTGTCGCATGTTATAATAAGTCGGAATTTGTCCGGTCGTAAGCGGGAAGGTGATTGCCAGTTTCCCGGAAGGATTGATTTTTCCGGACAAAATTCCGGCAAGGGCAGAGCCTCCGCAAACACCCGGTTGCCAAATTTCAATGATTGCATTGGCAAGGGGCTCCAGTCGAACCAGTTCCAATGGACGTCCATTTGAAAGAATCAGTACAATAGGTTTTCCTGTTTTTTGCAGCTCCTGAACCAGTTTTTCCTGAATTGCCGGCAATGCAATAGTAGAACGAGAAGCATTCTCTCCACTCCATTCTTTTTTCTCCCCAATACAAACCAGTACCACATCCGATTTTTGAGCCAAGGCAACGGCTTCAGCAAAGCCAGATTCGTCGCGACCATCAAAGTCACAACCTTTGGCAATATTGATTTTTAAGCTTTGTCCAAATTCCTTTTCAAGTCCTTCGCTTATTGATTCTACATCACTTTCTTTGCCGTTATACGACCAGGCGCCCAGGAGATTTGCCTTATCGGCAGCCATTGGGCCAACCAATGCAACTTGTTTTATTGCAGTTGACAATGGTAGGGTGTTTCCTTCATTTTTTAATAAAACCATCGATTCTGAAGCAAGTTTACGGGCAATTACCTTGCTTTCAGGTGAGAGATACCGGCTAGCTTCAGGCACAACATCGGAGTAAGGTTTGTCGAATAAACCAAGTCTGAATTTTACGCGAAGAACCCGGCTGACCGCATCGTCAATATTTGACATTGGGATTTTCTTTTCAGCAATCAATTGTTTGAAATTCTCGACATAGATATTGTCTTTCATGTCCATTTCAACACCCGATACAAATGCTTTATAGCCTGCCTCCTTCCGATCGATGGCAACCCCCTGGGCAATGAGCTGTTCAATTGCATTCCAATCGGAAACGACAAAGCCATCATGTTTCCATCTCTTCTTCAAAATTTCAGTTAATGTATATGGATTGGCAGAACCTGGCACTCCGCTGATGTCGTTAAAAGAACTCATCAGTGTTGCGGCACCAGCTTTTACGCAGGCTTCGTAAGGGGGCAAATAGGTTTCCCACAGTGATTGGTTAGAAATGTCAGAATATCGATAATCGCGTCCCCCTTCCGACTTACCGTATCCCACAAAGTGTTTCAGACAAGCTGCGATAGAATACGTATCGGATAACTTTTTACCCTGGTAACCATTTACTGTAGCTACACCAAAAACAGCATTGGTGTAGGGATCTTCTCCATAACCTTCGGCCACACGCCCCCAGCGTGGATCACGGGCAACATCAATCATCGGAGAGAAAGTCCAGTCAATACCGGAAAGCTTTGCTTCCTTTGCTGCAACTGTTGCAGCTTCGGTAACAAGCCCCGGATTCCATGAACATGCCTGCGCCAGCGAAATAGGATAAACGGTCCGGAATCCATGTATCACATCAAAACCAAAAAGGATAGGTATTCCAAGACGTGATTCCTCCATCGCCTTTTTCTGAATAGTATTGCGCAAAACAGGATCAGCACTAAAATAGATAAGCGAACCAATTCCTGCAGGTGTATCCTTAATTTCATCACCAATGTTGTTCACATTTGTATTTATACCATAAGTATATTGGTTCAGTTGAAGGATTTTTTCATCGAGATTCATTTTCGAGACCAGGTCTTTGATCCGGGCTTCGATTGGTGCGTTTTTATCCTTGTACACGGTGTTTTTGGTTTGTGCCGATACCAATAATTGAGCAACCAAAAGGATTGAAATGAGTGATAAAAAACTTTTCATTGTTATGTTATTAAATGGTTAAAGTATTTGGCTTAAATATACTACTGCAAGAATCAGTTCAGTACATTTATTTATTTGAGTTAACCTCGTTACCGTCAGATTCAATCTTTCTGATTTCAAAAAGCCTTCCATCAGTATTTTTTTCAATTTTAACCTGAAATCCAATTTCTGACAGTTCTTTACCTGATTGTTTACCGATTTCCTTTCCATCAGGGAAAGATAAAATGACGTATTTGGCGTTATGATGAAGGTATTTGACCGTTATTTTTCGTGTGTTTTCGGCGGCTCCCTGTCTAAATATACCGACAATACCACCCGACCTGGTATCGGTATTAATTCGTTGGAAACCATCCCAAGCACCATCCTGCGGTTCGCCAAAACCAGGCAAATCCTGCCGGTACAGCATAATCCCATGTTCTTTTTCCATGCGTTCCATAAAGTCGGTCCATTGTCTGATCTTTTTTAGGTCTGTTTCACTTAGCTTTCTGGTATCGCCCAGCAAAATCGGCATACTTCCTGAGTTTGAGAGTAATGACTGATAATAATTTGGTTCGTCAAGAATCAAATTTCCAATGACCAGCGACGAAGCCGGAATTACCGGGGACCTCCACCAGGCCATCTGCCTCACACGCCATCCACCTTTAGGCGATGGCTCATCAATGTTGGTCAGCCAGTTTCCATCAGCATGTTGTACCATCGCAAGGTCAATCAATTGAAGTTTACCCATGGTTTCGAACGTACAGTCGATGTAAAGGTCTGGAACAGCCTGGTGCAATTCATCAAAAAGTTGCCATAGCCGCTCATAAATAGCCATGTATGATTCTTCCCTGTCGTGGTGATAGGTGTGATTTTTCGCCGAACAACCTGTAGCGTGCGGATTAAAACGGTAGGCGCTTGTTACTGCCGAGAGATCTAGCTTGACATATTTCAGCCCGAATTTATTGACCAGCCCAAGTATTGATTGTTTGATATAGTCATAGTATCCACTTGCAAGGCAGGCTGTTACCTGATTTTGGTTTCCTGATTCGTCATGCAGAAATGCAGGATTGCCGTTTTCGTCCTGAACAAACCATTCAGGATGCTCACGATATACCCTTGCGTTTTTTGTGGCGGTGGCCACACTAATCCATAAACCTGGTTTTAAGCCCAAACGATGTACTTCGTCGAACACTTCCTTGAGTCCATTTGGAAATTTGCTAAGGTCTTCCTTCCAGTCTCCCAAATTCAAAATCCAATCAATATCTTTGTTGCCGGTGAGTGTCGGATTACCATCAATCGTATTCCAGCCAGCATCTATCACAAAATATTTGAAACCGCAATCGGCAGCCTTTTTTGCCACGTCGATTACCGAAGCTGTCGTCATATCACCACGAAAAGGTGCCCATGTATTGTAAACCGATGTGGGTATATGCGGCATTTTAGCCAAACGGATGCCCATATCTTTTCGGACAAAATCGCTGATAGTTGTATTGAGTATTTCAGTTGGATTTGAGGTATTCAAGTATGGAGCAACTAACATGCAGGGGCTTTTCCATTCTTGTCCCGAAGCAAGCCACTTCCGGAAAGGATAATCATCAGTGGCATGAGTCATTCCAATCGAGAACGACTTTCCATCATTCATAGCTGTCGTTTTCTTCATCACTCCGGGAGCTTCGTTGCCCAGCACCAAACCATAATTTCCCGTTACCTCATGTAGCAAAATCACCGGATCATAGTGGTTACCAATATAGCCATTCATGGTTTTATACCTGCCATAATTATTGTAAATCCAGGTAAATGTCATTTCGAGCGATGACGTAAGTTTTTCAACATCCAGTGATTCGATCATTAACTGCACCCCACCTGTATTTCTAAAACTGATGTTTTTACGAACAACCGGTGATTCAGGATAAAGCAAATAGGATACCGAAATTTCAAGTCCTGAATTTGGTGTGCCTGATCCTTTTAGCCTGACCACGGCTCCGTTTCCATGATTTTCGTCGGAGATGGCAGAAACATCAATCAAGTTCCAGTCTGATTTCCCGGTCACTGCCTGACCACTCACCTCAAAATAGAATTCATCATTGATATTTTGGACAAAATTTTTGGGCGAACCGGCAATTTCAAGACGAATAGTTTCGACTGAATTTTTATTGTTGTATGGTAAGGTCACGATACGTTTTACCAAACCATTGTCAAGTGTTAAAGTTTGTTTGTCCCATCGGGCATATGATTGCGCCACGATATCATTCAAAATCATGAAAGAGAACAGACAAAGCAAGATTTTCGTTTTCATTGATTTATTGTGTTCATTACCTGTTTGCTATGAGAATGAAAATATCAAGTTCTGCTTATTAATTATTTTTGAATTAAGAGAAGTGCTGCGCCATGTGCGGGCAGAATCAGTTCAAAACCTATTTCTGTTTTGACTAAATCGCTTTTATCCCAAAGGTTTTTGATTTTTACACTTCCTGAAATTCCTGCTGCTTCAAGTGGAAGTATAACGGTTTGTTGTGCATCGTTCGTATTCATTACTGCCATATATTTCACGGGAGTTTCTTTGTCATCAGCAGTCCAGATGCTGACGCCATTTACAAAACTAATCTCTTTGTTATTTTTTGAATTCTGATTAACCCTAATTATCCCTTCATTGGTAATCAATGAGGTTGTAAATTCATCGTTGTCAGGCATATTGCCGCCAAACATCAGTGGTGAGCGGAAGATCGACCAAAGGGTCATCAGAAAATACTGCTCATCTTTGGTGAAGTTGGTGTTGCGTGGCTTGCCATCCTTCAATTCTGTGCGGATATTGAGCCGTCCGAGTGGAAGCATATCTGCATCCGGCCAGTGACCTTCGGTAACAAGGGGTGCCCAGTCGCGGCACAATTCCAACTGGCGTTTCAGCGCCGACCATTTGTCCCAGAAGTCACCCGAAATACGCCACAAATTTGCATTTTCGCGAAGGTGCTTTGGGTTTCCAATGAATGCGGGTCCGGGTGAAAGACTTAAAACAATAGGACGGCCGCAATTCACAATGGCTTTGTGAACAGCTTCAATTTCATCAGCATGGTAGGGGAAAACAATATCATCCACCTTGATGTAGTCGACACCCCATTCAGCATACAATTCGAACAGCGAATTGTAGTATTCCTGTGACCCTTCTTTGGTCAGATTTACGCCTGTCAGACCGCCATACCAGACACAGGTGTCAGCCAGATTGGCTATATTCGCAGCTTTCGCATGAGCGTTTTTGATTGGTGTATTTCCGACAATTGCCTGACGTGGAATTCCACGCATGATGTGAATTCCAAATTTCAATCCTTTGGAATGAATATATTCGGCCAACGGTTTAAAGCCCTTGCCTCCTTCTGATGACGGGAAAGATTTAACCGATGGTATCAGTCGTCCGTATTCGTCGATGTATTGGTGCGGGCGGCGGTTTGAGAATTTTTCAGCCGATGTCTGATCATCGCAGTACCATAAAAAGTCGACCACAATGTATTCCCAACCTAGTGATTTTAGTTTTTCGGCCATATAGTCGGTATTGGCCTTGACTTCGGTTTCGGTTACATTCCCGCCGAAACAGTTATAGCTGTTCCATCCCATTGGAGGCTTTTGAGCCAATTGATATTCAGATTTTACTTTAGTCGATTTGTCCGTTTTTACCGGCGATATTGACCACGACTGGAAAAAGGAGCCAACTAATAGGGCAATAATTCCAACGATTAGATTTTTATTCATTACTGATTTTTAGTTTTTTATTGAATTATTATTAGGCACAGTTGTTTATTAATCAGAATTTTCGAAGATTAGAGTTGACCTAACTCAATTTTAGCGCTTAGAAAGTCTGGTGAAATTTGCAGAGCAGCATTAAACTCTTTTTTCGCACTGATTTTATCGCCGAGTCCCAAATACCCTAAACCGGAGAGATAATGCGGGAAAGCTCTATCGTCGAGGGAAGGAAGCTTTTTCGGACTAATAAATTGAAAGTCTTTATCGCCAGAGTCTTTAGCAACCATATTATTATCTCTATCCGAAAGCTCATTAAATGTATTTCGAACATCAACTTTTGGATCAATCTTTTTCCGAGCCATTGATGCGAAATAACGCTGAACTTGCCTGTTTCCAATTCCACGCATTCTCAATGGATTATTCTTCAAAGTATCTGAAGCTACAACTTCTTTCCACGAATGAATAGCATTTTCCCTTTTGCCCAGAGCATCAAGTGCACAGCCGATCCAGTATTTAATTTGATCTATACGGGAACTTGTACCATCGGCGCGTAAATTTTCCGGCGGAGTCAATGCAGTCTGAAAGTCATTCAATGCGTTCTGATATTGTTTCTTTTTGAGGTAATGAAGGCCTCTAATCAAATGCGCATCTGCCCAGGCCTCACCCGTGTTGAATGCATTACTACCTTCCCAAATACTGAAAGTTCGGCTTTTCAGTAGCGAAATAGATTCGTCAGTTTTACCAGCAAAAATCTTAAGATTGATCATTGAGCCAAGCGCCTCGTCTTTTTTTACGACTGTTTTCTGATTCTTTTCGAGCAGAGCCAGACGCTTCTCTACCGGCATTCCTTCTGCTTTGTAAAGAAGATCAAGTTCCGCAAAATGAGTTGGGTAAGGATTCAGAACACTTATCGCTTTTTCCAGGCAAAAAATGGCTTTGTTTTCAGAACCATCAGCAGTTTGATGTGAATAAGCTATCCCCAGATTTCTCCAGGTGATAGGAGCGCTCGGGTCTAAAACAGAAGATTTTTCCCATTGTGCAATCGCTTCTTCGGGTTGCCAGTCGTAAAGCAGATTTCCCAAATAGTACGGTGCCCTCGCATCCATTGGATTTGCATTGATTGCACTGCGAAGTACATTAATAACCTCTTGCTGAAAAGGAAAAACATAATCAAGCGGTTGCAAGCTTGCTTGCTTCCAATATTCCAATGCTTTTTGCGATTCTCCGAGTTTATAAGCAAAATATCCCACATAGTAGTACACCAGCGGCGAAATACTTGTTTTGTCTTTCGTTTCTGCGATCAACTGCAACAAAACTTTTTCGCCATCATTCCAAAGTCCACTGTTATAATATCCAGCTGCAATTTCTTCAGCATTGATTGGATGATTGATCAATGTTGAGAAAAGGGTTTTAGAAGCTGCGATATCTTTCGAGGCAAGCCATTGTTCTGCCATCAGTTGTACATCAAGCGGATCACATTTTTCCCTAGCAAAAAGAACCAGTTTGAGAGCTTCATCATTGTGGTTGAAATGGCGCAGTAAAGCAGCTTTCAGAACGTAAGCGCGTACATTAAAGGCGTTGGCATCAAGAGCATGGTTCACATGTTCAAGAGCAATTTGGTACTTGCCTTGTAATGAAGCAATCTCGGCCAGTGAGTAGTAGCCCTGTCCTTTCCATTCCTGCTTCCAGGTTGCTTTATAAAATGCGGTATATGCTTCGTCAAGCCGTCCTTGTCCTTTTAATGCAACTCCCAGATAATAGATTGGTTCGACATCTTTTGGAGTTGTGTATTGAGCAGTAAGCCTTTCAATGGCCTTGTTTAAATACTTTTCAGCAAGAACATATTTCGCATTCCTCAAACATAACCGACCCATCCCGGTGTTTGCAGCAACATTTCCCGAATCGCGGTGAAGGGCTTCTTCCCAATATGGATCAGCATCAAGTGTTGGATTATGAAATTGATCGATTCGCTGACCAGCCAGAAAAAGTTGCTCATCATTTTTAATCTGTTCCGGTTCTTTGGGTTCAGTATAACTTACCGGTTTGGGTATTGATTGAAGGATAATAGGAGAATAAGCAACCAATTCGCGTCCTCCGGCTGAAATAGATGCGCGGAGCTCATGTTCATTTTGTCCGTCAAGGGTAACTTGTTTGGCATAAGGTTTCCCTGGATTGATTGAGATATGCTCTTCCGACAGAACTTTATCGCCGGCTTTAAGCGTCACTGTAGCATCCTGGTAAGCTTTTGTTGTATAAAATCCTAATAAAGCCGTACCATCTTTTACATCGAGATTCACAGCAGCATCCAGATTGGCATTTTTTACACCATCAATACCCCGGAACGGGAAAAGTGACATGATAAACGAACGTTCTTCGTTCGACTGCAACCACGAATAGTCGGGTTGATTGTCGGAATAGGCCCCAACCATAATTTCAAGATATGGTCCGTCGTCATCAGTAAGGATTTTATCCCATAAGTTTCCGACACCCCAGGTGAAAAATTTCTTGCCTGCCACAATGTTGTGATCGGCTATGTTCAGTATTCCGGCGTTTTTACCATGGTCATATCCGGCAACAAAATCATCCTCGTAATTAACGGCAAACCACGAAGCTGGAGTTTTATTGTTTTTGTACCAGCTCACATCAACACCGTCAACAACCGGCCAGGGATTAAAAATGCGTTTACTGTGACCTGTTGACCATTGTGTTCTTGGTGGAAAAATTACCTGATAATCGTTATTGACTGAAACGGCAATATTGGCAAAGCAAAGCATTGTGTTTTCTACCGCAGTGCGGTTGATAATCCGTACGTTGCATTCGACAATGGAACTTCCCGGCCTGAGCGTGTATCCAACCACCCAACGCATGCGGTGGCGTATCTCAAGTTCTCCGACCCAGATTGTTTTGCTGCCATCGGCACCCTGTTCGATGCTGTATTGAACAGGAATAAATGTACTTGCCCTGTGATGATGAGGCACATTCCACTCAACTCCCCCTGAAATCCATGCGCCGGTTAAACCAATAAGAGCAGGTTTAATTACGTGTTGTGGATAAATAAAATTGTAATTATTTGTCTTGTCTAATGCAGAAAAAAGTTTTCCGCCCAATTCGGGGACTACACATATCTTAACATATTCGTTTTCCATATAGATCAAATGATAAGCCTTGTCACCTTTCTTATTGGTAAGGTTGTCGTAGAGCGGATATGGATAAATTCGTTGTTCCGCTCCCTGCGTTCCCCTTCCGAAGAAAAACATAGGGTTAGGCTCCGGTGGTCCTGATAAATAAGTCGGGATATTTTCATCAACTTCGCTCACAATAACAGGCGATTGTGCAAAGGTTCGGAAGGATGCAACCAGCATAATAATTGTAAAAAAAGCCAATTGACAATTTCGTAATTGTATATTTTGCATCTGTTCGAGTATTGGATGTTTTTAGTATATGTATTTGATTTGTATATAATTGAATTATTTAATCTGAATAGTTCCAAGTTCGACGAAACCGTCCCGATCAACCAACGATGAATTAATGCCGAGTTGAATTTGGGTGGTATTTGTTTCCGACTGCTCGATCAATTTAAATTTCAGCCGGTAACTTCCTTTTTTAGCGTTAGCAGGAATTTCAAACTTGTATTTTTCTATTTTGCTGATTCCTGGCAGCCACTCCTTGTTTCCCGAATTGACAGGAAGAAGGTTGAATGAGTTTTCTGATTCAAACCGTATTACGAAACCGAAATCGGAATAGGCAGGAGCGACTCCTTTGTTAATCCATTCGATAGCGATTTCGTTTTCGCTTTGTTTTATAACTGAGGGGAAACTGGCACTTAGTGGAAAATACCAATATCCGCAACGGTTTGCCAGTTCGTTGGTTAAATCAGGATTGTCGGCCAGCCATTCTTCAGCATAACCGTGATAGCCAATGTAAGTGGCATGCATGGTCTCGATGACTTTGCGCATGATTTCGGAGCCTGAATATTTGTATTTCGGGATAACCCCAGTGCCATTTTTCCCAATCCAGTTGCCTTCTTTTTTCACCACTCCATAGTGCTGAAGTTCAAAAACAATTGGTTTTTTCAGATAAAGTGTGTCGTAAAACTCCGGATTGGTCACAGACCATGTTTTAAGATTATTTTGCAAATACCAGTCAACCAGCGGACTGTCGTCGCGCAACGAAATCCCCTTTGCAACCGCATAATCGTATAGGGTTTTGGTATCGGCTTTTGATTTGCCGTAATAAAGCAAGTCATCGGTAACGATTAACTGGCTCTTTTTAAAGTTTTTCAGAAAAACATCCATATTCGCTTTAACCTCTGCTACTGTCGGAGGAACTTTGGTCGAGAAACTGGTATGGCCTTCACCCCATTCGCCGATACTTCCGATGTCAATATACCGCACCCATTCTTTTCCATCGTAATGTGCGGCAAATGCCCGCTGAAAATTGTCGAGTTTTTGGAGATATACCAGATCGCCCCAGACCGGTGTCCATGATTTCACACCCCACACTTCGGTTACTTTTCCTTTAGCGCCGGCATCCGCTACCCAAATGGGAGTGGCATATTGAACGCCATCCAGTTCCTGGCCAACCGTGCCCGGATAATTTCCGGTTTCCTTGCTGGTAATCCTGAACGAGATTTTATAACCAAGCGGAACATATTTTGCCACAACTTCATCGATGCGATGCCAGTCGTAAATGCCTTCCTCTGGTTCCAGATAGCTCCATGCCAGACGTAAGTAAAGATGATCCATTCCGGGGAATGCAGCAAACAGGGAATCATTTTTTATCGGATATTTGTCGACACCATTATCAAGCAAATGATGGTACCATCCTTTATTTGGGTTTTTCAGTACGCGGATAGTATCCCAATTTATTTTGAAATCGACAGTTTGCAGGCTTGGTTTTGGGGGAGAACAGGCAAACCACAATCCACATAGAAAGAGCCAGCAGAGATTTTTCATTTCGATTAGATTTTTATTTATTTAACTATTTTACTGCTATTTAGCCAAAGGCTCAAAAACAGGCGCCAATGGCATACGAGTTGTCCCTCCTCCTCCAATTGTATTGGCACTATTGTTATCCACAACATGAAGATTCAGAAATATACGATCCATATCGCGGCACCAGGGAGTTTCCTTGCTGCTTTGGGAAAATGAGAACCCCCAATTCTTTTTAAAATCTTCAGAAAAGCGACCACTTGGAGACCATTCCGTAATAATGGCATAAACGTTCCAGCCGGTATCGTCAACCAGTTATGCTCCATAGTTTTGAAAAGCTGCAGCTAAAATCCTTGCCGGTTGCGTTTCGAATCCCATTTTATCAAGATCCATGGTTGCGGGTAATGCAAGTAGTGCTCCCATCCGGCATGCCTTAACCGACTCCAAAGTACGTTCCTTATAATAGTTGTCGGAAGCATATCCGTCGGCCCTAACTGCCGGCCAGCGATAGCCTTGAGTTTGGGTATCGTAATAAATATTTTTCCGGCCAAATAGATTCACTTTCAGCGCATGACGGATAGCGCCTGAAGTTGGTGTCAGTTCTCCGCAACGCAATACGCCGCCAATAGCCGACAATCCCGATCCTCCATGCGCACCATACATTCCGGGGCCATAAATATCCTGATCGTCAAAAACATATTGCGAAGTTGCACCTTTTGTGGCATCGCAAAAAGCAAAGGGCTGAGTTTGGCGAATCGTTCTTTTGTCTGGCATTAAAACTGCCAGTCCGGCATTGGGAGTTGATCCGTCCCAGGTATTGGGACTTACAACAAAGTTTTTGGGTATCGGAGCCGAAAAAAGCAATTTGCCCTGTATTTCACAGCGACTTTTGGTATTATCCCAACCTGCATAATTTTCAGAGATAGCTACCAGTGGTTCATCGGGTGACATCACAATATAATCTTCATCAATCGTCATTCCTGATTGTGTTGCCTTTTCAAGTTTTGCATTCACGTAAACAGCACCTGATCCTATTGGCATATTCCAGATAGAAGTTTGCGAAAATGGCCATTTGTAAGGGTTACGTGTGCCGGTATTTGTCAGATTCAGAATCTTCTCATCCTGACTTTTTCCTCCGCATGCGCAAAAAAGGAATGTTACCAAAAAATAAATTATCCTATTCATAATTAAGGATTTAATCAAATAAACGCAGTGAAATAAAAAAAATGCAAGACCTGTTCTTTATGATATTTAGAACAAGTCTTGCAAAGTACAAAATATTTCGAAATTCAAGCTTTAATAACCGGGATTTTGAATCAACACCTTGTTGCTCCGATCAATTTCATCTTTGGGGATTGGCACAAAGCGGTATTTTTCGGGGAACATAATTATCTGACGATTTGCAATGGAGTAGGTTTTTGTTCCATTTACAGCCTTTCTGATTTCTATTCCGCGGATCGGTTTATTATCCATCTTAATAGTTGCAATGTCCCAGCGGCGAAGGTCATGATAACGTTCATTTTCCATAAATAATTCAACCTTCCTTTCGTTGCGGTATCTTTCCTTCAGTGCCGTGCCGGCATCAGCAATTGCGGGCATCGATGACCGGGCACGAACCAAATTAATGTACTTTCTTGCCTCTGCATCATTTCCTAATTCAAGTTGGGTTTCCGCATAATTAAGATACAATTCAGCCAATCGGAAAATGATATTGTGCTGGGGAGAACCCTTTTTAGAATCATAATCACCGGGGACTACATCTTCTTTCAAAAATTTCTTTACAAAATAACCAGTGATGCTATAGTTCCAGCCGCCTACTGCTGCTTCATTGGAATCGATTCCTCCGGGTAAGAATGTTTCAATTTGATGACCTTTCCACTGCGAGCCATCGAATAAAATGCTTTGAGCCAAACGGGGGTCTCTGTTTTCCCAGAATTTCTCCAGTTTGTATCCCGAAGTAGGATCCGAAACTTTCTTTCCATCAAGGGTTTCATATGATTCAACCATATCCTGGGTAGGGCAAAGGCTAGTCCACCCGCCATTTGACGGAGAATTTAAGTACGTGTCCAGACCTCCGGACATTCCTCCCGGGATATCGGAAATACCACTCCAGTATGAACGAACACAGATTTCCTCCGAATTAAAGGGAGTCGTAAAAAGCTTGCCATAATCTGCGAAAAGTTGATGACCATTGGCCAGAGCAAAATCAATTGCTGCTTTGCCGGCTGTCGCTGCTTTATCCCATTTCGTGCGATCATTGCTTGGATTGAACAAGGGACTAGCAGCAAAAAGCAAGGTCTTGGCTTTCAGTGCATGAACAGCAGCGGTAGTAATCCTTCCTTTGTAGGAATCGTCACACGTTTGCAAAGAACTTGGTAATTTGGGATCCTTAAGTATTTCATCCAGTTCACTTACAATAAATGCAACCACTTCATCCGAGGTATTACGAGCAATGACCTCATACTTATCAAGCGAAGGGACTGTTTTTACGATTGGAACGCCTCCCCAATACCTCAGTAAATCGAAATAAAGATAAGCCCGTATAAAACGTACTTCGTCGGTGTACCTGCCAACTAAAAGTGGGGCAACATTCTTTGCCAAAGCGATGTTATCCATAAATAAATTACAGTTTTTAACTGAGGCATAAAGACTACCCCACTTCCACTGGTAGCAACCTAGATTTGAAGGATCTAATGCTCCATTGTGATTAATGACCCAGGTACCCCAGAAGTCAAATTTTGCATAATTTTCGTCGGAAAGTGGAGAAGTGAAGTTCTCCAAAGGAAGAGAAAACCACCAACCGACGGCTCCGAATGTGTAGAATCCTTTGTAGCAACCATTTACGTATATTTCCAAAGTTTTTGCATCCGTAAAGACATTGGCTTCCGTAAATTTATCAACTGGTTTTATATCTAAAAGATCTTTGCTACATCCCACTGCCAGAAAAACTGAAATTAGCAGAATAGGAATTATATTTTTAATTTTCATTTTAAAAGTATTAGATGGTTAGAAATTAAAAGCTAACATTCACCCCAAAATTAAGAATGCGTTGTTGGGGGTAGTAATATCCGCGTGACTCTGCCAATTCCGGATCAAAATACTTTAGTTTGTTGTATATCAAAAATAAGTTCGAACCACTAAAATAAAATCTCAGACTTTGAAGCGAAAGTTTGCTGGTTATTGACTTTGGGATGTTATACCCAAGTTCCATAGAACTTAGCCGAAGGTAACCGGCAGGCAAAACAAAGAAGTCATTGTTGTTAGTGCTGCCAAAGGTATTTGGATTGGCTTTTGGCCAACGTGCATTCTGATTGGTTTCAGTCCAGTAGTTGGTGTAATAGTCTTTCAAAAAGTTACCCCTGATGCCAATGTCTGCGGTATAAAGATAGCGGTATACTTTTTCGGCTCCCTGAAATACCATATTTAAATCGAATCCTTTGTAGCTTCCTTTGAAGTTGAAGCCATACATGATACGTGGAACATCGAGACTCTTATCCATTCTGACACGGTCATCGCCATCGATCTTTCCATCGCTATTGTAATCAACTACTTTAATATCCCCGGCTTTTGCACCTCCATATTTTGGAAGATTGACATTTGCGATATCAGATGGAGTATATAAACCGTTCGTTTCATAATACAGTTCAGCGCCAAAGGGTTTACCTGTTCTTTTTTGCCACTCGAGCACATTAGGCGTTTCGTCAATATCTAATACTTTATTATTGTTATAGGAGTAATTTCCCGAGACGCTATAATTGAAATCTCCAATTTTTTTGTTGTGCGTTAACAATATTTCGAAGCCCTGATTCCGCATCATTCCCAGATTTTCTTCAGGTAGACTCAATCCTACATAATCAGGAATTGAAGCGTTACGCGGAATTAGAATATTCTTTCTGCTATTTCGGTATAAATCGAATTCAACCTCAAGCAAACGATTCCATAAACCTGCATCGATGCCCACATTTTTGTTTTCAGCAACTTCCCAAGTTATGTTTGGATTGGCATTTACACCCGGGTAAAAAGCTGGCAAGAGGTTGTTTGCTCCACCCATAAAAACCTGTGCATCGCTATAGTTATATGCCGTAAGATATTGATATTCTGCAACACGGTCGTTACCTAACTGACCCCATGATGCACGGAGTTTCAGGTTATTGATAAATGGTGCGCTGTTTTTCAGGAAGCTTTCTTCTGAAATACGCCATGAAGCTGAAACGCCCGGGAAATTTCCGAATCGCTTCCCTGCAGGAAAAATTGGTGAACCATCGCGACGGAATGTTGCGTCAAGATAATATTTGCCCGAATAGTTATAACTCAGCCGCGAAAAGTAATTCTGACGGTTCATATTATACGCCGAACCGTTGGCGACCTGCCCAAGTTGTGACCCCATAAAAAGCTGGGCATCTGCATTGGTACTGATCAAATCGTTACGATAGCCTGAAATCCATTTCGATTCGTACTTGTTTTGTTCATAGGCCACAAATACATTGATGTCGTGATTCCCAAATTTATGTGCGTAATTAATCTTGGTATTGAAAGTTTGGGATGTACTCCAGTCTGCTCTTTCAGTCAGACTAATTTGTGCCAGCCGTTTCGCAATTGTAGGAGGATAATTCCCGTTGGCATCTTTCTTTCCGTAAACGGTCCATGGATACTGCTGCCGTCTGCTGTTCCATTGCGCCTGATCAGTTGAATACCAGCCATCAACAGACAAACCTTCAAGCCATGGCAATTTGATATCAAAAGTTACCATGCTTCTGTACGAATTCGATTTATCTTTCGTTGTACCGCCCGCATCGCTAACCATCATCACCGGATTCCATCCGTCTTCTTTACCTTCCCAGGGCAATCCATTCGAAAAATCGGCCGGGAAACGTGGATTTATGGCCTGAGCCATCCACCAGATATCGCGCATATCTGTATTTGGTTTTGTTTTATCATCGAAACGGCCACTTAGGTTGATACCTAATTTAATAGATTTGCTTAACTGCCAATCGAGATTTGCACGATAATTACTTTGTTTAAAACCGTCGGCTCCGTTTTTAAATACACTTTGCTGATCGAGATAGCCCGCCGAAGCAAAATATTTTAACTCATCCGTGCCACCACGAATAGAAGCTGTATGCCTTTGAATGGGGGCATAATTGCGTACAACTGTACGCCACCAGTCGGTGTTTGCAAAATAATTATCAGGATCACTGCCAGCTTTTAGTTTTTCAAGATCGGCCTCCGACATTTGTTTATCCGACTCATTGTTAGCTACATAATAAGCATTGATGTACTTGTTGTATTCGTATGCGTTTGCCATTTGGGGTTTTGTTGTTGGTTGTCCAAGACCCAGATTGTATCCGTATTCGATGATAGGTTTACCTTTTGTTCCACGTTTTGTTGTGACGATAATTACACCATTTGCAGCTTTTGACCCGTAAATGGCCGCTGATGCATCTTTTAATACCGAAAGACTTTCAATATCATTTGGGTCAAGCCGGTCGATGGTGCCTACATCAACACCATCCACAATAATCAGAGGGTTGTTATTTCCAAGGGTACCCAAACCACGAATGAGAATTTTACTGCCATCCTCACCCGGCTGTCCGGAATAATTGACAGTAACAATTCCTGGAATCTTACCTCCAAGAGAACTGGAAAGGTTAGGAGCAGGGCTCATTTTCATATCTTTTCCTTCAACTTTAGATATTGCGCCAGTAAGTGTTTCCTTTTTGCGGGTACCATACCCAATTGCCACAACCTCATCAAGGCCAATTGCTTCTTCCACCATCACCAGGTTAATTGTGGTTTTGTTACCAACAGAAACCTCCTGGGCTTTCATTCCCACAAATGAAAATGCTAAAGTTGCATTTTCAGGAATATTGGCCAATGTGTAAATACCGTTGGTATCAGTTATTACTCCTGTCGTAGTTCCCTTTACCACCACAGAAACACCTGGAAGGGATGCACCTGTAAGATCGGTAACTTTACCTGTGATCTTTTTGCCTTGTTGGTTAAGCAAACTCCCAGTTTCTTTTCCGGAAAGAATAATTTGCCTATTATTGATGGTATATTCAATATCAGTATCTTTGAATAGCACATCCAATATTTCGTTGATGGATTTATTTTTCAGATCAACGGAAACTTTTTTGTCAAGTTTGATAACCTTGTTGTTGTAGAAAAAAAAGAAATCCGATTGGGCCTCAATTCGCTCAAGTGCCGAGACAATAGTTGACTGTTCAATCTTCACATCCATTCTTTTGGTTTGGGCATAATTATCTAATGCGAAGGTTTGCATCGCTGCAAAAGCGATAATGAAAATAGTAATTTTCATAATTTTTAAGAATTTTCCGACACAGGCAAATAAATGCCCATGATTCGTTTGGAACCATTTTTTTTTCATACTTTTGTTTTTCTTGAGTTAATTATTAATAAATGATTGATTCACAAAGGGTGGTGCCGCAAACACTGCCCTTTTTCTTTTAATTTTTACTTTCTATATACACCTCCCTTTTTTCAATTTTAGTTTTTACTGCAGTTGATATTTCTATCATTCTTAGAACCTCACCTAAAGTCTCATCCTGTATAGTTGCAGTGTACATCAAATCTGAATTTAGCAGCCGTGGTTGTACATGTATCTTGCAATTATACCATCTTTCGAGCTGGCTGGCTACAT
>Ga0209430_1001216_pt1 | contig 20008 bp, 17 predicted proteins | sample BarGraIncub1133A_FD_184504 | JGI IMG/M metagenome (GOLD analysis project Ga0209430, IMG submission 184504) | Arctic peat soil microbial communities from Barrow, Alaska - Barrow Graham LP Incubations 11-33A (SPAdes) (version 2) | ecosystem: Environmental > Terrestrial > Soil > Wetlands > Peat... | reverse complement strand
CGTCCGCGAGATTTTCAGGTGGAGCCGGAATCGAGCGGGATGACCGCCTGCCCGTTCTGTTATGGCAATGAGGATAAAACCCCGGCGGAGGTTTTTGCCATTCGCCCCGGCGGAGTCCCGAACGCACCCAACTGGCGGGTGCGGGTGATTCCCAACAAGTATCCGGCGCTGCGGGTTGAGGGCGATCTCAACAACCGCGGCTACGGCATGTATGATGTCATGAACGGCATCGGCGCGCACGAGGTGATCATTGAAACTCCTGACCACAACCGGACGCTGGCTGATCTGACGGCTAATGAAATAACCGATGTTCTGACGGCGTATCGTCATCGGTATCTCGATCTGCGCAAGGATTTCCGCTTTCGTTACATGGTGCTGTTCAAAAACCACGGTTCCCGTGCCGGCGCGTCACTTGCTCATTCTCACAGCCAGCTCATTGCCGTGCCGCTATTGCCGCCGGTGGCGAGTACCCAGCTGAAAGTCGCCCGCAATTATTTCAGTGACAAGGAACGCTGCATTTTTTGCGATTTGATCGCGTTCGAGCTGAGTGAAGGGGTGCGCGTGGTCAAGGAATTTTCCAATTTCGTGACGCTGACTCCCTACGCCTCCAGCTCGCCATTCGAGCTGCGACTCTTTCCCAAGCGTCACAGCCATGACTTCGCCCTGATGGATGATGCCCAGCTGGCAGAGCTTGCGGTGGCAATGAAGGATATGCTGCTGCGCGTGAAAACGGTGCTGCGCGACGCACCGTACAATTTTATTCTGCATACCGCCCCGCCTATGCATCGCCGCCCCGGCAAGCCTGACCAGTGGAACTCGCTTGAGTATGATTACCACTGGTACATCGAGCTGGTACCGCGTCTGACGCAGGTGGCCGGTTTTGAGTGGGGTACCGGTTTTTACATCAACCCAACATCTCCAGAAGATGCCGCCCAGTTTCTACGAGAGGCGGATGTCTGACATACACGGTACGCTCGACGAGCTCTACGCCTCCCGCTCCCGGCTGCATCTGGAGAATGATCCGCTGTCATTCTGCCATCGGTATCCTGATTCGGCTGACCGGGAGATTGCTGCAGTAATCGCATCCTCGTTTGCCTACGGTTCAGTGGTGATCATTCTCCGGACGCTGGAGACGATCTTTGCCGAGCTTGGTCGGTCGCCGCGGCGGTATGTGGAACATTTCGATCCGCAGGCCGGCCTGCGTACCTTTGCCGGTTTCAAGCATCGCTTTAATGATGGCCGCGACCTCTGCGCGCTGCTGTGGGGGATGCGGCAGATGGTGGAACGGTGCGGCAGCGTGCACTCGTTTTTTCTCCTGGGGCACAGCGTTGCAGACCACGACGTGAGCGCACCCTTGAACCGTTATTCAGCTGCAGTGCTCGCTCTCGACTATACTGATGTCTTCGGGACCCCTGAAATTCCGTCCGGTTCCTACTTCCCCTTTCTGTTTCCCGCCCCCGCTTCAGGGAGCGCCTGCAAACGGCTCTGTATGATGCTGCGCTGGATGGTGCGCCCTGCGGACGGTATCGATCTTGGCTTGTGGCCGGGGGTCTCTCCGGCACAGCTGATTATTCCGGTTGATACGCACATTAGCCGCATCAGCCGCTATCTTGGCCTGACCCGAAGAAAGGCCGCCGACTGGCGCATGGCTCAGGAAATTACGGCGTCCCTGCGCCTTCTTGATCCATCTGATCCGGTCAAGTATGATTTCTCTCTGGCTCATCTCGGTATCAGCGACGGTTGTGACGGCAAGGACCCGAACCGTTGCATGGTATGTCCAATTGTCAAAATCTGCGCGCAAAACCTGACTAAATAGTCGAAATGGCTCGGCGTAATGATTTGACACCCTCCAACCTTTCTGATATAGGACTAACGTTGTTTCACATAGTTCCGTGGATTGACGCCATACGCATACCATGATCGAGGAGTCGCAGATGATAATCCAATGCGAAAAATGTCAGACCAGATTTCGACTTGACGACTCTCGGGTCACGGATAAGGGTGTAAAAGTCCGTTGTACCAAGTGTAAGCATGTATTCAGGGTATATAAGGAAGGTTCGGATGCAGCGTCAGTTGCGTCTGAAGCGGCATTAGCGGATTTTTCTTCCCCAGCGGCACAGAGTGACGCGCCGTCTGAAATTTCCGAAGGTCACCCCTCCACAGCAGAAGCGGTTCCGGGCGCTCTATTTGGCGCTGAAGCATTTGAGTATATTCCTGCCGATAGCGAACCGACAGATACCGGCTCGTTCGATACATCGCACTCAGATTCTGCCGCACTATCGTTTGAACCGGACGACCTCCAGGTTGCCGGCAGTGAGCATGTCCCGGCAGCGGTGGTTGAGCCCGCTGCGACGGGTACCGATATTGATTTCTCAAACTTCGATTTTGGCGCAATCGACTCAGAGCTTGATTCGACGTCACAACCATCCGTACCGGTAGATACCTTTACTGGTATGGCCGCCGCACCTCCTGCTCACAAAGAAGCTCCGCAGGGGCTGGACTTTTCTGATGACGATATGTTTGGAGCCGTTGTACAGCCCGCTCCGGAAGAACAAGGCGACGCCATCTCATTTGATTTTGACGGTGACAGTTTCGCTGAATCAATGGATATGGGCGGCCAGGATTCAAGAGGCAAGAGCGGCACGTTATTTTCACTTGATGCGCCAGCTGATGCACCATTTAATCTGGGCGAAATCGATTTCGGCGATGAACTGACGTCGGTAGCGGTCCAGCAGGTAAATCCGGAGGACTTGAAGCCGTCCCAGGAAATTCTTTTTGCACCTCTTGCTGAAGCTCAGGAAAAAACGGCCGACGCTGATGTATCGCGGCCGGTGTCGGGGGAAGATTCAGCAGCTATTCACCAGGAGTTGCCACCGCTCTCGATCGCCTCAAGACGCAAACAGAGTCCGCTTTTTGCCGCACTGATTGCGGTCATCGCGATGCTGGTGATCTCGGTTCTCGGCTATCTCGGCTATTCATCATTGTCCGCTCCCAAGGAAACCGCTGCTCCGGAGACGGGTCAGATTAGCGTGCAAGCCGTGAAAGCTGCGTTCATTGACAATGATTCGGCGGGTGAACTACTCGTAATATCAGGTGAGGCGCACAATGAGTATGCAAAGCCACGTGCAGCACTGCAGATCAAAGTGACGGTATTTGATGCCACGGGACAAAGTATCTCCACCAAGAGTGCGTATTGTGGAAACCCGCTAACCGAGGGGCAGTTGAGCAGTCTGCCGCTTGACAAAATCGAGGCGGCGATGGCCAATCAGTTTGGAGACTCGCTGGCGAACATGGAGGTATCTCCCGGCAAAGCGATTCCTTGTGTCGTCGTACTGTCCAATCTTCCCAAGGGCGCCAAGGATTTCAGCGTACAGTCCGCCGGATCGACGGTTGCAACCGGGGGCCAGCAGTAGCCACTGTTCCGAACCAGGTTCTGGTATGTACATGAGAAAGGCCGCTGACATCCCTGTCAGCGGCCTTTCTCATGCAGTATGATGCAGTAGCTACAGGATCTCGATCAGCCGGATAGCAAAGGTCAGGTCACAACCAGCCAGCGGGTGATTGCCGTCCAACGTAATGGCTGTATCCGTCACTTCTGTTACCAGAACCGGCAGAGGTGATCCGTCCTCCAGAATGACTTCCATTTGATGACCCGGCTCGGGATTGATTTCAGGTGGTATTTCACTCCGCTCAATAACGGCCACCATCTCTTCGGCGCGCTGTCCGTAGGCATCATCCGCAACGATAGTTATTGTGATGCTCTGCCCCGGTTCGAGACCGATCACGGCCGCTTCAAATTTCGGTATCAGCTGCCCGACGCCAATAACGAACTCCATTGGACCGGTTGCGTGGCTGCCACATCCGCATCCTGAATCGATATTCTTACTGTCGCCACATCCGCATCCTGAATCGATATTCTTACTGTCGCCGCACCCGCATGAGTGATCGTTCGGTTGTTCAATATAGCCTTCAGATGAGTCAAAAACAGACCCATCTTCAAGTGTGCCGGTATAGTGTACTGTTACTTTGTCGCCTGTTTTTGCCTGTGCCATGGGTACATCCTTTCTGTGTGAGTATGACTGGTGTTTAGTAAGATAGTAGCTGTTTTGACAAAACAACTACGTTTACGCACTTATCCTGTTTTCAGGGTCAGGGATTCTTCAAGTGCGGAAATAGTTTTATTGAACTGTGCGGGGTGATCGCCGGCAATCCGCAGACGTTTATGGCGCGATGTACTTCCCGAGATAATCTCGACCGACGATTTAGGTACCTCAAAGAGATCTGCGACAAATTCCCGACAGAGTTTATTGGCGGCGCCGTCTACCGGAGGAGAGGTGAGCCTTATTTTTAATTCCTCACCCTGGATTCCGCAGATCTGGTTCTTTGAGGCGCGCGGCTGAACATAGATAGACAGAATCAGATCGTCTTTTAGGCGTGTGAGGAAGGGTAGCTCAGAGTTGTTCATCGCTTGAAAGTTGATGGCTGAAGCTTTCGAGTAATCCTTTAAAACTCATCTCAAACTGGATCTTCTGCCGGCGCATCTCCTCTATCCGACACTTTAGTCCGCCCAGTTGGCGTTCCGCGTCAGCAACAATACGTTCGCCCTTTATCTCGGCTTCCGAAACGATCAACTCAGCCTCTTTACGCGCATTGGCCTTCATCTCTTCTATTACGCGCTGGGCAGAAAGCAGGGTTTCACGTAGCTCCCGTTCCTTTTCAGCCATATCGAGCAACTCATGATTCTGGCGTGATTGCAGCTCTTTTATCTGGCTGTTTTCACGAATCAGACTCTCCATTTCACCGGCAACGGACTGCAGAAAAGCGTCAACATCATCCGGATCAAGACCTCTAAATGTCTTTACTTTGAATTGTTGCTGCTGAATGTCGAGCGGAGAGATCTTCATTGCGTATCAACCTCGTAGGATGCGTGCACGTTTAGTGAGACAGATGGTTGCATGCGGCATATGGACGGCGACAGCGGTGCCGGTGGCTTATTGAACAGATAACCTCAAATAACAATCGGCTTTGTACAGATTTGCATCGGCGGCCAGCGGTGAAGCGGCATTGTCGGCAAGATAACGATCCAGCAGTTCAATGGCGGTGCGGCAATCATCCTGTCGATACGCCCTTGCCGCTGCTTCGAAGAGTTTTTGTCCGGCGACAACCGCAGGGGCCGCTGCTGGCGCTGGTGGTGCGGACGGGGGGGCATGCGCCTGGATTTTTTTCACATGAGCAGTCTTTTTTCTACTGCCGTGACCAGCTTTGACTTTTTTAGTTCCGGACGGTTTCAAATCCCGCAACGAGAGGTCGGTCGTCGCGGCCGAGACCGGCGGCGAGCCAGGTGATTGATGGACGGTGGGGTGTGCTTCGGTTGTGAGCGATTTCTTTTTGACTCCGCCGCCTTCAGGCGTGTGAGCTGTTCCAGCCGGTTTCGTCTCCGGTCGGGCAGAAGAGTGCGCTTCAGACCGGGTGACCGGAACCTTAAGAGTCTTTCCGGTATAAATCAGGTTAGGATTTTTAATTGAGTTAAAGAGAAGAATCTGGGGGAAATACGTCCCGTGTCCGCTGAATTTGCGGGAAAGGTCATACAGGGTGTCACCCTTCTGAATCTCAATCTCCTGAACAAGTATGCCGTCCTGCGAAGGTGTTTTCTGCCCTGAGGCCGCCGGCTGAGGGGCATACAACAGATACTGCCCACCCCAGGCTGGAAGTGCCATGCAGAGTATGAGGGCGATGACGGCCGTACGGCTGCTGCGATGTGTCATATCAGTACCTGTTCCCTAGTTGGTCTTCGTAGGTCATACTGTTTTTGACCTGGATGGCCGTCCCCACGCCGGTACCAGGTTTAACCCTGAATGAAACGGTGATACCCCGTTTTTCACCGGCTCCCATTTCTTGGAAGCGCCAGATAACAGTCCCGTTGTTGACTGCACTGGTAGCTGGGTCAGCGGCTACCAGCTCCAGCTGCTCCGGCCAGGCGCTCTGAAGCTCTACTACCCGCGCAAGATTAGAGCCGTTGTTGGTGATCGTCAGATCGAATGATGCCACGTCACCCGGCTTGAGACGCCCGTCTCGGCCGGCCATGATCATTTTGAGGACCGGCCGCGAATAGGTCAGTTGAGTTGACCCTGATGCTGAACGCGCCGCATCCCCTTCCGATACAAACGACAGCTGAACACTGCCATGACTGCCATCGGCAGCACTGTGCGGTGTTTTGATTTCAACCACGACACTGGCTTCCTCGCGGGGGGCAAGCGGTCCGATTTCACTGATGGCCGGTTCACCGGCCTGGCGGATGCCGTCTCGGTTTAAATCATTGAAAATAACCGCATCTTTGGTGCCGGTTACGATGTATGTGATCTTGAATTTTTCTCTGACGTTGCCGGTATTGGTGACAACAAAGGGAACACTGATTGTCTGCCCTGGAATTGCTACCGTACGATCCGAGCCGCTACGAACGGAGATGCCTCGTTGGGGCTCTACAAAGGCGGCATTTGAAACAAAGGCGGCGGTGGTTTTGAGTTGATTGTTAATCAGTTCGGCCCGGGTCGACAGCTCCTGTCCGGCCAGTGAGTCATTCTTGAGCTGGAACGCGACGCTGAACTCACGGCTCTCGCCGGATTTGACCTGCAATCCGTCGAGTACCAGAGCGGATTTCATCTCCTGCCTGAATCCGGCCGGTGCATAGTCAACCGGCTCGAGCTGCGGTGGGAAATTAAGGCGGAAGGTGACATCCTGGGCAGCAGTTGAGCCGACGTTGAGAATGGCAATACGGTATACAATCTTGTCACCGGGAGCAGGTTTGGTTTTATCTGTGCGCAGGACCGCCCGCAGGAGCGGAGCAGAGGCAACCAGATGGACTTCACGCGACTGGCTGGCTTCTGTCATCAGACGTGAAGCGGCTTTGACCGGGTAGGTAATGCGCAGGCCGTCAATGCTGCCGGGAGGAATGACAAGGTCGATGATCCCTTTAAAGGCTTGGCCAGGTGCAAGGGCAGGTGTTTGGCTGATTGCAACACCAGGTGCAGCCGCCGAGGCAAAACGGGCTTTGAAATCAGCCGGGAATGCTGATTCCAGATAGAATGAATCGTTGCCGTTACCTCGGTTAATGACTTCAAACGGAAGCGCAACCGGACGGCCGACGGTGAAAGCCTCTGGGCGGGCCAGCAGGTTGAATTCGAAACCGGCAAATTGCGCAACTTCGAGCCGCAATACCTGGGCGTTCTCGGGTACAGGCGCCTCGGCCGCCTGGGGTGGTAATGCGACCGCAACGCCAAGTGCACGCAGTTTTGCGGCGGCTGTGACAGCTGCCGTGGATGCGGGGAATGTATCGATGATGGTTTTATACTGGGCTATTGCCTTCTCACGAAACGCTAATTTTGCGTCCCTGGCTTTTCCCTCGCTACGTTTCTGCGCAGCCAGACGAGCTTCTTCGGCCTTACGCAACGCTATTTGACGGGTTTCTGCCTCTTTGGCAGCAGTACGTTCTGCACGTATACGCTTTTCTTCAACTTTGATGGCGGCAAGGCGAGCCGCCTCGGCAGCAGCAGCTGACTTTTTAGCCTCTTCAGCCTTACCGGCAGCGATCCGCTCACGCTCGGTTTTTTCTGCCGCCGCTTTCCGCTCGTTTTCCGCCTTGAGTACATTCAAGCGTGTTACTTCAGCCCCCGCTTGTGCGACGCGCTTTTGTTCGGCCTGAAGCTGGGCACGGCGCACCGCTTCTGCCTTCTGCGTACTGATACGGGCTTTTTCTGCTGCCGCTTCGGTCGCCAGGCGATCTTGCTCAGCTTTTATGGTTGCGACACGCTCCAGCTCTTTCTTCTCGGCGACAGACTTTTCCTCAGCACGCTTGAGTGCGGCTTCGTGAGCCGCGTTGGTTGCCGCTGCGGCAGCGGCACGCTTTGCTTCTTCAGCTTTGACTGCAGCAATCCGCTCTTGTTCGACTTTCACTGCGGTTAGCCGCGCCAGTTCCTTCTTCTCGGCCGCCGCTTTTTCCTCAGCCTGCTTGAGTGCGGCTTCGTGAGCCGCTTTGGTTGCCGCTGCGGCCGTTGCAATCTTCGCCTCTTCAGCTTTACCTGCAGCGATCCGCTCTTGCTCGGCTTTTGCTGCGGCTCGTTTCGCCTCGTCAGCTTTGGCGGTGGCTATACGTTCCTGCTCTGCTTTAACCTTCTGGGCTGCCACGTGGTCTGGGCGCGTAACCGGTGGCGGTCCACCCGGCAGTTTTTCACCCTTCTCGTAGCGTGCCGTCAACGCCAGGAGCTCGTCCTCAACAGTGTTTTTGAGTGGATTATCGGGATATTCTTTGGAAAGTTGAGAGAGATAACGGGCTGCTTCCTGCTGGTTGCCCGTTTTGTAGTAGGCTCGGGACAGCCAGAATAACGCCATATCCCTGAGAGGAGTGTCGGGGTATTTTTCTAATACCTCATTCATCTTTTCGATTGAGGAGGCATAATCTTTCTGCTGGTAGGCATTGAACCCGGCAATAAATATCTGTGAATCCTCCGTTTCCTGACAAAAAGCCGGAGGTGCAGCCAGAGATGAAATTATGACCAGTACGACCAGTAGCTGGAGTAGGGTGTTGCGGCATAATCTCAGTACTATCACGTTAATTGACCTCTTTTGGCCGGATACGCAGACAATGGCGCACGGAGAGCAGATAGAGTTACAGGTAAAATGCCTCCTAACTAGCACCTCTCAGCGCCATTGTCAACGAAAGAAACGGTATGTCAGTACGTTAGCAACCGTTATGGGATGCGCCTTTCAACAGATCTCATGTCGTGGGTACAATCCCCCTTGATGTCAGCGGATGCTGTCTTCCGGGTAGGCGCCGATTTTATGAATTGAAAGATCGGCGCCGTTAAACTCATCTTCCTGGCCGAGGCGGATTCCAACGGTTTTGTTAAGGACCGTGTAGACGGTATAGCTGCTGAGCAATGCGAAAACAACGGCAAGAACGCTTCCGCCAAGTTGGGAAACGAAGCTGACGCCGCCTATCCCACCCAGTGATTTCTGTCCGAAAATTCCGGCGGCAATTCCTCCCCACGTGCCGATTACGCCGTGCAGCGGCCATACACCCAGCACATCGTCTATTTTTAGTTTCTCCTGTTCAAAATGGAAGCCGTAGACAAAAATTACCGATGCGATGCAGCCAACCGCAAAGGCCCCCAGCGGGTGCATGATGTCGCTGCCGGCACAGACCGCAATAAGTCCGGCCAGGGCACCGTTATGAATGAAGCCGGGGTCATTCCTGCCGGCGACCAGTGCGGCGAGGACGCCGCCAACCATTGCCATCAAGGAGTTGACCGCCACCAGGCCGGATATCTTTTCCAGATGTCCGGCGCTCATGACATTAAAGCCGAACCAGCCGATTGCCAGGATCCATGATCCAAGTGACAGGAAAGGGATGTTGCTGACCAGAATTGGGTGGGATTTGCCGCGGACATAGCGGCCGATGCGCGGGCCGAGGATGATAACCGCCGGCAGTGCGATCCAGCCGCCGATGGAATGGACGACCACAGATCCCGCATAGTCATGAAACTCAGCCCCGCCGATTGATGTGAAAAACGATTGCAAGCCGGCGGCGTTCTGCCCCCAGATCAGCGATTCAAACAACGGGTATGAGATTCCTGCGAAGATGGCACCGGCGGTTACCTGTGGCCAGAACTTGGCTCGCTCTGCGATGCCGCCGGAAATAATGGCAGGAATACAGGCCGCAAAACAGAGCAGGAAGAAGAAATGGACAAGGTCGTAACCATGAGATGCACCGAGCAGCTCTCCGGCCGGCTTCAAAAAAGAGATGCCGTAGGCGATTGGAAAGCCGATTAAAAAATAAACGACCGTAGAGACGGACCAGTCGGTGAGTATTTTTACGAGCGCATTTACCTGATTCTTTTTGCGCACCGTACCGACTTCAAGAAAGGCAAAGCCGGCATGCATTGCGAACACCATTACTGCGCCCAACATAAGAAAAAGAACATCAGCACTACTCGTTAGACCTGTCATCGTTGACATGGTTTCCATACAGATTACCCCCGTTGGTGTCTGTTGCCCGTCGTTGGGCGAGCCTGCTCTGAAGCAAGAAAGCGGCCAATCACGCTATTTACATAACATGCTGAATATACGGTATGCGGGCGCTGCATACCATTCACGGTGACTGCCTTAATAAACGGCAGTTGCCTTATAATGAGGCATGTATGTGGCGGATGAAGACTCTTCCCATTCGAGGTGCAAACAGGTAGAATTGTACTTCATGAGCCTCGTAGAAAAGATACAGCAATTTTCAACGTCACCTGGTGTCTACCTGATGCGGGATGCTGCCGGTGAAATAATCTATGTCGGCAAGGCTCGCAGTCTGCGGCAACGGGTGCGCTCATACTTCAACCCGTCCGGCGATTCACGCTACCATATCAAATTTCTGATGGCTAAAGTAGTCGATATCGATGTCATGCTGACCGATACCGAGAAAGAGGCGCTGCTGCTTGAAAATACCCTTATCAAGCAGCACCACCCCCGCTACAACCTGAATCTCAAGGATGACAAGACATATTTTTCATTGCGTCTTGACCCCGGTGAAGAGTTCCCCCGTTTTACGGTTGTTCGCAAGCGCCCACATGACGGGGCCCGCTATTTCGGCCCCTATTCCTCCGGTGCGGCGGCGCGCGAGGTGCTGCGGCAGATGATCCGGATGTTTCCGCTCCGCCACTATCCGCTTGCCACCTGCATGTCCCGCGCGCGTCCCTGCCTGTACCACCAGATCAATCAGTGCAGCGCCCCCTGTCATGGCCTGATAACGCGAGAAGCCTATGCAATCCTGGTGGAGGGAGCGATGCTCTTTCTGGAGGGAAAAGGGCGGCAGCTTGTCGCCGAGTTCAAGCGGCGCATGATCGATGCTTCAGGGCGGATGCTCTATGAGGATGCTGCCCGCTGGAGAAATTTGCTCCGCTCCATAGAGGTGACGGTCGAAAAGCAGAAAGTTGTGCTGCGCGGCGGAGACAGCGACGTTGTCGGTTTCTGTCGCAACGGCAGCAATATTGAGTTTGCCCTGCTGTTCATCCGCGCAGGTACTCTCTCCGGGAGCCGTCTGTTCAGCGTTTCCTGGGAGCTGGATGATGCGGCCGCTATTTCAGCCTTTCTGCTGCAATATTACACCGGTGCAGTTTTTATCCCGGAAGAGATCCTGCTCCCGCTGGATATCGATGACCGAGGCACGTTGGCCGAACTGTTCGGAGAGCTGAAGGGGAGCAAGGTGTCATTGTTCATCCCGCAGCGCGGAACAAAACACGATTTGGTCGCTCTGGCCGGCAAAAATGCACTGTCTGTCAGCCGGGAGCGTGATGAGAAGAAGGAGGCAGCAGAAGCGGTGCTGGTTGATCTCTTCAAACGGTTGCAATTGACCCGTCCTCCGCGGCGGATTGAGTGCTATGACATCTCCACCATTCAGGGGCGTTTTTCGGTGGGGAGCTGCGTTGTGTTCACCTCCGGAAGAGCAGACCGGGGCAACTACCGCCACTATCGCATCCGAACCGTTGATGGTCAGGACGACTTTGCCATGCTGCGGGAAGTTTTTCAGCGCCGGTTTCGCGCCGAGAGCGTGGAAAATGGTGCTCTGCCTGACCTGGTTGTCATCGATGGCGGGATCGGACAGTTGAATGCGGTGCTGGAGATACTTGCCGAGCTCGGTTTGGCTGGTAGTTTTGATACCGTATCGCTGGCCAAGAGCCGCGTTCTGCGCGATGCTGCGGCGCCAGCTGTCCGTAAGAGCGATGAACGGGTTTTTCTCCCCGGCAGGAAGAATCCGGTCGTGCTGCGTCAAAATTCGGCACCGTTGCTGCTGCTGGCGGCTATCCGCGATGAGGCGCATCGTTTTGCCATCGGCTACCACCGGAAATTGCGTGGAAAAGAAGGGATCGCCTCGGGGATCGAGGCGGTTCCGGGGGTCGGCCCCAAGCGCCGGACAGCGCTGCTGAAGCATTTCGGCAGCCTGCAGCATATCAAGGAGGCAACGGTGGAGGAAATTATATCTGTGCCGGGGATGAACAGGGCAACAGCAGAGGCTGTACGTAGGGGGCTGAACGATGACTGAATCATCTGCGCTGCTTGATATGATTGCCATTCTCGGCCCGACCGCTTCCGGCAAGACGCGCCTGGCTGTTGCTCTTGCAGAGGAGCTTGGCGGTGAGATCATTTCCGCCGACTCGCGTCAGGTATTTCGCGGCATGGACATTGGCAGCGGTAAGGATCTCCATGAATATCGCCTCGTGCCGTACCATCTGATCGACATTCTGGATGCCGGGAATGAATTCAGTGTGTTCGATTTCCAGCGAAGGTTCTTGAAGACCTTTGCAGAAATCACTTCCCGTACTACGGTCCCGATTCTGTGCGGAGGGAGCGGCATGTATCTGGATGCCGCCCTGCGTGGCTATCGTATGGTTGAAGTACCACACAACGTCGCTCTGCGGGATGAGCTGGCGCAGAAAACTGATGACGAGCTGGTAGAGGAGTTATGGCGTCTCAAGCCGGGCCAGCATAATAGTACCGATCTGTTGAACCGGGAGCGTACGGTCAGGGCGATTGAAATTGCCCGGGGGGAGATTGGTCGTTCTTCAGGCGGTGAGCCGCTCCCCCGACTGCAGTCGGCAGTTATCGGTATCCACTGGGAGCGGGAAGCGTTGCGCCGGCGTATAACCGAGCGCCTGAGGGAGCGCCTCGATACCGGCATGATAGAAGAGGTCCATTGTCTGCATGCCAGCGGTATAGCGTGGGAACGTCTGGATTATTACGGTCTTGAGTACCGTTATGTGGGGGCCTATCTCCGGGGCGACATGAATAGAAACGACCTGTTCCAGCGGCTGAACAGTGCTATCCATGATTTTGCTAAACGCCAGGGGAACTGGTTTCGGCGCATGGAGCGGCACGGCGTCGCCATCAACTGGATTGAAGGTGGAGGCGATCAGCTGGCACAGGCCCTTAAAAATATCCGTAGCGGCAGTATATACACGCCAGGTTAGCTGATTTCTCCGCCCCTCTGAAAGCGGCCGGATTACTGCTGCAGGCGGGTATGAACATAAAATGTCAGGTCATGATTTAATTTGCTTGACATCATTTATGCGATGCTGATATGGTATAAAAAGTTCGGAGAAATCCGGATAAAATCATTAAGAAGAATCAGGAGAAGTAAGCACATGGTAAACGGAACAGTAAAATGGTTTAACGACAGCAAGGGTTTTGGATTTCTTGAGCAGGAAGGTGGCGAGGATGTATTTTGCCATTTCTCCGCAATCGCAGGCGAAGGTTTCAAATCCCTTGCAGAAGGCGATAGAGTAACTTTTGAAGTAACAAAGGGTCCGAAAGGGCTTCAGGCCGCGAACGTAACAAGAATTTAAGGCCAACGTTGCATTCAAACCGAAAGCCCCGGATAATCTCCGGGGCTTTTTTTTGGTTTATTTTGTCGCACTAAAAAAGCGCTGATACGAGATCCGTGGTGGAATGCCGGGGTTTAAAGACCCATCTTGAGCGACATGCTGGTGCTTGTCAAATAATGGTAGGCGGTATCGAAAACGATGATCTGCAGGACATAGATTGCAGCAAATGCGACCAGCGGCGACAGATCCAGCATCCCGGTGTCTGGCATATGCCGACGGATTCGGCGCAGTACCGGATCCGTGACACGATAGATAAAATTGACGAGCGGGTTGTAGGGGTCGGCGTTGACCCACGAGACAACGACGCTCGCCAGCAGAATATATTTGTAAATTGTTAGAAGTCCGCTGGTCAGTTCAACCAGTTTGGCCAGCGCCAGCAGTATGTTTGCAAGTAGAACCATCAGTGTGCTCCTGAAGAACAAGGTAAAATAACGCGCAGTATGCCTTAGTGCCACGGCAAAGTCAAAACAGAAACTGCTGTCACCAGTGCGGCCCAAAATCATCGGCGGCACAACCCCGGATGAAATTTATGGTACATTCGGGAACAAAGGAAACCGATTATGAAAAGAAAAATGACGGCTCTGCTGCTTTCTGCCCTGGTGCTGCCGGGACTCGGGCAGCTCTATCTCGGCCGCAAAGCGGTGGGGGGTAGTATCATCGTGATCGTTAACCTGGTGCTGATTCTGGCGCTGTTTGTTGTTCTGCGGGGGCTCTCGCCGCTGATCGCGGCTCAGATTGCCGGCGGTGCGATCAGCATAACGCCATCCGAAGTGATGAAGGGACTCGAAGGGGAAACCGGCTTCGGCAAAGCGGTTCTGGCGGCTTTTTTCGTGGTGTGGACGTTCTCACTGGTTGATATACTCAGATTCAGAGAGGGACAGTAATTCCTGTTGCAATGCCAACTCACGGCGGCATCTTCATCGCCGGTTTCTAACTATGTATTCCGGTTCGCCTGCATCGGCGAAATTTTCACCGCCGTGATTCCATAGACAATGAGAAGTTGACTCTACCATTCCCCTGTGCCGGTCTTGACAAACGGTGTTATTTTGTGAGATAAGTAAAAAGCTTTATTCTAAATGAAATTCGCTCACCCAGAGTGAGTGGAATCGGGGAAATAATGATCATTTCAAAAATTATCGGAAGCGGCTCGTGTCTGCCGGACCGGGTGATACCTAACAGCCATTTCGATTACCTTGTGGAAAATGCCGACGAGTGGATTTATAGCCGTACCGGCATTCGCGAACGGCGCTTTGCCCATGCTGATCAGGCTACTTCTGATCTGGCTACTGTCGCCGCAAAAAAAGCGCTGGAAGCCGCCGGTATTAACGCGTTAGAGATTGACTGCATCATCGTCGGCACCTCAACGCCTGACATGAGTCTTCCTTCAACCGGTTGCATTGTGCAGGAGAATATCGGCGCTAAAAACGCCTTTGCCTTTGATGTCAACGCCGTCTGCTCCAGCTTTGTCTACGCGCTCGAAATTGCCGACAACTTCATCAAGTCCGGTAAGTACAAAACCGTCATGGCCATTGGCGCTGATACCTATTCAAAAATCCTCGATTTCAATGACAAGACATCCTGCCCGCTCTTTGGCGATGGTGCCGGCGCGGCCATTGTAAGCAGCGGCGGCGACGCCACCACAGGAATTCAACATACCTACATGCGCAGTGACGGCAAGGGGTGGCCGCTCATTCAGGTCCCCTCTTCCGGTTCGCGCAAGCCGGTTACCGCCGATTCGATAGAGGCCCGGGAAGTCTATTTCCAGATGGCTGGAAAACAGGTGTATGTTTTTGCAACCGAGGTCATTCCCGACATTATTAACACCCTCTGCGCGAAAGCCGGTGTCACACCGGCTGACCTGGATTACATCATTCCTCATCAGGCCAATGTGCGTATGATCGACTTCATCTCCAAAAAGAGTGGTTTCCCCAAAGAGCGCTTCCTGCTTAACCTCGACCGCTGTGGCAATACCTCGGCCGCCTCGGTGGCGCTGGTACTGGACGAAAACCTGCGCAACGGCACGATCAAGCCGGGCCAGCTGATTCTGACTATGGCTTTTGGCGGCGGTCTGACCTGGGGCGGTCTGTTAATACGGTTCTAACTGACGTATCCTCGGTATCAGGGGTAGGTTGCATGGCTCGGCGCTTTGTACGGGGAACAGTATTAGTATTGGCTATGCCGGCGCACTAGCTTCGTTTTACTGAAATCATACGTCGATGGAATTCGCCAAAACCGCTTGCCAACAAGCTGATAACTCCTGCTCTTTTAATCGAGGGCAGGAGTTTTTGTTTTTTCGACAGTGGATTTGATGTATTAAACAGTGACGGAGAACAGATGATGAACCAAGAGAAAAAATATTTCGGCTTCAGCAAAAATGTTTTCTTCACGGGACTGGTCAGCTTCTTCATGGACGTCAGTTCCGAGATGATCTATCCGCTGGTCCCACTCTTCCTGGCCAACGTGCTGGGGGTCAACAAGTCCATGATCGGCCTGATTGAGGGGATTGCCGAATCAACGGCCAGCCTGCTCAAAGTCTTTTCCGGCTGGCTCTCAGACCGGATAGGTCAACGCAAGAACCTGATGATCGCCGGCTATGCCATCTCTACTCTGAGTCGCCCGATCATCGCTCTGGCAGGAACCTGGCACGTGGTTTTGACTTCCCGCTTCGTTGATCGGCTGGGGAAAGGTATCCGCACTGCGCCACGGGACGCCATCATTGCCGAATCTACGGAATCAACCCATCTGGCCCGTGCTTTCAGTTTTCACCGTTCCATGGATACGATGGGGGCGGTTGTCGGTCCCGCCATTGCTCTTATACTGCTCCAACTTTACAATAACAACTACAAGCTGGTTTTCTGGCTCTCCATGATACCGGGCGCCATTGCCGTACTGGTAATTATTGCGTTCATCAAGGAGAAAAAACGATCTGCAGTCGCCGCTGCTGAGCGCCCTCGTCTTACCCTCACGCAGTTTGACTGGAGAGTGAAATTCTTCATCGTGATAGCGACCCTGTTCGCCCTGGGTAACTCCAGCGACGCCTTCCTGATCCTGCGGGCGGAGCAGGTCGGCGTCCCCACGGTCATGATCCCGGCCGTTTACCTGCTGTTCAACCTCATCTACTCGCTGTCAGCCATACCGGCAGGGGTTGCGGCGGACAAATACGGCAAGAAGCGACTCATCCTACTGGGATTTTTCCTGTTTGCCGGTCTGTACTACGGCTTTGCGGTCGCCAGGAACAGTACCGCTATCTGGGTTCTTTTCAGTTTGTACGGTCTGTTCATGGGGCTTACCGAAGGGATACAGAAGGCGTTTCTGGCCACCATCATCCCACCGGATTTCAAGGCAACCGCATTTGGCGTCTACGCAACTGCCGTCGGACTTGCAACGCTCCCCGCCAGCCTGATCGGCGGCCTGCTCTGGGACCGGGTTTCGCCAGCGGCAACCTTTTATTTCGGTGCGGCCACAGCAGCTCTGTCGGCCCTACTCTTCATCGCGCTGATACTATCAATAAAAGTTTCACCGAGGGGCAAAAGTTCACTGTTTTAGTCCCCCGACACCCTCGCCGGCTTCAAACGTCGCAAGCCCTGCATTCTGAAATAGTGCCTGCAGCTTCGCCTGCGGGTATTTCTGTTTCCACCCTCCGTGAAAATTATCGGCTGCCAGCAGGATTCCTCCTTGGGCAAGAAGGTCCGCCAGATTGCCGACGGTCCTCTCTAATTGCTCTTTGCCGTTGATGATCGGCCCACCGAGAAGTCCATTGCAGATGATGAGGTCGAAGTGCTCTCCCCGCTGTGGCAAAGGTGGATAGAGGGGAGCTTCAGCCAGGTCAACGCAGCTAAAGCGGATGCATTTCTGGAATCCCTGTTCAAATAGCGCGCGGGTTTCTTCGCGAAATAACAGTTCGCGGCGTTGGTCGTGGGGGAAGCGGCGATGAGTGGCAGTCCAGACCTCCAGCGGTTCCACTGTCCAACCATCGAGCCAGATCTGTTCGGGCGGAAACCCTTGATCTGCAAGCAGCAGAGCCAGGCCGTAGGTATCCTCACCGGTGCCACAGGCGGCATCGAGGCAGTGCAGTATACCTCCCGTTCGGGTTGTCAGCCATTCCCTGACAAATTGTCGTTGTCCAGGATAACGTCCGATGCCACCATAGAAACGCCCAGGCAGGAACGAGGCGAACAGAAACCGGGCCAGCAGGCAGCGGTCAGACAGCACTGATTCCAGAAGCCGAGCCGGATTGGCGCTGAATTGGAACTCCCCTGGCAGGGCTGCGAAACAGTCGGCCCAACTTATAGCATTGTGGAACGGCGTACTGGAGAGAATTGGCGGGTAGGTCAGTGCGGCTGCATAGAGGTGATTGAATACGGCGGCTATATCGGCCATCGGCAGGTACCGCTCGCACTGAGTGCGAATCTCCGGGGTGATGATCAACCCCGGAGCGGGAAATGGGGCAGGGCACGTACTGGCAAAGATATCGAATTGCGTATACAGGCGGCGGAGGGCACTCTGAAAGCTGTTTTTGTCAACGGGTGCGAGCAAAGTGTCCAGAGCGTCAGTTTCACCTTTTGTACCGACGCCGGAGGTCACAGGGTACATCAGTAACTGCGAATGGTGTGGTACAGGGTGTCCCGCTCGACAGGGACTTTACCGGCTTTTTTGATCAGGCGGATGATGCCGTCCTTGGTCAGTGATTGTGGCGTTTGGGCTCCGGCGTCATGGCCGATCTTCTCCTCCACCACGGTGCCGTCCAGATCGTTGACCCCGAAAGAGAGTGAGACCTGGGCGATCTTCTCACCCAGCATGATCCAGTAGGCCTTGATATGGTCAAAATTATCGAGGAAAATGCGTGCGATCGCTAAGGTCTTGAGGTCATCGATGCCGGAGGTCCCCTTGATATCAAGTTTCAGATCGGAATTTTCAGCCTGAAACGCCAGCGGGATAAAGGCCTGAAAACCACCCGTCTCGTCCTGCAGGGTCCGCAGCATCTCCATGTGCGCCACCCGGTCGGCAGCGCTCTCGACGTGACCGTAGAGCATGGTGGCGTTGGTCTTCAGCCCGGCCAGATGTGCCGTGCGGATGATCTCCAGCCAGCGTGCCCCCGAAATTTTCTCGGGGCAGATTTTCTGCCGAACCTCTTCGACAAGGATTTCGGCACCGCCGCCCGGCATGGAACCGAGACCGGCACCCATAAGCCGCTCAAACACCTGCTCTATCGTCAGGCCGGAAATCCGGGAAAAGTATTCAATCTCCACGGCGGTGAAGGCTTTGATATGCAGCTTTGGTGCGGTGTGGCGGATGGCCATCAAGGTTTCTTCGTAGAACTCGAAGGCCAGGTCCGGGTGCAGACCACCGACGATATGCACTTCGGTGGCCCCTTCATCCTCTGCTTCCCGTGCCCGGCGGCAGATTTCATCCAGTGTCAGGGTGTAGGCGCCGTCTTCACCGGCGGTTCGCGAAAAGGCACAGAAAGCGCAGCGATTGACGCAGACGTTGGTCGGGTTGATGTGACGGTTGACGTTGAAATAAACGTTCATGCCGTTTTTGCGTGCGTTGGCGAGCGCGGCCAGTTCGCCGATCGCCAGCAGATCGTTTGATTTAAACAGAAAGAGCGCCTCGTCAGGGGTAATGCGCTGACCGGCACGGACGTGTGCGGATATGGTTTCGAAGGTTGTCATGAACGGGATTCTACGAAAAACGGGCGGCTAGTGCAAGCGGAAAGCAGAGAATCTATCGTACCATCATAACCGCCATCCTGATCGCCGCCAGCAGACTCCTTTCAGAAGCTGTCCCGCTGCCGGCAAGGTTATAGGCGGTGCCGTGATCAACGGAAGTGCGGACGATCGGCAGCCCGAGCGTGATATTTACGCCATCGTCGAAGTGCAGCATCTTGAGCGGGATCAACCCCTGGTCATGATACATGGCCACGACGCCGTCATAGACACCCTGCTGGGCAAAGTGGAACAGGGTGTCGGCCGACAGCGGTCCCACGGCGTTGATCCCTTCCTGCCGCGCCGCATTGACCGCCGGTCCGATGACCTCCGTCTCCTGTCTGCCGAACTTCCCCCCCTCGCCGCAATGCGGATTGAGAGCCAGCACCGCCAACTTCGGCGACCTCTTTCCGGTCAAACGCGCGACTCCTTCTGCCGTGATGCGGATCGTTTTGAGTACCTGTTCGTACGTGATCAGACGGGGCACATCGCTCAGCGCCTCATGGATTGTCACCAGGCTGACCCGCAGAACATCCCCGGCCAGCATCATGACAAAGTTGTCGGTTCCGCACACTGTTGCCAGCAGTTCGGTATGGCCGGGATAGTCGTGGCCGGCACGATGCATCGCTTCCTTGCTGATCGGGGCGGTCGTCATGGCTGCGACCTGTCCCGCAAGGCAGAGCCGCGCGGCGTGGCAGATGTAACGGTAGACCGCATCTCCGGCCGCCACGGACGGAGCGCCGTACAGCATGTCTGCATCCGCAAGGTGTGAGAGTGCCAGCAGTGGAATGCTCCCCTCGCGCAGACCCCGTGCATCTCCGGCTGCAGCTATTTCGCGGATCTTCAGAGCGGAGCCGCAGACGGACAGCGCCCGTTCCAGCG
>Ga0209430_1001215_pt1 | contig 20016 bp, 19 predicted proteins | sample BarGraIncub1133A_FD_184504 | JGI IMG/M metagenome (GOLD analysis project Ga0209430, IMG submission 184504) | Arctic peat soil microbial communities from Barrow, Alaska - Barrow Graham LP Incubations 11-33A (SPAdes) (version 2) | ecosystem: Environmental > Terrestrial > Soil > Wetlands > Peat... | reverse complement strand
TGACATCAAACCCGCCTGGACCCGCAAACCTGCCGATCTGACGGAAGAAGATTACCTAAAGTTCTACAAGGACCTCTATCCCATGAGCGAAGACCCATTGTTCCATATCCATTTGAATGTGGACTATCCCTTCAACCTGACTGGTATACTCTATTTTCCCAAACTCAAAAATAGCGTTGAAATTCAGAAGAATAAGATTCAGCTCTATTGCAATCAGGTCTATGTAACTGACTCTGTGGAAGGTATTGTACCTGAATTCCTAACCCTTCTTCACGGTGTGATCGATTCTCCGGACATCCCATTGAACGTTTCACGCTCTTACCTGCAAAGCGACTCCAATGTCAAAAAAATTTCCAGCCACATCACCAAAAAAGTAGGCGACCGTTTGCTTGAAATCTTTAAGAACGACCGTGCTCAGTTTGAATCCAAATGGAACGATCTCAAAATATTCATACAATACGGCATTCTGACTGAAGAAAAATTCTGGGAAAAGGCAGAGAAATTCACCCTGCTTAAGAATGTGGACGACAAGTGCTTCACCATCGAAGAATATAAGACGTTGATCGCTGAAAATCAAACCGATAAAGATGGTAAGCTCGTTTGCCTTTATACCTCCGACAAAGATGGCCAGCATGCTTATGTGGAAGCCGCAAGAGCTAAAGGTTACGATGTCCTGCTGATGGATGGTCAATTGGATGTACACATCGTCAGTAAACTTGAACAACATATCGATAAAAGTAGCTTTGTGAGGGTGGACAGCGATGTGGTCGACAACCTCATCCTAAAACAGGATAAACCGACCTTGACGCTGAGCGAACCGGAACAGGAAATCCTTAAGACACTGTTCAATGGCCAACTTCCCACATTGGAAAAGACAGAATTTAAAGTTCAACTGGAAAATCTGGGTGAAACCGCTTACCCTGTCATTGTCACGCTGAATGAGTTCATGCGTCGCATGCAGGAAATGGCTGCCATGAATCCAGGCATGAATTTTTATGGTGAAATGCCAACTAATTACTCCTTAGTGGTCAATACGGATCATCCCTTGGTTAAGAAATTCCTGACTGAGGGTGCCACCAATAATGAAAAGGCCAAACAGCTCATTGATTTGGCTCTCCTTTCAAACGGTTTGCTTAAAGGTGAAGCGTTGACCAACTTTGTTAAAAGAAGCGTAGACCTTATTGATTGAAATTTAACGGAAGGAATACATTTCAAAGGAATAATGTATCTTTGAAAGGTATTCCGGAAAAAATAGTGCTTCGGAGTATTTAATAACTCTGAAGCATTTTTTTATGCTTGCAATTATGAGACGACTGTTTCTTATCATTCTTTTGTCAACATTGCTGCAACTTGCAAACGCGCAAAAAGTCGGCTTGGTCTTAAGCGGTGGTGGTGCCAAAGGCATTGCCCACATAGGGTTAATACAAGCCTTGGAAGAAAACGGAATCCCCATCGATTACATAACCGGAACTTCCATTGGTGCTGTTATCGGTGGGTTGTACGCCATGGGATACTCGCCAGCCGAAATGATGGCATTGATCAAGTCTGAAGAATTTAACAATTGGAAAAATGGAACTGTAGAAAATCGCTATGTGGATTTTTTTCGAAGATCGGATCCGACACCCGAAATTTTGACAACATCCATTTCACTTAAAGACTCAGTTCTAGATCCAAAAAAGTTTTTGCCGAATAGCCTCTTGAATCCCATTCAACTGAATTTTGCTTTTTTAAAGATTTGTTCCCAACAAACTGGTTTTTGTTCAGGTGATTTTAATCGATTATTTGTGCCTTTCAGGAGCGTTGCGGCAAACCTAAATCAGCGGAAAGCCTATGTCTTCAGAAATGGTGATTTGGGGGATGCCATCCGAGCATCCATGTCTTTTCCCTTTGTTTTTAAAGCGATTAGGGTGAGCGGAGATTTACTATACGACGGAGGTATATACAACAATTATCCGGTCGATGTCATGAAAAGTGACTTCCATCCGGACTTAATGATCGGGTGTATCGTAGAGGATCAAAGTAAGCAACCATCCGATTACGATATGGCTGCTCAATTGCAAAGAATGATCATGCACCCGATGATTGATACTATTTCCACTAAGGAAGGAGTACAATTAAGATTTGATCTTGAAAGTGTTTCCTTACTGGCTTTTGAAAAGGCAGACTCTGTTTATAAAATTGGTTACGATGGTGCCATGAGTATGATGGATTCCATTAAGAGTAGGATAACCAGACGCATAGATCCATTTGCATTAAGTCTTAAAAGGAGTTATTACAAAAGTCAGGCTCCAGCCATACGTTTTCGTGAAATTCAAATCAATGGAGTAACCGAGGTTCAAAGGGATTTCATGCTTAATGTATTGAAACAAGACGGTTCGCATTATTTTTCACTCGAGGATTTTAAAATTGGTTACTTTAAATTGCTGGAAAACAGTAAGATAAAAGAAATTATACCCCATGCCATTTATCAAGAATCTGATCAGTCTTTCAAGTTGGTGCTGGATGTTGAAATGGACGACAATATTAATATTTCTATTGGAGCCAACCTCTCTTCATCCGTTTCCAATCAATTGTACTTGGGTGTCAATTATCAGGTAATCAATGACTACTCTCAGTCCTATACGGCAGAAACCTATATGGGGAAGTTCCTAAATGCCTTTAATTTAACCTCCAGGTTTAATTTCAACCCGAATCAGATGCCCCAATACCTGGCACTCCAATTTTCTACGCAGTATTACAGCTATTTCCAGGATCAAAAACTGTTTTACCTCAGTGGTATGCCTGCATTTATCAACCAGCTGGAAACTTTTTTAAAATTTCGCTATGGCTTTCCTCTGCATCGCAACGGTAAAATTGAATTTTCATTGGGGGGGGCTTATATGGTCGATACTTACTCCCAAAAAAAATTTAGTGCAACTACGTCTGAAGCCTTTGACAAAAGTGTTTATGGATTTGGTACTTTTACCATGTATTTTGAGCATAACACTTTGAATTCAAAACAGTTTGCCACTTCTGGCAGGCGGCGTTTCGCTATAGGTCAATTAATTTCAGGTATCGAGAGTTACCATTATGGAGATACGACTGGTCATGTACTAAAAATGAACAAACCGTTGAATTACTTTCAACTTTCAGGAGGATTTGAAAACTATAATTCTCTGAATAAGCATTTTATACTTGGAACCAAGGGGGAATTTGTATTCAACAACAAACGAACGCTCGATAATTATACATCCAGCATCATTCAAGCACCTGATTTTTCTCCGACGCCGCATAGTAAGACCAGTTTTAATGAGGCCTTCAGGTCGAATCAATTCCTTAGTATTGGTATCCTTCCCATTTGGAACATTCGTTCATCTTTGTATCTTAGAGGAGAACTCTATGGATTTTTTCCTTTGCAAACACTCTATGACGGCAGTGATTCACAAGTGTTGACGGAAAGAGCCTGGTCTCATGTTCAAAACTTGACCGAAGTCGCTTTGGTGTACAACCTGCCTGTCACGAACATCAGTCTATATCTGAATAAATACAGCTACCCCAAAGGAAACTGGAATTTCGGAGTGAACCTCGGGTTCCTATTATTTCCCAAGCGCTTTATTGAATAGCTTTGTAATAAGAAAAATCCCTTATGATCAATTGACCATAAGGGATTTACAAAGTGACCACGATAGGATTCAAACCTATAACCTTCGCATCCGTAGTGCGATGCTCTATTCAGTTGAGCTACGTAGCCATTGCATTATTGCGAGTGCAAAGATACCGTATTTTGGCAAATTGACAAACCCTGTCGGCGATTTTTTTGATATTTTTTGGCTGACAGATCTTACACTCTCAAGGTCAATAGGTTTAGAAAGGCATGATATTGTCCCCGCCGTCCCCGTTTTCGTAAGGATGGGGCGGAATAGGTGGTGTAGCGCCAACAAAACTGCTTTCCTTATTGATTCGGGAAGCTATAATGTTGGATCCTGCTCCAGGTTCAATATCTTCGTCTGGGTTGCAGAACTTGGCAAATTGGCTTTTAAACCGTAGTCGAACATCTCCCACCGAACCGTTACGATGCTTGGCAATAATGATTTCAGCCATACCAACTAAGCTGTTGCCTGCAGAGTCTTCCAGAATCTTATAATACTCCGGTCGGTGAATGAAGCAGACCATATCTGCATCCTGTTCGATGGCACCCGATTCACGCAAATCGGCAAGTTGAGGCCGCTTTGAGTCGGCTCCTGTTCCTGAACGGTTTTCTACACCACGGTTCAGCTGTGACAAAGCAATGATGGGAATGTTCAGTTCCTTGGCCAGTCCTTTTAAGGATCTGGAAATCATGGAGACTTCCTGTTCACGACTTCCAAAGGCTGAACCACTGGCATTCATCAACTGAAGGTAGTCAATAATGATGATTTCAACATGGTGTTCACGGACCAATCTTCTGGCTTTAGTACGGAATTCGAAAATGGACAAACTGGGCGTATCGTCGATGTAAAGGGGGGCATCGTACAAATCTTTGATTTTGTAATCCAACTGATGCCATTCGTGTTCCAGTAACTGACCGTTCCTGATTTTTTCCCCCTCAATTTCGCAGACATTGATTATCAAACGATTGACCAACTGAACGTTGGACATTTCAAGTGAGAAAACGGCAACTGGTTTTTTATAATTGACAGCCATGTTTTTTGCCATGGAAAGCACAAAGGCTGTTTTACCCATGGCAGGACGAGCTGCAATGATAACCAAGTCAGATTTTTGCCAACCTGAGGTAATCTTGTCTAGTCCGGAAAAACCAGACGCCAGACCACTTAAGCCGTCCTTTCGTTGAGCGGCTACATTTAATAAGGCGATGGCTTCGTTGATAATCGGGTTGATTTGCGTCACATCCTTTTTCATGTTACGCTGAGAAATCTCAAACAGGCCGGCTTCTGCATCCTGCATCAGATCGTCTACGTCCATCGTTTCATCGTATGCCTTGCCCGAAACTTCGGAGGTATAGCGTATTAGTTCCCTGGCCAGGAATTTTTGTGCAACGATGCGGGCGTGAAACTCCAAATGGGCCGTGGAAACGACTTTACCTGTCAGCTGAGCCAGATAATAGGCGCCCCCCGCTTCATCCAATGTTCCTTCTTTTTTAAGCTGTTCCTGAACAGTCAGCATATCAACCGGTCGCTGCAGAAGGGCCAGGTTTTGTATGGCGGTGAAAATCATTTCATGAGCATGCTCATAAAAACTTTGGGGTTTCAGAATATCGCTAATGATGCCGTACGCATCTTTTTCCAGCATCAGAGCCCCTAAAACAGCTTCCTCCAGCTCCCTTGCCTCGGGCGGGCGCTTTCCGGCGTCAGTTAGGTATACGGGGTTTGTTTTGGCTCTACCCGGACGATAATTCTTACGTTCTTCCATGTTTTTTTTCTTACGTTCCCAAAGGTACACAAGAAAACCATATTCCATGAAAAAAGCTTTCAACAGCCCTGTTGATAACTTGTCCTGTTAGCTGATAAGTTGTATCTTTGTATGTATTTTTAAATTTCATACCGAAATTTCGAGAACATGATTTGTTTTCCAAACGCTAAAATCAATTTGGGCTTACGGGTGACGGAAAAACGACCGGATGGTTATCACAATCTGGAAACGGTATTTTATCCCATTGGTCTGAAAGATGCACTTGAAGTGGTTCAATCTCCCTCGGGAAAACTGTATTCTTTAGAACTCAAAACGCTGGATCATACCGATTTGGGTATGGAAGAGGAAAAAAACATCGTCACCAAAGCGTTTCGGATGATGGAAAAACAGTTCAAACTTCAACCTGCTGCTTTTTTTCTTAAAAAAGGTATTCCGTCCGGTGCTGGCCTTGGTGGTGGTTCCTCAGATGCAGCTTATGCCTTGAAAATCATTAATTTGGTCAATAGTTTGGGTTTGACTGATTTGGAACTGGAACAATATTCAGCACAAATTGGCGCTGACTGTGCATTTTTTATTAAAAATAACCCGATATTTGCAACTGATATAGGAACCGATTTTGAAGACGTTTCGCTGAACCTGCGTGGATTGTTTCTGGTTTTGATAAAGCCCGATATACACGTATCTACAGCTGAAGCCTACTCCTTAGTCCATCCCGCTCACCCGGCAAGATCCCTGAAAGAATGGATTGGATATCCTATCGAAACATGGAGAGATAACGTGATCAACGATTTTGAACCTTCTGTATTTTTAAAATATCCGATGATAGGAAAAATTAAGGAAACACTCTACCGAAACGGGGCTGTTTATGCCTCCATGTCGGGTAGTGGATCCTCTATATATGGTCTGTTCAAAGCGCCGGTCGAACTGAGAACGTCTTTTCCAGGCTGCTTTTACTGGAGCGAGATTCTTCAATAACTTTATGATTAAACTCAATTTATACCAATTAAATAATGGCAAAATTCAAAGGAGCGATTGTCGTCGATTTGGAACGCTGTAAGGGCTGTGATGTGTGTGTGAAAAGCTGCGCATTCGATGTTCTGCGTTTATCAAAAGATGTCAATACCAAAGGCTATACCTATTCGTATATGCTGAATCCGGATAACTGCACCGGATGCGCCAGTTGTGGTTACGTTTGTCCGGATGGATGCATCACGGTGTATCGAGTAAAAGAAGAAAAGGAATGAAAGAAATAGTATTGTTGAAAGGCAATGAAGCGATAGCGCATGCCTCTATCCGATGCGGGAGTGACGGTTATTTCGGATATCCCATCACGCCTCAGTCCGAAATCATGGAAACACTCATGGAGCAAAGGCCTTGGGAAACAACCGGCATGGTCGTTTTACAAGCTGAAAGCGAAATCGCATCCGTGCAGATGGTTTATGGTGGTGCCGCTACCGGGAAAAAATGCCTGACAACCTCTTCCAGTCCTGGCGTCAGCCTGATGCAGGAAGGGATTTCCTTTGCTGCCGGTGCGGATTTGCCTATGTTGCTGGTTAATGTCATGCGTGGTGGTCCTGGTCTTGGTACCATTCAGCCGAGTCAATCCGATTATTTTCAATCAGTTAAAGGTGGTGGCCATGGTGATTACAAACTGATTGTATTGGCCCCGAACTCTGTACAGGAAATGGCTGATTTTGTGGGCCTTGGTTTCGCCCTTTCGTTTAAATACCGCATCCCGGCCATGATTTTAACGGATGGTGTCATTGGTCAAATGATGGAAAAGGTCGTTTTGCCACCCTTCCAGCCCCGTCGAACCGAAGCTCAAATCGCAGAAGAATGCCCTTGGGCAGCTGTTGGTAAACCTGCCAGCCGTAAACGGAATATCATTTCATCCTTGGATTTAGATCCTTATAGGATGGAAAAGAAAAACGATGAACGCCAGGAACGATATCGATTAGTGGAAGCCACCGAAGTACAATATGAAGAGTTTTTGTGTGAAGATGCTGATTACCTGATTGTAGCATTTGGATCAGCAGCCCGAATCAGTCAGAAATCTGTTGAACTTCTTCGCGAAGAAGGCGTCAAGGTCGGCATGCTGCGACCCATCACGCTTTGGCCTTTTCCGACAAAGGTATTGGCCAAATATGCAGATAAGGTAAAGTCCATGCTGACCGTCGAATTAAATGCCGGACAGATGATTGAAGATGTTCGTCTCGCTGTGAACGGCAAGGTACCGGTATTTCATTATGGTCGTCTCGGTGGTGTAGTCCCAGCACCAGAAGAAATTTGCAATGCTTTGAAGAAACAAATGTAAGTTAATGTAATTCAGAAAGATATGTCAAACAATATACTAAATCCTGATAATCTGGTGTACAAAAAATCCAGACTCATGTTGGACAACACCATGCATTATTGCCCGGGTTGTAGTCATGGCACAGCGCATCAGGTGTTAGCGAATGTCATCGAAGAAATGGACATGCAGGAAAAAACGATCGGTGTAGCACCGGTTGGTTGTGCTGTCTTTATGTACAATTACCTCGATATTGACTTTGCCGAAGCAGCTCATGGACGTGCACCGGCGTTGGCAACAGCCATCAAACGTCTGAATCCTGATCGTTTGGTATTCACCTATCAGGGTGACGGTGATTTGGCCGCCATCGGAACAGCGGAAACCATTCATGCTGCAAACCGAGGGGAAAACATTGCCATCATATTCATTAACAACGGTATATACGGTATGACCGGTGGCCAGATGGCACCAACTACCCTACCGGGTATGATAACGTCCACTTGTCCTATGGGTAGAAACGAGGCCCTCAACGGACATCCCTTAAAAATAACGGAGTTGCTTGCTCAATTGGAAGGTGTTTGTTATGCTACCAGGCAAAGTGTTCATAATGTAGCCTCAGTCAAAAAAACGAAAAAGGCCATTCGTAAAGCCTTTGAAAATTCGATGCAAGGCAAAGGCACAAGCATCGTAGAAATCGTATCGACCTGTAATGCGGGTTGGAAAATGACACCTGTGGAAGCCAACAATTGGATGGTTGCAAACATGTTCCCTTATTATCCACTTGGGGATTTGAAAGATAAATAATCATGAAGGAAGAAATAATCATTGCAGGTTTTGGAGGACAGGGTGTTCTGTCCATGGGTAAAATTCTCGCTTATGCAGGAATGACAAGTGGTATGGAAGTATCCTGGATGCCTGCCTATGGGCCTGAGCAGCGTGGAGGCACAGCCAATGTGACCGTGATACTGAGCGAATCCCGTATCAGTTCACCGATACTAAATCAATTTGATACTGCCATCATCCTGAATCAACAGTCTTTAAATAAGTTTGAAGCGTTGGTCAAACCTGGTGGCATACTGCTTTACGATCCTCATGGCATCAAGAATCCGCCTACTCGTACTGATATTAAGATTTTTAAGGTAAAGGCTATGGAGGCAACTTATGAAATGGACAACATCAAGTCATACAATATGATAGTTCTGGGTGCCTATGTCAAAGTCAAACCAGTCGTGACTATGGAAGGCATTCTTAAAGGTCTAAAAAAATCGCTACCGGCACGTCATCATCACTTACTGCCTATGAATGAGGCCGCTCTGATCAAGGGTATGGAAATAGTGGAGTGAAAATCCATTGGAATCAACATAAATGAGACGGTTTTCTAAGTAAAACCGCTTTTTTTGTGTGAATATGCCTTTGGGTTTTTATTTAAAAAAACTACCTTTACTGTGTTTTGGTGATGCGGTGAATTTCATTTATCGCATAAAAGGGAATCCGGTTTTATTCCGGAACAGTACCCGCTGCTGTATAGTTCAAAACAACCCCGGTTCTACAACGCCACTGTTCAAGCAAGAATGGGAAGGCTGATCGAGGCGAACTGAGTCAGAAAACCTGCCAGAATTTTTCATGCTTTCGGGAGAAAAAGCTAAATGAATGACTACCCTTAGAATCCGGTTATCATTGGTTGGCTTACTCTTTTTTTTATTAACCAACTAATTATCAATTAGATGAAGAAAATTTTTCGTGTGATGAAAGCTGCATGTATGGTAGCTGGTTTGTGTTTTGCCTTAACCTCTTGTGATTCGGAAGTTACAAATGGTGAGATTATTCCAACGGATACTATTCCAGTAATAGCTTCAATGGATACCATCTCTTTTGAGGATGTGGTATTGGATTCAACGGGTCAATGGAACGGTAGTGACCTTTCCGGCGCCTTTTCCTCGTACGAATCTTGGGGAACTACCGTTTACTCCTATTCTGGGAGTTTTAAATCCGGCATTTTGACTTGCCCCAATCATTTTTATGAAGATCAAACTTACTATTCAACCTGGTGGGATGGAATGGCCTGTTCAAGTCAGACCGATAAAGAAACTGTCGGATTTGCGAATCAGTACAGTGTTTATTCTTCTACGGGAGCGAATGGATCTCAAAAATTCGCACTTATCGGATCGGATAGTGCCCGTTGTTCATTTAGTGAACCTGTTGAGGTTAAAAGCTTGATGTTCAATAATTCAACCTATGATTATTGGGCATTGAAAGAGGGCAATGATGGCGCAGGTTTTGTCAGAAAGTTTAAAGCTGAAGACTTTTTTTATGTGACTGTCACAGGTTACGACTCTACCAATGTTCAAACTGGTCAAGTCGAAATGATTTTGGCAGACTTCAGGGATTCCAAAACATATATCTGCAGTGATTGGACTAAAATTTCTTTGGAATCACTTGGAAGGGTTCAATCACTAGGATTTACATTTACTTCCTCTGATACAGGCTCTTTCGGAATGAATACGCCAGCTTATGTTTGCCTTGACAATCTTGAATATAAGAAATAGTAAGGACCAGACTGCTATCTGCCAATAGACAACTGTAATCCTATGTTGCGAAAGCAACCCGAGGTCCGGAGCTGTGAAGTTTCCGGACCTCTCTTTAACCTTGTCTTGACACCCTCACCATTTTTGAGTACTTTTGTGCATTCTTTGCAACAAAAGAATGGTATAAATATTCTTTATTTGTATATTAATGCGAATTGACATCATTACTGTTTTACCCGATTTGCTGGAAGGACCGCTGAATTGTTCGATTCTGAAACGTGCTCAGGACAAAGGAATTGCACAAATTGAGGTACATAATCTCCGGGAATATTCTACAGATTTAAAACATCGTAGGGTTGATGATTACGCATTTGGATTCTCTGCCGGTATGGTCTTGCAAATCGAACCGATCGATCGGATCATTACCCAATTGAAATTGGAACGCGAGTACGATGAGGTCATTTACACTTCACCGGATGGTGAAATGTTCAATCAACCCATGGCCAACAGAATGTCATTGATGGAGAATATCATTATTCTATGTGGACATTACAAAGGGATAGACCACCGTATCCGTGAGCACTTCATTACTAAGGAAATATCTATTGGAGATTATGTACTGACCGGAGGAGAACTGGCTGCAGCCATCATTGCCGATGCTGTTGTACGTGTTATTCCGGGTGTCCTTTCAGACGAACAATCTGCATTGTCTGATTCATTTCAGGACAATTTGTTGGCACCACCGGTTTACACCAGGCCTGCAGTGTATAATGGCTGGGAAGTTCCGGAAATTCTACTTTCCGGACATCAACGCAAGATCGAGGAATGGGAGCATCAACAGGCTATGGATCGCACGAAACGACTAAGGCCAGATCTTCTAAAATAGTTTTACGAGCATTTTTGGTCCGTCAGGCATTCCGATGGTTGCTGACTTTCGATTTCGAGTGCACCGATTAATTCGCGAACAGACCTCAAACCATGCCGTTCACAATATTCAACGATACCTTTTGCAATTTTCGGTGTAATGGCCGGATCAATGAAGTTGGCTGTGCCAACCTGAATCGCTGAAGCACCCGCCAACAGGAATTCTATCGCATCGGTCGCAGAGGAAATGCCCCCCATTCCTACTATTGGAATCTGAATGGCTTTGGAAGTTTGCCAAACCATACGCAGGGCAATCGGTTTAATGCAGGCGCCTGACAAACCGCCCGTTACGGTAGAAAGAACGGGCTTCCGTTTTTCAGCGTTTATGGCCATCCCGAGTAGTGTGTTTATCATGGATACTGAATCAGCTCCAGCCGCCTCGACCGCTCTGGCAATTTCTGTAATATCGGTCACATTGGGTGAAAGTTTCACCATCAAATGTTTTTTATAAACTTTCCGAACCGCTTCCACTACTCTTGCCGCACCTTCGGTTGACGTTCCAAATGCCATCCCACCTTGTTTTACATTCGGGCAGGAAATATTCAGTTCAATGCCTGGAATATGAGCCAGAGTCTGAATGATTTCAGCCGTTTCCACATATTCTTCCACGGTTGAACCGGAGACATTGACCAAAATATTCGTATCATAGTTCATGATGCGGGGATAGATGGTTTCGGCAAAGTAATGAACACCCTTATTCTGCAGTCCCACAGCGTTTAACATTCCCATTGGGGTCTCAGCCATTCTGGGGTACGGATTCCCTTCACGATGACGAATGGTGGTTCCTTTTACAACAATACCTCCTATTCGCGCAATATCCATAAAGTCAGTAAACTCCTCTCCAAAACCAAAAGTACCTGAAGCGGTCATGACCGGATTCCGTAACTTCAAACCGTTCAAATCGATGCTTTGATCTACCATTTCAGTTTCTTTATATTGAAAACAGGTCCTGTTGTGCACGTGCAAACATGTCCGTCAACCGTATCTTCCACACAACATAAACAAGCTCCTATTCCACAAGCCATCGAATTTTCAAGAGAGACTTCACATTCGATGCTGTTCATTTTTGCATAATTGGCAACAGCCTGCATCATTGGTTTTGGACCGCAGGTATAGATTCTGTCAAATTTTTGAGATTTCAGGATGCTATGCTGGGTAACAAAACCTTTTTCGCCTGCGCTGGCATCCTCGGTTGTGGTAAAGACTTGTCCATACTTTGAAAATTCATCCAGTTCCAATAAGTCTTTGGCTGAACGCGCTCCAAGCAAGAAGGTCACATTCAGGCCTTGTTCTTTAATTTCTTTACCAAGCATCAATAGGGGAGCTACACCCACACCACCACCAATCAACAAGACCTGATCTTTAAAATCTGGTTTGCTGAAATTATTTCCAAGTGGCAGAATCATGTTTACTTTATTGCCGATGGGGGTAGCGGCCAGTGTTCTTGTTCCATCACCAACCAATTGAATGAGCAACCAAAGCTGATTTTTCACTTTATCTACAAAGTTGACTGAAATAGGTCTTCTTAAATAGGTATTTGGGGATCCATCAATGCGAACTTGAATAAATTGACCGGATTGTATCTCAGGAAACTGAAGCTCATGGTGAAACTTCATCAGGACGTATTGAGCATTCAGAGCTTGTGTTTCCACCAGTTCCAAATCCAAAATATAGCTTGTGTAATTTTGCATATTCTTGCAGTATCTTTCGTCTTCACAAAGATACGGTTTCCATTGAAACGGTGCAAACAGATGAGAGTCGTTTTTTAAATAGGGATTTTAGTCTTTGTTACTAGGAACAAATTCCTCATAAGTGTTATCGGAGTAAAAGACAGCTATCTTCTTTACTTTAACTGATGTTGGAATTTTAATGCTAACCGGTTGATTGACTGATTGTTTAATAGTGTTTATAGTAGACTTTGGCTCGATTTCCTTTGAATATTCTATTTTATCCGGTGAGTTGGACGGAAATTCTTCATCCTCGTCGAATAAAGAGGGTGATTTTGCATCACCCGAACCATCCAAGTACATGGAACCAAATCCGGAGATCAACCAACCTGGATTAATGTCGGGGTAGCGGGCAATGATTTTTTGCAAATTTTCCAAACCCGGTTTATTTCTTCCATGTAGGATGTGAGAAACAACTGCTCGATTCAAACCGACTTCATCAGCAAAACTGGAAGGAGATAGATTTTTATCTTCGATGATTTTTTGAATCCGGTCTTTCATCAGTTATCTATTTTTGTTGTTGTCACTATTGAATTGCTGTTTATCATTTTTCTAGATGCACTTTTTTTTCACTTTTGAATTTGTGCAAAAAATGCAGGACTTTTTGGGTTATCAACAGTCTACCAAAGAGCAGTTGAATGATTGGTCCGAATTCAGTAGGATGTATACAAATGTAATAAGTAAAATTTACATTCACAAATGCACAGGAAACAAAATCGAATTATTGTAAATTGCCATTTGTTATCAGGATATCTGTGTCAATAATACAAAAGTAAACAGCTTAGAATTTACAATATTAAACCGCTGGAAAGTAGTTAAAGTAATTACTTTATATATGTACATATAGATGCTTGATTAAAAGAGCAATATATATTATAATTATCGGTAAAATTAGCTGTTTAGCCGTCGTTCTTAATGCAAATCGAAATTAATATTAATAGATACTTTAGTGAATCTTTGTAATACATTGGATTTATGTGTCATAGTAATATATTTAGACCTATTCCAGCGTAGTCCTGCTTGTTTTCATATGTATACAATACATTTGTATACAGAGTGTTGTGTAAGCGGTTTATCGGCCAAACCATTTTGAAGGAGACACTATGTAGGAACATTCAATTTACATAATGCATCGTGTAATTTACAAAAAAGCGATTTCCTTATGTAAATTTCAAGATACATTTATGAACAGTTTATCAACACTCATAGGAATTGACAACTTTAAATTTGCTTCTGTAAAATCAAAATCGCTGAGAATTCAATATTTTTTACGCATGCCTACTTATACCCGGAATTTTTAATTCTGAGCAATTTAGAGAATCGATGTTATTATGTAAATATAAATACTTGAATTTCAGACCATAAGTTAATTCTTGGGGAAAGAATTGACCCAGGGCACTTTAATGCATGATTTTGTAGAGTAACTCTTTCAACAACTCTACATCTGGTATACTCTTGCTTTCAAAACCTTTGGATTTACCATCATAAGTTCTTAACAAACTTATTATATTCATGGTTTTCAAAGCATTATAATTCTTAGCTCCTTCTGAATACTCACGTACTCGATATGGAGAAATACCTAATTCACTGGCAACTGCATTTTGTGATTTATCAACTAAATAATGAAACAACATCAAATTGCTAAAAAAACCGGATAGTAAAGCAATCGTTTTTACTAATGGATTGGCTTTTGGATTCTTTCCATAGTATACAGCGATCTTATTCGCTTTTAAAATGTTTTTGCTAACGATGGAACTTTGAAGTTCAAAATCGTTGTATTCTTTGCTAATACCTATGTGTCGTTCGATCAATTCCGGAGTGATCCTGTTTTCCCCTTTGGGGATGGTGATGGTCAGCTTTTCAAGTTCACCGACAATTCTACCTAAATCACTACCTAAGTATTCAGCCAAGAGTTCTGCCGTACGGTCATCAATGCCTAAACCCCTTGATTTGGCAAAGTTTATGATCCAACCAGGCAACTCATTATCATACAATTTCTTGGATTCATATAAAAGGCCGGATTTATCCAATTCAGATGCTAACTTTTTGCGTCTATCCAAGCTGCCATTCTTATAATTGACTATTAGGATAGTCGACTGCATCGGTTTTTCCAGATAAATGGATAAGGTTTCCATATCTTTGATATCCTGAGCTTCTTTTACCAACACTACCCGATGCTTAGCCATCATGGGATATTGCCTGGCTAGACTGATTACTTGCCTCATATCGGTATCTTTTCCATAGACAACAGCCAAATCAAATTCTTTTTCAGACTCCGTCATGAACATCTCCAACAAAGATTCCGTAATCATATCAATGTAATACGACTCATCTCCCATCAGAAAATATACGGGCTTCAGGTTTCCGGCTTTGACTTCGGCCAGAATGGATTGCGGAGTAAGGGCGGTTTTTGCCATTCTAAAAGATTAAGTGCTTGACAGAGCGACCGTTACGTATAAGGATATCCAATGCCGTTATACCAATGTTTAAATGATTTTCCACAAATAAAGCATTGACATGTTGGTCGCTTACATCTGTTTTTACACCACTTGAAATCAATGGTTGGTCTGAAATCAACAGCAGTGCACCCGTTGGAATGCTATTGTAGAAACCAACAGAGAATAATGTGGCAGTCTCCATATCCACTGCCATTGCTCGGATCCTGTGAAGATAGTCCTTGAAGTTTTCATCGTATTCCCATACGCGTCTGTTGGTGGTATATACCGTACCTGTATAATAATCCCGTTGATAATCGCGGATGGTGGTGGATACGGCGCGTTGCAAGCTAAAAGCCGGCAATGATGGTACTTCCGGAGGGAAATAGTCGTTGGAGGTCCCTTCGCCACGTATGGCAGCAATGGGAAGCACAAAATCGCCAATTGTCATGTCGGGTTTCAATGCACCGCATTTACCCAGAAATAGAACGGCATTGGGTTCAATGGCAGAAAGCAAATCCATAATGGTGGCTGCATTGGCGCTGCCCATACCAAAATTGATGATGGTGATACCATTAGCCGTTGCATTTGGCATGTTACCGTCCTTTCCGAGTACTTCTACACCGAATTTGTCGGCAAAAAGCTGCACATACTGATTGAAATTAGTGAGTAGTATGTGCTTTCCGAATCCTTCCAGTGGACGTTTGGTATAACGCGGTAACCAATTGTCAACGATTTCCTTTTTGGTCTTCATGGTATTTCTGTATCTTTATCCTTCGAAAACAAAAATACGAAATGTTTGACTTAAACTTGCCTGCATACGACTACAAAATACGTTCACTGAATGGGAAAAACGATATTTTCGATATCCTGAGACGAAAATTTGTTTCTCTGACACCGGAAGAATGGGTTCGGCAACATTTTACTCACTACCTGATCACCGAAAAAGGATATCCTGCAGGAAGAATGGTTCAGGAGGCATTTGTACCGTATAATGGAAAAAGAAAGCGTTGTGATACAGTTGTTTACGATGAAACACTGCAACCCATGGTCATTGTGGAATACAAGGCTCCAAATGTAGCTATTACTCAAAAGGTTTTTGATCAAATTTCGGCCTACAACTTTTCATTGCATGTCAACTATTTGATTGTCAGTAATGGAATGAAGCATTTTTGCTGCAAGATGGATATTGAGAACCATCAAGTCATTTTTTTGCCTGAAATTCCTGAATATAAGCAGTTATAAAAAAAGCCGACTCTAGGTCGGCTTTTTTTATAGTGAATCAGTAGGTTTATGCTTCTGCAGTCATATCTGGATCAATCATGATGCGACCACAATATTCGCAAACGATGATTTTTTTACCCATGCGGATGTCCATTTGGCGTTGCGGCGGAATCTTGTTGAAACAACCTCCGCAGGCATCGCGTTGAACAGAAACAACTGAAAGACCGTTGCGAGCACTTTTGCGGATACGCTTGAATGCGGCTAATAAACGTGGTTCAATCAGGGTTTCAATCTGTTTTGCCTTTTCACGAAGTGTATCTTCTTCGGTGCGTGTTTCAGAAATGATTTCTTCCAATTCCTGTTTTTTAAGGTCAAGGTCTTTGCGACGTTCCGAAAGATGCTCTTCAGCGCCTTCCATTTCATCAGACTTGGCTTTTGCCATAACTTGTGCTTCGCGTATCTTCTTTTCAGCGAATTCGATTTCAAGTCCCTGGAATTCCAGTTCTTTGCTTAGATAATCGAACTCACGATTGTTACGAACATTATCCTGCTGCTCTTTGTATTTGATAATCAGAGCTTTAGATGTTTCAATGTCTAACTTGCGACCCGAGATGATGTCTTCACATTCCTTGAGTTCTGCCCGAAAATTGTCAATACGTGTTTCTAGACCGGCGATTTCGTCTTCCAGGTCTTGTACTTCCAAAGGCAATTCGCCACGAAGTGTTTTGATTTTGTCAATTTCAGAGACAACCATCTGCAAATCGTACAAAGCTTTCAGCTTCTCTTTGACAGTGATTTCTTTGGAATCTACTTTAGAATTTTCAGCGCTCATAGATATAATATCTTGTTTAGTAATTACTTACAAATAATGGACTGGGTTGGTTTCAACAACTGAAATCCGAACGGCAAAGGTAGAAAAATTTTCTGAAAGTATTTCGAAAAAAATGTCTTTTGTAAACTGTTCTGTTTCATAATGACCGGCATCTATCAAGAGGATTTCGGAAGCATGGGTGAAAAACTCATGATATTTCGCTTCTCCAGTCAAATAAGCATCAGCTCCGATGGACAGGGCATTTTCGAGGAATTCACTCCCTGACCCTCCGCACAGGGCCACTTTTCGGACGACTTTTCCGGTCAGTGTCGAATAACGGATTCGATCACAAAGGAAAGTCTTTTTAACAAGTAAAAGAAAGTCAGTTTCACTAAGGCTTTCTGGTAAAAAACCAACCATCCCGAGACCGCAATCGCAGGCTGATTGATTGAGAGGAACCAGAATCGACGAATCGATCAATCCCAACTTTACAGCCATCCGCTCATTGACTCCTCCCCTAACCGAATCGACATTGGTATGGCCTGCATAAATGGCGATGTCGTTCCTTATGGCTTTAATCAGGCAGTTTTCAGTCTGGTTCTTACCAGTGATGGTTTTTAATCCTTTGAAAATAAATGGATGATGGGTTACAATTAGGTTGTAACCCAAGTTGATGGCTTCATCAATGACTTCCAACGTTGCATCCAGAGCGATCAATATTCCGGTGACCAACTGCTCCCTGTTTCCGAGAATCAGGCCGGCATTGTCGTAAGGCTCCTGTAAAGACAGAGGCGCAAACTTCTCAAGGACAGCACAAACGTCGCTTACAGTATGTTTCACTTGGTTGCGGGTTGTTTCAATGCTATGTACAATTCTTCCAGCTGGGCAGGATCGATTTTGGATGGAGCATCACACATGACATCTCTTCCGGAGTTGTTCTTTGGGAAGGCAATGCAATCGCGTATGGAATCCAAACCGGCAAGCATGGAAACGAAACGGTCCAGCCCAAAAGCCAATCCACCGTGAGGAGGTGCACCGAATTTGAAGGCGCTCATGAGGAAACCAAATTGACTCTGAGCCTTTTCGCGGGTGAATCCCATGACATCAAAGGCTTTAGCCTGCAATTCACTGTCATAAATACGAATGGACCCTCCACCCAACTCAACACCATTGATGACCATGTCGTAGGCATTGGCTCGAACCAGACCTGGATTGCTGTCAAGTAAAGCTATATCTTCGGGTTTTGGTGATGTAAATGGATGATGCATAGCGAAATAGCGTTGCGTTTCTTCGTCCCATTCAAACATGGGAAAGTCTACAACCCAGAGCGGTGCAAATACATTTTTGTTGCGAAGGCCCATCCTTGCTCCCATTTCGAGGCGTAATTCGCAGAGGGCTTTCTGTGTTTTGGCTTTATCTCCACTCAGCATCAGGATAAGATCGCCGGGTTTAGCCTGACAGGCTTCGGCCCATGCTTTCAGCTGTGCTTGATCATAGAATTTGTCAACGGAAGACTTGAAGGTGCCATCGGCGTCGTAGCGCAAGTATACCATTCCTTTGGCTCCGATCTGAGGTCGTTTTACGAAATCGGTCAGTTCATCCAACTGTTTGCGGGTATAAACGGCGCAACCTTCAGCGCAAATGGCTCCGATGTATTCAGCACTGTCAAAAACTGTAAACAACCCTTCAGTGGTATGCTCTTTGAGTTCTACGAATTTCATTTCGAAGCGGATGTCGGGTTTGTCACTTCCATAGTTTTTCATGGCTTCGTGCCAAGTCATGCGAGGGTAATCTCCTTGGAATTCAATGTCCAAGATTTCCTTAAACAGATATTTTGACATGCCTTCGAATGTTGAAATCACATCTTCTTGTTCCACAAACGACATTTCGCAATCGATTTGAGTAAATTCAGGTTGACGGTCTGCTCGTAAGTCTTCATCACGGAAACATTTGGCAATCTGGAAGTAACGGTCGAAGCCACCCACCATTAGCAACTGTTTGAAGAGCTGAGGAGACTGTGGCAAGGCATAAAATTCGTTGAGATTCATACGGGAAGGAACTACAAAATCGCGGGCACCTTCTGGTGTAGAACCGATTAGAATGGGAGTTTCTACTTCAATAAAATCTTGCTTGTCTAGGTATGTACGAATTAGGATGGTCATTTTGTGCCTCAGTTCCAAGTTCTTGCGAACGGCATTTCTGCGTAGGTCCAGGTAGCGATATTTCATGCGGATGTCATCACCTCCGTCGGTATCGTCTTCGATGGTGAATGGCGGAGTTTCAGCTGCATTTAGTATATTGAGCTGATTGACAATCATTTCGATGTCACCGGTTGGCATGTTCGGGTTCTTGTTAGAGCGTTGAGCGACCTTCCCGATAGCCTGTATAACCCATTCACGTCCGAGTTTGTTGGCTTGATCACAAAGTAAAGCATCAACTTCCTGGTTGAAAACCAATTGAGTGATGCCGTAACGATCTCGGATATCTACGAATGTCATGCCGCCCATTTTACGGCTGCGTTGTACCCAACCGGAAAGGGTCACAGTTTTATCTCTGTCGTTGATGCGGAGTTCGCCGCAAGTATGCGTTCTGTACATGTATTTTAGGGTGTTTAAAGTACAAATATCGACTTTTTTTTCGCAATAGACAAGGGCTGTTGTTGCACATCCGGAAAAAAAGACTACATTTGCAC
>Ga0209430_1001214_pt1 | contig 20017 bp, 19 predicted proteins | sample BarGraIncub1133A_FD_184504 | JGI IMG/M metagenome (GOLD analysis project Ga0209430, IMG submission 184504) | Arctic peat soil microbial communities from Barrow, Alaska - Barrow Graham LP Incubations 11-33A (SPAdes) (version 2) | ecosystem: Environmental > Terrestrial > Soil > Wetlands > Peat... | reverse complement strand
AAGATAAAATCAAGAAGTATGTAATGCACCAGGAAAAGCAAGAACGAATGGAAGAGCAACAAAATATCGACTTTGGCTCAGGCCCCTTTTAGGGGCTTATCAAGTCCACCTTCTAAGAGGGTGGATTCTTTAATTAGATATCATGGAATAATATTATTCATATATTTTTGATATTTATATTTCTTACCTAAAATCTTAAGTGAGTTCCTATAGATGAAAAAAGGATTAATAAATATTTGATATTTGAATAGAAATTTACATAAGAATAATAAACTATTATGTTTGTTTGCTAAAAGCATAAGAAAATTGGTTATAATATACTCATGAGTTACACCTAATTTCTCAATTGGTGGTAGATGTTTTCTACAATAATTATACTTAACTTCCAATACATTCTTATAAACTACATTAATGAGAGAATCCTGAATTTTTGTTATGTTGCAATCATGTTTTCTATAATAAGCTAAAGGATTGTTGACTAAGTACACTTTTTCACCAATTTGGTTTATCTTAAGAAAGAATGGATAGTCTTCAAGATATTTATATTCCTCATCAAATCCTTTAATTTGATTGAATAATTCTCTATTAATAAATGCTGTTAGTGCTGGAACAGTGCCAGCAGATCTTAATGCAAATTGAAATTGATCGTAAGCAATATTGGACTCCAAAAAATAATTTGTAGATTGAAAATTTGTTTTTTTTTCGAATGAGGTATTTTTATCTTGAAAAATAAAATGATTAGAGCATAATGCCTTAATATTATATTCACTCTGAAAAACATAAGACAATAGAATCTCAAAATATTTAGAACTTAATAAATCATCCCCAGCAATGAATTTTATCCATTTCCCAGTTGATGCATTTGCACCTCTATTACAATTTGATGGTATTCCTGTATTCTTTTTCGTTGTGATCAATTTAGTTCCAGCAAATCTTGTATGATTATCTGTTAACCAGTTCTTACATAGAATTTCTGTATTATCTGTTGAACAATCATCACTCACAATTAACTCAATATTCTGATAAGTTTGTTTCTTGGCGCTTTCAAGTGTTTCAAGAACATACAGTGCCGAATTATAGGTGATTACAATAATTGAGACTAAAGGTTGATTGATGCTTTCGATACTCATAACCCTAAATATTAAATTTTTCTTTAATGTTCTTTAAAACATCTTTAATTCCAATCCGCTTATCAAGTTCTTTATAGGAATAAAAAATTGAAAATAGTATTAAGACAGATCCTGTCAAATAGGACCAGGGGGCAGGTACCTCTTTGGCAATTCCAAAGCATATTAAAGCTAAAAAAAGTTGAAATACAAAGATTTGATAAAATGCTTTTTCAAAGCCAAAGGCATATTTCGTCTTCGCTATGAAAAATACCTGCAATAAATAGCAAATATATCCAATTGCAAAGGAGATGCCTAATCCGCTTAAGCCTCCAAGTTTGTAGCCGATAATATTAAAAAGTAGACCATAACCGTTCGCAATTAACTCACTCCAAAAAAACAACTTAGAGGCTCCTTTTGCTAAAAGAATAAACGCAATTGACCAGCTTGCTGCTTTAAAGAAAATTCCTAATATAGCCCAATGGATCATATCGTTTATTCCAAGGAATGCATTTGAATAGAGAATGATTACTACCCATTGAATAAATACCATGAAAATCATGATTATAGGTGCCAATATTAATATTGCAACTTCTGCCTGCTGATTAATCATCTGTTTACAGTTAATATTACTATTGGCAACAGTCGATAACCTGGGATAGTAATCGGTAGCCATTGCTGTGAAAATCATTCCTACATAGGTGTTGATAATGGAGAATCCTGAATTGTACAGCCCAACCTGCTCTACACCGCCCGTTCTACTGATATATATACTTACAATATACGATGTTCCCATCAAAATCATACCGCTCATACTGATCATAAAACCCATCGTAATCATGTTCTTTCCTTCTGCTACCGTTTCCCGATAGGATACTTTAACAGGTTCGATCTTAATTTTATGGGCAAAATATCTTGATAAGGACAAGGAAACAATGGATGTTACAATAATAGCGGGTACAATTGCATCAATTTTATAAAAGTAATACATTGGTAATGTTATAATTAATCCCAATGCACTTCCGGCGATACTGGCTTTTGCGAGGTCTTGTAATTTTCGCATCCCCTGAAGCACTACAATTTGACCACTGCTTAGTTGATTGAATAACAACGTTATTGAAATCCAAACAAATGCAAACGTGTAATTTCGATTACCAAATGTAAGTTCACTCAACCACGGTGAAAGGACAATCGTAATAACTGTACCTAAGGTTCCAGTAATCCAAATCAATCTGCGGAATACCGTTGAAATTGTTGAAATACGCATTGCGTTTTCGGAACTATTTGCGGCAGCTATATCTTTTACTGCACTGGTACCCAAACCGAAACTTGTAAACCCGCCAATAAGACCTAATGTAGAACCAAGCAACCCGGCAATTCCCATCCCTGCAGGGCCCAATAAAACAGCAATAAATTTAACACGTATAATTGCAATCAAGATATTGAAAACCTGTACTCCGCCAAAAAGAGAAGTTGCCTTCATGATTTGTCGGTAGGAAGATTGTTCATTTGTCATAAGGAAGTCGGATTCTGAATAATTGAGATGTCTTAAAACTTATTTAAATCAGCACCTGTTTTGAATTTTATCTAATAATGAAAAAAATAAGCCTACTGGAAGAAGGCAAAAGGCAATAAATTTTTGTTGGTTTCCGTCCAAGTCGTTAAATATTTTCAGTAAGGATATCCTGGTATTTATTGACATTCGTAAATAGTTGATATAACAGGCAACTTTAGTCTTCATGTTTCCATGGATGTAATGCAAATATTTGTTGATCATCATCATTTCACTATACCTTATTCCTACAGGGTATTTTATTCGACAATTTACAGAAGAAAGACCCTGGTGATTTATTTGATCGACATAATAAACCCTAAGCGCTTCGTTTATATAGATTGTTTTATATTTGCTTCCAATTCCAACCCACATCAAACCTTCGGATATATATACATCAATATTTTCGGGTAAAATGAATTCGCGCATAACTTCAGTACGCGTAAATCCCCATTTTTCACCTTTTATCTTATTTTTGAATACAACCTCAAAGTAGTCAGACAGGTAAGGTGATTTCGGAAAGTGGTCGCCAACTATATTACCAAATTGATTTTCGCAAAGGCATGATATACCTGAGTAATCGGGTGTGCCATATTTTTCCCAGTATGACAGGAATATTTCAAGGGTTTGAGGCAAAAATTCATCGTCATGACCTGCTGGCAGAAAGTAGGTTCCCCTTGCATTTTTTATTGCAATGTTATAATTTTTTGTCAACATCTGATTTTCAGTCAAATCGAAAAACTGGATTTCGAAATCGGCCGTTTTGATAAATTCCCGAATCAATTCAGATGTATTATCTGTAGAAGCATCATTTATTACAATCCACTCAAAATTTCTGTATGTCAGATTATTGAGGCTGTTGAATACTCGATATAAAAACTTTGAACTGTTATAACAAGGTGTAAAAATGGTAAATGTGAATTGATTATCAGGCATAACTGTTAATATTATTTACTACTGTTTCAATTTGATTTTTTGTCATTATTGGACTTAGCGGCAAACTCAATACTTCGTTGTGTATTTGTTCCGTTATCGGATAACTTAATTCATTCCATTCTTTGTATGCCAGTTGCTGATGTGGGGGAGTAGGGTAGTGGATCAGGGTTTGGATGCCGTTTTCTGTAAGATGGATTTGGAGTTTTTCTCGGTTGGCCGTTCGGATAATAAAAATATGCCAGACATGGCTAAGACAATTATGAATTAGGAATTGAGAATCGAAGATCGGCGATAGCCAATTAGGTGTTGGAAGAATTATCTGTTCATTTTTGATGTTATCGCAATAGTATTGAGCGATTTCTCTGCGGCGTTGGTTTTCGGCATCCAGGTATTTAAGCTTAACGTCGAGGAAAGCAGCTTGAATTTCGTCCAGGCGGCTATTGAGTCCTTTGTAATCGTTTTGGTATTTTTTTAAACTGCCATAATTAGCCAAGGCACGAATAACTTGTGCAAGCTCATCATCGTTTGTTGTAACCGCACCTGAATCGCCCAAGGCACCAAGATTTTTACCTGGGTAGAAACTGTTTCCGGCAGCATCACCTAATGATCCACTTCTCTTTTCATTCCAGAAAGCACCAATTGCTTGTGCGTTATCTTCGATGATTTTCAGGTTGTACCGTTTTGCGATTGCTTCCAGTTCTACGCTCCAGCATACCTGACCATATAGGTGTACAACCATTATGGCACGGGTACGCGGGGTAATGTGTTTTTCAATCAGTGAAAGATCAAGGTTATAGGTGTTGATATCAGGCTCAACCAGTACTGGTTTCAGCCGGTTATCTGAAATGGCAAGGATGGTAGCGATATAGGTATTTGCAGGGACGATCACTTCATCACCTTCGTGCATTTCACCTAATTCAATATATGCTTTCAGGATAAGGCGTAAGGCATCCAATCCATTGGCAACGCCAATTGCATTTTTCACACCAATATATTTTGCCAGATTTGCTTCAAAAAGTTTTACCCTTTCGCCTTGCAGAAACCAACCGGAGTCAATCACTTCGGCTGCTGCATTTTTTAATTCTAGTGCGTATTGAGCATTTATTTTTTGTAAATCAAGAAATTTAATCATTTTTAGATTTTTTATTTTTCATAATTATGTCATAATTGACAAATTATGAATTTTATATGCCAAATCGCATATTTATAGAAAAGCATTGGTTTTAAACGATTCAAACATCAATTGACTAATTCCAAAAAAAGAAAGGACATTTTGTTTAGATTCATCCCAATGTTCTTTTGTAAGCAAGTAATAGTTATTCAACTCATCATCTGAATATATTAAAGGGTTTTTCAATGCATGATACTGAATAACCTTTTTATTTTCTTTTCTTACATCAAAAAGTAAAACCTTTTTATTTAATTCGTAATAGCCAATATCTGCCATCAATAAATCGGTAATTACAGGTAATTGCTTGTCCTCACAAACATCAAATAACCAACTGCCAATTGTAAAAGATACATTATTAATGTTATAGAGACGATATAATCCTTTTTTTGTGCCATTCTCAAATATTACATAGTAAAACTCCTTCTCGTTTTTTTCTTTTTTCTTATAATTTATAATCCATTTGATTTGATCATCAACACTAATAGATGTAGGACTTAAATATCGATTTAACTTAGGATTATTTCTTAGCTTTAGAATAAAATCAGCATCTTCCTCTTCAATCAACCTGATTTTGAAATTCATATTACTGTATATTTTAATTATCGTATGGTATAATCACCATCACATATTTGTGATTACTATTTGTTTTACTTTTTTAACGGCTCTTAAATGAAATAAAATCCTGATATTCCCTTATATAGTCATTTGCATCGTAACTGTGGGATGTTAGAACTAAACAAATAGCACCTGAAGAAAATCCTTTTTCAGCCGCCCAAATACCGGGTGGAATATGAAGTCCAAAATAGGGCCGGTTCAACATCACCGTACGTTTGGTGGTACCATCATTCAATTCAATTTCAAAACTGCCGCTCGCAGCTATCAAAAACTGGTGAAACTCTTTGTGGGCATGTGCACCCCGGTCTTCACCACCCGGGATATCATAAATGTAAAATACTCTTTTAACTTCAAAAGGCACATTTACATTGTTTGTTACAGGGGTAATATTGCCGGCTCGGCTATTAATCCGCTGGAGTTCAATCACAGAACAATCATAAACTGATATCTTCTTCATGATTTTTTGAAATTTTGGTATTCTTCATAATCACGGATATAGTCATCCTCGGCAAATGGTGTAGAGCTCAATACCAATGCTAATGAATTGGTTGAGAAGTTTTGCATTTGCCGCCAAAACCCGGCAGGAAGGTAGAGTCCGTAGTAAGATCGGTTCAGGGAAAAGGTTTGTTTTTCTTTACCGTCATCAACAACTACATCAAAACTACCCGAGAGGGCTACAATAAATTCTCGTTGTTCCTTAAAGGCATGTCCACCACGCATTTCACCGCCTGGCACGTCGTAAATCCAGTAGGTGCGTTCTATCTTAAATGGAATATTTTTATCTTCCTCAATAATAGACAGGTTACCACGTGGGTCTTCTATTTTGGGGAGGTTGATTATTAGGGGTTTCATATGAATGCGAATTACACGAATTATTACGAATTGAAACGGAAGAAAAAGTTTCACAGAGTTACACGGTGTAAAGCATAGGGTTACACTGTGTAATTATTTTTTCAAAGTGGGCGGTGTTGCATTTTTAACTATTGGGCGACAGGGTATCAGATTTAGCTCCGCTGATTTTCAATTAGCTTCGCTGAACTACGTTTAGCTCCGCTGATCTTCGATTCACGGATTTATTTGGTCCACTAACACAAATTAACACTAAGGAAAGAAAACTGGATCCACTAAATAAAATGAAAGAATTTTGGTCCACTAATTTGCACAAAGCAAATAATTTAAAACTCATCACACCGTCGGTGTGAAAAAAGAATGCTGTGTTAAAGATGATTTGCATGTAGACACAAACGAATTTTCCTTTTTTCGTGAAAATTGGTGTTAATTAGTGGACGGCTTTTTTTTGGATCCACAAAATAAAATGAAAGAATTTGGGTCCACTAATTAGCACAGATAAACACGAAGAATTTTTTGGTCCACTAATTTGCACAAATTAACACGAAGCAAATAATTTAAAACTCATCACACCGTCGGTGTGAAAATATGAATAGGTGGTTAAAGATGATTTGAATGTAGCACAACCAAATTTTCCTTTTTTCGTGAAAATTGGTGTTAATTAGTGGACAAACTTTTTTTTGGATCCACGAAACAAAGTTCAGCTAAGCTAATTAGCATGAAGGAAAGAAAAAAGTATTTGTCAAAACAGTAGCTCGGAATTGACAGAATGCTTATTCGAAGATCCAACAATCGCGCCTTATTTAAATTGGTGAATATTTGTGTTAATTTGTGGACAAATCTTTTTTCTCGTGGACCCTCGGTGGAGCCAAAACCACATTAAAAATTGAATTCGATCCCAAGGTAGCCGCCTACACGTTGTTCGAAGCGATCACCAGCATCACCGGCGATTCCGCTCTTCACAATAAAAGGGAGTTTTGATCCGTTGTAACTGCATTCGGCAAGAAACGAGAACGCATCCAGCGGATTTGGATAGACATTTCGGTATGTTCCAAAATTACGAGACCAGGTGGTTAAAGATTTCCAGTAAAATCCACCACCCAACCTGCCGCTGATCCCCAGGTGGTGCATCCACATTCGGGTACTTTCCAAACCTGTGGATAATCCGTTCTCACCAATGTCAGGAACAAATAGTGGTGTCCCCATCATATGTTGATAATGGGTATAACCCGAAGGGTAAGTATCGTTATTGAAAAAATAATTGTCTCTTCCCCGGCCAGTCACCTTGTTTGGATTTTCAGGGGTGGGTGCCGGCACTTTGTGTATAGATCCACTCTGATTGCGCGTATTCATATATTCATAAACGACATCGGTAATAAATGCATGTCTTTTTGTTGTTATATGTATTCCCCATAATCCATCTCTTAAATTGTCGAGTTCCCTTCCTGAACGGTCTTCGTAAGGATGGTTCCAATAGAAAACAGCATTTGTTGTTTCCCACTCTTTTTTAAGTTCCAGGTTGTAGCTTCCCATATGGTTACCTGAAGCGTTTATCTGATCATCATGCGTTGCCCCTTCACTTCCTGCTAATCCGAATACATACCGGAAATACTGATTCCATTCGGGGAGTTGTCCATATTTTGGCGAATATCCACCCCAAAAGACATAGTGCTCTAAACCCAGAGAGAGAGAGAGGGAGGGAGAGAGAGCAGCGCGGAGATGGAGGTTTTTATGATGTAAATGAGCATCGGTCACAAATTGTTTGTCTTTGAGGATCCCCTCTTCGTAAAGAAACCGGAAGGAGAACCACTTTTTTGCAAATAGAAACGGGATATACCCGTTCGTGGAGAGCGAGACTCCGGGAACAGGCCTGGCATTACGTGAGCGGTACATATTCCCGTTTGTGGAGGAGAGTCCGCCGTAAATTACAGGATCGCTCTGTGCCCCGGCTTTCAGAATCAGCTGATGAAACCGGAACCCCAGCCAGTATTCATTGGGGTGAAAATCGGAGGTACCCGCCAACCCATAAACCATATTTGCACCGTATGTGTATCCCCACTTCTTCAATGTGTCGCGTTCCAGACTGCGGTTGATACCCGCCTGGAGCAGCAAATAACTTGAATTGTGCAATTGAAATACGCCATTCTGGTTCGAGGTCATCCAGAAAGGAAGGTCACTGCCCGAACTAACAGACATGCTTTGGCTCATCCTGAAGTCAGGGGTAAAGCCGGTCTTCTCCTGGGCCATCATTGGAATGGACAGGAAGATTAAGATATTCAGTATAAGGAATTTCACGAATTAAAGGCGAATTATTACGAATCGAAGTTCAGGAAGCTAATTACACGGATTAAGGACGAAAAATAAAATTTAAAACTCATCACACAGTCGGTTTGAAGAAAATGAAATGGGGTGGTTAACGAGGATTTGTAACAAGCATAAACTGATCTACATTTTTCGTGAAAATTAGTGTTAATTTGTGGACAAATATTTGCCGTGGTCCAATAACTTAATATCAATTAACACGAAAGGAAGAGCAGATAAACTATTAATAATGAGAATAACAGGAAATTATTACAATTGATGTATCTGTGGTTTTATATATTAGCCGATGCTCACGATCGATCCTTCTACTCCAATATCCTTTAAACTGGTGTTTTAAAGCTTCCGGTTTTCCAATCCCTTCAAAAGGGGTTCTTGAAATATCCCTTATTAAGTCGCCAATTCTTAAAGCAATTTTTCGATCGATTTCTATCCATTCCTGGTATTCCTTAAAAGCAGATGGTACGAATTCTATATTTCTCATAGAAGGTCATCCGTTTTTAGAGATATGACTTGCTTTTTCCCCTCATATGCCGCGATTCGTTCCTGCAGGACTTGCGTAAAAACCGGATTACTTAAAATATTGTCCGTCTCGTCAGCAGACTGTATCGTAATTTCGACTGTTTTATGAGGAAAAAGTTTTTTAATTCCTTCTATGAATTCAGGTGTGATCGCATCCGTATTTATCGTGATAGTTGTTTCCATAACATCAATTTTTCACAAAGTTAAGAAATTGTTTGTCGTTAAAAATCCTCTCTTCTTATAGGAGCCACCACGAGAACCATTTATTTAGGTTCACAGGGTTACACGGAAGAAAAAGTTACACGGTGTCAGATATTGAGTTACACTGTGTAATTATTTTTAGGATCTCTGGGTTACACGGTGTGATACATTGAGAGACTGCTTAAAAATTTCCCGTAGGGAATATAGCCCGGTAGAAATGATGTTTAATTAAAATTGTTTTGTCCCGTACGGGACAACAGATCAGCTTTTCTGCATTAATTCTACCGACCTTTTGTTCCTGAGGGAACTGAAAAATAAAATTTAAACAGTCTCAGGTTAACACGGTGTAATTATTCTTTAAGATGATTTCCCATCGGTTTGACGATCAGTCGATGCCCTTCGAGTCTCATTTGAAGTCTTTAGAAAACGATTCGTGGTTTGTGAATTTTGAAGCGCTAACCAATAATACTTTTTCTGAGTAACCTGAAATGTTGCTGATACCATTTTTTGCTGCTAAGCCGGGTGATCAGGGCCTGTTGTGCCCCTTTATAGATAAACGCTTCCTTTATCTGATCCGGATATCCGTGCAGCAGAAGTCTCGTTAGCACCCACGGTAACCGGTTGACGACCGAAAACAGCGGCGAGGTCAGGTTTAAATCGTGCTTCCGGCAATAAACTTTTGAAGTAAGGGTCTGCTTACCCGTTACAGTTAACCCCATTAACTTTTGCATGATGTCGAAATAAGCGCCGGCCTTTCGTTGCTGATGTATCTGTGGAAGTACATTCGTTATATCTGTCCGTTTCGAAAAACGGTATATGTCAACGATATCGCGCAATGAAACGATGCCCAGACGGTGCCCTGAATTGGTGAGCTGACTATGTATAAAACTCAGGATCACCTTATGATCATCCGAAAGGACAAAACACCCCGGATAACCGGTCACTATTTTTTTGTTTTTTTGAACAAGATCAGCGCTGAAGTGTACTGCATTTGTTGTATTGACCGGTGACCAGTGAATTTCAATATCTGCAACTACATCCTCTCTCCATAACCGTGGATAGTGGTGGTGCTTCGATGTATTAAATGGGGCAAAGGAGGGGAAACTGATACGATATCCCTCTTCTTTAAAGATTTCGGCTGCTATAAAAAGGTCCCTCTCCGGTACCAGAAAATCAATATCGCCTATAATCCGTTCTCCTGTATCACTGTAAACGTCGTCGATCAGATTCCCGGTCCCTTTCAGGTAGATGGGGGAGATGCCGGCCCGGTTTAAGGAACCATTGATTGCTTTCACCTGCAACAGGATCTGCTCGTTGCGTGCGCGGTTGAGCTTGTAGATCTCTTCGAGGTGCTGCGCGAGAACCTCCGGCAGGTAACTAAGTAGCTTGTGATCCCTGAACTTCAGGTAGATCGCTGGTAGTACCAAGTGATTGCTGCAGGTCCAGATAAAGCTGTTCCAGTCGTATTCCGGGTCAGAAAACTGCACAATGATCGTCTCACGAAACGCCGGGTGTTCGTCGAGGGAGAGGCACTGACCGATAAAGTATAAAGTTCGGATGGACACGGATTGTTAAAAGATTACACGGATTTGAACTTATTACACGAAACGGAGATCAGCGAAGGTAATTAACACAAGAGAAAAAGTTGCACAGTGTTACACGGTGTCATACATTGAGTTACACTGTGTAATTATTTTTTTGGATCTCTGAGTTACGCGGTGTGATATATTTAGAGATTGTTTAATGATTTTCCGCAGGGAATATCGCCCGGTAGAAATGATGTTTAATTAAAATTGTATTGTCCCGTACGGGAAATGTCAATAAGTTAGCAAAGTTTTTTCGTGTTCCTTAGTGCCCGGGTGACTTAGTGACAAGAAAAAATAGCCACTAAGACACAAAGTCACAAAGATTTCACAAAGAAAAAATAATCAAAAACCTTAACTTAACAGCATTGCCCGCATGGGCCAACAGATCAACTTTTCTGTATTAATTCTACCGACCTTTTGTTTCTGACGGAACTGAAAAACTAAATTTAAACAGTTACAGGATTGCACGAAAGAAAAAGGTTCACTGTGTTACACTGTGTCATACATTGAGTTACACAGTGTAATAATTTTTTAAGTTTCAAAGCGTAATGGTCATCTTACTAAATCCGGAAATAAGCATTGCCGAAATCCATGTAATATTTTCCCTACACGCGTTCCCAAAATGAATAAATATTTTTACAGCGTAAAGTATTTTAACCAGGAATAGGAAGATTCCCCATCTTTTTATTCAAAGAAAGCCAGTTTTCATAACATCCATCGTTATCAGAAAACAAGTATAAGCGGCTTAACAGGATGTTGTATTTTAAACCCAAACAGGTGCGATATCTATCAATCGTAAATTGGCAGGCAGGTGCTGGACATTCACGCCTATCAGGCTAGTTGTCAAATAGATTGGTAACTATCGAATTGTGCCGTTTTTTTGACAAACCTTCGTCCCGAATTGGAATTCCATAAAGCTTCGCCTTCTCACTCCCATACAATGTTTGCGAGTTTAAACCAGAACAAACAACAGAAAATCGATAGAAATCAGTCAGGTTTGTAAGTTCAGATTCAGTCGGCAATAATAGCAAAATTTAAGGTTAGATTCAATACAAACTAATTGGAGATCGTTCAATATTTAGTTGCATTTTGATGGACGAAATTAAATTTATCATCGCGAAGATGGCCTGATTAATAGTTATGATTTAATAATCAGGAAGATGATTTTTATATTCCTGTAATTCGATTGAGCCGGTGTACTAATAATAAACAATTTACATTTTAGCCAAATTCGGCATAGCCTGAATAACCGAAGATGCTGAGAAAAAGGGCGATCAGCAAGGGTTTTGAGCCAGGAAAGGGGCGGGGAGAACCCGTACCTCATTTAACTTTAGAATAAAATATTGAAATGCAGCGGATGCATAAAAATAAAAATCTTGTTGCTAAGCACTCAACTGCCTTGCAACAAGATTTTACTATAATCGTGCAACAACCTTTAAATCAACATAAAAAAGATATAATTGCCGCAAATGACGATTTAGGTGATGATTACGTACCTGATCACATCCTTTGATCAAAGCCTTGCATGCACCAGGTCGCGTGGAAGAATTCCTTTTACATCGTAAATAATTGCGCCTCGTGTTTTATAAGCCTGCAGATCGATTTTCATAAACTCGTTGTGAGCGACGGCCAGAATTACGGCGCTGTAATCGACCGACTTATTTAACTGTTGCGTAATTGTGAGGCCATATTCATGTTTAACTTCTTCGGGCGAGGCCCACGGATCGTAAATATCGACATCAATTCCATAACTGATTAGTTCATGATAGATGTCGGTTGCCTTCGTATTTCTGATATCAGGACAATTTTCCTTGAAGGTGATCCCCAGCATAAGTACTTTTGAGTTCTTAACCGGGATCTCGTTCTGGATCATTAATTTCACCACTTCGGATGCTACATATTTCCCCATGCTGTCGTTCATACGTCTGCCAGCAAGGATAATTTCGGGGTGATATCCCGCTTCCTGTGCCTTTTGAGCCAGATAATAGGGGTCAACTCCAATACAATGACCACCAACCAGTCCCGGTTTGAAGGGGAGGAAATTCCACTTGGTGGAAGCTGCTTCCAAAACATCATGGGTATCAATCTTCATCGCATTAAAAATTTTGGACAGCTCATTTACAAATGCAATATTAATATCGCGTTGACTGTTTTCGATCACCTTTGCTGCTTCGGCGACACGGATGGAGGAGGCTTTGTGGGTGCCGGCCAGAATTACTGAACGGTAAGTACTATCTACAATCTCAGCAACTTCGGGTGTTGAACCGGATGTTACTTTCCGGATCTTTTCGACGGTGTGTTCTTTATCACCCGGATTGATCCTCTCGGGACTGTAGCCGGCAAAAAAGTCAACATTGTATTTCAATCCTGAAATCCTTTCGATCACCGGAATACAATCATCTTCGGTTGCACCCGGATAGACTGTTGATTCATACACAACGATATCTCCTTTTGAAATCACCCTTCCGACAGTTTCTGAAGCTTTTACAAGTGGCGTCAGATCCGGACGGTTGTTTTTATCAACCGGCGTAGGAACCGTCACAACATAAAAATTACACGATTTGATATCTTCAGGATTAAAGGAGCAGAAAAGACCATTTTTACCAGTGGAAACTGGATTCTCAGAAACCAGTGCAGACAAAAGGATTTGTTCTTCAACTTCAAGTGTCCGATCAATTCCATTATTGATCTCATTGACACGTTTTTGATTAACATCAAACCCAACTACCGGGAACTTTGTCGCGAAAAGCCTGGCAAGCGGAAGACCCACATATCCGAGGCCGATTATTGCAATACGAATAGAAGACATATTACCAAAATATAGATTAATTAATTATAATTGTTACGTTGCGGGTCGATTTATGTTTCAGAATATGGTTAAATGGGAAAGCAGAAAGTTCAAAATAAAATGCCGCTCTGATAAATGATTGGAATTTTATTTATTAAATCACCGCTTTTCGGTCCTACCTTCTATACTTGTGTCTTGCCTTTTTAAACCATAAGAACCTGCTGTTGTTTCCCTGGATAAAATGTGCCTTTGACTGAGCCTTTCCAATTCCGTATGACACGCCAATATAAGGATACATATAACGCTCTTTTATATTGAAGTAAAATACTGAATTATCATCCCGGGCGTCGGGTGATTGAAAAGGGCGCATCGTATGAACTCCGTCGAGACGATCCGTATCAACGATGTACCACATTGAGCCCAGTTTAATTTTTAATTTTTCATTGATCGTATAGGAGAATCCGCCGCCATAAGCAAGTGCATATTTGAATCCGTTATCTTTAACATATTCATAGAGACCACTGTATTCCTTCAAAAGTAGCGCGCTTATGCCAACCTTTACAAACAAGTTCCATTTGCTGCTGCTGTTGGGTGCGATAATCTTGTTTAGATTTGGTACCAGCAAAAGTGAGAATTGGTTAATTCCTGTTTTAAAAGGACCCGGAAAATTTGTGGGCGTTGCGGGGAGCGGAACTCCATAAGGACTGTTTGTATTCCATGATCCCGAAAGCTTTGTGGTCAGAAATTCGAATTCGGCCCCGAATTTAGGCGAGAAATTTTTAGTAACCGACAATGTAACAGCAGAATTTAAATCGTTGTTCCAGTAATTAAACTTTTTATAGGTTGCATCAGAATTGGGATTAATAGATGTGAGAAATTGGGAAACTCCCCCTGAGAATCCGAACTCCCAGGAATTCATGACATCAGAATTAAACCGGCGGCGTTGGGCTACAGTGCTTTGAGTGAAACAAAGTAGGATAAAAACGATCAGAACGGATGAACTGCTAAAAGATGGTTTTAAAGCCATGATATTTGTGAGTTTGAAAGAGATGAGTGCTGGTATTATCATTTAAAAGTCTTAGTCATTACGATTACAGAGATCCATTCATCGGCCCGTAATTCGTTGTTAATCTGTTTATCATAGTGGTAAATCATAATTGTCAGGAAATTTCGACAACAAAAATAGAAAAAACGATCATTTTCTCTCATTAATTTCAATCAAAATTACTCCTGAAAATATTAAGACAAATAAAAAGTTCTTCGTCCGGATCAGTTTTCGGTTTTTTAAATGGAAAACAGAATGACTTCCAATACCCAATACGACACTCAGTAAAAACGGATTTTCCAGATGCCTTCCATCCTGTTTTATGTCATATTTTTAATAAACAGTGATTTAGTAAGGTGAAATAAGTCCACCCATGTCAGACATACAACCGATTATACTGAATTTTCGGTTTTGAAAACGGAAGCCTTTAACCGAAACAGAACCTATTATTAATAACGGTAAATCTAAGCTTTTAAATTGATAAAGAGGAAAATCAATTATTGATTTATTGAATACATAACGGGTCGCAGAAAAGACAATTAATTGTTTGTCGAAAACCGCGTTTGATCAGTGATAAGGTGTGTTTGATCAGTGATAAGGTGTGTACGGATGATTTATTGCGTTTTTGTGGTAATTTATAATAATTCATAATTCAATATAGATAGCATTGTATTATTGACCATTACGATTTTCTTATTTAGAATTGACGGTAATAATTGAGATGATATTGTTAGGCAGCTTAGGCGGGGTATTGTAAATTCAAATAGTGTTTGATAACTTTGAGGTGTTGTTTGATAATTGAAAACCTTTATTTGATCAATAATTTAATAAATATTACCATGACACAGATACAATTCCAGAATTCTCTTACAAGTCTTCACAGTAAATTATATTATTTTGCCTTAAGTTTAACCAGCGACACCGACAAAGCGCAAGACCTGGTTCAAGAGACTTATTTGAAGGCATTGACCTATCGCGATAAGTTCTCAGCCGACACAAACCTGATGGCATGGGTTTACACAATCATGAAGAATACATTTATTAATGAGTATCGCAGAAATGTGAAAGCGAAAACAACCCTTGAAAGTTCATCTCATAAGCTTCAGATTTCATTTTCAAAAGACGATTACTCTCCTGCAGCCGATTCGATTCATGCAGAAAAAGAGATCTATAAAAAAATTGATCTTCTTGAGAACGAATTTCGCGAACCATTTCAGCTGTTTTTAAGTGGCTTTAAATACAAAGAGATCGCTGAGAAGCTTGATTTACCACTTGGGACTGTTAAAAGCCGCATTTTCTTCACCCGTAAAAAACTGGGAAAATGGTTAAGTGAGTACATCAACTAATATTGCATTCAACGAATAAAGTAAATATTTGATTTGGTTTTAAAATGTTTAGTTAGTAAAATGTGGTCTTGATTGTTCGATTAAAAGTAAAGCTCCCTGCATTAGAAATTATGTAGGGAGCTTTTATGTTTGCGCGAAGTTGAGTGTTGAGATTAAATGGTTGACCTGTTTTTTATTTAAGGTCTTCTGAAAAATAACAGATAAGAATGCCACCAAATCTCCAGGTCACCAATCCCAAAAATTTGGGACACTAATGCGCATCATTATTACTTTAACTTTGGTGGAATTTGGCGTTTTGGTGGCAAAAATGGGATCAGGCGATATTATTGTGGGAAAAATGCATTTTATGAATAAATATGAATATACAAACACCGAGCAATTAGTTTGTAGAACCTTATTTCCATTTCATAACCTACTATATAACTAAAATCCGAAGTTATCTTATTTGAGATTTGACTCCAAAATTCAAAGGACCTTGAAGTAGATTTATCAATAAATATTGGTCTTTATAAAATAAGAATATTGAGGTGTTAAAACTTCGAATGAGTTGAATGTTAATGACCCCCAGAAAAACTTGGGGGGGTAATAGAAATGCGAATGAAAACAACCCGGTACGGGTTAAATTATTATTTACACCAACTATTTTTCACCAACGTCAACACCATTCTCCTTTAACAACCTGATAAACTTTTCCCTGAAATTTTCCCTTTTCTGATGTTTCGTTGAATAACATTTAATTTAACCCGTTTCGGGTTGCGGTTTAGTATTCGTGCGAAAACCCCTATTTTTATTGGGGGTCATTAATATTTATCCACCTTCGGTGGAATTATTCCTGCAATGTGCATGATTAAATTTTAGAATGGCCAATCCATGGGGCCTCTCCGAACCTTCCGGTCATTTTCGATCGTTTGTAACTGAACGCTTTGATGATTTTCTTTTTAACTTAACGGATGCAAATCAATCCAAAACAGTACATTGAAATTTAAATTATGAAATGACCTTCAATATCTGATTTCAAACATTTAATGCCGGAAACAAAATATGCTGTGTCAAATGTTAATAACATGGAGTGTAATAGATATGATCTATTATATATCAATGATTAACAATTTTAAGTATCTGTAAATAGCTGTTTATAATTAATTTCAGAAAGAAAATAATTTTCTTGTAGCTATAAATTATTATACATACTATTACGACAAAATTAAATATTTGACTTCCAGATCTGTTATCTTTAATATATTCTTATGGAAAGAACATGCTACTTGTCGTCAACATTGAATAATGTAATAGAAATAAACTTCACGGATGCGGATGTTTATTACCAAAGAGGGACGTTAAAGGCAGATAACAAAGACTTCAAAGGTGCAATTTCAGAATATACAAAGGCATTGGAAATTAATCCAATGGATGCAGATATTTACTACATCAGAGGGTTTGCAAAAGTTAGCCTCAAAGATTACAGAGGTGCGATAGATGATTATACGAAGGCAACTGAGATTGATCCCACGGATGCAATGGCCTATTTCAATAGTGGCATGGCACGGTTTGAATTACAGGATTACATTGGTGCAATTACTGATTTTACGAAAGTTATCGATATTGAGCCCAATTACAAAGGTGTTTATGGATTCAGGGGAATTGCAAAGAGCAACACGGAAGATTATGATGGCTCAATTGCCGACCTAACGAAAGCCTTAGAGATTGACCCTAAGTATACCATGGGTTATCTATACAGGGGAATTGCAAAGATTGGCATCATTGACCATGTGGGTGCAATGGATGACATCAATTTAGCGATAGAGATCAATCCAAAGTTCATTGCTGCTTATTATAGCAGAGGACTCTTAAAAATTGAACTTGGTCAGAAGGAAAGTGGATTTTCGGATTTAAACATCGCCAGTGAGTTGGGAGATGTAGATATTTATGAGCGAATAAGCGAAAATTACAACTGAAGGATCGGCTATTGGCAACTTGCAGCCGGTAGGATGGTGCTGACGATTTGGCCCTAACCCTTTAATATTTAAGCTGACTCCGGATTTTTTTAGTAAGCGGAACTGCCAGCAGCAATCAATACGAAATCCAATTACCCCTTCCTAACGTTTTAGCGCCAGATTTATCTTTTAAATAACTCACCCTCTTTCCAACGTAATCACGGTTATTTCCGGTAATATTCCAACCCTGCCCGGATAAGCCAGGAAACCAAAGCCCCTGTTGACATACAGAAATTTATTTCCCTCGTTGTAAATCCCTGCCCATTGCGGATAGACATACTTTATCGGACTCCATTTAAAACCCGGAACTTCAATACCGAACTGCATTCCATGCGTATGCCCTGCGAGGGTCAAATGAACGTGCCTCGGATGCGGTACCGTTTTCGCTTCCCAATGTGAGGGGTCATGACTCATCAGGATTTTAAAATCTTCATCCGCTACATCTTCAATCGCTTTATCCAGGTCCCCGTATTTCTGAAAACCACCTTTGCCCCAGTTTTCCACGCCAATCAGGGTGATGTGCTCCCCGGACTTTTCAATTTTCAGGTTTTCATTTAGCATCAGACGGAAACCTATTTCATGATGGATTTCTTTCAGCCGCTGCAGGTTATTTTTCTTTGCTGTTTCGCTTTCCCACCGGTTATAATCGCCATAATCATGATTGCCGAGTATGGAGAATTTGCCGAAAGGTGCGGTTAATCGTGAAAATTCCCCCATCCATTTATCCATTTCATCGGCTTTGTTATTGACAAGGTCACCTGTAAATAATAACAAATCACTATTCTGCTGATTGGCCAGTGATATACCTTTTTCCACATCCGATTTGCTGTCAAAACTGCCACAATGAATGTCGGATATCTGGGTGATGGTAAAACCATTAAAAGCATCCGGAAGGTCCGGAAATTTCAGTTTTATCCGGTGTACACGGTAATCGTATTTCCCTTTTACCATACCATAAAGAAGCCCTATAAAAGGAACGGCAGCAATACCGAGGGCCAACTGGCTTATGAATTTTTTGCGGCTTGCAAGATGAACGGATTCAGGTTCCGCGGATGAAGAGTGGAATATATTTACGACCCAACTGATTGCTAAATGCACCATTCGTCCAATATCTTCCAGAAACAAAAATGGAATAACGATCAGCTTGGGCAAAAGCGATAAAAGAATAAAACTCCAGTAGATACCATTCGGGAGACTTACAATCAGTTTCCCATTAAGAAAATAATACACTACCATTGAAGCTACCAGGCCATCGTACAACCAAAATGCCCACCAGATGTAGCGGTTGGGGGTCATCGTTTTTACTGCCTGAAAGAGATAAATATCTGCAAGCAACCATATTATCAGGAATGTGATTATTCTCTTCATACTTTAATACTTATACAACCGAAATATATTTTGAATTACAACCTTAGTACCGCTTCATGTTTTTATTCTGTTCATTTGAACTCAATACCGGATTCACAACAATTGAAATGATTTCATTCTTTCCATGCAATTAAAAATAAATAACAGTCCGCTAATGTTGAACGGTATAACCACCTGACAAATATCCATCATCTTATGTGTCTTCAATGATAAAACATTGCGTGTGATTTTCGTAAGATAAAAAATACAAATAGACCGTTTAATGGGCAAAATCCCGCTTTCAAGGTTCAAAAAGGCAACTTCAATAGCTGTTTTTTTCAATCAAAATTTGAAGCGCGTTCTTTGATGTGTTATTCAAAAATAAAGTCACAACGATTGTTCTGCCTGTTTGAATTACATTAAGTACAGTGAATTAAATAATGTCATATTTCGTGAATTGAGATGATGGATAAATCTATTTTCTACTTTGCGTCTCTGCGTCTTTGCGTGAAACTAAAGACAAAGTCGCGCAAAGATTTCTATGGTTTGACCAAACGTTCTTTGAAATATTTTTATGCTATTTGATATTCTACTTGATAAGGCGTACCTCTTTTTATTACTGAGCACAACCGATGAAGTA